>JACCDS010297641.1_pt1 | contig 53928 bp, 54 predicted proteins | sample 7446441 | NCBI WGS metagenome assembly JACCDS01 (sample SAMN15323445, study PRJNA562643) | freshwater metagenome | isolation source: river surface water | place: USA:Blue River Watershed | collected 2017-08-17 | reverse complement strand
GCGCGCGTGCAATCACCATCAAAACCACGACCATTAAGGGCTAATCAGCTCCGGTTCGTCGTGCGCCACCCCGGCCAGACGAGCCGGGCAAACAGTCAGGTCTGGCACTGTTTTCTACATTTGAAAAGGCGTTGAAAAATGAGCAAGTTAGTAGGTTTAGTCGGTTGGCGCGGCATGGTCGGCTCGGTGTTGATCGACCGCATGATTCAAGAGAAGGATTTCGATCTGATCGAGCCCGTGTTCTTCTCCACGTCTAACGCTGGTGGCAAAGCCCCCGCGCAAGCCAAGAACGAAACCACGCTCCAAGACGCCAACAACATCGACGCGCTCAAGCGTTGCGAAATCATCATCACCTGCCAAGGCGGCGACTACACCAAAGAGGTGTACCCCAAGCTGCGCGCAGCAGGTTGGAACGGCCACTGGATTGACGCAGCCTCTAGCCTGCGCATGGCCGATGATGCCGTGATCATCTTGGACCCCGTCAACCGCAACGTGATCGACAGCGCCTTGGGCAAAGGCGGCAAAAACTGGATCGGCGGCAACTGCACCGTGAGCTTGATGCTCATGGGCTTGGGCGGCTTGTTCCAACACAACCTCGTCGAATGGGTCAGTGCTATGACCTACCAAGCGGCTTCGGGCGCTGGCGCACAAAACATGCGAGAGTTGCTGAGCCAAATGGGTGCTCTGCACGCTGCCGTCAAAGACGACTTGGCCAACCCCTCTTCTGCCATCTTGGACATCGACCGCAAAGTGTCGGCCACCATGCGCAGCGCCGAGTTCCCTACCAAAAACTTCCGCAACACCGCTTTGGCTGGCAGCTTGATCCCTTGGATCGACGTGCCTGTCGAGCACGGCCAAAGCAAGGAAGAGTGGAAAGGCGGCGCAGAGTGCAACAAGATCTTGGGCAACCCAGCATTCCGCACTGCGGGCTCGATCCCAATCGACGGTTTGTGCGTGCGTATTGGCGCGATGCGCTGCCACTCACAGGGTTTGACCATCAAGCTGAAAAAAGACGTGCCCATGGACGAGATCGAAAGCATCTTGGCCAGCGCCAACGATTGGGTCAAAGTGGTGCCTAACGTGCGCGAAATCAGCGAACGTGACCTGACACCTGCAGCCGTGACCGGTACTTTGACAGTGCCAGTGGGCCGCTTGCACAAAATGGCCATGGGCAACGACTACTTGGGCGCATTCACCGTGGGTGACCAGCTCTTGTGGGGTGCTGCCGAGCCGTTACGCCGCATGCTGCGCATCCTCTTGGAAGCGTAAAAAAACCAAGTAATATCTCTGGTTATGACTCAAGTTCAACGTAACGCTTCAAGTTTGTTCCAGAGATCTGCTGTGTGGGCGGCTCTGTCACTGTCGGTTTTCGGCAGTGCGCAGGCGCTCACTTTGAACCGCCCTGTGGTGCAAAGCAAGCAGGGCGAGGCTTTGCGTGCGGAAATCGACATCAGCGAAATAACGATTGCTGAACAAGTTGAATTTCAAGCGAGCTTGGCTAGTCAAGAAATCTACAAAGCCGCCAAAATTGAATTACCCACGAGCAACGGCTCGCCTGTGGATATTCAAGTCCAACTGTTGCGCAGAGACAACGGCAAGCCTTACCTGAAAGTCACCAGCAAACAACCCATCAACGGCAATTCGCTGGATTTGTTGATTGATTTGCGTTGGGCCACTGGCCGTATGTTGCGCGATATCAATGTGTCGCTGGACGACGCGAACTCGGGCAAAAAAGTCAGTCCACCACACATGCCGGGGGCAGCCAGTAACGAACCTGCAGTGACACCCGCGGCAAAGTCCACGGCCGGTACGGCAACAACTGCAGCCGGGCAAATCTTGGTCAAACGCGGTGACACAGCCAGTGAATTGACTGTCAGCAAAACACCCGAAGGCGTGTCGCTGGAGCAAATGTTGGTGGCTTTGCTGCGTAGCAATCCAGATGCGTTTGTTGATTCCAACGTCAACCGCATGAAAGCCGGTGCTTTGCTGACCTTGCCCACAGAGCAAGAAGCCAAAGCCATTTCGCGCGAGGAAGCGCGTCGCGAAATACTGATTCAGGCCAAAGACTTTGAAGCCTACCGTGCAGAGCTGGCCGCCCGTGCACCCGGCGGCGCAGTACCCAAAGTGGCAAAAGAAGCTGCTGGCAAGCTAGAAGCCACAGTACAAAACAAGAACGCCAAGGCCAACCAAGACAAACTGACCTTGGCCAAGCCTGGCAGCAAAGACGCAGCTGCAGACAAAATCGCCCAACAACGTGAGGCCGAAGATGTGGCATCACGAGCTGCAGAGCTGAGCCGCAACATTGCTGAACTCGGCAAAATTGCTGCTGCCACTGTTGGCGGCGCTGCAAGCCCTGCGTCGGATGCTGCATCGGCTGGCGGTGTTTTGCCAGTTGATGTGCCTGCCAGCGCCGCCGAAGCCAATAGCGCTTGGCTAGACGAGCTGCGTGACAACGCCCTCACCCCCGTTGGCGCAGGCAGCTTGATTGGCCTATTGGTTTTGATCGGTTTGTGGCGACGCCACGCTGCCAAAAAGAGCGAAGACGATATCCAAGGCTTGCCGCCATTGAACGTGAAGTTCAACCTCGACTTGCCCGATAACGACCAACAAGAGCCAGTGGAGCGCGCGTACATCCATGATGTCGCGACGCACATGAACGAAACACATGAGCATCCCCACGACCATGAGCGCCACGCGCATGACGAGGATGAGCCACACGAAGAGCATGCGCATCACGCTGAACCCTCGCTTCGTCCCACCATGGAAATGCCCAATATTTCCTTGGACTTAGACGAGCCAGATAGCAGCAACAGCCCGTACCAAGTGCGCATTGACTTGGCCAACGAGTTGTGGAACTTGGGCCAATTGCACACCAGCAAAGCTTTGATGGAAGAAGTGGCGCACGAAGCCTCTGGCGCTGACAAAGAAAAAGCCCTTCAGTGGCTGGCTGAGCGAGCCTAAAGCCCATGCGCATTGCAATGGGCTTGAGCTACAACGGCCAAGCCTACGAAGGCTGGCAAAGCCAAGCTTCGGGTAAAACGGTGCAGGACCAGCTGGAAAAAGCGCTGTCCAAATTCACCCAAACGCCTGTTTCTACCCTGTGCGCTGGCCGCACCGACGCCGGTGTGCATGGCCTCATGCAAGTCATCCACTTTGACACCGAGCTCGAACGCACACCCTACTCGTGGGTGCGCGGCACCAACCGTTATTTACCGCTCGACATCGCCGTGCAATGGGCGCGTGAGATGCCTCGCGAATTCCACTGCCGTGGCAGCGCCATCGCGCGCCGCTATGCCTATGTGGTGTTGGAATCTGCCATTCGCCCCAGCGTCGAAGTAGGTCGCGTGGGCTGGGTGTACCGCCCACTCGACTTGCAAGCCATGCAAAAAGCTGCGCAGTATGTGATGGGCGAACACGATTTCACCTCGTTTCGCGCATCTAGCTGCCAAGCGCTCACGCCCGTCAAAACCATGACGCGCATCGACATCACCCGCAAAAGCACCCAGCTCGGCTCGGCCGTATGGCGCTTTGAGTTTGAGGCCAATGCGTTTTTGCATCACATGATTCGCAACCTCATGGGCTGCTTTGTGAAAATTGGCAGTGGCGACAAGCCGCCCGAGTGGATGGCCGAAGTGCTGGCCGCCCGCGACCGCGATGCCGCAGCCCCGACTTTCAGCCCTGATGGCTTGTATTTCTTAGGCCCTCGCTACGACGCACAGTGGGATTTGCCTGACCGCACCCCTGCGTATGATGGATTGCCATGAACCGCACGCGTATCAAAATTTGTGGACTCACCCGTGAGCAAGACGTCGACGCCGCCGTGGCGGCTGGCGTAGACGCGATTGGCTTTGTCATGTACGCCAAGAGCCCTCGCGCTGTGACGGTGGAGCGTGCCGCAGAGCTGGCCTTGCGCCTGCCCGCCTTCGTCACACCCGTGCTGCTGTTTGTGAACGAAACGCCCGAGGCGATTGCCCATGCTTGTGTGCAAGTGCCAGGCGCGTGGCTGCAATTCCATGGCGATGAAACGCCCGACCACTGTCGCAAGATTGCCCGCACCTTGGGCCGACGTTGGATTCGCGCAGCCCGCATTCCGCTAGAAACCCCTGCAGGCGAAGAACCTTTCGACCTTCTAAAATACGCGCAAGATTATTCAGACGCCCAAGCGGTGCTGCTCGACGCGCATGTCGACGGTTACGGCGGCGGCGGCAAAACATTCAATTGGTCACAGCTTCCTCCAAACGTCAACGCTCACCTCGTCTTGTCTGGTGGACTCAACGCTGCCAACGTGACCGATGGCATTCGCGCGCTGCGTCACCACGGCCACTCGCTGGCGGTTGACGTGAGCTCTGGCGTCGAATCGGCCAAAGGCATCAAAGACGCGGCCAAGATTCACGAGTTCGTCCGAGCCGTACGCGCAGCCGACGCAGAGCATCCGCTCTAAGCCCTCTCTCTTTTGTTTGAAGCACTTGAGGCCAAAGCCTCAAGACAACCATTGCAGGCAATTTATGTCCAACTACCAACAACCCGACTCACGAGGCCACTTTGGCATTTATGGCGGCAGCTTCATCAGCGAAACGCTGACCCACGCGATTGAAGAGCTCAAAGACGCGTACGCCAAATACCAGCACGACCCCGAGTTCATCGCCGAGTTCAAAAAAGAGCTCGCGCACTTTGTGGGCCGCCCCTCACCCATCTACCACGCCGACCGCATGAGCCGCGAAATGGGCGGCGCGCAAATCTTCTTGAAGCGCGAAGACTTGAACCACACCGGCGCGCACAAAATCAACAACACCATCGGCCAAGCCTTGCTCGCCAAGCGCATGGGCAAACCCCGCGTGATTGCCGAAACTGGCGCAGGCCAACACGGTGTGGCCACCGCCACCATTTGCGCCCGCTACGGTTTGGAATGTGTGGTTTACATGGGCGCGGAAGACGTGAAGCGCCAAAGCCCCAATGTGTACCGCATGAAGCTCTTGGGCGCGACCGTGGTGCCCGTGGAGAGCGGCAGCCGCACCCTCAAAGACGCGCTGAACGAAGCCATGCGTGACTGGGTGGCCAACGTGGACAACACCTTCTACATCATCGGCACGGTGGCGGGGCCTCACCCCTACCCCATGATGGTGCGCGACTTCCAAAGCGTGATTGGCGAAGAGTGCCTCACGCAAATGCCCGACATGTTCAAGAGCTTGAAGATGGACGCTGCTTCAGGAAATATGCAACCCGACGCCGTCGTGGCTTGCGTGGGCGGCGGCAGCAACGCCATGGGTATCTTCTACCCCTACATCCCGTTTGAAAACACGCGCCTGATTGGCGTGGAAGCCGCAGGCGAAGGCATGGACTCGGGCAAGCACTCATGCTCGTTGCAGCTGGGCGCACCGGGCGTGTTGCACGGCAACCGCACCTACATCTTGCAAGACGAGAACGGCCAAATCACCGAAACGCACAGCGTGAGCGCGGGCCTGGACTACCCAGGTGTGGGCCCTGAGCACGCCTTCCTCAAAGACATTGGCCGCGCCGAATACGTGGGCATCACCGATAAAGAAGCGCTCGAAGCCTTCCACTACCTGTGCCGCACCGAGGGCATCATCCCCGCGCTCGAGTCGAGCCACGCCTTGGCCTACGCCATGAAGCTGGCCAAAACCATGCGCGCTGACCAATCGATCTTGGTCAACCTCTCAGGCCGTGGCGACAAAGACATTGGCACCGTGGCCGATCTGAGCCAAGCCGACTTTTACTGTCGTCCCAGCTGCCGCGGCCAATCGGTCAAAGGCGGCGAGCAAACCATCCAAATCAAGAAGTGAGCGCACCATGAGCCGAATTGACGCCACCCTCTCCGCCCTCAAAGCCCAAGGCCGCAAAGCCCTCATCCCCTATGTAATGGCGGGCTTTCCCAAAGCCGACATCACCCCCGCCCTCATGCACGGCATGGTCAAAGCGGGTGCTGACATCATCGAACTCGGGGTGCCCTTCAGCGACCCCATGGCCGATGGCGCAGTGATTCAAAAAGCTGGCGAAACAGCGCTGAGCTTTGGCATTGGCACCGCCCAAGTGCTGGACATGGTGCGTGAATTCCGAAAGACAGACAACACCACCCCCGTGGTGCTGATGGGCTACGCCAACCCCGTGGAGTGCTACAACCTCAAACACGGCGCAGATTCGTTCGTCAAAGACGCGTCTGCGGCTGGCGTGGATGGCGTGCTCATCGTCGACTACCCGCCAGAAGAGTGCGAAGAATTTGCGGCCACCCTGCGCGCGCACCACATGGACCTGATCTTCTTGCTCGCACCCACCAGCACCGACAAGCGCATGGACCAAGTGGCCCGCGTGGCCAGCGGCTATGTGTACTACGTGTCACTCAAAGGCGTGACTGGCGCAGGCAACCTCGACACCGATGCCGTGGAAGCCATGCTGCCGCGCATTCGCCAGCATGTGCACATCCCCGTGGGCGTGGGCTTTGGCATTCGCGACGCTGCCACCGCCAAAGCCGTGGGCCGTGTGGCCGATGCGGTGGTGATTGGCAGCCGCATCATCCAGCTGCTCGAAGCCGCACCGGCAGGCCAAGAAGTGGCTGCGGCGCAAGACTTTTTGGCGGGCATTCGTGAGGCTTTGGACGCTTAAGGCAGCCTGTTTAGCCACAACTACCCCGCCCGTTAAAATCACGGCATTCCAAAAGAATTGACGAAAGGCTCACCATGAGTTGGCTCGAAAAACTGCTTCCCCCAAAAATTCAACACACCGACCCATCGGACCGCCGCAGCGTGCCCGAAGGCGTGTGGGTGAAGTGCCCCAGCTGTGAGACCGTGCTCTACAAGAGCGACTTGCAAGCCAACCACAATGTGTGCCCCACCTGCAGCCACCACCACCGCATGAGCGCCCGCGACCGTTTGGACATGTTCCTCGACGCCGAAGGCCGCTACGAAGTGGGCCAAGAAGTGCTGCCCGTAGATGCCTTGAAATTCAAGGACAGCCGCAAATACCCCGAGCGCATCAAAGAAGCCATGCAAAACACCGGCGAAACCGATGCCTTGGTGGTCATGGGCGGTGCGGTGCACAACATCAACGTGGTCGTCGCCTGCTTTGAATTCGACTTCATGGGCGGCTCGATGGGCTCGGTCGTGGGCGAGCGTTTTGTGCGCGGCGTGCACACCGCCATCGAACAAAAAGTTCCTTTCATTTGCTTCACCGCCACTGGCGGCGCGCGCATGCAAGAGGGCTTGCTTTCGCTCATGCAAATGGCCAAAACCAATGCCTCGCTCACTCGCTTGGCTAAAAAAGGCTTGCCCTACATCAGCGTGCTGACCGACCCCACCATGGGCGGCGTGTCAGCAGGCTTTGCGTTTGTGGGGGACGTGGTGATTGCCGAACCCAACGCTCTGATTGGCTTTGCTGGCCCACGCGTGATTGAAAACACCGTGCGCGTGACTTTGCCAGCAGGCTTCCAACGTGCCGAGTTCTTGCAAGAAAAAGGCGCCATCGACATGATTTGCGACCGCCGCGAACTGCGCAAAACCATTGCCAGCACGTTGGCCATGCTGCAGCGTCAGCCGGCGGATGCGGTGGCTTAACTGCCATCCAGCACACCAAAGAAACGGCCCTTCTTTCAAGGGCCGTTTTGCATCCAAGCCCAACCCACTCAGACACAGCACAAATTTATGAACACATCCTACAAAGCCCTTTTGAAGCAACTGCCGTTCATGCATCATGCGGTGCTGTTTTTGGCCATAGCATCGCTGACACGCTTTGTATTAGCCACCAGAACGGGCCTTGACTCCATGCCCTTGGGTCTTTGGCCTGAGTTCATGCTGCGAGGCTTGCTGGCCGATGTGCTGGTGTTGTGTTGGCTTTTGGTGCCTGGCTTTGTTTGGGCGGCGCTCACGCCTAGCCGCTGGCGTGAAACCCGTTGGCAAAGTCCTATCAAGCTGGTGCTGTTTGGCTTGAATGCCGTGGCACTGGTGTTCATTGCTTTTTCAGAATTCACATTCTGGGAAGAGTTTTCCACCCGCTTTAACTTCATCGCGGTGGACTACCTGATCTACACACAAGAAGTCATTGGAAACTTGCGCGAGTCCTATCCCATCGGCTGGATGTTTGCTGCCATTGCAGCCATTGCTATTGCTTTGACGTGGGCTTTTCGGGGTCCCATCTTGTCGCTACCAGCAGCAGGCCACACACGCAAAGCACGCTTAGCCTACTTGGCCCTCGCCTTAGTGTTGCCTACGTTATCTTGGAAGTTGTCAGACATTGACCGCATGGCGTTTTCAAACAATGCCTATGCCAACGAACTCTCAGGCAATGGCGTGATGACCTTTGGTGCAGCGTTTCGCCGCAACGAGCTGGACTACACACGCTTTTACGCCACACTCGAAGATGAGCAAGCACTTAAGATTCTGTCTGGGTTAGGCGTAGAGCGCCACCTGCTGGGCCAAGAGCTCAAAGTTAAGCGCGAGGAATCTGAAGCCCTTGACGCCACACGCATTCCCCTCAAACACGCGCCCAAGCATGTGGTGATGATCATGGTGGAAAGCTTTTCTGCCAGCTTCATGGGCAGCTTTGGCAATACAAAAAACATCACGCCGCGACTCGATGAGTTCGCACAAAACGGCTTGCTCTTTACACAGATGTACGCCACAGGCACACGCACTGTGCGCGGTCTAGAGGCTTTGTCGCTAGGTACGCCCCCCATCCCCGGGCAATCAATTGTTCGCCGCCCCAACAACAACGGTTTGGCTACCTTGGGGGAGGTATTGCGCCCCCAAGGCTTTGAGCCAATGTTCATCTATGGCGGTTACGGTTACTTTGACAACATGAATGCTTACTTTCAAGGCAATAGCTACAAAGTGATTGACCGCACTGAATTCCCCAAAGAGTCCATCGGCTTTGAAAACGTCTGGGGTGTCGGTGATGAGTTTTTGTTTGACAACGTCCTCACACAGTTAGACAAAACACACCAAAGTGGCAAACGGATGCTGGCGCAAGTGATGACCACCAGCAACCACCGTCCCTACACCTATGCCAATGGCCGCATTGACATTCCGTCACCCGGCGGTCGTGAGGGTGCAGTGAAGTACACCGATTACTCTATCGGTCACTTTTTGGACAAAGCCAAAACCAAACCTTGGTTTGCCGACACCTTGTTTGTCATCGTGGCCGACCACTGTGCCTCTGCCGCTGGCAAGACTAAGCTGCCCGTACCCGGCTATCACATCCCCATGATCATGTATGCACCCAGCTTACTCAAGCCCGGCAAATACACCGAGCTGGTGAGCCAAATTGACATTGCCCCCACCTTGATCGATGTGCTGGGTGTGCAAGGCGACGACCACTTCTATGGCCGTTCGGTGTTTGAGCAAGGCAAAGACTTCCAGCGCCGCGCCTTCATCAGCAATTACCAAGAACTGGGCTATTTGAGTGAAAACAAGCTCACGGTGCTCGGCCCCAAGCAAAAGGTAGAAACCTTCGATATCGCCAAAGACGGCTCAGCCACCCCCACCGAGGTGAACCCCAAGCTGCGCGACGAGGCCATCGCTTATTACCAATCCGCGTTTCAAGCGTTTAAAACTGGCGCACTGAAATTCAAGTAAATCCAAAGAGGGCTTCCTCTTAAAATACAAGGCTTGCTGCCTTCTCTATGTTGAAGGCAGCCCTTTTCTCTACTCACGTCCCTTTAGATGTCTAACAACAACACCCCCGCCACGCCAGAAGCCGCTCCCGTCGACGAAAACCAACTGATTGCCGAGCGCCGCGAGAAGCTCAAGGTCATGCGCGAGCGTCAAGCCCAAGGTCAAGGCGTGGCTTTCCCTAACGATTTCAAACCCGCGCACCATGCAGCGACCTTGCACGAGCTGCATGGCGACAAGACCGCCGAGGTGTTGACCGAAGAAGGCCAGTTCGCCAAAGTGGCGGGCCGCATGATGCTCAAGCGCGTGATGGGCAAGGCCAGCTTTGCCACACTGCAAGACAGCACAGGCCGCATCCAGATTTACGTGACACGCGATGACGTGAGCGAAGACCTCTACGCCGATTTCAAACACTGGGACTTGGGCGACATCGTGGCCTGCGAAGGCAAGCTGTTCAAAACGCGCACAGGCGAGTTGTCCATCCACGCCACCAGCATCCGCATGCTCACCAAGAGCCTGCGCCCCATGCCCGACAAATTCCACGGCGTGGCTGACCAAGAGATCAAATACCGCCAACGCTACGTCGATTTGATGACCGACGAAACCGCACGCAAACGCTTCATGGCCCGCAGCAAAGCGGTGAGCGGCATTCGCGAGTTCATGGTGCAGCACAACTTTTTGGAAGTTGAAACGCCCATGCTGCACCCCATCCCAGGCGGCGCGAACGCCAAGCCTTTCATCACGCACCACAACGCGCTCGACCAAGAGATGTACTTGCGCATTGCGCCAGAGTTGTACTTGAAGCGCTTGATCGTGGGCGGCTTTGAGCGGGTGTTTGAGATCAACCGCAACTTCCGCAACGAAGGCATCTCGGTGCGTCATAACCCCGAGTTCACCATGATGGAGTTCTACGCGGCGTACTGGAACTACCAAGACCTGATGCACTTCACCGAAGAGTTGGTGCGCGATGCAGCCATGAAGGCCGCTGGCACATTGCTGCTGACCTATGGCGGCAAGCCAGTGGACCTGAGCCAACCGTTTGAGCGCTTGACCATCCGTGAAGCCATCCTCAAACACACCGAAGCCGGCGACAACGTGGACAACGCCACTTGGTTGATCAACGCCTTGCAAAAGCTCGGTTTCAAAGAAGAGAAAGACAAACTCAGCACACGCAGCTTGGCCAGCTTGCAAGTGATGTACTTTGAAGAAACCGTGGAAGAAAAGCTGTGGCAGCCCACCTTCATCTGCGAACACCCCGTGGAAATTTCACCCTTGGCCCGCGCCAGCGACAGCAAGCCCGATGTGACCGAGCGCTTTGAGCTCTACATCACCGGCCGCGAATTTGGCAACGGCTTTAGCGAGTTGAACGACGCCGAAGACCAAGCGGCTCGTTTCCACGCCCAAGTCGAAGCCAAAGACAGCGGCGACGACGAAGCCATGTTCTACGACCACGACTTTGTGCGCGCCCTCGAATACGGCATGCCGCCCACCGGTGGCTGCGGCATTGGCATTGACCGTTTGATGATGTTGCTGACTGACAGCCCCAGCATCCGCGACGTCATTCTGTTCCCAGCCTTGCGCCGCGAAGCTTAATCAGCAGAGACCCAAAACAAAACGCCGCTTAGTGAATGACTAGGCGGCGTTTTTGTTTGTGCAGACTGGAATGTTCGTGCTTAAAAACAAGTACTGAGAACAAGCCCGCCAATGCCCACAAATGCCAACACAACAGCGCCCACCATCAAGCGCACGGTTTGGCGCAAGCCACTGACTGCCGACACCAAAGCCGCATTTTGCTCGGCCAACGCGGCCACCGTTTGGCTGAGTTGAAGCTGTTGCTGCTGCAGCGCTTCAATTTGCAGGTTAGCCGTGAGCAGGCGGTTCTTCATTTCGCCCAAGCTCGGCACATCGTCGTGCGCGTTGGGCGTGGCCATGCTGTGTGGCTCAGCCTCGGCTGGTTTACGCGCCATCAGGTCACGCGCTTTTTCAAGCACGGTAGGCGCATGTGAAATCACATCCCCCCATGGGATGACTTTGAGTGCGGAGAGCCAAGGAATTGCCATATTGATCTAGAACTCAAGGTTGATTGGGAACTGCAGCAGAGGCTTCGTCATCTGGATTTTGATCCAACTCGCCCGCAGGCGAATTTTTACGCGCATCACGCTCGCGCAACTTTTCTTCTTTTTTCTTTTTCTTGGCTAATTCGCGTTGACGTTTTTCGTAGTTGTAGTTGGGCGTTGCCATTGCGGCTTTCGTGAAGAGTGGTGAACGTGCAGCGGTTTAAGGCAACAAATCCAAAGCCCGCAGGTACGCGGGGTGAGTCATCAGCGCATCCCAAGCTAGCGGCGAAGTTTGAGGCAGCAGTGCGCGACGGCGTTGTTCGCTCGCATCACTGGCGTGCCATTGGTTTTTGACAAGGCGCTCTGTCAGGCCCTCAAGCATTTCATCGACCCCGTGACCATCGCCCACGCTTTGGTTGCACAGCAGCAGCAAATCGCAACCTGCGTTCAAGGCAGCCACACCGGCTTCAGCAAAGCTGACCGAGCGGCCTTCAATGCGACGTGCGCCTTCCATCGACAAGTCGTCGCTGAAGATCGCACCATTGAAATGCAGCTGGCCACGCAAGATGTCTTGCAACCAACGCGGCGAAAAGCCCGCAGGCAAGCTGTCGACCTTGGGGTAAATGACGTGCGCGGGCATGACGCTGGTGAGCGTAGTGGTGAGCCATTGGTAAGGCAAGGCACAGTCGTTGAGCACAGCTTTCAAGCTGCGCTTGTCTACGGGAATGTCCACATGGGAGTCGGCGCGGACAAAGCCGTGACCAGGAAAATGTTTGCCGCAGTTGGCCATACCCGCTTGCAACAAACCGTGCATGACGCTCTTGGCCAAGGCGCTGGCCACGCGGGGGTCACGGTGGAACGATCGGTCGCCAATCACACCGCTTTCGCCGTGGTCGAGGTCGAGCACGGGGGTGAAGCTGAAGTCCACGCCACAGGCACGCAGTTCGCTGGCGAGCACGTAGCCACATGCGGTGGCGGCGTCCATCGCCGCCAATGCGCCGCTGCCGGTTTTGAATTCACCGCTCACGCTCTTTGCGTCTTTCATCCACAACTCGCCTAAGGCTCGCATAGGTGGCAAGTGGGTAAAGCCATCGTTGCGAAAGCGCTGCACGCGCCCGCCTTCGTGGTCCACGCAAATGAGCAGGTCTTGTCGCACGGCCTTGATGTCGGCGCACAGCTGGGTGAGCTGCTGGCGGTTGGCCCAGTTGCGGCCAAACAAAATCACGCCGCCCGTGAGCGGGTGCAGCAAACGCTTGCGGTCCACCGCGGTGAGCTGGGTGCCTGCGATGTCCAAGATGAGAGGAGCGTGGTGAGACATATCGTGTGTTTCAGTTCTTTGTTTCAACCACCACATAGCTGGTGGCGTAGTCGCTTTCATCGCTCACGCTCACATGGGCGGTGAGGCCTTTGGCTTCAAACCATTCTTTGAGCACGCCGTGCAGCACGAGGGTGGGCTGGCCGCTGGGCAGCTTGGCCACTTCGCACAAGCGCCAGGTCATCGGCATGCGCATGCCCATGCCGATGGCTTTGCTGAACGCTTCTTTGGCCGAAAAGCGTGTGGCCACATAGCGCACACCGCGCTCGGGCCAACGCTCGCTGCGGGTGCGGTAAGTTTTTAGCTCGTTATCACTCAACACCTTTTGCGCAAAGCGTTCACCGTGCTTTTCCAAAGACGCACGGATGCGGCGAATGTCGCAAATATCTGTGCCGATGCCGTAAATCATGCGTGCCTCAAGCCTTGGGCATGCACGCGTGGTAAGCGTGAATGGTTTCTGTGTAGCCCAGCTCTAGCGCGTCGGCAATCAAGGCGTGCCCAATCGACACCTCTTGCACGCCAGGCACGGTGGTGAGGAAGGTGTGCAGGTTGTCGCGGTTCAAGTCGTGACCGGCGTTGAGGCCCAGACCCACCGCCAGCGCTGCTTCGGCAGTGGCTTTGAAGGCGGCCAGCACCTCGGCTTCTTTGGGTGTGCCGTAGGCCGAGGCATAGGTTTCGGTGTAGAGCTCCACACGGTCAGCGCCGACAGCTTTGGCCGCAGCCATGGCTTCGGGTGTGGGATCCATGAACAAGCTCACGCGCGCGCCCAAGGCTTTGGCTTCGGCAATCACAGGCTTCAAGCGCTCGGCGTCTTGCGGAAACGTCCAGCCGTGGTCGCTGGTGAACTGGCCTTCGCTGTCGGGCACAAATGTCACTTGATGCGGGCGCACTTGGCGTACAAAGTCCATCAGGTTATGAAACGGGTTGCCTTCAATATTGAACTCGCGATCAGGCCATGCCTTGAGCAAGGCCGCGAGGTCGTGCACATCGCCGGCACGGATGTGGCGCTCGTCTGGGCGTGGGTGCACGGTAATACCCGCTGCCCCCGCCTCGAGGCACAAGCTGGCTGCACGGGTAACGCTAGGGATGCCCAAGTGGCGTGTGTTGCGCACCAAGGCCACTTTGTTGAGGTTGACCGACAGCGCGGTGTGGGTGTGTGAGGACATGTCGTGTTTCAAAGCGATTGCAGGTCAATCATCATCTGGCGTGTGCGCAGCGTTTGTACCCCGCAATGGTAGTGCAGCAAGGCGCGCAGCTGGCCCTGCAAGGCATTGCGTTGCTCGGCTGGCATCTCGGCACACAGGCGCAAGGTGGCGGTGAAGGGCGCGTCTGTAGAAAGGCTCTCGTGCAGCTGCAACCACACGCCACCCGCCAAGCCTGTGCGGTCTTGCGCGTTGTGGCTGCGCAGGCCGCCTTCAGCCACCAGCACATACAAAGCATCCGCTTGCAAAGGGCTCAAGGTGAGGGTTTGCGCGTTGAGCTCGGGCAAGAAGCCAATGTCGCGCAACAGCAGCAACTCGAAAGCACGCAGCGCAGGCGCAATCGTGCCCTCATGGCCCGAGGCCAGCACTTGCACCACTTGGCGGTACAGGTCAAACAAGCCAGGGTGCGGGTCATCACGCGCTAGCAGGCGCAGCAACAACTCGTTGATGTAGTAGCCCGACAGCAGCGCCTCACCCGTGGGCATGATGTGGCCGCCCACCCACTCGGCACCTTTGAGGGTACGAATTTCAGCATCGCCCGAATAGCTCACGCTCAGCGGCTGCAAGGGCAGCAGCACTGGGCGAAAGTTGGAGCTGGGTTTTTTAGCGCCTTTGGCGACCAAGGCTACTCGGCCATGATGGCGGGTGAAGGTTTCCAAAATCAGGCTGGACTCGCTCCAGTCGTAGCGGTGCACCACGAACGCAGGCTCGTCCTGAATGCGGGGAACGCCCCGCGACATCGTGAAGGTGCTGGACTTATTCGTAGCCAAAGCTACGCACCCGTGCTGCGTCGTCGGCCCAACCCGAGCGCACTTTGACCCACAGTTCTAAGAACACTTTGGCATCGTAGATTTTTTCGAGCTCGGTGCGCGCTTCCATGCCCATGCGCTTCAAGCGCTCGCCTTTGTCGCCAATGACCATGGCCTTGTGGCCTTCGCGCTCGACCACGATGGTGGCGGCAATGCGCACCATGCGTTTGACGCCTTTGGTCTTGCCCTTTTCTTCTTCGAACTTGTCGATCACAACAGTCGATGTGTAGGGCAATTCGTCACCGGTGAGGCGGAACAATTTTTCGCGCACCATTTCAGCCGCCATGAACTTTTCGCTACGGTCTGTGAGCTCGTCAGCGGCGTACATCCAGGCTTGCTCGGGCAGGTATTTTTCGGCGATGCCCAAGAGGCGCTGCACGTCTTTGTCGTTCTTGGCCGACATGGGCACGATCTCGGCAAAGGGGTGACGGTCTTGCATGGATTGCAACCACTGCATGATCTCGTCACGGTTTTTCATCGAGTCCAGCTTGTTGGCAATCAAGATGGTGGGGATGCCTTTGGCCAACAAGGACAACACTTTTTCATCGGCAGGCGTGAAGCTGCCCGCCTCGACCACCAAGAACACCACGTCCACATCACCCACCGCGCCTTGCACGGCTTTGTTGAGGGATTTGTTGAGAGCATTGCCGTGGATGGTTTGAAAACCAGGTGTATCCACAAACACATATTGCGACGAACCCTGCGTGTGCATGCCCGTGATGCGGTGGCGCGTGGTTTGCGCTTTGCGTGAGGTGATGCTGATTTTTTGGCCCACCAAAGCATTGAGCAAGGTCGACTTGCCCACGTTGGGTTTGCCCACAATGGCAATCAGGCCGCAGCGTTGATCGGCTGGCGCCACCACAGCTTGGCTGGCGACAACACGGTTGCCTTTGCTGGCAGCCAGCATGGCGTCGATGTCTTGCAGGGTTTGTGGTTTGTTGTCGGAGGAAGCCATTTATTTGAGCTCTTTAATCACTTGGAGCATGGCTGCTGCGGCGGCTTGCTCTCCGGCGCGGCGCGAGCCGCCAATGCCACGCTCGCAGCGGGCCAGTTCTGGAACTTCACATTCCACATCAAAAGTTTGTTTGTGCGCGGCACCCAAGGTGCCCACCACACGGTAAATGGGCAGCTTGAACTTGCGTGCTTGCAGCCATTCTTGCAATTCGGTTTTGGCGTCTTTGCCAACGGCTTGCATGTCTGGGTTGATTTCAACCTTGGCAAAAATGCGCTGCACCAAGGCGTCTGCGGTGGCGTAGTCGGCGTCCAAATACACCGCGCCCAACACTGCCTCAAGCGCATCGGCCAAGATGGAGGGTCGCTTTTGGCCGCCCGAGTTCATCTCGCCCTCGCCTAAGCGCAACATGCCAGACAAGCCTAATTCCAGCGCCAGTTGGTGCAACGTGTCTTGCTTGACCAAGTTGGCTCGCACGCGCGAGAGGTCGCCTTCAGGCAAGGTGTTGAGGCGTTGATACAGCAAATTGGCAATGGCCAAGTTGAGCACTGAATCGCCCAAAAATTCCAAGCGCTCGTAGTGGTCTGAGCTGAAGCTGCGGTGCGTCAAAGCCTGCGTGAGCAACGCAGGGTTTTTAAAACGATAGTCCAAGCGTGTTTGCAGGGTCTCAATGATTTCCTGCTGAGACAAGCTGGGACGAGCGTGACGGGCGCGTGAGGTCATTCAAAAGAACCGATGCGCTTGAAGTTGCCAAAGTTCATCCACACAAAGAAGGCTTTGCCCACGATATTTTGATCGGGCACAAACCCCCAGTAGCGTGAATCGAGCGAGTTGTCGCGGTTGTCGCCCATCATGAAGTAATGACCTTGGGGCACAGTACAGGTCACACCCTCGACGGTGTAGCGGCAGTTGTCTTTGAATACAAAGTCATCTGCGCCTGGAATGAAGGCAGGGCGATCTTTGTCATTGAGCAACTTGTGTGTGCGCAAGCCGGTCATTTCGGTGGACTTCGTGCCCAACGGCAGCTGCTCTTCAAACTGCGTGATGTAGCGCATGCTGTCTTCTTCAAAGAACTCAGGCAATGCCGTTTTGGTCACAGGCTGGCCATTGATGGTGAGTTGTTTGTTCAGATAGGCCACTTCATCACCAGGCACACCCACCACACGCTTGATGTAGTCAAGGCTTGGCTTGGGTGGATAGCGAAACACCATCACATCGCCACGCTGCACAGCATTGCCTTGGGTCAGCTTGGTATTGAGCACTGGCAAGCGCACACCGTAGTGAAACTTGTTCACCAAAATCAGATCGCCCACCAACAGCGTTGGAATCATGGAGCCCGACGGAATTTTGAAAGGCTCAAACAAAAACGAACGCAACACAAATACCACGGCGATGACGGGGAACAGACCAGCCGTCCAATCCAACCACCAAGGCTGCATGTACAAACGCTCTTTGGCTTCAGCCACATTCACATCGGTTTGGGCGATGCCTTGGGCTTGCAACTCGGCCGTACGCTTATCCGCTTGGGCTTGCAAAGCCTCAGCCGCTGCCTTGCGCTGAGGCAAGAAATACAACTGCTCGGCCAACCAATAAATACCCGTCACCACGGTGGCCATGAACATGAGCAAGGCAAAGTTACCCTCGATCATGCCCACGTACCAAAAACCGGCGTATCCCACAAAGGCGGCCAGCACAAATGCGGTCAATGTAGCCATCAATCCTCCACCTGCAAAATGGCCAAGAAGGCTTCTTGTGGCACTTCCACCGAACCAATTTGCTTCATACGTTTCTTACCTGCTTTTTGCTTCTCAAGCAGCTTGCGTTTGCGGGTGATGTCACCCCCGTAGCATTTTGCCAAGACGTTCTTACGCAAAGCCTTGATGGTTTCACGCGCAATGATGTTGGAGCCAATGGCGGCTTGAATGGCCACGTCATACATCTGGCGGCTGATGATCTCGCGCATCTTGGCCACCACCGCACGGCCACGGTACTGCGACTGCGAGCGGTGCACGATGATGGACAAGGCATCCACCTTGTCGCCGTTGAGCAGGATGTCGACCTTCACCACGTCAGAGGCACGGTACTCTTTGAACTCATAGTCCATCGAGGCATAGCCGCGTGAGACTGATTTGAGTTTGTCAAAGAAGTCGAGCACGATTTCGCCAAGTGGCATCTCGTACGTGAGCATGACCTGACGTCCGTGGTAGGCCATATTGATTTGCACGCCGCGCTTTTGGTTGGCCAGTGTCATCACGGGGCCCACATAGTCTTGCGGCATGTACAAGTGCACGGTCACGATGGGCTCGCGAATTTCGTGCAGCTTGCCTTGGTCGGGCATCTTGGATGGGTTTTCAACCATCACCACCTCGTTGCCTGGCATGACCACTTGGTACACCACGCTTGGTGCGGTGGTGATCAAGTCTTGATCAAACTCACGCTCTAAACGCTCTTGCACGATTTCCATGTGCAACAGGCCCAAGAAGCCGCAGCGGAAACCAAAGCCCAGCGCTTGCGACACCTCTGGCTCGTATTGCAACGATGCATCGTTGAGCTTGAGCTTTTCCAGCGCATCGCGCAGCGCGTCGTACTGATTGGCCTCTGTGGGGTACAGGCCTGCAAATACTTGGGGCTGAATTTCTTTAAAGCCAGGCAAGGCTTCTTCAGCAGGGCCTAAGTTGTTGGGTAGCTTCTTTTCTAAGGTGATGGTGTCGCCCACCTTGGCAGCTTGCAGTTCTTTGATGCCCGCAATGATGTAGCCCACCTGCCCCGCTTCGAGCGACTGACGTGGCTCGTTGGCTGGAGTGAACACACCCAAGTTGTCGGCGTTGTAGACGGCGTTGGTGGCCATCATTTTGAAACGCTCGCCTTTGGCCAAACGGCCATCGACCACGCGCACCAGCATCACCACGCCGACGTAGCTGTCAAACCAGCTGTCAATGATCATGGCGCGCAGTGGCGCGTCTTTGTTACCTTTGGGGGGCGGCACTTTGGCCACCACGGCCTCTAAGATTTCGTCAATGCCCATGCCGGTTTTGGCAGAGCAAGGAATCGCCTCGCTGGCATCAATGCCAATCACGTCTTCCACTTCTGCTTTGGCATTGTCTGGATCAGCATTGGGCAAATCCATTTTGTTGAGCACAGGCACCACTTCCACACCAAGGTCGAGTGCGGTGTAGCAGTTCGCAACCGTTTGCGCTTCCACACCTTGCGAAGCATCGACCACCAGCAACGCACCCTCACATGCTGAGAGTGAACGTGACACCTCGTAGGAGAAGTCCACATGACCCGGCGTGTCGATCAAATTCAGGTTGTAGACCTGACCATCTTTCGCTTTGTATTGCAGCGCAGCGGTCTGTGCTTTGATAGTTATCCCACGTTCTTTTTCGATGTCCATCGAGTCGAGAACTTGCGCTTCCATGTCGCGCTCTTCAAGTCCTCCACAACGCTGTATCAAACGATCTGCGAGCGTCGATTTGCCGTGATCGATGTGGGCAATGATTGAAAAGTTTCTGATGTTGTTCATCAACGGGAACACTTAAGTGATTGAATTCAAAGGGAGATACGCCAAGAAAAAAGGGCGCGTCATGTGCTGACGCGCCCAGAACCAACAAGCAATGGCAACTGCATAAGTTGGGAGTTCATTGTAGGCAAAAACCCAGAATTGCACAGCGGTTTATCTTCAACCACCGCCTCGTTGCGGGTTAGCAACATGAATTTATCCACAACTTATTAACATTTTGACAAAGGGGTTTTGGGACAACTTGTGGGCGATCTGTGGAGCACCTGTGGAGTTGGTCTACCAATCCCGTATCGTGGAGTTTTTGGCATGCGATATATCGCAAAAACGCATTCAGCACCTCGATTCTATACAAAAAGGGCTTGAACAGATTACTTTAAGTTAGCAAGCACTAGCTTAAGAAATATTTTCAAGCCCCAGATTCCCGAGTGATACCAAGGGATTTAACGCGTGGGTCGTATGACTGTGTACTGCGCCCACTCGCCTCGGCGAATCAAGAGACTCACAGGTTTGCTGCGGTCGAGCTTGGTAGTCAATGCCTCGAGGGCTTGGACATTGGGTGTTTCAATATTGGCCAAAGCCAAAATGACATCGCCTTCTTGAATTCCTGCGCGCGATGCAGGCTCAGCCACCGCATCCACACGCACACCACCTCGCAATTTGAGCTCCTTTTTCTGCGCATCGGTCAGCTCACTCACCGTCAATCCCAACACCTTGGTGACATTGCCAGACTGAGGCTTTTCCGCTGACGAGGCTTTCTTCACGGGCTTGTCTGCCTCAAATTCGCCCACGGTGATGTGCATGTCTTTCAAACTGCCACGACGCCACACCTGAATGGCACTGCGCGTGCCAGGCTTGGTGTTGCCCACCATGCGAGGCAGATCGCTCGACTTCTCAATGGTCTTGCCCTCAAACTTCAAAATGATGTCGCCAGGCTCCAAGCCTGCCTTCTCGGCAGGAGAGCCTTGTTCGACGCCACGCACCAATGCACCTTGCGCTTTAGACAGCCCCAAGGACTCGGCCACCTCTTTGCTGACCTGATCGATCTGCACACCCAAGCGGCCACGCTGCACTTTGCCTGTGGCACGCAGTTGCTCGCTCACGCGCACCGCCTCGTCGATGGGAATGGCAAACGAGATGCCCATAAAGCCGCCCGAACGCGAATAAATTTGACTGTTGATGCCCACCACCTCACCACGCATATTGATGAGCGGTCCACCTGAGTTGCCAGGGTTGATGGCCACATCGGTTTGAATGAACGGCAAGTAGTCGCCCGTGTCGCGTTGCTTGGCGCTCACGATACCTGCGGTGACCGTGTTCTCTAGGCCAAATGGCGACCCAATGGCCATGACCCACTCGCCCACCTTGAGGCGGCTCACATCGCCAATCTTCACAGCTGCCAAACCAGCTGCTTCAATCTTGACCACCGCCACATCGGTGCGCTTGTCTGAACCCACGATGCGCGCTTTGAACTCACGTTTATCGGGCAAGGTCACCATCACTTGGTCGGCACCATCCACCACGTGCGCATTGGTCATCACAAAGCCATCTGCCGACAGGATGAAGCCCGAGCCCACACCTCTGGGTTGCGCCTCTTCAGGCTGTCCACGGCGCTGCTGACGAGGTGCGTTGGGGTTGTTTGGAATGGGCATCGGCACACCAAAGAAGCGGCGGAAAAACTCTTGCATCTCCGCATCGGCTTCGCTACCTTGTGCATCGCGTGCGGCTGCTTTTTCGAGCGTGCGAATATTCACGACCGAAGGCCCAACCTGTTCAACCAGCTCTGTGAAATCAGGCAAGCCCTTCACCACTTGGGCTGCGACAGGCTGAGCCAAGGCGAGGTAAAGCCCTGTCATGCAAAGGCATGCGGACAACATGCTTGCTGCGATGGAACGCTTCATGGTGAATGGTCGTGTCATATTTTCCCCTTCCTCACATATCACTGCGCTGATAGACGGCGCGACGTAAATCTTGCCAGCGCTCATGGCTATGCTGAGCGTCCAGCCAGAGCCATTGCGGTTTGGCCTGCAGTGTGTCAGATGTGGGCTGCCAGTGCAAAAGCAAGGCTTTTTGCATATCCACCATCAGCTTTACTTCACCCAAAGCATCTGCATCACCCATAGCTTGGTCATGCAAACACCACACTTGCCCATCCCATGTGAGCGTGGCCACGAAGCTCAATGCTCGCCAGCCTTGCCATAAGCCTAAGGCTGTCGCGCTAAATCCCACCAACCATAGCCAGCTCAGGCCTCGCCCCCACAACCAAGCAATCAGGACAACTGACGTCAGCACAGCCAAAATCAATAGAAGCCAACGCTGAAAAGCACAACGCCCCACCGGATAAGACACCGATGGGGCGTTGTGCATGAAGCTGAAACCTTAAACGCGTTTGAACACCAAAGCACCGTTGGTGCCGCCGAAGCCAAAGTTGTTTTTCAGAGCCACATCAATCTTCATATCGCGCGCGGTGTTGGCGCAGTAATCCAAGTCACACTCGGGGTCTTGGTTGAAGATGTTGATGGTGGGTGGGCTCTTTTGGTGGTAAACGGCCAGCGCCGTGAACACGCTTTCGATACCGCCAGCGCCGCCCAACAAGTGGCCAGTCATCGACTTGGTGGAGTTCACCACAGTCTTCTTGGCGTGATCGCCCAAGGCAGCCTTGATGGCGTTGGTTTCGTTCACATCACCCAATGGGGTGGAAGTGCCGTGGGCATTCAGGTAATCCACTTGATCGGGGTTCACACCTGCGTTGCGCAACGCGCTCAGCATGGCGCGGCGTGGGCCGTCCATATTGGGGGCTGTCATGTGGCCTGCGTCAGCGCTTAAGCCATAGCCGCCCAATTCGGCGTAAATTTTGGCGCCACGCTTTTTAGCGTGTTCGTACTCTTCGAGCACCAACACACCTGCGCCCTCGCCCAGCACAAAACCGTCGCGGTCTTTGTCCCAAGGGCGTGAAGCGGTGGCGGGATCGTCATTGCGGGTCGACAAAGCGCGCATGGAGGCAAAGCCCCCCACGCCCAAAGGCGACATGCAGGATTCAGCGCCGCCTGCAATCATCACGTCGGCATCGCCGTACTCAATGTGACGACCGGCTTCGCCGATGCTGTGCAAGCCTGTGGTACAGGCTGTGACCACGGCCAAGTTAGGGCCCTTAAAGCCATAACGCATGGACACGTGACCAGAAATCATGTTGATGATGGACGCTGGCACAAAGAATGGGGAAATGCGACGCGCACCTTTATTCAGGTATTCGCTGTGCATGTCTTCAATGAGCGGCAAGCCGCCAATGCCAGAGCCAATCACGACGCCAATGCGTGTGGCGTCTTCTTCGCTCAGAGCTTCGCCAGTGGCGAGACCCGAGTCTTGAACCGCTTGCACCGCCGCAGCAATGCCGTAATGAATGAACTTGTCCATGGCACGCGCCTCTTTCGGGGCGATGTATTGGTCAAGGTCTAAATCTTTGACTTCACCGGCAAAGTGGCAATTGATACCCGACGCGTCGAAACGCGTGATGTTTGCAATGCCAGATTTACCAGCCAAAAGATTGGCCCAAGCAGTGTCCACCGTGTTACCCACGGGGCTCACACAGCCCAGACCGGTCACGACGACGCGACGACGGCTCATGCGGTGTTTCCTAGTTAATTAGGCTTTTTTGTGAGTCAACGCGTAGTCGATCGCGTTTTGCACGGTAGTGATTTTTTCAGCGTCTTCGTCTGGGATCTCGATGCCAAACTCGTCTTCCAACGCCATCACCAATTCCACTGTGTCCAGGGAGTCAGCGCCCAAGTCAGCCACGAAGGCTTTTTCATTGGTCACTTGGGACTCTTCAACGCCGAGTTGTTCAGCAATGATTTTTTTGACACGTGTTTCGATATCGCTCATGGATTCCCTCTAAGGGTTGTGAATAAGGCCGCTATTTTAACCGGACGACCCAACCGTATTTGATTTTGTTTGTCAGTTTTGGCGTAAATGACGTTACGCCATGAACATGCCGCCGTTGACGTGCAACTCTTGCCCCGTCACATAACCGGCATTTGCGCCAGCCAAATAGGCCACCGCATGTGCAATGTCAGCAGGCTTACCGAGGTGTCCCAACGGGATTTGACCCAGCAACGCTTTTTGCTGCTCTTCAGGCAACGAAGCCGTCATATCGGTTTCGATAAAGCCTGGGGCCACGCAGTTGACTGTGATGCCACGACTGCCCAACTCACGCGCCAAAGCGCGTGTCATGCCAGCAACACCGGCCTTGGCCGCTGCGTAGTTGGCTTGCCCGGGGTTGCCTGATGCGCCCACCACGCTGGTAATGCTGATGATGCGACCGTAGCGTTGCTTCATCATGGGGCGAATCACAGCGCGTGACACGCGGAACACAGCTTTGAGGTTGGTGTCGAGCACGGCGTCCCAGTCGTCATCTTTCATACGCATGGCCAAGGTGTCGCGAGTAATACCTGCGTTGTTCACCAACACATGCAATGCACCGTGGTCTTTGACGATTTGATCAATCAAGGCTTCGACAGCTGCGCCGTCGTTCACATTGAGGTTGGCACCGCGACAGCCTGCATGGGCAGACAAGGCTTGGGTGATTTTGGCCGCGCCGTCATCTGACGTAGCTGTGCCAATCACCAAGTAGCCTTGATGCGCCAACTCTTGGGCAATGGCAGCACCGATGCCGCGCGAAGCGCCGGTCACCAATGCAATTTGTTGTTTGTTGTCGCTCATGTTCTTCTCTTGGAGTTAAGCCAGCGCAGTTTTGACTTCAGCCATGCTGGCAGGGTCAAACAAAGGCAAGCCTGTTAAATCTGCATCGATGCGTTTGACCATGCCAGCCAAGACCTTGCCAGGGCCACATTCGACCAAGGTGGTCACACCGCGTGCTTTGATAGCAGCCACGCACTCGACCCAACGCACAGGGCCAAAAGCTTGGCGGTACAGCGCGTCGCGAATGCGGTCGGCGTCGGTTTCCACCGTCACGTCGATATTGTTCACCACGGGAATTTGCGCTGGGGCAAAGCTAGTGGCAGCTAATTTTTCTTTCAGGCGATCTGCCGCAGGCTTCATCAAACTGGAGTGGAAAGGCGCAGACACGGGCAAAGGCAAGGCGCGCTTCGCCCCATTGGCTTTGAGGACTTCACACGCTTTTTCAACTGCGGCTTTGCTGCCCGCAATCACGGTTTGGCCGGGGTCATTGAAGTTCACAGCCTCCACCACTTCGGCAGAACCTTCACCAAAAGTAGCCTGCGCTTCAGCACAGCCTGCAATCACTTTGTCGGCTGGCAAACCCAAAATAGCAGCCATCGCACCTGTGCCCACTGGCACGGCTTCTTGCATGGCTTGTGCGCGGAAACGCACCAGCGGTGCAGCTTGCGCCAGCGTCAACACGCCAGAAGCGACCAAAGCAGAATACTCACCCAAAGAGTGTCCAGCCACCACAGATGGCACTGCGCCACCTTCAGCCAACCACGCGCGGTAAGCCGCCACGGCAGACACCAACATCACAGGCTGTGTGTTGGTGGTCAAGCCCAAAGCTTCTTTGGGGCCTTCGTGAATGAGCTTGGCCATGTCTTCGCCCATGGCGTCAGACGCCTCAGCCAAAGTTTGAGCCACCACAGGGTTATCGCCCCACGCGTCGAGCATGCCGACGGATTGAGAGCCTTGACCTGGAAATACAAAAGCAAATGAAGTCATAACGTGTCTAGAAGTTTGTCACACCAAGTCTTGCGCAGACTTACAGCTTGAGCAGCACCGCGCCCCATGTGAAACCGCCGCCCACGCCTTCGAGCATGAGGGTTTGGCCAGGTTTGACTTGGCCTGTGCGCACACCGTGGTCGAGCGCCAATGGGATCGAAGCAGCCGAGGTGTTGCCGTGGTCATGAACTGTCAGGACAACTTTCTCCATCGGCAATTTCAACTTCTTGGCTGTGCTCTGGATGATGCGGATGTTGGCCTGATGCGGAATGAGCCAGTCAATGTCGCTGTCTTGCAGACCCGCTTTGTCGAGCACGTTGCGCGCTGCACCTTCAAGCAAGCCCACAGCCAGCTTGAACACGGCTTGACCATCCATTTTCAACATGGGTGTGCCCAAAATTTCGCCATTTTTCACATGGCCAGGTACGCACAAGATGCCCACATGTTTGCCATCGGCGTGGATATCGGTGGCCAAAATGCCTGGCGTTTCAGAAGCCTCAAGCACCACAGCGCCCGCGCCGTCACCAAATAACACGCAAGTCGTGCGGTCTTGGAAATCGAGCAAACGTGAGAAAAGTTCTGAACCCACCACCAAAGCACGCTTGGCGTTGCCCGCGCGAATCATGGCGTCGGCCACGGTCAGCGCATAAATAAAGCCGCTGCACACCGCCTGCACGTCAAACGCGGGAGCGCCAGCAATACCAGCAGCGTCTTCGTCCAATTGCGCCAACTTGTGCTGCAAGATGGCGGCGGTAGATGGAAAGACCATATCAGGCGTTGAAGTAGCCACGATGATGAGGTCGATGTCTTGGGGGCGGCGACCGGCGGCGTCTAGGGCTTGCTTGCAAGCTTCAAAGGCCAAGTCACTGCTGCTGACGTCAGCGCCAGCAAAGTGGCGAGCGCGGATGCCAGTGCGCTCAACAATCCATTCGTCAGAGCTTTCCACACCTTGTGTGGCCAGTTCCGCAACCAAGTCTGCGTTGGTCAACCGGCGAGGAGGAAGAAAACTACCAGTGCCAGTGATACGGGAGAAAAGGGTCATTAATCAGGAGGCTCAGGCCGAGACGTCTGATTGTCCTAGGGCTAACAAAGGAGCCGCATGGGCAATACGAGAACGCACACGTTCGAGCAAGTTGTGGTGGGCTGCATCATACGCGCGGTTCAAAGCAGTACCAAAGGCTACATCATCGGCAGAGCCATGGCTCTTGAAAACGATGCCATTCAAGCCCAGCAACGCTGCGCCGTTGTAACGACGGTGATCCACCTTATCCTTAAAGTCAGACAAGACGGGATAAGCGAAGATAGCAGCAATTTTCGTGAAGATGTTGTGTGTAAACGAGTTTTTCAGCGTTTCGCTGATCTTATGCGCCAAGCCCTCACTGGCCTTTAGGGCCACGTTGCCGACAAAACCATCACACACGATCAAATTGACCGTACCTTGGTAAATATCGGTACCTTCGACGTTGCCATAGAAATTCAAATCACCAGAGTTAGCAGCAGTTCGCAGCAGTTCACCAGTTTTTTTGATAACTTCGTTGCCTTTGATGTCTTCTTCGCCAATGTTCAACAGGCCAACCGTGGGGCTTTCGATGTTGTCGAGCACCGACACCAAGGCTGAGCCCATGACCGCAAATTGCAACAAATGATCTGGCGTGCAATCGACATTAGCGCCCAAATCGAGCATGGTCGTGCCGCCGCCTTTGAAGTTGGGCATGCGACCCGCAATGGCTGGACGGTCAATGCCGTCGATGGTTTTGAGAAGATAGCGTGCGATCGCCATCAATGCACCCGTGTTGCCAGCAGATACAGCCGCTTGAGCAGCGCCCGTCTTCACTTGCTCAATCGCCACACGCATGGACGAATCTTTTTTGCGGCGCAGGGCGACTTCGATGGGATCATCCATGGCCACCACTTCGGAAGCTGCGACCACTTCTGCGCGAGGATGCGAGAACGACGACAACGCTTCAGGCAGTCCCACCAGCAAGAGCTTGGCGTCTGGATGCGTGTCCAAGAAACGGCGGCAGGCCACCAGCGTGACACGCGGGCCGTGGTCGCCACCCATGCAATCAACAGCCAAAGTGGTCATGCAAGTTTCTTCTCGTCAAAAAAACAAAAGCCCGAGGCGCCAAAGACAGCCACGGGCCAATGAGGTATGAAGTAATTAGGCTTCAGACTTGGTCTTCAACACTTTGCGACCACGGTAAAAACCGTTGGGGCTGATGTGATGACGCAAGTGCACTTCGCCAGTTGTAGGCTCAACGGCTGTACCGGGAGCTGTCAACGCTGCGTGAGAGTTGTGCATGCCGCGCTTGGAAGGAGATTTTTTGTTTTGTTGAACAGCCATGATTGGCTCCTGAAACTAAATAGGGGTTAACCGTTGGGCCACCAACTGACTCTGAGCCAGCGTGACGCGAAGCCTTAAATTATAGCCCAACTCCTTGGGCTTCAGTGCTTAGGCGTTTTGAGGGATGCCAGCACCGCGAATGGATTGGGTTTGGCCTGCGCCAAAATCGCCTCTTCTTCTTTTGAAGTTGGCACCTGCTCACTCAAACAGGCAGGATGCATGGGAACCAGCGGCAAAGCCATCAGCAACTCGTCTTCCATCAGCGCCAGCGCATCGAAGTGGTCCTCTAGCACCAACAAGTCTTCTTCCGACTCATCATCCTCAGCCAGCGCCGTGGCCTCATCCGCCACAAAACGGAAATCTTGCTCAATCAGCAACTCGACGGGCACGGGGTGCAAGCAACGTTGACACGTCAGCGGCACCGTGGCCTTGGCTTCTAGGTGCAACCAAACAGCATCTTTGCCGCTGGCGTCAGGCTGTACTGCGCCTTGAAGCGACCAAGCGACGTGTGCCGTTAACTCGCCCACACAATCTGCAGCCAAACGTTCAAGTTCAACCACGGGGGTTTCGCCCTCTAAGTGCATTTGCGCCTTGGCAAAGGCTTTGACATCGAGGCTGCGGAGGTTCTTTGGTTTTTGCATGGCGGCAGTGTAAGAGAATCCATCCATGTCCGAACCATCCCACGTCATCTCACGCCCCCTCATTTTGGGCTCCACCTCCAAATACCGCCGCGAACTGCTGCAACGCCTGCGCGTACCGTTTGACGTGGTCAGCCCCGACGTAGACGAGACCCCTCACCCCCACGAAGCCCCACGCGACTTGGCCATGCGCCTCGCTTTGGCCAAAGCCCAAGCCGTGGCGGCTCAGCACCCCAACGCCGTGGTGATCGGTTCCGACCAAGTGGCCGATTTGAACGGCGAACCATTGGGCAAGCCCGGTACCCATGAGCGCGCCGTGCTCCAACTGCAAAAAATGCGCGGCCAAACCGTGGTGTTTCAAACCGCCGTATCCGTGGTGTGCCAAGCCAGCCGATTTGCGCAAACCGAACTTGCACAAATCAAAGTGCGCTTTCGTGACTTGAGCGATGCCGAAATCGAGGCCTACCTGCGCGCCGAAGAGCCGTATGACTGCGCGGGCAGCGCCAAAAGCGAAGGCCTAGGCATTGCCCTGCTTGACGCCATCGACAACGATGACCCCACAGCCCTCATTGGCCTGCCCATGATTCGCACCGCTCGGTTGCTACGCGCCGCTGGCATTGACTTGTTGGGAGCCTTGCAAAAATGACCGCCCACAAAGGCACCCTCTACCTCGTCCCCACCCCATTGGACTTTGGCTGTGACACCCAAGCCCCCATCACGGATGTGCTCCCGCACGAAACCTTGCGCGTAGCCGCGGGCGTGACTCACTGGATCACAGAAAACGCCAAAAGCACCCGCGCGTTTTTGAAACGCGTGGACGCGCATGTGCCACTGGCCAAAACGATTCAAGAAAACACCATCACCGAACTACCGCGTGAAGTGCATAAAAAAGGCGACCACACCAGTGGCTTTGATGCCAAACCCTTACTCAAAGCCGCACTGGTAGGCCACGATGTGGGCTTGGTCAGCGAAGCGGGCATGCCTGCGGTGGCTGACCCTGGCTCGTCGGTGGTGCGCGCCGCGCACGAGCTAGGCGTTCGCGTCGTGCCTTTGATCGGCCCCGTGTCCTTGCTGTTGGCCTTGGCGGCCAGTGGCTTGAACGGCCAAAACTTTGCATTCGTCGGCTACTTGCCGCAAGACGGCGCGGCACGCACGCAGCGCTTGCGCGAACTGGAAAACCTCGCTGCCAAACAAGGGCAAACCCAACTGTTCATCGAAACGCCTTACCGCAACCAAGCCCTGTGGGACGCGCTGGTGAATGGCCTGCAAGGCAACACCCGCTTGGCACGCGCCAGCGGTTTGACCTTAGCCAGCATGCAAGTGCACTGCAAAACCGTGCAAGCGTGGCGCAGTGCGGGCAAGGCCCAAATTTCGGGTGAGCCAACCGTGTTTTTGATTGGTAAATGACGCAGCACATGCGCCATGAAAAAAGGCTCCGTGAGGAGCCTTTTGTTTTGAGCTGAAGCGACCGAGTCGCTCGCACCTCTTAAATATCAGCGCAAATCAACGCAAGTTAGCGCACTTGAGGCATGGTCTGCATGGCCCGCACTGCACCTTCGCCAATGGCCGCGCCAAAGCGCTTGGCCAAACGCTCGGCCACGTTTTCATGGCGGGTGTAGTCAATCACGTCTTCGGCTTTCACAATTTCGCGGGCTACGTAGTCGAGGTTGCCCAAGCCGTCCGCCAAACCAAGCTCCACCGCCTGCTCACCGCTCCAGAACAAACCGCTAAAGAGCTCTGGCGTTTCTTTCAAACGCTTGCCACGACCATCACGCACCACTTGGATGAATTGCTTGTGAATTTGGTCCAACAAAGTTTGCGCATGCGCACGTTGGGGTTTGGTTTGGGGACTGAACGGGTCTAAGAAACCTTTGTTCACGCCAGCCGTCATCAAGCGGCGCTCCACGCCTAACTTGTCCATCAAGCCAGTGAAACCAAAACCATCCATGAGCACGCCAATGCTGCCCACGATGCTGGCCTTGTCCACATAAATTTCGTCAGCAGCCACAGCGATGTAATAGGCAGCTGAAGCGCACGACTCTTCCACCACGGCATACACCGGCTTCTTGTGTTTTTCTTTCAGGCGGCGAATTTCGTCGTTGATGATGCCCGCTTGCACGGGGCTTCCGCCGGGTGAGTTGATTTGCAACACCACCGCTTGCGAGCCTTCGTCTTCAAACGCCGCGCGCAAAGCTGTGATGACCCACTCAGCGCTGGCATTGGCCCCATCAGCAATTTCGCCTTTGATGGCCACCACTGCCGTATGAGGTTGGCTTGGATTGCCGCCACCCATGCCACCTTTTTGCGCACCAGTCCAGAACAAGGCCACGATCAACGCCAACCAAGCGAAGCGAAAAAAGATGCGCCAGCGGCGATTGGCACGTTGCTCGGCCAATGTGGCAAAAGCTAAGCGCTCCAGGGTATCGCGCTCCCATGCCGTTTTGTGGCTTGGTTTTTCGTGGTTTTCGTGATGTTCAGACATGGTGTTGTTTTTGGGGATTAATCTAGAAATTCGAAAGGTTTCAAGTTGTACGCAGTATGCCAGTGGACAACGCCATCGGCTTCAGAAAGCTCAATTTTGATCAAGCCACCTCGGCATGGCCCACCCGCACACTCGCCCGTATCAGGCGCGTACTCCGCACCGTGGGTGGCACACAGCAGCCAGCGGCCTGAAGCGTCAAAAAACTGGTCGAGCTGAAAGTCCATTTCCATTGCCACATGGGTACAACGGTTCAAGTAAGCGTGCGGCTGACCTTCAAAACGAATAGCAAAAGCACGGCAGGTTTGGCCAGCAAACACCACATCAAACGGCACGGCGCGGCCCCCTTCGGCCAAATCGGCGCTGTTGCAAAGAGGAATGATTTGCGATGCGAGGTCAGTCATGGCGATCAAGCGTGGGCTAACAACCAGTCGTGCAACTCCTTCACCGAGTGCGCGACAAAGCGTGGATTCAAGGGTTCAAACTGGCCGTGGTCGTGCGCACCGTAGCTCACGCCCACACTGGCACAGCCTGCGTTGACAGCCATTTGCAAGTCGTGGGTGGTGTCACCAATCATCAAGGTGCGCTCGGGCTCCACCCCAAACTCGCGCATCAGCTCGTGCAGCATGCGTGGGTGGGGCTTGCCTGCGGTTTCGTCTGCCGTGCGCGAGCTATCGAACACGCCTTTGAGTTCGGCGGTGTGCAAGGCATCGTCCAAACCTCGGCGGCTTTTGCCAGTGGCCACGGCCAACCAATGGTGGCGTTCGCGCAAAGCGGCCAGCAGTGGCAACACACCTTCAAACAGGGTGATGTCGTTGGCATGCTTCATGTAATGGAAGCGGTAGCGCTCACCCAGCAGCGGGTATTTGTCTTGCGGCACATCGGGCGCGGCATGGGCCAGCGCAGGCATAAGCGCCATGCCAATCACGTAAGACGCCGCTTCTTGGGTGGGCTTGATGCCGCCCACATCCACCACCGCATCTTGAATGCAGCGGGTGATGATTTGCGTGGAATCAAACAGCGTGCCGTCCCAATCGAAGGCAATCAAATCAAACTGGCGTGGGCGGGTGCTCATACGTCAAGGTGCGGTTGGATGATGGGCGGCTGAATGCCATCCACAAAGTTTTTCAGCTCAGGCGGCAGCGGGGCTTGCAGACTGACAGGGCGATGGCTTTGCGGATGCTGGAACTTGAGCTGCCACGCATGCAAGAACATGCGCTTGAGCCCCATCTTCTGCAAAAGTTTGTTGTGCTCGAAGTCGCCGTATTTGTCGTCACCCGCAATCGGGTGGCCTTGGCTGGCCAAGTGCACGCGAATTTGGTGGGTGCGACCTGTTTTGATGGTCACTTCCAACAAGGTGTAAGGCCCCACCGTGCGTGCCACACGCACCAACGTGATGGAGCGCATGCCGTTCGGGTCATCCTTGCCCACCACTTTGACGCGGCGTTCGCCCTCGCCCACTCCGTTTGGAATGGTGTACTTCATCAAAGGCGAGTCAATCACCTTCTTGTTCGATGGCCACAGACCCAGCACCAAGGCCAAATAGGTTTTGCCGGTTTCGCGGTCACGGAACTGGTCTTGCAAGTTTTTGAGGGCACTGCGCTTTTTGGCCACCAACAGCACGCCTGAGGTTTCGCGGTCCAAACGATGAACCAACTCAAGGTTGGCCAAGCCAGGGCGGGCGCGACGCAGTTGCTCAATCACCCCAAAGCTCACGCCACTGCCGCCGTGCACGGCCACGCCTGCGGGTTTGTCGATGGCCATCAAGGCCTCGTCTTCCATCAGAACAGGGAATTCACGGGCTGGCGCAGGTGCTTCGGCCTTGGCCTGCACTTGGGCGGACACGCGCACGGGCGGCAAACGCACCAAATCGCCTGCTTCCACGCGCTGCTCGGCCGAGGCACGGCCCTTGTTCACCCGCACTTCGCCCGAGCGAATGATGCGGTAGACGTGGGTTTTGGGCACGCCTTTTAAATGGCGCATGAGAAAGTTATCGAGGCGCTGACCCGCCGAGTCTTCGTCGACAGTGAGAGTTTTGACCGAGGGGGTGGGGGTGGGGCCTGAAGCCCCTATAATGTGATTCACCAGCGTTTTGCTCTAAGTGCTTGATTTAACACAGATTAGACCATGTACTGACGAACGCGGTAAGGTCGATGCCCCTTTTGTGCCCGCGACGCAGACCCAGTACCCAAGAGACTGAGTGGCCAGCGCCCCAAAAGTTGAGCCGACGCTTAAGAAAACACTGAAACGGAATACCCCAAGTTGTGAAGGTTCTTTTTGAAAAGCCTTCATGACGGATCACTGCAAGAAGCAAAAACGATGGTTGTGGCAATGTTGATGTTGATGGAACTCTGCACAGAGTGGCTTTTGCCACCAACTGTGTGCAGCGTTGCGCGTCGCACCCTTGCCCGCTGGACCAGCCCTGTCTCCCCTGCACCGGCTCATCAAGCCACGCAATTGACCACAGGACAACCGCGACTTCTTGCCCTTATCCACGCGCCCACCCACCGTACCGCTGCGCTGCGTTAAGCACGGCGGTCACGGTCTCAGCGGCAATTCCCTTCGTTTTCTAGCGTCCCTCTGGCATCGTTGGCCCGTCATGGGCCTGTGATGTTTTACGTGAAGGAACCGCATCATGAAACGGATGCTTATCAATGCAACCCAGTCGGAAGAACGCCGTCTGGCCATCGTCGACGGTCAAAAACTGCTCGACTATGAAATCGAAATCGAAGGTCGCGAACAGCGCAAAGGCAATATTTACAAAGCCATCGTGACCCGCGTCGAGCCATCGCTCGAAGCCTGCTTTGTGGACTACGGCGAAGACCGCCACGGCTTCTTGCCCTTCAAAGAAATCTCCAAGCAGTACTTCGCCGAAGGCGTGTCGCCCAGCCAAGCACGCATCCAAGACGTTATCAAAGAAGGCCAAGAGCTGTTGGTGCAAGTGGAAAAAGAAGAGCGCGGCAACAAAGGCGCAGCGCTCACTACCTTCATCAGCTTGGCCGGTCGCTATGTGGTGCTCATGCCCAACAACCCACGTGGTGGTGGCGTCAGCCGCCGCATCGAGGGCGATGACCGCGCTGAACTCAAAGAAGCGATGGACCAATTGGAATACCCCAAAGGCATGTCCATCATCGCGCGCACCGCGGGCATTGGCCGCAGCGCCCCTGAGTTGCAATGGGACTTGAACTACTTGCTCAAGCTCTGGAGCGCCATCGACGGCGCCAAGGGTGCCAAAGGCGCGTTCTTGATTTACCAAGAATCCAGCCTCGTCATCCGCGCCATCCGCGACTACTTCAACCATGACATCGGCGACATCTTGATCGACACCGATGACATCTACGAGCAAGCGCACCAGTTCATGGCCCACGTCATGCCTGAGCACGCGGCCCGTGTGAAGCGCTACAGCGACGAAACCCCGCTGTTCAGTCGCTTCCAAATCGAACACCAAATCGAGTCGGCCTACGCCCGCACCGTCAACCTGCCCTCGGGCGGCGCAATTGTGATTGACCACACCGAAGCCTTGGTGTCGGTCGACGTCAACTCGGCCCGTGCCATCAAAGGCGGCGACATCGAAGAAACCGCCACCCGCACCAACCTTGAAGCCGCCGACGAAGTGGCCCGCCAAATGCGCTTGCGCGACTTGGGCGGCCTGATCGTCATCGACTTCATTGACATGGACGAAAGCAAGAACCGCCGCGAAGTGGAAAACCGCTTGCGCGAAGCCTTGCGCCACGACCGTGCCCGCGTGCAGTTTGGCACCATCAGCAAATTCGGCTTGATGGAAATGAGTCGCCAACGCTTGCGCCCAGCGCTCTCCGAAGGTGCTTCGATTCCTTGCCCACGTTGCGGCGGCTCTGGCCATGTGCGCGACACTGAAAGCTCGGCACTGCAAATCTTGCGCATCATCCAAGAAGAGGCCATGAAGGACAACACCGCCTCCGTGCACGCCCAAGTGCCAGTGGAAGTGGCCTCGTTCTTGTTGAACGAAAAGCGCACCGAAATTGCGAAGATCGAAATTCAACAACGCTTGAACGTCTTGCTCGTGCCGAACAAGACGCTCGAAACCCCCAACTACAAGTTGGAGCGCTTGAAGCACGACGACCCACGTTTGGACAAGATCGAAGCCAGCTACAAAATGGCCGAGGAGTTCGAAGACCCAACCGCGGTGACACGTCGCTCGCAAGAGCCTACCAACAAGCAAACGCCCGTCATCAAAGGCGTGTTGCCCGATGCACCCGCACCGGCCCACGAACCCAAGCCAGCCGCACCTGCCAAAGCACACGCCAAGGCCAAGCACGCCGACAAGAAAGAAGCCAAATCTGGCGGCTTGTGGGGCTGGTTCACCTCGCTCTTTAGCAGCGATGACGACAAGAAAGCCAAACCCGTCGCTGGCGACAAAAAGCCAGGCGAACGCGGTGAGCGCCGTGATGGCCGCAGCGCCAATGGCCGAGGCGGCCGTGGTGGTCGCGGTGGCCGTGGTGGTGACCGCGGCGAGCGTCAAGAAGGCCGCACCGAGCGCAACGCTGAAAGCGTGGAAGCCCGTGGCGAACGCCCAGCGCGTGGTGAACGTGCCGAGCGTGGTGAAGGCACTCGCAGCGAAGGACGCGGTCCACGCCAAGACCGCAACCGCGGTGGCCGTGGTGAACCACGCAATGCCGAAGGCCAAGCAACGCTCGACAACAACGCTTCACCAGAAGCCCAAGCCGAAGCACGCGCCAAAGCTCGCAACGAGCGCATGGCCCGCGAAGAGCGCAATGAAAACGGCGAACAACGCAGCGAAGGTGGCCAAGGCCGTCGCGAACGCAGCCCACGCGGCGAGCGCAACGACAACCGCCGTGAACGCGCACCTCGCGCTGACGAGAATGGCACACAAGAAGTCTTGCCACTCGACAACGCAGCAGCCTTGGAAGGCCAAGCACCGCAAACCGACGAGAACGGTGGCGAGCGTCGTGAGCGCCGCTCACGCGATCGCTACGGCCGTGACCGCCGCGAGCGTGGCGACCGCGCACCGCGCGAAGAGGGCGCAGCAGAGCATGCCGACAACGGCGTGACCGCTGAGCATGCAGCGCATGACCACGCGTCAAACGAACAAGCGCCGCAAGAAGCCCACGTGCAACGTGAGCCTCGCCAAGCACGCGAACCTCGTGCTGAGCGTCAAGAACGCGCACCACGTCACACAGCACATGAAGAGGCCCCACAAGCTGCACCTGCAGCCCAGGCTCCTGCGCGCGCTGGCATGCCACGCGTCCAAGCGTTCAGCCTGCCTGTGGCCGACATGCAAGCCGTGGCGCAAAGCAGTGGCTTGGAGTGGGTCAACTCCAACCCCGAGCGCGTGGCAGCCGTACAAGCGGCCATTGCCGCCGAGCCCAAGCCTGTGCACATTCCTCGCGAGCGCCCACCCGTGGTCGTGTTGGATGAAGGTCCACTGATCTTGGTGGAGACCCGCAAGGATCTGTAAACCACCCACACCCCGCAAGGGGTGATCAGCCACAAAAAACGGCCTAGAGAAATCTAGGCCGTTTTTGTTGGTGGGTGTGTCTGGTTTATGCCGCCACTTCAGCAGCTCGTTTCCAACACAACTGGGCGCGTCCCGTGTCTTCTTTTTGTTCGGCCAGTTGGGCCAAGGTACGCCATGCTTGGCGCTGCATGTCTGCGTGTTTGATTTGCGGCGCAGCTTGCTCCAGCATTTGCTGCGCCTTGCCCCACAGCGCATGGTGCCAACACACCATGCCAGCCAAGTACTGCAACTCCACCCAACGTGGGTAGGTTTGGCGCGCACGGTCAATGCTGGCCAACCACTCGGCATCAGTGGGCAACATCAGCAAGGCACGGGCCAGAATTTGCGCCACACGCTCACGAATGGCAGGTGTGCAGCTGTCGGGCTGTTGCACCATGCGGTTCCACAAAGGGGTCAGCCAGGGCATGACCAAATTGGCATCGCTGCCAAGCTGCAACATGCGTTGCGCGGCGTGCAACACCACTTCGGGCTGGTTGCGTTCACTGGCTTCTAAACCTTCCCATGCACGCTGCAATTGCGCACTGTCGTGCGCTTCATTCAAGCTGGCCACCGCCAACTCGCGCAACAGGCTTTGGCCTGCGGTGTCAGAAAACGCGCCGTGCTTGGTGAGTAAACGTGCGGTCTCTAGGGCAGAAGCATGTTGTTTGTTCAAACGTGCTGCCTTGAGGCGCATGCGCAGCGCCAGCATGCGGCGTGCTGCACCGTGGCGCAAGCCATCGAGCCAGCGAATGGCTTCAGGCGCATCGCGGTCGCTCATGGCCCAGCGGGCTGCTGCCAAGTAAGCAGACTCCATGGTTTCTTCCACCGTCTCGCCCGATGCATCGCGGTTCATGGCCATGATGGCTTGCAGGTGCGACACGCGGGTGTCGCGGTCACGCAAAGCGTGTGCGCTTTCAGCCGCCACCAAATGGGCCACCGCGCGCAATTGATGTGCATGGCGAGGTGCAGGGTCGTCAGGTGTACGCACCGACGCCAACAAATTTTCCAAAGCCAGCGCCTTGTCGGCCGACTTGACCGCACGCACATAGCGACCGCTCCATAGCTCAGACAAAGCGTCGAGCAAGGCCGCGTGCATGGCACGTTCTTTTTGTTGCAGGCGCCAGCGGCGGGCTTGGTGAGGCAGCTCAAACAATGCGGTCATGGCACGCCATGCCAAGTGCAGCATGACAAACAACACCACCAGCACCAGCAACACCAAATTGAGCGACAGGTCCACGCGGTAAGGCGACCAAAACACCGTCACTGTGCTTTGGTTGCCACCGGCCAACAACGCAGACGCAACGGCCACACCAAACAGCGCAACAAACCAGAGAGCGGCTTTCATGTCAACGCCCCGCTGCAGCTGTGGTGAGGGCCGCGAGGGTGTCATCCACACGCGGAATCTCGATTTGCTTGGACTGCGCCAGCACCTCGCGGGCCAGCGCCAAGGTGTTTTGACCTTGGCGGGTTTGCATGTCAAAGAAACGTTCCAGATCTTCCGTGGCTTGCTTCATGTCTGACTGCACCACATCAAAGTGACGGGCCAACAAGCCCAAGCGGGCATTGAGCAAACGCAGCTTCAGGTTTTCACGCACAAAGTAGCTTTGGTCGGGCGCGAGCATGCTGGCCTCGGGCTTGTCGATGCGGCTCACTCGAATGAGACTTTGCGCATCGTTCCAAATGTCAGACCACACTTTCTCCCACCAGCTCATGCTGATGGCTTTGGCCCAGCTGGTGGTGGGCACGGCTTGCACGGCCTTGGGTTCAACCATGCGGCCTACCGCATTGAGTAAGGGCAAGCCATCAACTGCACGCACCAACTCGTCCAACTTGAACAGCAAGGCAGGCGTATCCGCCACCGCCGTGGCTTTGATGCGTTCAATGTCACGCGTCACCGCGCGCAGCACGGGGGCCAAGCGAGGTTGCGCCACTTTGGTCAAGCGTTGCTCGGCCGAATTGAGCGCAGCCAACAAAGGCTGCACACTGCCCGTGAGCTGGGCTTGTTGTTGTGCCAGGCGAATGGCCGACTCGATGTCGACCACCAAGTTCTCGTCACGCGAGCGCGAGAGGCTTTGCATCAACTCTTCGAGTTGGCTGCGTTGCAAGGCCACTTCGCTGAGCTTGGCATCGGTCACCGACAAACGGGCCGCTGTTTCGCGGGCCAGCTCTTCGGCTTGCTTAGACGTCACACGCGCCTCAACCGCTTGGCTGCCGGTGTCGGCGCTTTGGCGTGCCAGTTGTTCTTGAATGCCCGATAGTTTGGCCCACATTAGGCCCGAGCCGACAGCGCCCACTACCGCGACAGCAGCAATGCTCCAAGTGAGCCATTTGCCTGTGCTGGCAGGGCGATCAGCCATCTCGCTGGCGCTCGCAAGCGGCTCAATCGCTGGGCTCAATGGAGGGAGGGAGGTTGTGTCGTCGTGCTCTGGCTTCATGCCAGAGATTCTAATGAGACTAATAAATCTGCTAACGACGGCTTGGTCATCTGAATTTCGCCAAAACCCAAAGCCCGCGCGGTTTGCGCAATACGGGGATGGGTGGCGATGCACCGCGCCTTGGCCCAGCTTTGCGATGGCATCGCTTGGGCAAGGTGGTGAATAGCTTGCGAGCTACTGAAGCACCACACCGTACCGTCTGAGGCGGCTTGGGTGGCTAGCGCTTGCTGTTCGGCAGACCAAGTCTGTGCGCGGCGCTCGTAAGCCACCACAAACTGGGCAGCTGCGCCAGCCGCTTGCAGCTGTTGCGCCAACCAGTCGCGGCCCGTGCCTGCAACTTCGCTGCTGTGCTCTGCGTGGTCGGTGTTGGCCTGTGCAGCAGCTTGAACGTGAAAAGACACATCCTTACCTCGCACGATGAGCACGGGCTGCCCTGCTTTGACTTGCGCCGCCACACGTTGCCAAAGCGCTTCTGAATCAAACTGCGCCGCATCAGCAGCTGGGCTATCAATGAACACCTCAGGCACGCCTGCTTGCAGCAAGGCTTTGTGCGTGCCAGGGCCAGTCGCCCAACAACGCGGTCCGCTGGCCCATGCATAGCCAGCGGGTTGGCTTTGAAAGAAATAGCGCACCGCTTGGGCGCTGACAAACATCACCGCTTGAAAGTTGGGCCACTGTGCCCACGCTTGTGCCACCGCTTGCGTGTGACGGGCTGGCCCCACCTCAATCAAAGGCAAGGAGCAAGCTTTGTAGCCAGCGGCTTGCAGCGCATCGAGCCACGCGGGTGCATCGCCTGCGGGTCGGGTGATGATGACGCGCATGGCCAGCAATGTGGTTTCAGTGAGCGCCTTGCGCGCGCAACTGCGCTGCCACCGACTCGCCCAGCTCATTGGCAGCATCGCGCGAAGCAGGGTCAACTGCATTCAAAGCTTGCTTGGCCTGCGCACGCAACAACACGGGCGCGCCCGATGGGTCACCCCATGCGGCCTGCAAGTGCAGCACGCCATCGGTCAAGGTGGCATGTGCGGCCAACGGCATCGAGCAGCTGCCTCCCATGGCGCGGCTCACAGCACGTTCGGCCGTCACGGTCAGCCACGTGGCGGCATCGGCCAGTGGGGCTAACGCTTGGGCCACGTCAGCACGGTTGCTACGCACCTCAATGCCTAACGCGCCCTGCCCTGCGGCAGGCAACATTTCGTCGGTGCTGAAGATGTGGCGAATGCGCTCGCCCAAACCCAAACGCTTCAAGCCCGCAGCCGCCAGCACGATGCCGTCGTACTGACCTTCGTCGAGCTTGCGCAAACGGGTGTCGAGGTTGCCGCGCAAAGGTTCAATCTTGAGGTCGGGGCGCAACGCACGCAGCAACACGGTACGGCGCAGGCTAGACGTGCCCACCACCGCGCCTTGCGGCAAATCATTGAGGTGCGCGTATTTGGATGACACCCAGGCATCACGCGGGTCTTCACGTTCCATCACACAGGCCAGATCAAAGCCTTCGGGCAAATCCATGGGCACGTCTTTGAGCGAATGCACAGCCAAGTTGGCGCGGCCTTCTTCGAGCGCCACTTCTAGCTCTTTCACAAACAAGCCCTTGCCGCCCACTTTGCTCAGACTGCGGTCCAATATTTGATCACCCTGCGTGGTCATGCCCAACAGCGTCACGCTGTGGCCTTGGGCCTTGAGCAAGGCCTGCACATGCTCAGCCTGCCACATGGCCAAACGGCTTTCACGAGTGGCGATGGTCAAGGAAACAGGGGAAGTAGAGGCAGTGGACAAAACAAAACTCGCTTTTCTGGGGCCACGCAGCACGCGGCGTAATCAATTGCAGCAAATGTTAGCAGGCACGCCTTAGCGCCTCAGAGGGACGCCCCGCCAGCCCGATAAAATCTGCCCCATATGACAAACCAACTCGACAAAAAATCCCAAGCCTGGTCCGCCCTGTTTTCTGAACCCATGAGCGAGTTGGTCAAGCGCTACACCGCCAGCGTGTTCTTTGACAAGCGTTTGTGGCAAGCCGACATCACCGGCAGCTTGGCGCACGCCGACATGCTGGCCGCGCAAGGCATCATCAGCGCCGACGACCACGCCGCCATTCAAAAAGGCATGGCGCAAATTTGGGCCGAAATTGAAAGCGGCCAGTTCGAGTGGAAGCTCGACCTCGAAGACGTTCACCTCAACATCGAAGCGCGCCTCACCCAACTGGTGGGCGACGCCGGCAAACGCCTGCACACCGGCCGCAGCCGCAACGACCAAGTGGCTACCGACGTGCGCCTGTGGTTGCGCAGCGAGACTGACCTCATCATCGACTTGCTCAATGACTTGCAAAAGTCACTGGTGGAAGTGGCCGAGAAAAACGTCGACGTCATCTTGCCTGGCTTCACCCACTTGCAAGTGGCGCAGCCTGTGAGCTTTGCGCATCACTTGTTGGCCTATGTCGAAATGTTCAGCCGCGATGCCGAGCGCTTCAGCGACGTGCGCCGCCGCACCAACCGCTTGCCTTTGGGCAGCGCTGCCTTGGCAGGTACCACTTACCCGTTTGACCGCGAACGCGTGGCCCGCACCTTGGGCATGGTCGATGAACACGGCAACCCTCAGGTTTGCCAAAACAGCTTGGACGGCGTGAGCGACCGCGACTTCGCGATTGAATTCACCGCCGCCGCCAGCCTGTGCATGGTGCACATCAGCCGCATGTCGGAAGAGTTGATTTTGTGGATGAGCCAAAACTTTGGCTTCATCAAAATTGCCGACCGCTTCACCACCGGCAGCTCCATCATGCCGCAGAAGAAAAACCCAGACGTGCCCGAACTCGCACGCGGCAAAACTGGCCGTGTGGTGGGTCATCTGATGGGCCTCATCACCTTGATGAAGGGCCAGCCCTTGGCCTACAACAAAGACAACCAAGAAGACAAAGAGCCTTTGTTTGACACGGTGGACACGCTCAAAGACACGCTGCGTATCTTCAGCGAAATGGTGGGCGGCCAGGTCAACCCCGCAACAGGCCACAAAGAAGGCGGCATCACCGTCAACGCTCCAGCGATGGAAGCAGCCGCCCAAAAAGGCTACGCCACCGCCACCGACTTGGCCGACTACTTGGTGAAGAAGGGCCTGCCCTTCCGCGACGCGCACGAAACCGTGGCCCACGCCGTCAAAGCCGCGGCCAGCCACAACTGCGATTTGTCTGACCTGCCCTTAAACGTGCTGCAAGAGTTCCACCCCAGCATTGAAAAAGACGTGTTCGAGTGCCTGAGCCTGCGTGGCTCGCTCAACGCCCGCAACACACTGGGCGGCACAGCGCCAGCGCAAGTGCGCCTGCAAATTGAGCGTCATCACAAACGCTTGGGCTAACCCCATGCCAATCACGCAGGACTTGAGATGACCGACATCCTCACCGTCACCTTGAATCCTGCGCTCGATGTGTTGACCACGATTGACCGTGTGTCTGACACCCACAAAATGCGCTGCGGCCCTACGCTCAAACACCCGGGCGGTGGCGGCGTGAACGTGGCGCGGGTACTGCACCGATTGGGCGCGAAATGCCAAGCGGTCTACTTGGCAGGCGATGTCACGGGTGAGCGCCATCGACAACTGATGCGCGAAGAAGGCGTGCCTTGTCACATCGTGCCCATCGCCGAAGAAACGCGTGAGAGTTTCACCGCGCACGAAATATCCACCGGCAACGACTTTCGTTTTGTGCTGCCAGGCCCCTACGTGTCTGCCGCCGAATATGAGGCTTGCTTTGACTATGTGGCCCAGCACCTGCCCAAGCAGTTTTTGGTCATCAGCGGCGGCTTAGCACCTGGCGTACCCGAGGACTTTTATGCGCGTTTAACAGCCCTCGCCAAGCAACACCGCGTGCGCGTGGTGCTGGATGCCAATGGGCCTGCGCTGGCCGAGGCACTGAAGGTCGGTGTGTATTTGTTCAAGCCCAGCTTGCGCGAGTTGCGCGACCTGATGGGTCACGACTTGCCCGATCAAGACAGCCAAGTCGCAGCCGCACAGCAGCTCATTCAAAGTGGTCAAGCCGAGGTGGTGGCTATTTCACTCGGTTCTGACGGGGCTATGGTGGTCAGCGCCGACCAAGTTTGGCGTGCCCGTGCTCTTCAAGTGAACGTACAAACCACCGTCGGCGCAGGCGACAGTTTTGTGGGCGGCATGGTCTGGGCGCTGAGCCGAAAAGACAGTTTGCTCAAAGCCTTTCAGTTTGGCATGGCAGCAGGCGCCGCGGCATTGCTAGCACCTGGCACCTCCCTTTGCCAAGCCTCAGATGTGCATCAGCTACTGCCAAGCGTTACATCAAATTCATAAAACCATAAAGCACTATTAAGTCTTAAATAAAACACCTAAAATGCTGAAATGATCAGCACTTTATGGCTAATTCATGCATGCAAACGTCTTGTTGCAGTAACCCTTGCAGCCACATATTGGTCTGCATGCGCACAAACGAATGTTTACGACCTGCCAAGCAGGTGGAACTACCAAATTGGTGTGGATGCCTGGAAATTAGGCGCTTCCGTCGACAAAGACCCTTTCCCTGGCTTTAACGAGGCAAATTCAAATTTGCTGCTTCCCAATTCGTACACAACTTGGTCTTACAGGAGTGTGTCACCTTACGGACGACTCGCAGGGACCAAAAGGATATCCAATCAATTGAGCTTTAGCCTGAAAGCACGTGCAGATCAATCACAAGGGATCAAAATCAACGAAGCCAGTTTCGAGAAAGAGGTCTCACCTTACTTAGCATTTAGGTTAGGTGTGGTTGATTACAAGACTAGCTGGTGTCGAACCTATGAAGCAGACAACGGCTGGATTCAGGACATCGAAGCATTCTGCGTAACACCTCAATTTCGCGACGTATCAGGTGGATCCCCTGGCGTTCAAATGGTGACTAACACGCAATGGCATGACTATCAAATACAAACCTTAGCAGGCCTGTACAACCCACTACTCTTGAACTATGCGCCTAAAGAATTTGGCAATGTAGTACCCAGCCCTCAATACTCAGTCACCTCAAATAAAAAAATTGGGTTCAATGTCAACATCCTTGACTTGAACACATCCATTGAAGCGCGCATTTCCTTCCTTCAAGCTCGTCAAGAAGCCTATAGCCCTGAAGCGAACTTGCTAGGCTCATTCAAGCAGGTATATGACCTTTGGTATGTTGGATTGAACATACCGACTCCTAATCCAAATTTGTCATTTCGAATCACACATGTGATGCAAGACCAACATGGCACGTGCCGCTCTAGCGTTGCCCGATTGGCTAGTTCATGCAACTTAAATTCAGAATCCCAAAAATACTCATCCTCTGCACAAGCCAGTTACAAAAGCGGCTCTAAAAATTTGTTTTCATTTGGTTTCAGTGAAAGCAGCATCAAAAGCCAATCAGATTTTTTCACACCAGATTTACAAGTTTTCACACACCTAGAAGATCAGTTTTATTTCAAATTACAACAAGCATCTGCAGCATGGCGCCACGATTGGGAAGACGGTTTTTTTACTGTTCTTCAATACATTAGGGCTAAGCAAAACAGCGGTCAACTCAATATACGAAACCCATCCGATGGATATGCGATTGGGCTTCGGTTGGGCTATCAATATTAAATCGTATGCTCAAGAATCTCATTGGCTTACTCATTGTTGTTTTGCTGTCAGGCTGCGGCGGCGGTGGCACAGACCCTATACCTAGGCCGACCACCAACATTGCCCAATTCACTGGAACATGGAGATACGCAAATCCAGCTTATGACCTTTGCTATCCCGTCTACAACGGCAGCACATTTGTATACGGTTTGAAATATGGTCCCATCACCCATACCAATCGCCATCAGCAGGTTGAGTACTATTTTTACTCTGATGCAAATTGCAGTACCCAAATGGGAACTATTGCAGACTTATGCGAACTCACATGGTCTGTTGCAGCCAGCAATTTAGACCTAACGAACACTGTCCGAGTGAAATGTGCCAACTACACGCGGACTTACATTGGCATCACACCTCAAGGCTCCATCAATCCTGACTATGTTTATTTAGACCTCTGGCAGCAAAGAGACAACCACATCTATTTGGGAGACTCGTTAGGCCCACTCGATGCAGAAGGCTACCCGACACAACTAGAAGTTTTCTACACATATACCAAATAACCTAACCATCATTAAATTTTTTTCAACCCAGCTGTCGCACTCTTCACAGGGCGCTTGCGCACCTCGGGCTACCATGCGTCTCATACCTAGGAGACATACCCATGCCCGTGATTACCAACATTGAAGACCTGCGCGTTTTGGCCGAAAAACGCGTGCCCCGCATGTTCTACGACTATGCCGATTCCGGCAGCTGGACCGAGGGCACTTACCGCGCCAACGAAGCAGACTTTCAAAAAATCAAGCTACGCCAGCGCGTGGCTGTGAACATGGAAAACCGCTCGACCGCTACCAAGATGGTGGGCCTGGATGTGAAGATGCCCGTGGCCATTGCGCCCGTAGGTTTGACGGGCATGCAAAGTGCCGATGGCGAAATCAAGGCCGCCCGCGCTGCCGAAAAATTTGGCATTCCCTTCATCTTGTCGACCATGAGCATTTGCTCGATGGAAGACGTGGCGGCACACACCACCGCGCCCTTCATGTTCCAGCTCTACATGATGCGCGACCGCGAAGCCATGGCCAACATGATTGAACGCGCCCGCAAAGCCAAGTGCAGCGCCTTGGTGCTCACCCTCGATTTGCAAGTGATTGGCCAGCGACACAAAGACCTGAAAAACGGCCTGACTGCACCACCCAGCCCAACGATTGCCAACATCATCAACCTCGCCACCAAACCCCGTTGGTGCTTGGGCATGTTGGGCACCCGCCGCCACACCTTTGGCAACTTGGTGGGTCACGTCAAAGGGGTGAGCAATATGAAGTCGCTGTCTTCCTGGACGAACGAACAGTTTGACCCCCGCTTGTCGTGGGAAGACGTGGCGTGGGTCAAAGCGCAGTGGGGCGGCAAGCTCATCTTGAAAGGCATTCAAGATGTGGAAGACGCCGTGCTCGCTGCACGCAGCGGTGCTGATGCGATTGTGGTGAGCAACCACGGTGGTCGTCAGCTCGATGGCGCGCAGTCGAGCATCGAAGCCCTGCCTGCCATCGTGGCCGCCGTGGGCGACCAAATTGAGGTGTGGATGGACGGCGGCATTCGCTCCGGCCAAGACGTGCTCAAGGCGTGGGCCTTGGGCGCACGCGGCACGCTGATTGGTCGCGCCATGGTGTACGGCTTGGGCGCGATGGGCGAAGAAGGCGTGAGCAAGGCACTGCAAATCATCCACAAAGAGTTGGACGTGACGATGGCTTTCTGCGGCCACACCAACATCCAAAACGTAGACAAGGGCATCTTGATTCCCGGCACATTCCCCACGGCTTAACTTTGGTTTGAGCCACATCAGCCCGGCCCCTGCGGGGTCGGGGATACTTGGGGGATGACTGAAACAACCTCCCCTTCCTCCACTGGCGTGAGCGCTTGGTGGCGTGCCTTGAGTATTTTCCTGGCCCTCGTCGTCTTGCTCGGCTGGGCCTTGGGCGCCAGCATGTACGAGCAGTTCAAAGCGCAAATTCATCACCTTGAAGCCAAGCTGGTAGAGATCCCGCAAGTGCGTGAAGTGGCCGTGTTGCTTGACGACGCGCAAGCGCCTGCCATGCTGATGACTTACGACCCAAAGAACCAAAAGCTACAAGTGCAACGCTTGAATGACGTGAAAGAAGGCCGCGAACAAGCCCTGCACGTCTGGGCGCTGACCGAGAGCGATGCGCCACGCATGTTGGGCGTGCTCACTAATAAATACAAAACCCAACAGCTCGATGTGCCCACACAGGCGCTAGAAGGCGCACAAAGCTTGGCCATCAGCGTGGAAAACAAAGACAAGGGCCCACGCGATGGCAAGCCGCGCCAACCTCTGCTGTTCAAAGGCTGGTTGGTGCAAAAAGCGATTTAAAGCTTCTCACTCCAGGGCACACCGCCCGTCGCCCAGTCGTGACGGGGAATGTCAAAGAACAACACATCCACGCTCTCGGGCTTGCTGCCCAACTTGTCCACACACGCTTGGGTGATGGCTTGGGTCAGTTGCTTTTTCTGCTCGGGCGTGCGGCCTTCGATTAGTTCAACGCGGATGGTTGGCATGGGTTCTCCTTTAAGTGAAAAGTGCAGAAATTATCTGGTTATTCGACCACCGCAACGTCTAAGCTTTTCTGTTCATCAATGATTGGACACGGCCATGACTTATAGCTATCGGACAACTAGCCGCTCATAGTGGTAGGTCGTAATAGGAACCAGTCTTTTTTTCTTGGTCCCAGATTAATTTAATGCTGGGATGCGACATGAGAAACTTCATACCGTTAAGCCAAGCAGTCCACACCACTGGATTTATGTACCCTTGCCTAAAATATAAGTATTCCTCCCCACAGAGATTCAAATAGTTAATAACCTGTGCTCGCTCCTTCGCGCTGAGATCGGAAGGCTCTTTTTGTGAAATCTCATCCAAAACCTCATTCATCGCTTCATAGCGCTCGTTGCACTCTTTAAAGATTTCGCGAAAGAGGCGCATTTCTTCCAGTTTTTGTTTCTGTAAAAAATAGGCCATTGACAAAATGGCTCCTATAACTGTTGCCATCGTCGACATTGTCTCTGCTCGCTCTAGAAGTAACCCGGTAGCTAGTAACAGAGCTAAAACAATCAACCACCAGTAATGCGCAAAAAACAAGTACTTCAATTTAATCAAACGTTGCATCTTTTGCAGTCACTCAAAGTTCAGCAGGATTAACCAACAATTCAGGTCTTGTGACGTTCTCGCCTCGTTCTGTTAAACACAGCCAGACATTGCCTACGCCATGCATACCTGAACCAAAAGCATGTTCTGGCTGATCCAACGCAACAAAAACTCTCTCATCAGGAGTTTTAACCAGATGAGCGCGCTCATGGGAAAGAGACTCAGGAGAGCTGGACATGCTTCCATTCCAGCGTAGTTTGTTCGCCCGAAAACCCTCGAAAACTGTTTCAACCGTAGTTGCTTTACCTGCGAGTGCAATGAACGCACACCCATTTACCTTTGCATAACTAGCTGCTTGCTTAACCGCAGCACGCCGATCTTCTTCGAACTTGGCACGCACGCCGCCGAAAACGCTAACAGCCTCTGGCAATTTTTGGAAAAACACATTCTTGTCCACACGTGTGATGCGTTGATCTCCGGTCGTCAATGACGGAGAAGACGAACATCCAGCCATTAATATCAGCAAACTCAATTCAGCTAGCAAGTACTTTTTCAATTAAGTCCCCTTAAAACGATAAAAGAATTCCAAAGTACTCATTTTATATAGCGAATTAAATAATCCATAAAAATAAATGACTTTAGACACCCGCCGCATCGCTCACCTCGACATGGACGCGTTTTACGCCTCGGTCGAGTTGCTGCGCTATCCGCAGCTCAAGGGCTTGCCCGTGGTGATTGGTGGGGGACGACGCAAAGTGGATGACATGCTGGGCCGCCTGCGTGCCGAGCACCCCGACTACGACTGGTCTGAAGACAAGCTGCACGAAATTCCGCTGGACTTTTTTCCGCGCATCTCGGGCTACACAGGGCGCGGCGTCATCACCACCGCTACGTATGCAGCGCGGCAGTTTGGCGTGGGCTCGGCCATGGGGGTGATGAAAGCAGCGAAACTCTGCCCCGATGCTTTTATGCTGCCCGTGGACTTTGACCAATACCGCCATTACTCGCAGCGCTTCAAAACCATCATCACCGACATCGCGCCCGTCATGGAAAACCGTGGCGTGGACGAGGTGTACATCGACTTCACGCATGTGCCCGGCGGTCAGCGCGAGGGTGGGCGCGTGTTGGCGCGGCTGATTCAAAAAGCCATTTTTGATGACACGGGTCTCACCTGTTCGGTGGGCGTCGCGCCCAACAAACTGTTGGCCAAAATGGCGAGCGAGTTCAACAAGCCCAACGGCATCTCCATCGTGCAGCCCGAGGATTTGCAACGCTTGATCTGGCCCCTGCCCTGCCGCAAGATCAACGGCATTGGCCCTAAGGCCGAGGTCAAGCTGGCCGCGCAAGGCATTCACACCATTGGCGAGTTGGCCCAGCGCGACCGCGTGTGGTTGATGCAGCACTTTGGCAAAAGCTATGGCGCGTGGCTGCACGACGCCGCCCACGGCATAGACGACCGCCCCGTGGAAACCGAAAGCGAACCCGTGAGCCTGAGCCGCGAAACCACGTTTGAGCGCGACCTGCACGCCGTGGCAGACCGCGAAGAGCTAGGCCGCATCTTCACCCGTCTGTGCGAGCAAGTGGCGAGTGACCTCAAGCGCAAAGGCTATGTGGGCAAAACCATTGGCATCAAGCTGCGCTACGACAACTTTCAAAGCGTCACGCGTGACCAAACTGGCGCACAACACACCCAAGACGCACAAACCATTCGCCACACGGCAGGCCAGTGCCTCAAACGTGTGGACCTCACGCGCCGCCTGCGATTGCTGGGCGTGCGCGTGGGCTCGTTGATGAAGCTCGACGCTTGGCAAGCATTGGGGCAGCAAGCCCAAGAAGCCAGTCAGCACCCCTATACCGAGTCACTGTTTGGGGATGACTGAGGCCTCACATCAGACACGCTCCAACTCAGTCAAAATAGCAAAACCACCAAAATTAGGTTTTGCCAAATGCCAGCTTTCAAATCTCATCTTCTGGGCTGTGCCGCCAGTGCCATGCTCTTGCTGAGCGCCGCCCATGCCGCTTGCCTGGGCGAGCAAAACACGACCAAGACTTACAGCTTTGAAGTGGTTCCCCAACTCACCGCCGCCAAGATTTACAGCACTTGGTCACCTGTGTTGCAGCGTGTGGGGCAAGACGCGGGCTTGTGTTTTGAGCTGCGTGTGTCACCCACCATCCCCGAGTTTGAACAAAAGTTTCTCAAAGGCGAGCCTTTGTTTGTGTTCATGAACCCCTACCACGCGGTGCTCGCCCACCAAAAACAAAAATACCAACCCTTGCTGGCCGATAGCGAAGATTTGCTCACTGGCATCTTGGCGGTGCGTGCGGACAGCCCCATCAAAAGCGTGGACGAGCTCAAGGGCAAGCCAGTGTCCTTTCCTGCGCCCAACGCCTTTGCAGCGTCGCTGCTGATCCGTGCTGAGTTGGCGAAAAAGAAAATCGACATCCAACCCGTGTTTGTGAAAACCCACAGCAATGTGTATCGCTCCGTCATCAGCAAGGACGCCGTCGCTGGCGGTGGCGTGAACAACACGCTCAACCACGAAGCGCCCGAAGTGCAACAACAGTTGCGCGTGTTGTACGAAACGCCGGCCTACACACCGCACCCGATTGCCACCCACCCCTCTGTACCTGCCGCGGTGCGTGAGCGCTTTTTAAAGGCCATGACCAAACTCACCCAAGACGAAGAAGGGCGCAAGCTGCTTGATGGCATCAATCTCAGCAAGCCCCAAGCGGTGAGCTACGCCAAGCACTACAAGCCCTTGGAGTCGCTGCAGTTGGAGAAGTTTTTGATCCTCACAGGACAGTGACATGCTGCACCGCCTGAGCGCCGCCGAGTGGAAAAGCATCAAGCCTGCCTTGCTGATTGGGCTGGCCCTGGCCTTGCTGCAAATTGGCTCAGGCGTGGCGGCGTACTACCAGTCGAAGAACCTGCTTTGGGAAAGCAAATACCAAACCGCACAAAACCTCTCCACGGGCTTGGTGGTGGCCGTGGCCGACCAAATGGTGGTGAAAGACTATGCCTCGGTCGAGTCACGCATTGTGCAAACCATGTCCAACGTCGAGGTGGCCTCGGTCATGTTGACCGACATGTCGGGGCGCGTGCTGTCAGCCCTCAAGCGCGACCCCGGCCAAAAGCCACGTTTGTTGTTTGATCCTTATTGGATACCCACACCAGACAGCCACGAAGAAGTCATTCAGTCTCGCGATGACGCCTACATCACCACGTGGGCCAAGGTCAACTTAGGGTCTGACTTGGGTTGGGTCAAGCTGCAAACCTACAACCAACTCGACAGCGCGGACTTGACCAGCTTGCGTCAACAAACGTTTTGGCTGTCGGTGCTCTCCGTGGTTTCTGGCATCGTGATTTTGGGGGTGTTCTTGTGGCGGGCTTATTTCACAGTGGTCAAACGTGAACACATGTTTGAAGCCAAGTTGGACGAAGCCACCAAGCGTTTGATGCAGTCTGAAAAGCTGGCTTCTCTGGGCGAGCTGGCTGCAGGCGTGGCCCACGAAATCAACAACCCGGTGGGCTATGTGTCATCCAACCTCACGAGCTTACAAAAGTATTTGACTGCGTACGAGAAAGTGCTGGATGCACCCGAAGCCAACACCGACGAGATGTTGGCGGTGAAGAAAAAACACAACTACGCGTTCATCCGCGAAGACTTGCAAAACTTGGTGAAAGAAACACAAGAGGGCGTGGGCCGCGTCAAGGCCATCATCCAAGACCTCAAGGACTACGCCCGCACCAACGTGGCCTCGCATTACGTGGCCTCTGACCTTCACATTGGCCTCAAATCCACCCTCAACATTGCACGCAACCAACTGAAAAACCGCGCCGATGTGCGCCTGAGCCTGGGTAATTTACCGCTGGTGGAGTGCTCGCCCTCGCAGATTGACCAAGTGTTTTTAAACCTCATCGTCAACGCCGCCCAAGCCATGCCCGAAGGCAAGATGGGTTTGATTGACATTCGCACCGATTGCAATGAACGCAAGGTCTGGATTGAGGTGCAAGACAACGGGCCAGGCATTGCACCTGAAATTTTGAAAAAAATCTTCGATCCGTTTTTCACCACCAAAGACCCTGGCACAGGCACGGGGCTTGGGCTTTCGGTGTCGCAAAACATCATCCAACAACACGGTGGCAAGCTGGAAGTGAGCAGCACCGTGGGTGTGGGCACCACGTTCACAATCACCCTTCCTATCAAACGCCCTACCAAACACCCTGTAGCCAAAGGATCAGCATGACCGAGAGCAACGAATCATTCGATGCCAGCCAATACAAAGTGCTGTGCGTGGACGATGAGCCCAACATCTTGTCGGCGCTGCGCCGCATGCTGTCCCTCGAAGGCTTTGAGGTGTTCACCGCAGAAAGTGGTGCACAAGCCCTTGAGCTGCTGGCCAAACAACCAGTGAACGTGATCATCTCGGACATGCAAATGCCTGGCATGAATGGCAAAGAGTTGCTCGAAAAAGTCCGCAGCCAATGGCCACAAACCATGCGATTGATGCTCACCGGCGCATCCGACGTGTCGGGTGCGATTGACGCCATCAACCAAGGGGCCATCTACCGCTACACAGCCAAGCCCTGGAACGACGAAGAATTTTTAGGCACCATCAAATCTGCGATTGCGTTTGGCACATTGGCCAACGAGCATGAACGGCTAGAAGCGCTGACCGAAGCACAAAAAGAGTCGCTCAACGAAATGGTGGACACGCTGGAGTCGCGCGTGCAAGAGCGCACCCAAGATTTACGTGCCGCGTATGTAGCCTCGATCAAAGCGTTCTCTAATTTGCTGGAGCTGCGCCGTGCTGATTTGCTGCCGCACTCACGCCGTGTGGCCACGCTGTCCATGAAGATGGCCAAGCTGGCTGGCCTGAGTGATGACGAATGTCAGTCGGTGTACATCGCAGGCTTGCTGCACGACATTGGCAAGATTGGCCTGAGCGACCGCGTGCTCAACACCAAGTTCATCGAACTGCCGCTGGCTGATGCCAAGGTCTATCGCACCCACACCACCATGGGTGAGCAAACGCTCAACACCTTGGATGACATGCAAGGTGTATCTGCCATCATTCGCTCGCACCATGAATACTTCAACGGCACGGGTTTTCCAGATGGTTTGTCGGGCAACGACATTCCGATTGGTGCGCGCATTGTGGCGATTGTGGAAGCCTACGAAGAGTTGCAATCGGGCGATTACGCCAAAAACGAAAGCAGCTCTGCCGATGCCGTGCGCGTGATTTTGAGCAACAAGGGCACGCTGTTTTGCCCTGAGATGACCGATGCGTTTGTGAAAGCGCTGCGCAGCTGATCACTGCCGCGCTGTGCGCACATTGGCCGGCATGGCTTGTGGATGGCTGGTTCGCCAAGGGTTGATGTCCAAGCCCCCGCGACGCGTGTAACGCGCATACACCTCTAGACGCAGCGGTTTGCACTGGCGCGAGATGTCCATGAAGATGCGCTCCACGCATTGCTCATGAAACTCGTTGTGGTTTCTAAAGCTCACGATGTAGCGCAGCAAACCCGCTTGGTCAATTTGCGGACCGGTGTAGCTGATGCGCACACTGCCCCAATCGGGTTGGCCCGTGACCAGGCAATTGCTTTTGAGCAAATTGCTGGTGAGGGTTTCGCTCACAGGTGCTTCGTTGAAATTAGCAGTCAGCAGCAACGGGTTGGGTTGGTACTCGTCGCACTCCAAGTCCAAGCGGTCAAGGCTCAAGCCATCTAACTCATGCACAGGCTCACGGTCAAAGTTGTCGGGCAAGACCAACTGCACACCCACACTGGCTTGGACAGGTTGCCCGTGCCAAATGGCCGCACTCAAGTCTTGGCGCAAGCGGTTTTGCAACTCCACCACATCGTCAATGCGCGTGTTGTTGAAGCTGTTCAAGTACAGCTTGAACGATTTGCTCTCAATGATGTGGGTCGATTCAGCAGGCACGGTGATGCGTGCCAAAGCCACCTGCGGTTTGCCTTTGGCGTTGAGCCAGCTCAGCTCATACGCTGTCCACAAATCAGCACCAAAAAATGGTGGCTGAGTGGGCACGCCAATTTCGTCGCGCTTGGTTTGACGAGGGATAGGAAACAACAACGACGCGTCGTAGTGGTCCACATAGGCCGAGGTTTTGCCGAGTTGTGATTGTTCGGGGGTGTTCATAGGACTCTTAGAGTTTGCGTCGAAACACTTTGCGGTCTGGCTCTGAGGCTGCAGCATCAAAGGCATAGCCTTCGAGGTCAAAGCCTTCGAGATCTTTGGGCGTTTTGGCTTGAGTGGTGATGGCGTATCGAGCCATCAAGCCACGGGCGCGCTTGGCGTTAAAGCTGATGACTTTGTATTTGCCGCCCTTGTAGTCTTCAAACACACACTCGACCACGCGGGCCTTGAGCGTTTTGCGGTCCACCGCTTTGAAATACTCTTGCGAGGCGAGGTTGATGAGGATGGGCTCTTTCTCGTCCTGCAGTCGCTCGTTCAAATAGGCCGCAATGTCAGCGCCCCAAAACTTGTAAAGGTTGTTGCCCTTGGCGTTGGCCAGCGAGGTGCCCATTTCCAAACGGTAGGGCTGCATGAGGTCTAAGGGGCGCAGCACGCCATAGAGGCCACTCAAAATGGCCACATGGTTTTGCGCCCAGTCGAGTTGTTTGG
>JACCDS012428900.1_pt1 | contig 54038 bp, 46 predicted proteins | sample 7446441 | NCBI WGS metagenome assembly JACCDS01 (sample SAMN15323445, study PRJNA562643) | freshwater metagenome | isolation source: river surface water | place: USA:Blue River Watershed | collected 2017-08-17 | reverse complement strand
AGTAGTTGAAAAATTTAAAGCTGCTAAAAAATAATAATAATAAATATAAATAATTTAAAAGCCAATTCATATTGGCTTTTTTTATTTTTTCAATAATTATTGAAAACATTACATAATTTATTAAACCAATTTTTAAAATATATTTTTTATTTCTTAAATAAATACGTTAAATTATATTATATTGGTAAAAAAAACATTCCATAAAAAAAGCCAATATATATTGGCTTTTTTATTAATTATTATTTTTTAATATATAGATTTAAATTAAATCTTTAGCAATTCTTCTATATTCATTAAATCCACCTATAAATTTACCTTCAATAATAATTGCTGGAAATTGTCTAAATGGAGTACCGACTAATTCAAATGCTTGCTCAAGTGTTAAATCTTCATTAACTTTTTTATATTCAAATGGAATATTTTTGCTAACAGATAAATCCACAGCCGCTTTACATAATGAACAGTCTTCTTTTCCTATAATTGTTACACTCATTTTATTTTCTCCTTATTCTAAATCAAAATCTTTAAATGAATCTTGTTCTACATCTTGGTTTACTTGACCTACAAGATAAGAACTAATTTCTGACTCTTGTGGTGCTACTTGTACTTTATTCTTACCACCCTCATTTGAAATCCAAGTATTCGTCCAAGGTAGTGGATTTTCTTCTTGTTCATAAATAGGTTGTAAGTCAATTGCTTTTAATCTTTCATTTGTAATAAATTCTACATATTTACATAAAAGTTTTTTGCTTAATCCAAGCATTGAATCTTCTTTAAATAAATAATTAGCCCATTCTTTTTCATCTTCTGCTGCAATTTTATACATATCAATAATTTGCTCCTGACATTCAGATTTTATTTTTTGATAATCAGCATCTTCACGAGGTAAATTGGTCAATAAAAATTGAGTGCCAGCTAAATGTAAATTTTCATCTCTACAAATAAACTTAATTATTTTTGCATTACCTTCCATTAAATTATTTTCAGCAAAAGCCCATGAACAAGCAAAGCTTACATAAAATCTAATTCCTTCTAAAATATTAACAGAAGCAATCATTAAATATAGTTTTTTCTTCAATGTATATAAATCAATATCAATTGTTTTTTCTATACCATTAGATTTAACAATATGAGTTCCAATACCAAACAAGTTATAATATGTAGAATATTCTATAAAATCGTCATAATATTTTGTAATTTCTTTTGCACTTTCAGTTATTTCAGGCGTATCCATAATAGAATCAAAAACTACTGTAGGATTTGGAAATAAATTTTTAATAATATATGTATAAGAACGAGAGTGTATAGTTTCAAAGAAACTCCAAGTTTCAATCCAAGTCTCTAATTCAGGTAGTGATACAACTGGAAGCATAGAAACGTTAGGTGATCTACCTTGAACACTATCAAGTAATATCTGTCTTTTTAAATTAGAAATAAATATATGTTGACTAGATTTTGATAAACTATTAAAATCCATAATATCTTTAGATATATTTACTTCTTCTGGTCTCCAAAAGAATGATATGTGCCTATCAATCATTTTTTCAAAAAAGTTATATTTTTGAACATCATATCTTGCTACGTTTACATTTTCACCAAAGAACATAGGTTCTGTAAGTGTATTTGCTTTATTTTTGTTAAAAGATGAATAAATCATTTTTTTCTCCTATTATATTTTACAACTATCACAATCTTCTTCAGAAGCTGCAACATCGTTTGTGTTAAAGTAATATCCTGTTTTCCAACCAAGTTTATGACATAATAAAAGATCTCTTAATAATTGTTTTACAGAGAACTTACCTTCTGGGAAGAAATTAGGATTGTATGACGTATTACCCGATATAGCTTGATCCACAAATTTTTGCATAACTGCAACCAATGTAATGTATCCTTCTGGTGACGGTTGATCCCATAATAATTCATAATTATATTTAATAACATCGTCTTCAATTCCAGGTACAACTTGTTTAAGTATACCATCTTTAGAAGATTTAATACTTACTAAATCTCTTGGTGGTTCTATACCATTTGTAGCATTAGATATTTGAGAAGAAGTTTCACTTGGCATAAATGCTGTTAAAGTAGCATTTCTAATACCATAAGTTAATAAATCTTTTCTTAATGATTCCCAATCTTGCAAATAGAAATTAGCATCATTATCTTCTAAAACTTTATCTATTGATTTTTTGTATCTATCAATTGGTAAAGAGCCTTTAGCAAGTTTAGTGTTTTCAAAACCTTCACATCTTCCAAATTCTTTAGCCAATTGAACAGAAGCTTTCATTGAATGATATTGTAAAGCTTCCATAACTTGGTGGGTAAGTTTTACAGCAGGATGTGATTTAACTAAACTTATACTTCCATCTTCATTTTTAATTTTTTTATTAGATTCAGAGTAAGTAACACCATGTTTGGCTAATAAATAAGCATAATTAATAACACCTAATCCTAAAGGTCTATATTTTCTAGTTGATCTTTCAGCTTCTGATAATGGATAATCTTGATATGTTAAAATAGCATCTAAACCTCTCACGGCTAAATCAGCATATTCACTAAAGTATTTATCAAGAGCTTCTTTTGTTTCTTCTTTATTATTAAAATCAAAATCAGGTATTTCGCCTAAATTATAAGCACTTAATGTACATAATGCAATTTCACCATCTTCTGGATTTTTGGTAACTGGTTTTGTAGGAAGAGCAATCTCTAAACATAAGTTACTTTGTTTAATAGGAGCTACTTCTGGATCGAATGGTCCGAAATCATTACAATGGTCAACGAATTGGAAATAAATTCTACCAGTTGATTGTCTTTCAAGCATAAACTGAGTGAATAAATCAATTGCATTCACAGTTTTTCTTCTTACAGAAGGATCTGATTCATACTTTGTGTATAATTCAGCAAATTTATCCTGATTAGCAAAAAATGCTGTGTAAAGACCAGGAACTTCAGAAGGTGAAAATAAAGAAATATTTTCGCCTTTAACTAATCTTTCAAGTAAAAATTTATTAATTTGAGCCGCATAATCAATATGTCTAACTCTATTATCATCGCTTCCTTTATTATTTTTTAATACAAGTATTTCTTCTGCTTCATAATGCCATAAAGGGAAATATAATGTAGAAGATCCGCCTCTTACACCACCTTGTGAACAACTTTTCGTTGCTGCTTGGAATAATTTATAAAATGGAATAACACCTGTATGTACAGCTTCACCACCACGAATTGGTGATTTTACTGCTCTAATAGCGCCAGCATTAATACCGATCCCTGCTTTTCTTGAAATATAAGAAACAATTGAATTACTTGTAGCATTAATAGAATCTAATGTATCTTCGCATTCAATTAAAACACAAGAGCTGAATTGTTTTTCTTTTGTTCTTAATCCCGCCATAATAGGTGTAGGTAAAGAAATTTTAAAGGTAGATATAGCATCATAATATCTTCTTACATATGACATTCTTGTCTTCTTAGGATAAGAACTAAATAAAGTTGCAGCAATCATTACATATAAAAATTGAGGTGTTTCATATATTTTTTGTGTAACACGATCTTTTCTTAAATATTTGCCTTCCATTTGTTTAACAGCAGCCCAACTTAATAAAAAATCTCTATTATGATTGATAAAATTATTCATTTGATCAAATTCATCTTCTGTATACCATTCAAGTAGTTCTTCTGTATATCTATTTTCTTTAACCATTTTTTTTACATAAGAAAATAAATGTGGTGGATTAAAAGAGTTAAATACTTCTTTTCTTAATGAAAATATTCTTAATCTTGAAGCCACAAATTGATAATTTGGATTTTCTTCTGAAATTAAATCAGCACTCGTTTTTGCTAATATGTTATGTATATCAGCTGTTTGAATTCCATCATGAAATTGTAACTTTGCTTTTAATTCAATTGTCGAATATGAAACATTTGATAAACCTTCTGTTGCCCATTCTAAAACTTTATGTATCTTTTGAAAATCTAATTTTTCTTTTCTTCCATCTCTTTTAGTTACATATATTGTATCTGTCATTTTTTGTCCTCTTCTTTGTTCTTTTTTTTGTATTTATAATTTTATCATAAAAAAATAAAAAAAATAGATCTTGTGTTTATTTTTTTTATAAATACTAAATATTGTTATTTAGTTTAAAAAATAATCAAAAAAATATTTATTAATTATAAATTTAGAAATTATGTGATGATTAAACTTACTATTAAAAAAAAATAAATCAAGGTGTTGATTAAAAAAAAAAGTATGTTAGATTTAATATTATTTTATTTAACGGAGAATCTAAAATGTCAATTATCGATTTATTTTTACAATCAAGTATTACGGTTAAAATAGTAATGATATCTTTAATATTGTTATCTATATATAGTTGGATGATTATTTTTAATAAAAGACTTGAATTTAAAAAAAGAAGTTTAGAAATTAAAGAAGTGAACAAAATGTCAAAAAAAGAATGGTTTCAATTAAAAGAAGATAATCAAAAAAATTATTTTAAAAATGTAATATTTAAGGGTGTGTCAACATTTACAAGGCAAGTAAAAAATAAAGCAAATGTTGATAAAAATGATTTAGAAGAAATTATTGGTTTAACAAAAGAAAATATGGAAGTTGCAATAGAAAGGGAAATACAAAATTTAAAAAAGAATATTTCACATTTAGCAACGATAGGATCTGTATCACCTTATATTGGTCTTTTTGGTACTGTATGGGGCATAATGGGAGCTTTTATATCAATAGGAACAGCAGGTCAAGCAACATTAGAATATGTTGCACCTAGTATAGCCGAAGCATTAATAGCTACAGCGATTGGTTTATTTGCCGCAATACCAGCGTATATATCTTATAATTTATTTCAAAATAAAATGGAAGAAATGACAGAAGAATATCAATTATTAACTGATGAATTTTGTCTTATAGCAAAAGAAAATATAAATACTGTAAAATAAGAGATTCGTATGCAAAAAAGAAAAAAACAAAAATCTAAATTAATATCTGAATTAAACGTAGTACCTTACATAGATGTTATGTTGGTATTATTAATAATTTTTATGTCAACAGCTCCAATGATAACATATGGCGTTAAAATAGATTTACCTAAAACATCTAATGCAAAAATTTTAGATAGTAACAAAAATGAAAAACCTTTAATAATTAATATAAAAGATAATAAAGAAATATATATTGTTGAAAAAAATGAAGAATTAAAAGTGGATATAAAAAAATTATTAATAAAATTAAAGGCATATCAAAAAATTTCACCTAATAAAAAAGCTTTTATAAGAGCAGATAAAGATTTACCTTATGGTGAAGTTATTAAAATTATGAATTTTTTAAAAACAAATGGAATTGAAGAATTAGGGTTAGTTACAGATAAAGATTCTTAAAAATAATAATAAATAATTTGATTTTAAAAAAATATAATATAAAATGTAAATGATATAAAATGGAATTTTAAAATATGAAATCATTAATAACTAAATTATTACTACTCGTTACACTATTTCTTCCTTCACAACAATTAATGGCGGATGCCGTGCCTATAAATACATCTACTTCTTGTGGAGTAGATTCTTCAACAGGTGATATAAAAGATAAATCTTCTGAAATTTGTCAAGAAGATATTGCATTTAATGTATTATATTTAATGTTTAATAAAGTATTTGAACAAGATACAATAAAAGGTGTTGTAGAAGAAATAACTCCTGTTGGAAATGGGGTAAAAAGTTTTGCCGCAGCTGCTGGAAGCGGTGATTCAATTATGACTATATTTGGAGCAGTAAATAACATAATTATTTTATTTGCAATATTATTTTTCTCTTATTCTATAATAAAAATTATATATAAAACACAAACAAATGGTGAATTTTTAGGAGATAGAAGATCTAAGGTTGCAGGTGTAATTTTTAATAACTTAGCTGTTATACTATTGTTAGCTCCTGTTGGAACTGTACTTGTAATTCAAGTAATTGTACTATTTTTAGCTATAATAGCTATAATGATAGGAAACTATTTTTGGTCTTCTTTTTTATATGCTACAAAAATAAAGTCAACTGTTGTTGAAATTGATGACCAAATATTAATTCAAGAAGCAAATGGAATGGCAATAGGTTTAGTTGAAACAAATGCATGTATGGAAAGAACAACGCAAGATATACTTAATAAAAAATTTAATATGGGTTCTGCATTTGAAACAGTTGACGGTGACGATAATGCAGAATTAATACAATCAGCAAGAGCAATTCATCAATGCGTTAATTATAAAATATCACCTATAAGAAATGGTGAAGGATATGTTAATGGTTATGAATTTATAAGACCAAAAACAGATGGTGATTGTACTGATGAATGGTTCGGTGACGATATAGAATATGTAGTATCTGATTATGGTAAAGAACATAGTTGTGGAAGTATAAATTACAATATTCCTAATTTAAGAAATTTATTTTTAGATGATGAAGAAGAAGCTGAAACTTGGTGGGGAACTTCTATTTCAGATTTAATGTCAGATTATGATACAAAAACAAAATTTAATTCTTTTAGAGATAATAAAAGATTACTTATAAAAAACACAATTGGTGATACTATAAACGCAAAAAAAGAAGAAGAGATATTTAAACTTTTTGATAAAGAAGTGGAAGACTTATCAAAACAAATAACAAATAGTATAAAAGTAGATGATGTAACAGATAAAAAACTTGCTGCTAAATTATTATATACAAGAAGTATTTTTATTTTGAATAAGTTACTTGGTGCAGAAGAAGATGAAAGTGACTTAAAATTAATTGATACAGAAATAAGAATAGAAGGTAGTGTTATAGAAAATGTTCCAACTAAATATGGGATAGAAATCTTAAATAATCAAGCAAAAATAATATATGATTATTTAGAAAAAGATTATTGTTTAGATAATGTTCATTTAAACGCTTCTGCTCGTTTAAATGCTATAGCCTTTAATGACACATTAACAGCCACTCAAAAATTTGAAAGATATAACGCTAGAAGAGGTGGTGAAGATCCATTATTATCATTTACTTGTTTAAAATTGTTATTTAAAAAAAATGGATATAAAATGGAATATAATGCTTTAAATAAACAATTGCCTTATGCTGATATTAATAAAACTAGCTTTCCTTATGTAGTAGATAAAGATAAAAAAACTGCAATAGATAACTATATGAAAACAGAAAAGCGTAGCTTAGTTGATGCTTTAACAGAAAAATATGTTTTACAAGGTTATATATATACAGTTAAAAAAGCAGTTGCTTTAGCTTTAACAGAAGAATTAAAAAAAGTACAAGATGAAGAATTATTAAAGAAAATAAGAAAAGAAGGTTTTGCAGGTGCTGGTAGTATGATGCTAAAAATAACAATGGAGCAAAGTAATGCTACCACATTTAAAAATAGCATTCAGTCAACAGGAAAAGCCGCAGGTAATGGTAATTCCCCAGACGGTACTTATGTTTCTGTTGTAGAATTAATAAACCAAGAAGTAAGTGATACAGAAGATAAAAAAATGATGCCAGCATTTGATAAAATAAGTTTAATATCAACCGCTAATTATTCAAGAAATTTAACTGATTATGAAAAAATAAATCAAGCAAATCAAAATGCAGAAAAAGATGAATTTGATAGTTTTTTAGGTAATGTTGAGAATATGATAGCTTATCCATTAGTTTATATAAAAAATGCAAGTGGATTTGATCAAGGGCTTACAATATCACAAAATTTAAAAAAATGTAGAGAAACAGATAAAGTATGTGTATCTCCTGATAGTCATCCTTTAAATGCATTAATGTTATTTGGACAAGAAAGTTTAAATTATGGTATAATAATAAAAATAACAGAAGCGATAGTAAGATTAATTGTTGCAGTAACAAGTGATGAAAAACCTAAAGATAATAAGGGTGGAGTCATGGAAGATATTAAATCTAGTGCTAAAAGTTTAGTGATGAAATTACCTGGATTAAAAATAATACATGGTATAGCATATATTGTTCTCGTTTTTCTTGAAACTATATCACCTTTTGTAAATTTAATGATATTTATGGGCGTATTCTTAGGATATGTGCTTCCAACTATTCCTTATGTAGCTTTTGCAATTGCATTTTTAAGTTGGATTATATCAATATTTACAACAATGATAAGTTTATCAATATATATATTAATGTGTTCGAGTTCAACAGGTGAAAATAATATAGAGTTATCAAAAATTTGGGAAATGACTGGTAATATAATATTAAAACCAGCGTTGATTACAATAGCTATTATATTTGGTTGGACTTTATCAAGTGTATCATTATATTATGTAAATACTACAATTTATGCTTTATTTTCAACAGCTCAAGATGGATTTATCTTATCTATAGTTAAATCTATTATGATATATTTTATTTATGTAGGTATTATATATATAGTTGTTTATCATTCATTTAAAGTAATTAATAAATTGCCTGACGAAATTCTTGGTATGCTTAATATAAGAGGAACCCAAGACGGACAATTTATAGAAAGTTTACAATTTGAGAGATTTATACAAGCAAAAGTAGTAAGTGATGGAATAAATAATATGTCAGCAGCTGTTAATCGTCAGATTGACTTAAAAACAGCTAGAAATGATATAAACTCTTATAATAAAGCTAAACAAGAATTTTATGCTAATAATCCACAAGCTAATCCTGAATTAAAAAAGACAAGTAACTTAGAAGAAAAAACAGATGTAGATAATAAAAAAGAAAATAATTCAGAAGATATAAAAGAAAATAAAGAAGATATTAAAAAAAATGATATAAATAAAAAAGATACTGAATAAATTATAAAAATAAAAAAAAGAGTTTTACTCTTTTTTTTATTTTATATTGATTTATTTTAATTATAGGTTATATTTAATCAAAAATGGAAAAACGAATGCAAAAAAAATCACTTTATCAATATTTAAAAGAATTTCAAAATATAGTAGAGAAATCATTTATAACAAGTGAATGGATTTCTCTTGAAATACTAAATATAAATATAAAATCAGGTCACTATTATATAGAAATTACAGACCAAGATGAATCAGGAAATAAATTAAAAAGTCAAAATGCAGTTATATATAAAAGCAAAGTAAATAATACGATTGACAAATTTGAAAAAATAACTGGTTTGAAGTTAAATAAAGGTATGCGTGTTTTAGTTAAATTAAAAATTTCTTTTAATGTAGCATATGGAATATCATTTATAATAGAAGATATAGATCCTGCATTTACATTAGGTGAAATTGAAATAAAAATAAATAATATTAGGCAAGAAATTCATAATAAAGGTGAATCTTTTAAAAATAAAATGTTATTTACTCCAGTTCATTTTACGAAAGTTGCAGTAATTGCGCCAGAAAATGCCGCAGGTTTAGCTGATTTTAATGCAGAAGCAAAATTTTTAACAGATAATAATATATGTGAATTTCATTATTTTTATGCAACATTTGAAGGTGAAAACACTGAGAAAAGCATAAGAGACGCATTTACTAAACTAAATGATAAAAATAAGATAGAAAATTATGACATAGCCGTAATAATAAGGGGTGGTGGTTCTAAAGCTTCTTTACATTATTTAAATGAATTAATAATAGCTAGATGTGTTTGTAGATTGCCTATACCTGTTTTTTCTGGTATAGGTCACGAAATTGATAAAGTATTAATAGATGAATATGCCAATCGTTCTTTTGATACACCAAGTAAAGTAATAGAATATATATCTAATACAATATTTAATAATTATTTAAGAGCTTCTGAAAATATTAAAATAATTAATTTAAATATTCATAAAACAATCGAAAATACTTTAAATAAAATAAAATTGTTTAATAATGAAATTAATCAAAAATTTGACATGATATTAAGTACAAAAAAACAAGAAATAAATTTAAATACATTTAATATACATTCTTTTATTAATACTAATATAATTGAAGTTCAAAATAAAATAAATAATTATAAAGATTTTATTTCTATGCATCTTTTAAATCAATCTTTAAATATAAAAGACAAAGTAAAAAGACAAGAAGAAGATATTAACTTTGCTATTGATTTAAATTTAAAAAACAAAATAAATGAAGTATTAGATATGCAATCAGTAATAAATATTTATCATCCTAAAAATACATTAAATCGTGGTTTTGCAATATTAAGAAAAGATGAACAAATAATTAAAAGTATAGAAAATATAAAGGAAAACACTTATATAGAATTAGAATTAAAAGATGGTAAAAAAATAATTAAAATAGGAGAAATAAAATGACAAACAATACAGAATCAATGACAAAGTTATTCGCAAGATTAGAAGAAATAAGAAATTATGTTCAAAGAAGTAACCAAGTTGATTTAGACTCTATTCTTCCAATATTTGAAGAAACAGAAGAAATATCAAATAAATTAAATGAAAAACTAAATAATGTAATAAAAGTAATAGAAGAAAAAAGACAAAAAAGAGAATAAGGAAGTATATAATGGAATATTATTTAATAATTGGAAGTTTTATATTTGTAATTGTATTATTTTTATTAATTATAATTTTTTATTTTGGTAAAAAAGTAGAACAAATAAATAATTCAATCCAAATAAATAAAATAGAGCAAGAGAGTAATATAAAAAATGAGATGATGAATAATTTATTTAAAATAAATGAATCAATAAAAAATTTTGAAATTAATTATACTCAAAATAATGGTCAACAAGTTAATTCTCTATTGGAAACAGTGTTGAAGTCAATGAATGATCAGTCAGCTTCTTTAACTAGTTCTTTAAGTAGTTCTTTATTAGATTTTAATAAGAAAATATCTTCTGATATACAGAGTATAGATTCGAAAGTTGAAAATAGATTATCAGAGGGTTTAAATAAAAACAACGAATTAATATCTAATTTAGGTACTCATTTAAAATTAATAGATAATAATCAAAATAAATTAGAAGATTTATCTAAAAATATAAATAGTTTAACTAATATATTATCTGATAAACAGGCACGTGGTGCTTGGGGTGAAATTCAATTAGAAAAAATAATTGAAAACTTTTTTGCTAAAAATCAATATGAAAAACAATATAAATTGTCTAACGGTACAAAAGTTGATTTTTATATAAAAATGCCAAAACCTAATCTTGATATTTGTTTAGATTCTAAATTTCCATTAGAAAATTTTAGAAAATATATTGCAGAAGATAATAAGGATTTAAAAAATCAATATATGAAAAAATTTAAATCTGATTTAAAAAAGCATGTTGACGATATATCAGAAAAATATATTATATCAGGTTATACCGCAGAGTATGCTATTATGTTTATTCCTTCGGAAGCAATATTTGCAGAGGTTCATTCACAACATGAAGAAATAGCAGATTATTCATTATCTAAAAAAGTAGTTTTAGCTTCACCAAATACAATAACAGCTTTATTAACAACAGTATCTGGAATTATTAAAGATCAAGAAATAATAAAACAAGTAAATCTTTTAAAGTCTAATTTATCAATTATATATAAAGATGTCGAAAGATTTGAAAATAGAAAAAAAGAATTAAAACAAAGTTATGAAAAAACAGAAAAAATAATGGAAGAATTAGAAATATCCGCTACAAAAATTTATAAGAATTTAAAGAAATTGGAACAAATGGAAAATATAATAGAAGAAGAATAAAAAAAAGCCAATAAGTATTGGCTTTTTTTTTTAAATATATATATGATTGACAATTATTATTGTTCTTTTGATTTTTCTTCTAAAAATTTTTGATCAAACGCAATAGGTTGTATTAATGGTTTTGGTAAACCTGTTGCTTCCAATAAAGTATGAAGATGTTGTCTTACGTATGGAAAAATTAACGAAGGTGCATTAACTTTTAATAAAATTTCTAATTCTTCTTCTGAATCGTGGTTTATTTCAAATAATCCATAATAATTAGATAGACTTTGATAAATTATTGCTTCTTCACCTTGTAATTCATTGTTTAAAGCATCTAAATTTAATTTAACATTAACTAAATATACATTTTTATCTTCATCGTATAATTCATTATCACTATTGATATTTAAATTATAAGCAATTGAAACTTTACCTTTAAAAAGACTAAAAATATTTTTATCTATAAAATAAGAATTTTTTAATTGAACTTGCGACACTAATTTAATTTTTGGGTTCATATTTATTTCCTTTTTTTGTTTACGTTAATTATATTTTTAAATAAAAAAAAGTCAAGAAATAATTGTAAATAGTATTGAAAAAAATTTTTTATAATATATATTTTAAATATTATTTTAGGAGTATGTTTTGAAAATATTAAATTTAATATTAATAAGTTGTTTATCATTTAGTGTATCAGCAAATTCAAATGTATCAGATTTTTTTGCAGACGGTCAAAAATATGTATTACCAAAAGAAGAAGGTAATAATTTTTTAATAGGATATGCAAATTATTTAAAAAAATTAAATTTATGTGAAGAATACGAATTTAATTATTATAATCCTTTAATTAGAAAAAAAGGGTATTATAGGATAAAAGGTTATAAAAATTCAAAATGTTCTTTAGAAATTAATTATAATAATTTAAGGGAATTAAATTGTAATTTAGAAGAAGAAGATATAAAAAAAATAATATCAGGACGTGTTGAATTAATAAAAAACAAAGATGGTTTTGGTCAACTATCAAATCAAGAAATAGAAATTTATTTTAATACAAAAAAATGTGATGTAAAAAATATTCAAAAAATTATAAATGAAAAAGAAATTGAAAATTTTAATAAACAATTAAAAGAAGAAAACCCAGAAATATATGAATTTTTAAATAATAAATATAGCAAATAATGTTTATAGTTATGTAACTATTGACTAATGAATAATTTATTTTATACTAAACATAATGATTTTTACAAAATTAATAACGGAGATTTTTTAATGAAAAAAATAAAATATATATATATGGCAACTGCAACAATTGCTTTATCTTTTTTTGTGAATGCGGAAGAATTAAAAAAAGATAAATTAATGTCATATGAAGAAATGATGGTGCAAAACCAAGATAATAAAGTTGTACAATTTTATTTGGGCGAAAAAGAATATAAAATAGGTAATTATGACAAAGCCTTAAAACATTTTATTAATGCTGGTAACTTAGGCTTACACCAAGCCAACGTTAATATTGAGTATATGATAAAAAATAATCAAGGTGTAAGCTCAAATTTAAAAGAAGTTGTAGATTATCTGGAAATTGTCGCAGATAAAGGTGATTTATTTTCTCAAAAATTTGTTGCTGATCATTATAGAAACGGTTCGATAGATGTTAATTATGAAAAATCATATTATTGGTATTCACAAGCCGCTAATCAAGGTGATATAGAATCACTTTATTATACAGCAAACATGCAAATGAAAGGTGCTGGCACGGTTCAAAATATTCCACGTGGTTTAATGAATTTACAAAAAGTCGCTGATTCTGGACACGTTAATTCAATGTATACAATAGCAAAAGTACATAAAATTGGTTATAAAGTAAATAAAAATAACTTAATAGCCAATAAATACTTTGAGATGGCTGCAAACAAAGGTCATACTCAATCAATGGTTGAATTAGCAGATAATCTTGAAAGAGGCGTATCAGGTGTTAAGGATTTAAATAAATCAAGAGAACTTTTTGAGAGAGCATTTAAACAAGGTAATAAAGAAGCAGCTTATAGGGGTGCAAATTTGTATTTTGTAGGAGATTCTGCAAATACTAAAAAAGCTATGGAAATGTTATTTTTTGCAGCTGAATCTAATTATGAACCAGCTTTATATAGACTAGCAGAGATTTATTCTGAAGGAAGATATGGTATTCAAGTAGACGGTGAGAAAGCGATTCACTATTTTAGAAAAGCTGGTGATATGGGGAATGCTATAGCATACAGGAAAGTTGCTGACATATATAATACTGGTTTAGGTAATGTACAAAGAGATTTAGAAATGTACGAAAAATATGTTAAATTATATCACAGAATGAAACCTACAGTAGGTGAAGTTGAAGAAAATACAAATAACTTATTTGGACAAGATATTTTTAATTATTAATAATATTTTATTGACAATAAAAATAAAAAATATATAATATTCAAAAAAAGAGGTATATATGAATATATTTAAAAAAAGTTTAATATTAAGTTTGTTTTTTTCTATAAATACATTCGCTGCTCCTAAAGAGTTAAATAGTGAAGAAGTAAAATTAGGTGATAGAAATATTGTTCATGAAGTATTTTATTATGCTTGTAATCATTGTCATAAAATAGAAAGTTCAGTTTTAAAATGGTCGGACACAATAGATTCTACAAAAACTCAGTTTGAAAAAATGCCAATTAATTTAAGTCCAAAGCAAGAGTTGGCTGCAAAGCATTATTATGCGTCTGAATATCTTCTTGTTACAAAAAAATTTAATGAAATTTATTTCAAAAAAATAAAAAGTAGTGAAGATATTTCTGATAAAAATGCTTTGGATACTTTTTTGGAAATAGGTGTTAAAAAAGAAAAAGCTTTAGAGGCTTTAAATTCAAATTGGGTAAAAACAAAAGTAGATAAAGCTAGAGAATTAAGTTTAAAATATAAAGTTGACTCTGTTCCTTTATTTGTAGTAAATGAAAAATATATATTTAAGCGTTCTGATTATAATCAAGATGAACAATTATATAATGCAATAGAAGAAAAAATAAAAGAGTAAATTATTACTCTTTTATTTTATTAACTCTTTAAAAATATATTTTTTAATTTCTTCAGGTTTAACGCCTTCATACCATTCACCATTTTTAATATATTTACTGTATTTTATTTTTATTTTTGATTCTATTTTATAGGCTTCATCAATTTGTTGACAAAAAAATACATTTATCTTTAAAGGATTTCCTGTTTGTATATTACTAAGTCTTTTATCTATGTCATTAGTAACACCTACTTTAAATAAAGAACTTTCATTCATTGTTAATATATATATAAAATTTTTTTTAATCATAAGTTACCTAATCTATTTAAAAATATATTAGCATATTACAAAAAAAAATCAAAAAAATATTGCTTATAACATTAAAAAAAATAAGTATTAATAAAAAAAATATGTTGACTTTTTCTTAATTAAGTTTATAATAACATAAAAATTAAAGAGGAATAAAAAATGACAACATTACAAGAAATGATAACAGAAAAAGAATATTTAGTAAAAGATGAATCTCGCCCTCAATTAAAATGGTATGCCGTTGAGGTCACTGCAAACTGTGAAGGTAAAGTTACAGAAAGAATCAATGACGCTATAAAAATAAAAGATATGTCTTCAAAAATAGTTGATGTATTAAATCCTTGTTTTGAAACTATTGAAAATAAAATGGGCAAAAAAAGAAAGGTAACTCAAAGACCTTATGCTGGATATATTTTTGTTTTTGCAGAAATGGACGCAGAAGTAGCTCAATTAATTCAGAATATTGATAAAGTTAAAAGAATGCCTACATCAAAAGTTGCTGGTAGAACATTACCATTACCAATGCCAAGCAATGATATTAAAAAAGTTATAGAAACTTTAAAGGTGAAACAAAAAGAAGAAGAAAAGAAAACTGAATTTGAAGTGGATTCTAATGTTAGAATTAAGGAACAGCAATCTCCATTCTTTGAAATGGCTGGTAGGGTAGTTAAAGTAAATAAAGAAAAAGAACGATTAAAAATAGCAATAACAATATTGGGTCGTGAAACAGAAATAGATTTTCCATTTACTTCTGTAGAAAATATTTAATTATAAATAAAATAAGAAAAGGAAGCTTTGCTTCCTTTTTTTTATTTTATTTTGTATTGATTTTATTAAATAAGAATGTACAATGTAATTATTTAAATAGGGAAAACAGAATGTTAGATTTAATGAAAATTAAAGATAGTATAGAAAAAAATGAAATGTTGATTGCTTATCAACCTATAATATCGTCAAAAACAAAAAAGGTTTGCTCTGTAGAATCTTTATTAAGGTTTGAGAATGCTGAATATAATACAAAAATTAAAGAAATAATATCAATTGCAGAAGATTTAAATTTAATAGATAATATAACATATTTTATGTTGGATAATATAATTCAAGATTATGAAGATTGGTATAATCAAGGTTCAATAGACGAAAATTTTAAAATATCTATAAATGTGTCATCATTTATGTTAAAAGAAAATTTTTTAAAAAATATAGAAGAAAAATTAAAATTAAGAAAAATTAAAAATAATAATATTATTATAGAAATAAGTGGTACTTCTAATTTAAAAGAAGAAAAACAAAAAATAATTGAAGAGTTGAATAATAAAAAGTTTAATATAGCATTAGATGATTTTGGAATTGGTAGTTCTTTACTTTCAAACTTGATAAAGATTCCTTATCAAATATTAAAAATAGATAAAACTTTTATGCAAACAATAGAAAATAATAATCTAAATTCTGATATAATGGATTTAATAATGTCTTTGAGTTCAAAACAGAATTTTAAAGTAATATGTGAAGGAATAGAAACAGATAAACAAGCTAAATTATTAGAAAAAATGAATTGTGAATATCAACAAGGTTTTTTATATTCTAAACCAGTATTTAAAAAAGATTTATTAAATACAATTAAAAATTTAGAAAATAAGAAAAGCCATTAAAATTTTAAAAATAAAAAAAAGCCAATATTTTCATATTGGCTTTTTTGTTATTTAATATTATTAAATACCTCTTGAAGCATAAATAAATTGTTGTGCTTCTTCTGAAGATATCGGTAAAATGTTTTGTAATTCTTCAACATTTAATTCAGATAAATCATCTGTATTTTTAATATTAGACTTCATTAAACAATCAACCATAAAATCATTAATTTGTATAGTAGTTAAATCAGTTCCAGACAAATTTATAATTTGTTTTCTATTTAAAATATTTTGTTTAGCTAAATTATATAATGAAGTAGAATCTTGTAATTCAAATCCTGCTTCAACAAGACCTTCAATTCCTTCATTATAAATATCATCAATTGTTGAGAATCCACAAGATATAAGAACTTCAGCACTTTCTTCATCAAGGTTTAATGTTTCACATAAATGCTGTAAATAAAAATCTGTATCTTTATTTAATAATTCATTTAAAACTTCAACGTCTTTGATTTCAACTTTTTTAGCTAATAATTGAGATAATAAAATTTCAATATTTTTTAAATGTGCTGATTTTTTATTGTCATTTAAATTAATACCAATTCTTAATCTGTCATTTTCAATAACTACTTTTAATAATTCAATATTACCTAAAACAGATTGAATATTTTTAGCTATATCATCTTCCCATTTGTAAAACTCTATTTTTTCACCATTTAAAAGTTTAGTGATATTTTGAATTCTAATTCCTTTGCTACCAATACAATAACCAACAGGTTCTAATTTTTTATCAAAAGAATGAACAAAAACTACAGTTTTATTACCTTCTATACGAGCAATAGATTTAATTTCAATTTCTTCTGCATCAATTTCAGGAATTTCTTTTCTTAAAACATTTTTAATAAAAGAATTTGAGTTTCTTGTAAATTTAATGACTTGTTTATTCTCTTCTTTATCTAAATTGTCAAACATTGCTATATAATTTTGACCTACTTTAAGTTTTTCGTTTTTACTAAATAAATTAGAAAATGGCAATTCACCAGTAATATCAAAATTATATTCGACAATATATTTTTGATTGACCATATCAAAATGCTTAATCGTTATATTAACCAAAGAATCTTTAACACTTAGTAAAGAATTTTTTAAATTTTTAAAATGAATTTCTTTAATTTTTGATTTGAGTAATTGTTTAACAATAGTCGCACCCATTCTTTTAAAATCAAAATTTTCAATAGGCAATAAATAAAAATCCCCAACTTTTAATTTTGAATCATATTTTTCTTGTGCAATATCTTCATATAAATGACGAGAAGGTAAAAATTCTACTTGATCATCAGATACCACTTCAAATTTTCTATAAATATATGTTTCATATTGTTCATTAATATCAACAACAACAACAGTATCTTTATCAAAGCTTTTTCTAATACCTGTAGCTAATGCTTCTTCTAAAGCAGATTTTACTTGCTCTTTTGAAAGATTTTCAGTGTGACTAAATGTATCAATTAATATTGATAATTCTTTTTTATTTATATTCAACTTATTGTTCATATTTTTCTCCTATGAAAACAAAAAAGCCTTACGAATAACGAAGACTTTGGATTAATGTTGTAATTATATCATGTATTTTTTAAATTGCAAGTATTATTTTATTTAAAATATATTTTTTAATATTTTTTTTTTATGGTATAATTAAATTATAAAGAGAGAAAAATAATATGACAACAAACATAAAACAAAGAATAACAGATATAGTAGATTTAAAAAAAATTGAAGCTTTAAAAGAATTAAAAGAAAAAGAGCAAATTTTAACATTAGAAACTACTAATTTTATAAGAAGAAAAGTAATATCTAATGAATTTAAATTTAAATTTGAAAAATCTAAGACAGCTTTAATACAAAGAACAATTGAATTAAAAAAAGAATTTGATTTATCATTAAAAGATAAATTATTAAAAATAAATGGAATAATACCTATTGAAAAAATAGAAGAAGCAAGAAGATTAATGAACGTTAGTAGTAAAAATATGTATTTTTTTCAAGTTAAATCTGGTGATAAAAATAAAATATTAGCTTTATTTGGTGAGGAATTTACTACAGGAAATGATAAAGTTGTATTATTGAAATCATTTATAGGAAATGAATCAAAAATAGTAACAAAAGAGGATATATTATCAAATCCTAATCTAATAGCAGTATCAACTTCAAATACTACTCTTCCTAATTTAAATTTAAAAGCTTTAAAAGAACAAGAAATAACTATAAATAATTTGTTTGAAACAAAAACAAGTAATAATGATAAAAATAATAAATTTAAAAGATAAAAAAAGTCTCTAAGAGACTTTTTTTATAATATATTTATTAAATTAATCTTCAATAAAATTATAATCAGCTAAAACAAATTTTCTAACAATTTCATGTCTTAAACAATCTTCTGGTTTCATTTCAATAATATCAAAATCTTCTCTTAAACTTTGATCACTATTAATAACATCTATAAAACGTTTGTATCCTGATTTATCATTTTTAGATTTATTTAACATATCTTGTTTTTTAAAATCACCACAAAAAGCTATTTTTGAATATTTACCAAGTCTTGTCATTATATTATATAGTTCACTATAATTTAAATTTTGTGCTTCATCAACAATAATGAAACTATTATCAATAGTAATGCCTTGGTTGAAAGAAGTAGGTTGAAATTCAACTATACCTTGTTCTTTAAAGATATTAAATGCATTTTTATGATTAGAAAATATTTCGGCAAAAATATTTACATATGGTAATTCATATTCTAAACATTTTTCTTGTTTAGTGCCAGGTAAAAATCCTATATCTCTAACAGGAACAATACTTCTTACAATAACTATTTTTTGAAACTTTTTTTCTTTTAAAATTAATTCCATAGCTGCACTAATAGCAGTGAAAGTTTTACCAGTACCAGGTGCTCCTGTAACAACAACATGTTGTTCAGTTTTTAAGGCTGCTAATAAAGCTCTGTGATTCTCAGTAACAGACGTTGCTTTATTAATCATATCATTATAAGTGAGTTTTTTAACAATACTAACGACATTTTCAGATGTTGACATTTTCTCTTTCATACTCTCTCTTCCTTTTTAAAGTAAAAAAAGCTTACACTTTTAAAGTGAAGCTTTTTGTTGTTGTTAATTTGTTGAAATGAATCATATATTTTATTTTCTCTTCTATTATATTAATATAATAATATATAAAAAAATAAAATCAATAGCTGATTTTATTTTTCTAAATATCTTCTTGTAATAAATGAAATTTTATGAAATATTAAAAATAACGGTTTATAAATAAAAGAAGTTAATCCTAAAATAATTAATAAATTAAATAAAAAAGGGAAATTTGAAATAATAGGTAAAAATTTAAAAATAATCAAACATATAAATATATAAATTAATATAAGTAAAAAAATAACTAAATAATTAACATAATTATAACTTTTTAAAATTAAACTCATTTTTTCTTTATTTTCTGATTCATTTATTTCTTGCGGATAACGACATTGTATAGCCTTATTAGATCTATATATTTTTAATACTTTTTTATTTTCTTTTTGTTCTTTTTTCAATTCTTGAAAAACAAAATTATCTTCTGAATCTTTAGATATAGTAAAGTATTTTTGTAAATCTTCATTTATATCTAAAATAATAATTTTTTGTTCGTTAATAGAAAAAGTACCGTTAACAGTACTTGAATCTTCATGTTCAATAATAAAAGTATTATCATTGTAAAAAAAGTATATAGAATTTTTATCATCAATCCAATAAATTTTATTTTCATTTCCAGTTAAAAAATCTATATCTATTTTTATCATAAATGTCCCTTTTTTATTTTATTAGTTAAATATCCTGAATAGGAGTAAATTCAAATTTAAATAAATTACCAGTCGCTATATTTAAATCTTTAATTGTTAATGGTAAAGTTTTTTCAGAAGTCTCACAAACTAAATTTTTAATATGTTTATTATCAAAAGTAATAGTAGTTTTATAAACTTCTATATTGTTATTTATATTATTTTTTTCTTGAAATTTTTGTTTTTCAGTAACATTACTTGTTATTTTTAATATTTTTGAAGGGTCTGCTTTAAATCTTCTCCACATTCCAGATTTTTCTAATACTAAATAACAAAATGTTGTTTTAGAATTAACATTAAAAGGATAATCTGAAACAATCTTTCCTTGTTCATAAAATAACATTTCTCTATAAGGAGGTATTTGTATATCAATAGTAGCTGTTAATTTTGATTCTATTGGTACATTAACTAAAAAAAGTTCTTCATTTTTTAATTCTAAATCAGTTTTTGAATCTACAACGTCTTGTACTGCTAATGTATTAATTTGATTAGATACATCGTGACTTGGTTGTGTTTGAACACTTGAAATAACTTCTGTATTTTTTTCTTCTTGTTTAACAAATTGTTGATTGCCAAAATTTTGAAGAGTTTTATTTGTATCTTCTGTGTTAATGGTTTCTTTAGCTGTAACTTCTGGTATATTTTTATCTTCTTTCGTTGCTTCTTTAACAATTTGATTTTCTTGATTGCTCACATTTTCTGTTTTGTTATCACCTTGTAACTGTAATAAAACATTATTAAGAACATCAATATCATTTTGTTGTTGAGTAGCAACAACATTAAAAGATAAAGCGCTTGTTATTATAATTCCTATAATTTTTTTATTCATTTTCAAATATCCTCACTGCATAATTATAAATAATATATCAATTAAAAAAATAAAATCAAGAAAAAACATAAGTTTTTTTAGTGTATTTTAAAAAATAAACTAATGTTATTATCAAATATTTCTTTATTTTTTGGCAAAGGTAAAGGGTTAGACGCAAAAATAGCTTTTCTAATAGAATTTTGAAAATCTATATCATTATAGCATTCATTAAATTGAACCTTAAGAATATACCCTTTATTGTCTTGTTCTAACGTTATTTTACAACTAACCCCTTTATATTCAGGTTCGTATTTCCAATTATTTAATATTTTTTGTTTAATATTTTCAATATGATTAATAGTTTCATAATGAATACTATTTTTTAAATTATTGGAAGTGTTTTTTTTATTAGTAACTACTAAATTATTTAATTTAGATTTTAACTCATTAATTTCTTGTTCTTTTTTCATTAAAATTTGATTTTTTTCAATTAAAGCTCTATTTTTAGATTCAATTTCTTTAGTTTGTTGATTAAATTTTTCATTTACTTTATTTTTTTCATATTCAATATAGTTTAATAATTCTTCTGCATTATTTTTTTCATTTTGAATTAAAATTTTTTGTTCTAATAATGCATTTTCAGATTTATTAATTAAATCTTTTGTTTGAAGAATTCTTTGTTCTTCTTCTTTTAAATTTAATTCTTTATCTTTGATTAATTTCTCTTTTTGTTCTAATGAAATTTTATCTTGTTCTATTTTTTTTATAAATTCTTTTTTATCTTCTTCAACTTGTTTAATAGCTTCTTGTTTTAATTTATTTTTTTCTTCTTCTTTATATTTATCTATTAAATTAATTTCTTCTGTTAATTCTTCTTCTGTAATAGCAACAGAATATAACGCTTCATTATATATTTCAGGATTATTATTAACTTCTTTTTTTTGAATACTTTTTTTAGTATGAGATACACTATTTTCAACAGAAAATAGTATATCATGAGAAACAATAACACTAACTAATAATAAGTGTAATATAATAGATTTTAATAAAAACTTCATTTTATAATCCTTTTTCAATTTGCTCTTTAATCTTGTTATATTGCTGCGGCTGTAAATGTAAATTGTATTGTTTATACCATTCTAATGAAACTAAAGTAATAATAAGTATACTTGTTCCGCCTAAATAGAATGGTATATTAAATTTCAAAAGTAAAATTTCAGGACAAATGGCTATCAATATTAAATATAAACCACCTATAAATGTAAGTCTAAAACTAATATCTGATAATATTGTTTCTGTTGGTTTACCAGGTCTTATACCTTTTAAGAAAGAATTTTGTTTTCTTAATAATTCTGCTGTTTTCTTAGGATCAAATACAAGTCTTGAATAGAAGAACGAGAAAAACATAATTAATAATGCAAAAAATAAAAAGTATAAAAATTGACCTCTTGACAGCATTAAGTTCAAAGAATTTAAAAATTCAAATTGCTGACTTGATGCGAAAAAGTTTAATATTGTTGCTGGTAAAACAATTAAAGTGGAAGCAAATATAACTGGAATAACTCCTGATATATTTATTTTTAAAGCCATTTCGTTTTTTTCATCATTAAAATGAGAAGCAGAAGTTAATTTTATTTTTCTAAATGAGTTTTCAATAAAAACAATAAAATAAACAAAAGCAATAAAAAATACTAAAATTAAAAGTGCTATAAAAAAAGATATACTGCCAGAATTAACTGAATTTACGAGATTAGTGATTGTATCAGGAAATGAAGACACGATACCAGCAAAAATAATAACAGATATCCCAGAACCAACACCATATTCAGTTAATTTTTCACCTAACCATAATAAAAACATAGAGCCAAAAACTAAACAAGAAATTGATAGAAAAAAGAAATTTAGATCTGGATTAGAAACTAAAGGTATTCCTTGTACTGATTGTTGTGCTATATGATGAGTTAGAGCAAATGATTGTACAAATGCAAAAGATAGTGTTAAATATCTAGTATAATAATTTAACTTTAGTTGCCCATCTTGCCCTGAATCTTTTAATTGTTTAAAAAATGGTATTAACATAGAAGCCATTTGAATTATAATGCTTGCAGAAATATATGGTGCAATTCCAACAGCCAATATAGAAAATCTTTCTATAGAACCACCTGAGAAAGTATTAAATATATCTAAAATAGTTCCTGAAATTTGATTGCTGTATAGTGCTAATGCATTAACATCAATACCAGGTACTTGCATATAACTACCCAATCTAAATATAAAAATACCAAAAATAACAAACAACATTTTTTGAATAAAATTACTCATTATTAGATTCCTTTTTTGAAGTGATAGAAGTTTGTTCTATTTGAATGTTTTCTATTTTTTCTTGTTTATTTAAGTAAGAAAATAAAAATACTAAGAAAAATATAAATATTCCTAATGAAAGCATAAACTTTGTCATAAATGAAACTTTTTTAACGATGATAGAGCCTTCCTCACCAGAAGTTAAATTATTAAGGCCATTAGTGGCAGGTACTTGAAAAATAACTAATATAATAAATAGTAAACATAATAGAATAATAAAAATATCCATTTAAACCTCTCTTTGATTTTATTCATTAAGTATATTTTTAAAATAAAATAAGTCAAGTTTATAAAAAAAAATATTTTTTCTACTTGAAAATAAAATAAAATCAATTATAACTATGATAAATAAAAGGTGGTAAAATGAAAAATAAAATAATTTATGTGTTTAGTCTGTTTTTGATCGTAATTGGTGCATATGCTTCTGAAATATTATCTAATTATAAAGATATATATGGTACTTTATCTATATTTATAGCTTTTTTAACTTCTTTTTTTATTTTTTCTTTTAGTGATAAAGGTAAAAATTTTATAAATTTTTTGAAAAAATCTCAAAATGAATTAAAATATATAGAGTGGGTAAAAAAAGAAGAATTAAATAAAATGACTTTAATAAGTTTTTTTATTATTTTTATAACAACAATACTTGTTTTATTTTTTGATACGGTTATATTTAAAGTAATATCTTTATTTTTATATTAAGGAAAAAAATGAAAAAATATATTTTATTAGTATTATCATGTTTTTTAAGTTTTAATTTAAATGCTGGAATTTTTCCAGAAGAAAAACAGTGGGGAAATGTTATACAAAAAGAAATCAATTTCAAAGAAGAATCTATTAAATATTTTATTTATTTTCCTAAAAATTTTAAAAAAGTAAATAAAGAAAAAGAAATAATATTAATTTTTCATGGAAATTATAGTAAATCAGAAGATTTTTTAAATAAAACAAATCTAGCTAATGAATTTAAAAATAAAGATAAATCATTTATAGTATTCGAATCAAGTGCTAATGATTGGTTTTCACATAAAAGTAAAAATGAAAAAGATAAATTATTTATATCAGAAATGTTTCAATATATTAATGATAGATTTAATAAAATAACATTAATTGGATATTCAAGTGGTGGAACTTTAATTAATGAAATTTTATGTAATTCTTATGCAAAAAAAGTTTCAAAAGTTATAGTAAATAATTCTAGTATAACAGAAGAAAATATGAAGTGTAATTTAAAAGGATTAGAATATATATATATAGCTGGAAATAAAGAAAACTATTATGGCTATGATAAAAAAAATAAAGATGTCTATTTAAGTATTTTAGATTCAAAAGATTATATTAGAAGAAATTTAAATTGCACAAATGATTTTATATCTATGGAAATAGAGAAAGAAATATCGGATAATACATTTGCTATTCAATCAACTTATAATTGTGCTCAAAAAGAAAATAATAGTTTTAAATATATAGAGGTTGAAGGAATGGGTAACAATTTTATAAATACCATACCTGATGATACTTTAAAATTAAGAGATTTTGAAGGATATACAAATAAAGATATCAAAATAACAGATTTTATAAAATAGTTTATTATTTACATTAAATAATAAAAAAAAAATTAAATTTGCTATTGAATATATAAAAATATATGTAATAATTAAAAATAAGACAAAGGAGATAAAAAATGAAAAATAAAATTATACAAAAAGGAAAAATGTTAAAATTATTAGCAGTTTCTTCTACAGTATTATTTGCCCCAGAACTATTTGCGGCAGTAAGTACAGTAGGTGGTCAATTAGACAATGTGGTACAAGATGTTGAGTCTACAGGTGCATTATTTAGATGGATAGTTGCATTAGTAGGTGCTTTCTTTGTATTCGGTGGAATAAATGGTTTGAAAAAATACGCAGATGATCCACGTTCTAATCCTTTAATGAAGCCTTTAATAATGACTTTATGTGGTGGATTAGCTTTAGGGTTTGGAGCATTTTCAGATATGTTGGCTGGAACTACAACTGGTTCAGAAAAAGAAAATGAAGAGATTTTTGATACTACTGGTGGAAAAAATAACTAACTAATTAAATAATTAATAACTAAAAAAAGATACTTTTGTATCTTTTTTTTATTTTTATGATATAATATAAAAAAAGAGGAAAAAAATATGGCTCAAGAATATTTATCAAAAGAAGACAGTGAAAAAGTAATAAATAAAGTAATAAAAGACGGTGATTTAGATAGAATAAATTCGGTCATGGAAAATATTTTATATAAAAAGGATACTTTTACTCAACAAAAAGAAGATAAGGAATATTTTTTAAATGAAAATCTTTCAAAAGATTATCTTGAAATAAAATTTAGACAATTTTCAGAATTATTTTTAACACAAAATACAGTTGATTTAGAATTATTGAAAGATGTTGTGTCTATACAAAATGGATTAAAACCTTCTTTAATACAAGAAGAAAAAATAGTTAATTACATAATAGAAGGTTATTCTTCGTTAAAAGGCCAACCGACTGACAGAATTTCCTTTCTAAAACAAATAAAATTTTTAGAAGGAGAAGGAATTATAAATGAAGAAAACACTCCTTTATTACAAAATTTAAAAGTTAATTCAGAATATTCAGATATTAAACTTACACAAGAAGAAGAGTATAATTTTTCTTTAAAAAATATTATAAATAATAAATATAAAAATAATGGTATTGTTGAGCAACAAAAAGTTGAAGAAGATGAAAAATTTTTAAATGAACAAAGAGCAAAAATAGAAAAAGATAGAGATGAATATTGGACTAAAAAGTTTAGAGAAGAATTATTAAAACAAGGTTATAGTGAAATGGTATTTAAAGATTCAGATAAACCAAGAAAAACTTCTGATAATGCCATATTGGATAAATTTTATGAAAAATTGTATAATTTAAAAAAAGAAGGTTTTATTTTTAAAGAGGATAGTTCTATAGTTAGAATGAATGCTAATTATGATATCCCTGAATATAGTATTTATAAAAGAGCAAAAAATAATAATGGTATTTATTTTGACGATCTTCATATTTTAACACAAAATAAAGAAGCAATGAGTGAAATATTAAGATTATCTGCTCTTGATGTAAGATCACAAGGTATAAAAAATCCATATGTATATACTTCACCATTCTTAAATAACCAAGATGCATTACATAAAAAACAATATGTAGAAGCTCAAATTAGAGCATTGGTAGAGCATGGCGAATATTCTTTTGATAATATAAAAGTACAAAAACAACATCAAGATGTATATGATAGATTATTAGAAGAATATGCAAGTAAAAGAGTAAGTGTTATTGATATGGATAAAATAGTTGAAGGTTTAATCGATAATTCTACGTCAAGAATAGATAGAAAAATTTTATTAAATCATCTAAATGAAAATAATTTTTTAAATGGACATACTCAATCAGAATTTTTAATGCAAAATAATATTGTCCCAGAAGAATATAATTCAATGTTAAAGAAAATAAATGATAAATCAAAACCATTGACAGAAAAGGAAATAAATAATCTCTCATTAGTATTAGAATATATAGATACTATAGGAAGTTCATTAAAAAATAATGAGGTAACATTACCTAAAGTTGAAGGAATGAAAATTAATCCAGAAGACCCGAAAGAAATACAATCTAAAATAATTCAGTTTACAAAACCAGAAAAAGAATTAATTGATAATAATAAAACAATAACTAGTTTTAACGATTATGAAAATAAAAAAAATACGGATGGTACAAATCACGATTATGACTTAATAAAAAGTCTTGCTATAAAAATTAAAGATCCTGATTTTAAAGATTTAGTATCTGAATTATCAGAAAAAACTATAGATGCTATTAAAAGAAAATCTATGTTAATAGACTTGCACGAAAATAATCCTCATATATCTCCTGAATTAAAACAGACTTTTGTTAATCTATTAAATCAAGAAATAGATGAAAGCAATTTACAAAAAGTATTGTATAGAATAGGTGGAGATAATTCTTTAGTTGAAATTGGTGACACTATACGAAATAATTCTTTAGTTGAAATTGCTGATTATATTAAATTTAAAATTCAACATGAAGCATTAGGAAATTTAGATTTACATCAAAATTATCAACAATTTGAACTTCAAGATCCACCAGAAGAATATATACCTAAAGGTTCAGAACAATTTGTATATGATAATGATTTAACAGAAGAATCTTTGCCACAAGCAACAACAAATCCATTTGAAGAAAAAAATAGACAAAAAAAAGAAGCAAGAAATACATTAAAACCTACTATTAAATAAAAAAAGACTTCGGTCTTTTTTTTATTGATCTCTTTTAATTATTTTTTTTTATGTTATTCTAATTTTAATATTTAAAGGAGTTTTTATGTTTTTTAACAAAAGTAAAAGATTAATTAATAAAGTTTCAAAAAAAATAATTTTAATAAATAAAGAATATGATGTTTTTAAAAATTATAATGAATACCAATTTTTGGAATTTGGTAATAAATTAAAAATAAAATATTTAAATAAAAATGAAATTGAAGAAACAGATAAAATAAAAGCAATAGCAGCAATAAAAGCATTAATAAAAATTGAGTATTCAATTGAATTGTTTGATATTCAATTAATAGCAGGATACTTATTAAACAATAATATTATAGCTGAAATGAAAACAGGAGAAGGAAAAACTTTTACTTCTATAATTCCTATATTCCTTCAATCAATAATCAATAATACAAGTGAAAGTGACCAAAAAGTTTTTGTATGCACAGCAAATGAATATTTAGCAAATAGAGATTTTCAAATTACAGAAAAGATACTATCAAAATTAGGAATAACGGTTGGTTGTATTAATACAGAACCTAAAAAAAATTATAAAAAAAATGTTGTTTATTCAACAATAAATCGTTTCGCATTTGACTATTTAAAAGATAATACTGTATTAAAAAAAGAAAATGTAATGCAAAAATCACATAATTTTATTCTTTTGGATGAAGCTGATTTAACATTAATAGATTACGCCAGAACACCTTTAAGTTTAACAAATGATTCAGTTAATGAAGAAATAAAAGCATTATTTTTTATGAAAAAGTTTGAAAATGACTTTAATGAAATTGATTATTCTGTAGATCTTGAATTTAACACAATTAGTTTTAATGAATCTTTTTATAATAAATTAGAAAATATATTAATAGAAAATCAAATAATAGAAAAAACGAATGAGCTTTATTCAGTAGGAAATTTAAAATATCTTCACGCCTTGTCAAATATAATTAAAGCAAAAGAATTATATAGAAATAATATAAACTATATAGTTAAAGATGAACAAATAAATATAATAGATGAAAAAACAGGAAGAATATCAGAAGGTAGAAGATATGGTAACGGTATACAACAGGCAATAGAATTAAAAGAAAATTTACAAGTACAAGAAAGTAAAAGTATTATAGGAAATATAACTGTTCAAAACTATTTGAAAAATTTCAAAAAGATATCAGGAATGACAGGTACAGCAGAAACTGATAAAAAAGAATATAAAAGTAATTATGGTCTTGAAGTTATTGTATTTCCTACCAATAAAAAATCACAAAGAAAAGATTATCAAGATATAGTTTATTTTAAAAAAGAAGATAAATATAAAGCTATAATAAAAGAAATAAAAGAAGAACATGAGAAAGGTCGTCCTATATTGATAGGAACAACAAGTATTGAATCTTCTATGGAATTATCTTCTTTATTAATGGAAAATAATTTAAAACATGAATTATTAAATGCTAAAAATCATGAAAAAGAATCAAAAATAATATCAAAAGCTGGTGAAAAATATGCTATAACAATTGCTACTAATATGGCTGGTCGTGGTACTGATATTATGTTAGGTGGTGATAGGGATCTTGTAATAGAAGAATTATTGCAAAAAGGTTTAAGTAAAGAAGAAAGTTATTTAAAATGGAAAGAATTAAATAAAGAAATAAATGATTTAGGTGGATTACATATAATAGGAAGTGAACGTTCTGAATCAAGACGCATTGATAATCAGTTAATTGGAAGAGCGGGAAGACAAGGGGATAATGGAAGTACTCAATTTTATCTTTCTTTAGAAGATGAAATGGTGAAAAAATTTGGACTTCAAAAAATAGAAAAATTATGGAAAGCTCTTGGAGTAAGTGAAAATGAAGGTGTTTATAATGTAACATTAGATATGAATATTTCTTTAATTCAGAAAAAAATAGAAGCTTCTAATTATGAAGCGAGAAAAATGGTAAATGCTTTTGATGATTTAAAAAATGAACAAAGAAGAATTATTTACGATTTAAGAAATAAAATTATAAATAAAGAAGAAAGTATTTATGATTTTATAGTGAATTTTACAGAAAGTAAGTTAATTAAACTAATAAATCAATACGCAAATGAATCATATAATGAAGAAAATTGGAATTTAAAAGAATTAGATAAGAGCTTGGAAAAAATATTGGGTAAAAATATAAAAATAGAAGAATGGTTTAAGTCTTCAAATTCATATGTATATTTTGATTTAAAAGAAAAAATAATATCAGAATTTAAACAAATTCTTAATAATAAAAAAGAAGTTTTAAATCATTATTATTTGAAAAAAGAAAAAGAAATAGTTCTGCGAATAATTAATGAAGAATGGGCGAGTCATCTATCTTCTATAGAACAAGTAAAAAATAGAGTTTTCTATAAAAGATTTGCACAACAAAAACCATTAGAAGAATATCAAAAAGAAATATATAGAGAGTTTTTAGCAACAATTGATAATATGGCAGAAAATATTATTATTAATTTATGTCATCTTGAAAAATTTAATTATGAAAAATTAATAAAAGAAAATAGAATATATTTAAGTCCAATATTCGGAACAGGTTTTTAATAAGGAAAATAATTATGAATGAACAAATTCAATATTTAATAAATAGTTTAAATGACAAACAAAGAGAAGCAGTACTAACAGAAAAACAAAATGTTAAAATATTAGCAGGTGCTGGCAGTGGTAAAACAAAAGTATTAACAACAAGAATTGCTTATTTATTATCATTAGGTGTAACAGGAAAATCAATTTTAGCAGTTACATTTACAAATAAAGCTGCAAAAGAAATGAAGGAAAGAATAAAAAAAATCATACAAGATGACAAAGTAACAGAATTAAAAGATATTTGGATTGGTACATTTCATGGGTTATGTAACAAAATTATTTCAGAGCATCATCAATTATTAAATCTACCTAAAAATTATGAAATAGTTGATTCTAATGACCAAAAAAGTTTAATAAAAAGAGTTCTTGAGGAAATGCAAATAAAAGATTTAAAAGAAGTTTTAGCTGACGCTCAAACATTTATAAACTTAGCAAAAGAGAATGGATTTAGACCTGAAGCAAACAGTTTAAAATTAATGGCATTAAAGTTTTCAAGTGGTGTAATACTTTTAGATATTTACAAAAGATATGAAGAATTAAGAAAAATATCAAATATACTTGATTTTGGTGATTTACTTTTATATGTAGTCGAACTGTTTAATAGCAATTCAAAAGTAAAAGATTATTATAATCAAAAATTTCAACATATATTAGTCGATGAATATCAAGATACTAATAATTTACAAGAAGAATGGTTAAAATTAATCGCAAAAAATAATTATTTTTATGTAGTAGGCGATGATGATCAATCAATTTATGGATGGCGTGGTGCTCAGATTGATAATATTATAGATTTTGAGAAAAGATATAATGATTCAGCTGTAATAAAATTAGAACAAAACTATAGATCTACAAACAATATATTAAATGCTGCTAATGCTGTTATTAATAAGAATAAAAAAAGAACGGGTAAAAATTTATGGTCTGATAAGACAGACGGTAAAAAAATATTTGTAGTTCAAGCATATAGTCCAGAAGAAGAAGCTAAAATAATTGCTAATAAAATTGAATTAGAAATTAAAAAATTTGAAAGGAAACCAAGTGATTTTGCTATCTTATATAGAAATAATGCAATATCAAGACCGTTCGAATCAAAATTGACAGAAAGAAAAATACCATATAAAATAGTCGGTGGTGTAGGGTTTTGGTCAAGAGCTGAAATAAAAGATGTATTATCTTATTTATCTATGTTTAATAACCCTGATAATGACGTTTCTTTTGAAAGAAGTGTCAATTTCCCTACTCGTGGTGTAGGAAATAAAATGATAGAAACAATAAGGGAATATGCTTTAAATAAAAAAGTATCATTATTTAAGTCACTAAAAGATTTAATTAATAATAATATAATAAAGGATAAAAGCGGAAAATTAAAAGAATATGTTTCTTTAATTGATTTAGGTAATGAAAATAGAGAACATAAAATAAAATTTATATTAAGTGATTTGTTCGAAAAAGTTGATTTTAATGAAGCTTATTCAAAATCAAAAGAAGGTGAAGAAAAAATAGAGGAAAGATTAGCAAACTTACAAGAATTAGTTTTTTTCGCGAAAGATTTTAAACATGAAGAGGAAAATAGAACAGATTTAGAAGCTTTTCTTTATTATGCTTCTTTACAAAGTGACGCTGATAAAGATCAAAGTATAGACTCTGTATTGTTATTAACAGTTCACGCCTCAAAAGGTTTAGAGTTCCCTGTTGTATTTATAGTAGGAATGGAACAAGGCATATTTCCAAGTCAAAGAAGTATTGATAATAATGAATTAGAAGAAGAGAGAAGACTTGCTTATGTTGCTATAACTAGAGCGATGGAAGAATTAACAATATCATTTTCTTGCAGTAGATATGGTAAAGAAATAAGTAGTTCTAAATTTTTAAATGAAATACCAATATCAATATTAGATACAGAAAATGAAGAAGGTTTCGGTAATACTGCAATAATTAGGGAAATTATTAAAGATAAATTATTAAATAGAGAAACAAAGAAAAAAGATAAGTTGCCTTCAAATTTAAAGTATAAAGTTGGTGATTCATTAATGCATCCACAATATGGTAAAGGTGTTGTGCAATCAATTTTTATTCAAGAAGAAAAAGTAGTCGCTACTGTTAGTTTTTTTACAAAAAAAGTAAATTTACAAATCGGAAAAATAAATTAAATTTTTTCCTCAAATTGTAAACTTTTTTATAAAATTTAATATATTATAATATATAAAGTCTTGAAAAATAGGCTTTTTTTATTAAAAATATTTTTATAAACTATTGATGTTATAAAAATAAATGATAAATTATAATAAAATAATAAAAAAAAGCTTGACAACATATATAAAAGTATTGTATGATAGCTTCAATTAAAAAATAGGAGACGACAAAATGACTGAACAAACTTTAACGATCAAAAATATGGCCGAAGATGTATTAGCTTTTCATAAAGCTGAAGTTATTCCTTTCGATGATACAACTATGACTGTTCCAACTATATTGCTTCATGCTTTAAAAACAAAACATAGTGATGCTCGAAAATATTTAAAAAATATTGCTTCTGAAACAAAAACTATGATTACTAATGGTGGTGTAACACCTGAAGATTTATCAGGTAAGTTATCAACGAAAATTCAAGAAAGAGCGTGGCGTGAATTAATTGGTGGTAAGGCAAAAGTTCAGGAAATGGATGTTACTGATTTCCAACGCGCTCTTGTTATACCTTACGAGTGTAATGGCGTTAAAACAACTATGACAGTAAATTATTTTTTATATGAAGAAATTAAAAATAAATTTATGAAGAAAAATTCAAGTGAACAATCAGCCTCTAAAGAAGCAAGAAATTACTTTAAAGAAAAAGCTGCATTAGTTAAAGCTGAAATGATTCAAAAAGGTGTGCCAGAAGAAGAATTACGTGGTAAAGTATCTTCAAAGGTTGCTGAAATAGTTTACGTTGAATTATTGCCAGCAAAAGTTAGAAATAGTTTAGTTAACGTATAATATTTAAATTAAAAGAAAAGGTCACATAAGTGACCTTTTTCTTTTTGCATTATAAACATTTGATATAGTGCCATCTGTAAAAGAAAGCTTTTTATTTATTTCAGCAATTAAAATTTCATTTTTTTGTTTTAATATATTCAAAACTTCAGTATTAATATCAGAATAATCAATATAATCTTCTTGTGAAAAATAAATTCTTAATTGTTTTGATTTAATACTAGTTAAATATTCAACATTATCTTTTAAATATGAGTTTTCATAAATTAATAATAAAACTTCATTATCTTCTCTAATAATAATATTACATAAATTTTTTTCTTGATACTGCATATAATTCCTAATTTTTAATTTAATTATACAGTAAACAATAAAAAGTAAATAACTAAATTGACTTTTTTTTATTTTTTTGTAGAATAATTCAAAAAGGAAAAATAATATGTCAAAAACAGCTTTTATGTGTAATGATTGCGGTAAAGAATTTGGTCGTTGGGTAGGTATGTGTACTGCCTGTAAAGGTACAGACATTAAAGAAATGAAAATTGTAAATACAAAAGATAAAAATGCTGCAAAAAGAAGTTGGGTAGAGCAAACTTCTTCTGAAATTAAAAAGAACACAGAAATAAGAAATGAAGTCAATCAAAGCTCTAGAATTCAAACTGGGTTACAAGAATTTGATAGAGTTTTAGGTGGAGGATTAACAGTTGGATCTGTAGTTTTAGTTGGTGGTGGCCCTGGTGTTGGTAAATCAACCTTATTAATTCAATCAGTTGCATATATGTCAAGTAATAATCAAGTGCTTTATATTACAGGTGAAGAATCATTATCACAAGTTGTTAATAGAGCTGATAGATTAAAGCTAAATACAGATAATATGGGATTTTTATCAGAAACTAACGTTGAAAAAATAATAGAAAAATCAAAAGAAATTTCAGCAAAAATATTAGTCGTGGATTCTATACAAACAATATACACAGATAGTTCTTCAAGTGTAGCTGGCTCTCCAAGTCAATTACGAGATTCAACAGGTATGCTTGTTTCTTATGCAAAGGCAAATAATATATCAATATTTATTATAGGTCATGTGAATAAAGAAGGTGATATAGCGGGTCCTAAAATATTAGAGCATATGGTTGATACTGTATTAGCATTTGAAGGTGACGAAGGTGGAAGATATAGAATGTTGCGTTCTACTAAAAATAGATTTGGTCAAGTAAATGAACTTGGTGTTTTTTCTATGACAGAAACTGGTTTAAGGGAAGAAAAAAACCCTTCTGCAATATTTTTATCTTCACAAGTAGAAACTGCTGGAAGTTCTATTATGGTTGTTAGGGAAGGAACAAGATCTCTTTTATTTGAAGTCCAGTCTTTAATAAGTCCAAGTTATTTAGAAAATCCTATTTTAGTTCCTATAGGTTTAAATTTCCAAAGAGTAAGAATGATATTAGCAGTTTTACAAAAACATGGTGATATAAAACTTTTTGGAAATGATATATATTTAAATATTGTTGGTGGTATGCAATTATCAAGTAGTGAAACTTCATCTGATTTACCTTTGGCATTTGCTTTATATTCTTCAAATACAGATAAGATATTATCAAAAAAAGTAGCTTCATTTGGTGAATTATCTCTTGCTGGTGAAATTAGACCAGTTCAAGCAGGTGAAGATAGAATTAAAGAAGCTCAAAAACATGGTATGAAATATATTATTGTTCCAAGTCAAAATACAAATGATAAAATGATAGAACAATATAAAGAAAAAATTAAAATAATTCCAGTGAAAACAATAGGTGAGGCTATTACAGCATTAGAAGCTATTAATTAGTTTAAAAATCATTCAAACAGATAAAATAATAAAAAAAAAGCTTGCAAAATTTTAGAATACTATATATAATTGCTTTAAATAAAACGGAGAAACAAAATATGATGAAATCAATGTTACAACAAGAACAAACTCAAAATGCTTTAATTCCAATGGTTATTGAACAAACTTCTAAAGGTGAAAGATCTTTTGATATTTATTCTCGAATGTTAAAAGAAAGAGTTATTTTTATGACTGGTGAAGTAGAAGACCATATGGCAAATTTAATTTGTGCTCAATTGTTATTTTTGGAATCAGAAAACCCTGAAAAAGATATTCATTTGTATATTAATTCGCCAGGTGGTGTTGTAACCGCTGGTATGGCAATTTATGATACAATGCAATTTATCAAATGTGACGTATCTACTGTAGTAATGGGTCAGGCTGCTTCAATGGGTAGTTTGTTAGCTCAAGCTGGTGCTGCTGGTAAACGTTTTATGCTTCCTTCTGGTAGACATATGATTCATCAACCTTTAGGTGGTGCAAGAGGTCAAGCTTCTGATATCGAAATTCAAGCAAATGAAATTTTAAGAATGAAAAAAGAATTAACTGATATCTATGTGAAACATAATTCTAAAGGAAAAACATTTGAAGAGTTTAAAGTTGCAATGGATCGTGATAATTTTATGACCGCTGAACAAGCTTTAGAGTTCGGTTTAATTGATAAAATAATTACAAAAAGACCATAAATATAAAAAAGAGCTTCGGCTCTTTTTTTTTAATCAAAAATATGTAAATAAAGCCTTTTAAATAGTGAATAATAATTGACTTTTTTTCATTTTAGTATACAATTTATAAAGAAAAAAATATTACTAAAAATATGGAGTTAATATGTCTAATAATGAAGAAAAAATAATCGAAAATGAATCAAAAATAAATAAGACAGAAAATGATTATAATGCAGATCAAATAAGTGAACTTGAAGATTTGGAAGCAGTAAGAACAAGACCAGGTATGTATATTGATTTTACTGATGCAAAAGGGATAGAAAAAATAAAAGATGAAATATTAGACAATGCAATAGATGAATTTTTAGCTGGTCATTGTTCCGAGATTACTATTACTCTTGATCCAGAAGGATTTGAAAAAGGAAGTATATCAATAAAAGATAATGGTCGTGGTATGCCTGTTGATATTAACTCAAAAAGTGGTGTTAGTGGTGTAGAAATGATTTTTACACGTTTACACGCTGGTGGTAAGTTTTCGAATAGTTCGACAGGTTCTTATAAAGTATCAGGCGGACTTCACGGTGTTGGTGCCACAGTAACCAATTTCGTATCGGAATTTTTAACTGTTATCGTTTGTCGAAACGGAAAAAAATATATTCAAGAGTTTATTCGTGGTAAAAAGAAATACGATTTAAAATGTTTAGGTGAAACAGAACAACCGAATGGTACAGAAGTAATATTTAAACCTGATCCAGAAATTTTTGCTGACGCAGTAGAGTTAAATGAAATGGGTTTTAATGTTAAAACAATTAAAGAAAAATCTAAATTAAGCTGTTATTTAAATGCTGGATTAAAGATTAATGTTATAGATAATATTTTAAATGAAAAAGTAACATATTATAGTGAAAAAGGTATTGAAGATTTAGTTATTGAAAATATAAAAGATAAAGAAAAATTAATTAATCAACTACCGATAACTTATAATTTTTCAGGAACATATAAAGATAAGAAAACGATTGGTGATCAAATTATAACTAAAGAAGAAAATATTAGTGCTGAAATATCTTTTAGTTTTGAAAAAGATAATTTTAATACAAGTATATTAACTTTTGTTAATAATATAAGAACTAAAGATGGCGGTAAGCATTATCAAGGTTTTTCAAGAGCATTTACAACTGCAATAAATAATTACGGTGTTTCTAATTTGTCTCTTGATAAAGAATTAAGACCAGAAGATATATTTGAAGGTATAAGTGCGGTAGTATCATTAAAAATGTCAAACCCTCAGTTTGGTGGTCAAACTAAAAATAGTCTTACATCAGGTGTAGCTCAAACATTTATTAACGAAAATCTTAAAGAAGCCCTTGAAAGAACACTTGATGAAAATCCAGAATTCGCTAAAGATATAGTTAAAAAAAGTTTAATGGCAAGAAACGCCAGAGAACAAATGGAAAAAGCAAAACTTAAAATAAGAAAAGAAGTTGAATCAAATAGCTTCGGTGTTTTACCAGGTAAATTATCTGATTGTCAAAGTAAAGATATTAATGAAAATGAAATATTCGTAGTGGAAGGTGATTCAGCAGGTGGTTCTGCAAAACAAGGAAGAGATAGAAAAATTCAAGCTATATTACCATTAAGAGGTAAAATATTAAATGTTGCTAAAGCTGATTTATCTAAAATAGCAGGTTCCGAACAAATTGAAAATTTTGTTAGCGCGTTAGGTACAGATTACGGTGATAAATTTAATATAGAAAAATTAAGATATGGTAAAATAATTCTAATGACAGATGCGGATGTTGATGGTCTTCATATAGCTTTATTAGCAGAAACTTTATTTATTTATCAAGGAATGGAGCAATTAATACAAGAAGGAAGATTATATCTTGCTAAGCCGCCCCTTTATGCAGTTAAGAAAAAAAGTGCTAAACAAAAAGATAAAACAGTGTATTTAATGGATGATCAAGAGTTATTAGATTATATAGAAGGTGAAGATAATAGAGATAAATACAATATACAAAGATTTAAAGGTTTGGGTGAAATGAATCCAGAACAACTTTGGGATACAACAATGAATCCAGAAACAAGAACTTTAATTCGTTTAACAATAGATGATATATTAGAAGTTAAACAAATATTTAAAGATTTAATGGATGACGAAGTTGCACCAAGAAGAGCATTTTTAGAAGAAAATGCAAAATACGCAGAATTAGATATTTAAGAGGTATATAATGTCAAAAATAGAAAATAGAAGTTTAGTAAAAATAGCCCAACAACAATTTTTAAATTATGCAATGTCTGTTATAGTTGATAGGGCATTACCTGATGTAAGAGATGGTTTAAAACCAGTTAATAGAAGAATTTTATGGTCAATGCACGAAATGGGTGTTCGTTATAATACACAATATAAAAAATCCGCTCGTATAGTCGGTGACGTTATAGGTAAATATCATCCACACGGTGATAGTGCAGTTTATGAAGCATTAGTAAGGATGGCTCAAAATTTTAAAATGAGAGCTGAATTAATTGACGGTCAGGGAAATTATGGTTCTATAGATGGTGATAGTGCGGCTGCTATGCGTTATACAGAATGCAGAATGTCGGTTTTTGCTACAAATATGTTTAAAGATATGGAATATAAAACAGTAAATATGGTAAACAACTATGATGGAAGTGAACAAATACCAGAGGTTTTACCTATAAGATATCCAAATTTACTTGTAAATGGTACAGAAGGTATAGCAGTTGGTATGGCATGTTCTGTATTACCTCACAATCCAATAGAAGTATTAAACTGTTTAAAAGAATTTATAATTGATAGAATAAAAAATGAACCATTTGATTTACAAAAATATATGTCAATAATGCCAGCCCCTGATTTTCCAACAGGTGGTTTAGTTCATAATTTAAAAGATATGGAAAATGTTTGGCTAAATGGTAGAGGTTCTGTTAGATTAAGAGCTAAATGGCATGAAGAAGAAGGTAAAAATGGAAATGCAATAATAATTATAGACGAAATACCTTATCAAGTAAATAAGGAAAAAGTAATTATTAAAATAAGTGAGTTATTAAAGCCTAACAAGCAAACAGGAAAAGCAGAAATCGAAGAAATAAAAGAATTCAGAGATGAATCAGATAAAGATGGTATTCGTATCTATATTGAATTAAAAAAAGATATAGAAGCAGAAGTATTCTTTAATAAACTTATAAAATTGACTGATTTAGAAACTTCACAAAGTTATAACATTAATGTATTAGTAAACGGTGAACCAAAAACTATAGGTATGGTAGATGTATTTAATGAATTTATAAATCACAGAATAAATGTAATAACTAAAAGAACTGAATATCTTGACGCTGAAGCTGCAAAAAAACAACATTTACTCAATGGTTTAATTAAAGCATTAGAAAAAATTGATGAAGTTATAGAGTTAATAAAAAAATCAAAAGACTCTAACTCCGCAAAAGAATCTTTAATTAACTTTTTAGAAATAGATATGATGCAAGCTCAATCTATTATTGATATGAGATTAAATAAATTGACAAGTGGTGAGGTTGAAGATTTAAAAGTTGAAATAAAAAATCTTGAAGAATCAAGAGGCATATATAAAGAAATTTTATCAAGTGAACATAAAAAATTAGAAGTAGCATTACAAGAAACAGAAGAAGAAATCTCTTTATTTGCTAATGTTAAAAGAAATGAAGATAGAGTTTATTCAAAAAGATTAACAAGCCATGTATTCCATAAATTAAATACAGATTTAGCAGCATTAACAAAAGAAGAAGATTGTACAATTTTATATTCAAATCAAGGATATATAAGAAGAATACCAGTATCTCAAGTTGAAATGCAAAATCGTGGAACTCGTGGTAAAAAATTAATGAAACTTAAAAATGATGATTTTATATTTTCTTCAATAAATAGTCATTCTCACGATGCTTTATTATTTGTAACAGAAAAAGGTCAAGTTTATTCTTTATATGCATATGAAATTACAGACAGTTTAACAGGTCGCCATATTAATAATATATTACAAATAGATAAAAATGATAAAATTATTTTGATTAAATCTTTAAACTATAATGAAAGCAAAGAACTTGATTTATTAATGGTAACACAACAAGGATTAGTGAAGAAAACAAAACTTGAAGAATATGGTGGTTCTTTTAGAAAATCAGGTTTAATCGGTATCAATTTAAGAGAAGACGATAAAGTTGTAAGTGCTGAAATAGCTTCTGATAATGATAATATAATGCTTGTTAATGATAAAAATTTAATCATAATATTTGAGTCTTCTCAATTAAGATCTTTAAGTAGAAATTCAATAGGTGTAAGAGGAATGAATCTTGAAAATTCTATTGTAATAGGCGCTGGTGTGATTAGCAAGGAAGGTTATATAGTTACTGTAGCAGACAAAGGTGCTATAAAAGTTACTAAAGAATCAGAATATAAAACACAATCGAGAGGCGGAAAAGGTGTAAGAATCTTTAAAGAAAGTGATAAAACAGGTGGTTTATTTAAGGCTATTGCTACAGAAACATTAGATAAAGATATTATAACAACAACAAAAAATGGTATTATAAATAAAATATCGCTTCAAGAAATATCAGTTACTGGAAGAAACACATCAGGAGTTAAATTGATAAAAATTGATTCAGATGATGAATTAGCAGATACTTTTATAGCAGATAAAGTAGAAGAAAGTGTTGAAATAATAGAATCTAATGTTGAAGAAGAAGATGTTGTAGAAGAATAATAAAATGATATTTAATAATTTAATTAATAAAAAGCCAATATTTATATTGGTTTTTTTTTAGATTTAATATCATTGAAAATATTTTTATTTATATAATTAAAAAATATAAAAAAATCCAAATCATATTGGATTTTTAATATATTTAAATTATTAATTTATATTTTAAGAATATATTGAAAATTTATTTTTTCTGTTTCTTCTTAATATTGCTTATTCTTTCTTCTTCTTCAATTTCTATATTTAATTTAAATAAAGAGTTATGAAAATTTTTGAGATATATACCATAAAATGAAAAACTAAATATATTTAAAACAAATCTAATATTTTCATTTTCAATAAAATAGACAGATAAAAATAAATATAATCCAAAAAATAAAGACATTAAAAATATATTTGATAATGTATATAAGATATTATTGAATAAAGCTTTTATAACTAAATAATATGATTTAAAAAATGAAATACCTAAATATTTGTTATTTAAATAACTAAGATGCATAAAATAAATAATAAATGGCATAGAAAGAGTCATTAGCGATAAAGCATAAAATGCATTTTTATTATCTTGAGCTTTTAATTCCTGATTCTGAATTGCTTGTAATTCGCTTATGCTTAAATTGACATCAAAAATTTTAATGAAAAAATATAACATAAATAATAAAACAATAAAACTAAAAAATATATGTGGCAAAAAAGATAAGATATTAGTTATTTTTTTAATTTTATCAGAAATACTAAATTTATTATCAAAAAAATATACAGAGTTAGGTATTAAAAATAAGATAGAAGAAAATAATATAGAAAAAATAAATTGTAAGAATATCAAAAAAATACTATTACTATTATTGAGAGAATAAGTATCATGTATACCACCATTAGATTGAATTAAATAATTGTTGGTGAAAGAAGATAAAGAAGAATATAAAACGAACATAATCAATATAGTAAAAAAATAAGATAAAAAATTTTGTGTTTTAAAATCTTTAAATGTATATTTTAATGGATTTAAAGAATCAAAAAAACTATTATAATTATATTCAGATATTTTACTTGTATCTTTTTTAAAAAAAGATAGTATTTTTTCTTTTAAATTTTGCATAGAGTATTCCTTTTTTTTTAATTATTATATATTTAAAAAACAATAAATCAAGCAAAAAAAATAAAATAAATAACTTGAAGTAAAATCCATTTCTGTTATAATGGTTAAATAATAAAAAAGAGGTATAAAATGAAAATAGTAACACATAGTGGTGCATTCCATACTGATGAAGTATTTGCAGTAGCTTTATTAAAAAAATTTGTTAACGGGAATATTGAAGTAATAAGAACAAGAAATAATGAATTATTAGAAGAAGCTAAAAAAGATAAATCTACATATGTAATAGATGTAGGTAGAGAATATAATGAAGAATATAGAAATTTTGATCATCATCAAAGAGAATTTAATCTTAAATGGAATAATGAAATAGGGTTACTATCTTCTTGTGGATTAGTATGGAAATATATAAAGAAAAAAGGATATCTAAAAAAAATAAAACCTCATACAATAAAAATAATAGAAGAAACTATTATACAAAAAATAGATATGCATGACAACGGAACTCAATTTTGGACTTTATCTAATATAATAAAAGTTTGTAATAGAGAAGATAACAAACTTGAAGATTTTATGAAAGCAGTTGATTTAGCATATATATTTTTAGATAATTCTTTTTATCACGCTAATAATACAGAAGATTTTATGGAACAGTTTGAAATAGATTTAATGAATTACGATAAAAAAGGAATATTTGTAAGTTCTTTATCAAGTAATAGCTCTATATTAAATAAATTATCAAAAGAAACTAATGCTCTTGTTGTTATTTATGAGCAAAAAGGAGAACAAGATAAAGAAAGCCGTTGGTATACAAAAGCAATAACAAAAACTAAAATAGATGAAAATAATTTAACTGAAAAGTATTCTGCTTTATCTCCGACGAATTGGCGTGGAATATCAGAAGAAGAGTTAAAAAGGGTTTCAGGTTTAAAAGGTGCTATTTTTGCACATAAAATGGGTCATTTATGTGTATCAAAAAATAGAAAAACCGCAGAACAAATGGCTTTAAAAATGATAGAAAATTATACATTAATACATAAAGAAGAAAAAAAAACGACAAGTGAAGAAAATAATATCGTTATTTAATTTCTAAAATTCAAAAAAAGTTGTATAATATAATAAAAGCAATTAAGGAAAATTAATGAAATTCGATATAAATTTAATAAATTATTCAAGCTATTCTTTTGGTTTCGGAATGCTAACAACAAAAGAAATAATTGAAAATGCAAAAAAAGAAAACAGAAATTATGCTTGTTTAACAGATTACAATACACTTGCAGGAATACCTGAGTTTATTTCTAATTGTGAAAGCAATAATATAAAACCTTTAATAGGTCTTACAGTATCAGTATCGGATCAAAATAAATATTTAGGTGATTTAGTTTTAATAGCAATTAATGAAAAAGGCTATGAAGAATTAAAAAAAGTAGTGTCAGAATTAAAAACATTTAATTTGGCTGATTTTAATTCTGTAAATATTAATAATATAATTGAAATATGTAAAAATGTAATGGTAATAGACGGTGCTAAAAACTCTATAGGTTATAGAAATAATAAAGAAGATTATATTAATATTTATAAAAAGTTACAAGAAAGTTTTAAAAATAAATTTATATTAACAATTCAACCAGAAAAAGATACAGAACATTTAAAAGAGCATGTAAAAAAGATGATGGGTGTTGTTTTTTCTAATCCTATAAAAAGAAATAATGAAGAAAATTATTATAATAAGGTATTTTTTTCAAACAATAATAGATTTATAACTGAAAAATTTTATCCTTTCCAAGCAAGAAAAGCACAAGAATATAGTTATTTAAAAACAAAATTAAAAGCTTCAAAACAAAAAACGATAAGAGAAATTGTAGATGAAACTGATTATCAATTAAATCAAGAATTTTTTTATAGATATTTAGGAAAAATAAAAGAAAGAATATTAGAAAAAAACAATAGTTCTATTATAAATGAAAATTCATTTATAAATATTTTTGAGGATATAAAAATATGGAAATCTCCAAAATTTCCAAAATTAAGTGATTCTAAACTATCAGATTTAATTAAACAATCTTGGAAAGAATATAGTAACGGTATTCCAAAAGAAAAGCATCAAATTTATATAAAAAGATTAACAGAAGAGTTAGATACAATTAGAAAATTAGGTTTTGAAGATTATTTTCTTTTAATAGCAGATATAAATAATATAGCTAAAGAATTAAAACAAAAAACAGCAGTTAGAGGTTCCGCAGCTTCTAGTTTAATATTAAATGTTTTAGGAATATCAATTGTTGACCCTGTAAAACATAATTTAATGTTTTCAAGATTTTTAAATACAGGAAGACAGGAATTACCAGATATAGATTTTGAAACAAGTGGTAATAAAGAATTATTAAAAAAATTAAGTGAAACATATGGTAATGTTTTTGCATTGTTAAAATTTAATGCAATAGATAAATATACTGTATCAAAACGTTTTGTATTTGAAGCCTTGAGAAATTATAGAGGATTAACAATAGAAGAAGAACAAAATTTAAATAAAAGAGAAGTAGTAATAGATTTGGCAATAAAAGATTTTTTAAAAGGAAGAGATTTAGATTTGTCAATGTCTGACATGTTAAGAAAATCTCCTCAATTACAAAATATATACAATACAGATGATTATTCTAGACAAATATTAAATTATATGATGAAAATGGAAGGTCAATATACAAATAAAGGAATAAATATAACAAGTATAATATTTGAAAATGATATTGTGATGCCAATAATAGAAAATGAAACTATCCCATACATTGAAGGAAGTAAAGATTATATACAAAAAATGGGTTCTTTAAAAATGGATATATTATCAAGTAATGTATTAGAAAGGTTAAAAAAATTAGAAAATTTAACTGGATATTCTTTAGCAAATATATCAAATGATTTGTCAAATAACAAGATATATGAAGAAATTAGTAATATAAATTTATTTGGTATTAACCAACTAGGTTCTGCATTAAAAATAGATAATGGTGTTTATAAAGGTATAGGTGCTCAAATATGTAATGAAATAAAAATATCTAATTTTGAGGAACTTGCAGTTGTATGTGCTGTTATACGTGATTATTTTAAAAAGCCAGAACAATATTTGAAATTTTTAGAAGGTAAAAATAATCCAGAAAAAATTGAATTTAAGCATCCTTTATTAAAAAATGCATTATCTGAAACCTACGGTGCTTTTATTTATGAAGAACAAATAATGCTCATAGCTAAAGATGTAGGTGGTTTTGATGATATAAAAGCAGACTTATTAAGAACTGCAATAAAAAAAGAAAAAAGAGATATAGTTGAAAGTTTAAAATTAGATTTTATACAAGGTTCTATAACAAATGGTGTATCAGAGGATATCGCAAATTCTATTTATAAAGATTTAGAAAATAGAATAGGACAATATCAATTCAATAAATCACATGCATATGTATATAGTTTATTGTCTTACCAAGAAATGTTTTATAAAATAAATTATCCAGCTGAATTTTATTACACATATTTAGAAGATAAAAAAAATTCTTATATTGTAGAAAAAGAAATAGTTAAAATGGGTTATTCTTTATTAAGGCCAGATATTAATGTATCAGAGGATATACCAAGAACTTTAATTCAAGAAACAAGAAATGGTACACAATTAACATTAGATTTATCTTTATCAAATATTATTAAAAATAAGAAAAACCTAGAAGGTGTAATAAAAGAAAGAAATGAATATGGGTATTATGAAAACATATTAGATTATATTGAAAGAGTTGTTCCAATATATACAGGTATAAGTATATACTCACCTTTAATGAATGATGTTAAAAACCAAAAAAATATGTCTAGTTTTAAAAATGATTTAATTTCATTAATAACAGTAGGTGCTTTTGATAAAATAAATAATGAATTAACAAATGATTTTATATTAAAAAGAAATATATTTTTAATGAATGTTGATAGTATGATGGAAGCTGTTTTAAATGTAAATGAAAATATAGAGTTATCTTTATTAGAACCCTTAAAAGAAAATATGTTATCAATTGATAATTTTATAGAAAAAGAAAAAGAAATTTTAATGTTATCTCCTTTGTCTGTATTAAATCAAAATAAACAACAAAGAGTGATAAAAAAACAAACTATTTAAAAATAAATTATAATGAAATTTTTATTAAATAATTAAAAAGCCAATTGTTGGCTTTTTTTATTTTCTGATAAAAAAATATTTTGAAATATTATATATTTTTTAATATTAAGAGTTTCTTTTTTTATCTAATCTTAACTCATCGTAAGAAGTAGCTCCTGCTAATAAGTTATTCAAATTATCATTTTTTGTATTTATTTGAGATATAAAATCACTTGGATCTATTATTGTATTATCAGTATGAGAGTCTTCTATATCAATATAATCTAGATCAATAATATCTCCTTTATTAATAATAATACTTTCGGAAATATTTTTATTTTTATGTAAAATATTTTTGTTTTCTATGATTTCTAAAATAAAAGGATATATTGTAGTTGAAATAATAGGTGTCAATTCTTGTCCAGAAAACTTTAATAAATCGTCTATCCCTATTTGAATAACATTTTTGTTATAATTTGAAGTAGTATACAATTTATTAAATGTATCTTCAAAATGAGTTCTTGTAATACCTTCAAATGTTCCGCCTTGATTAATTGTAAAGTCAAATAAAATAGATTTTTTATTTATTTTTTCAATAATTTTTTTATCAACTATTTTTGAACAAATTTCAAAATTATTAAATATTGTTGAAATAATGATATCTGAATTTATGATAGATTCCTGTAATTTATTTTTATTTGAAGATAAGTTACAAAATATTCTTTTATCAACTTGAGAATAATCAAAATTTTCTTTTTCAAATAAATGTACGTCATAATTTAAATTTAAAAATAAATTGGATAAATATTTCCCTATTGTACCATAACCTAAAATAGTAACAATATTTTTTTTACCGAATAAAAAATTATCAGTTAAATTACCTATTCTATTTGATAATAAATTAATAATATTAAATCCAACATTTGCACAAGCGTTAGATATTACTTTTCTAACAGGATAATTGTTATTATCATTTTTTAAATATTCTATAGCTAATAAAGAACTTTCTGTTTTAGAAATTTTTTTTATCTTACTGTAATTATTGAGTGGACTAACGTAACAAAGAATGATATTTTTTTTACTTATATATTGTATATCATCTTTTTCTAAATCAAAACAAGTTACTAATTCACAACTTTTAATGATAATTTCATTAGATTGAACTAAAAAAACACCTTGTTTAATATAATCATATGCTGTTATTTTATCAAGATAAGAGAATGATAAATTTTTTATTTTTTCATATTGTTGAATTTCTTTTTCTTTATAAAGTAATTTTATTTTGTAATCTATTTTTTTATATATATCATTGTAATCTTCTTCTGTAAATTTATGGGTTTCAATAATTCTTTTTTTAATATAGGCTATAATTTTTCTATAATTATCAGATTCATTAGAATTTAATGTATAATTTTTTAAAGCAGACATTTCAGAAAGATATATTTTTTCAACACGATTTGCTAAAAGTATATTATAACCTTGTTGAATAAGCATATAAGCAGTATCTGGACTAATAATATTCCTATTTTGACTATCTAACAGTATTCCTATGTTCATAAATTCACCTTTAAATATTTATACATCTTATCAATAAAATAAAAAATTACAATAAAAAAAATAAAATAAATTGACTTTATTATATGTTATGTTAATATATTTTTTAAAATATATATTAAGGAATTCTATGAAATATTTAAAATCAATATTGTTTTTTTCTTGTTTATTAACAACAAATATAAGCTTCGCAGAAAATTTACCTATAGGGCAATTTAATCAACCTCAATCAAGTAGTTTGTCGTCAGTATTATCTTTTGACCAAAAAGAAACGCCACTATCAGCAGAAGAAGCGTTTAAATTATCTTCAAATTTAAATGAAAAAACAGTGTCATTTGATTTTACAATAGCTGATAAGCATTATTTATATGTTGACCAATTTGAGTTTTATATAAATGGCAAAAAGAAAGATCTAACAATAGAAAACACTATTGAAAAAGAAGATTTGCATTATGGAAAAGTTAAAGTCGTTAAAGATTATTTAAATATATCATTTGTTAATGATGAAGAAGTAAAGAATTATAAATTAATATATCAAGGATGTTCAGAACAATTTAATATTTGTTATGATAAACAAAAATACGAGTTTTTTATACCAGATACAAATGTAATTAAAGAAGACATTTTAATAAAAGAACAAATTAAAGAGCAAAATGAAAATATAATTACAACTAATGATAAAAAAGAACAGGATTTAATTCAAATTACTCAAGAAGAAATATCAATCAAGAAAAAAATAGAAGCTCAAATAGAACAAGAAAGTAAAAAAAATAGTTATGTAGGATCAGAAGATTATATTAAAAATATTTTACAAAATTCTCAACTATGGGAAATATTATTTATCTTTTTTATCGGTGGTATATTAATTTCATTTACACCTTGTGTTTTACCAATGATACCTATTGTTTCAAGTATAGTATTGGGTAAAGATGAACAAATAAGTCAAATAAAAGCTTTTTCATTATCTTTGTCATATGTTCTTGGTTCATCTGTAACATATGCATCTTTAGGTTTAATCGCAGCATTATTATCTGAAAATATTCAAGCATATATGCAGAATATATATGTTATAATTACTTTTTCTTCTATTTTATTTTTGTTAGGCTTGTCAATGTTAGGCTTATTTAATATAAATGGTTCCCAAAAAATAAATAACATAGCATATCAGTATTCTAATAAATTAAAAGGTGGTGAACATATTCAAGTTTTTATTATGGGTATGTTATCGACATTAATATTGTCTCCTTGCGTAGCCGCCCCAATTGCAGCTGCTATAACTTATATATCAACTACTAATGATGTATTAACTGGAACATTAAGTATGTTTGTATTTGGATTAGGAATAGGTTTTATTCTAATATTAATAACAACAACATTAAATAAATTTAAAATAAAATCAGGTAATTGGATGAATGAAATAAAATATATAACAGGTGTAATAATAATATTAGTATCTATTTATTTGCTTTCATCTATAGTAAAAGAAGAATATATATATATGGCTTATGTATCTACAATAATAGGTTATTTTATAAGTTTATTTGGTAGAAACTATCAAAAATTGAAAAATCTATTAATAATTTTAATAATCAGTATTTTTGCTGCTATTTATTTTAAACCGCAAATAGATAATAATAATTATGATATATTAAAGGTACAAAATATAGAAGAATTAAATAATGCATTAAAAGGAAATAAATATAGTATATTAAAATTTACAGCTGATTGGTGTGTATATTGTAGACAAATGGATAAAGAAATATTTAAAAATAAAAAATATGAAGAACAGCTTAAAAATTATAAAGTAATATATGTAGATATAACAGAAGAAAATGAAGAAAGTAAAAAAATAAAAGAAAAATATAATGTTTTTGCACCGCCTGTTATTGTTTTTTTAGAAAATAATGATATTGTTTATAAAGAAATAGGTTATAATAAAGATAGGTTGATTAATATAATAGATAAAATCAATATAGAAATAAAAAAGATAGGTGAAAAAAATGGAAGATAATAAAAATAAATTATTAAAAGACGAAGAATTTTACATATTAGAGCAAGAAGATATAGAAAAACCAAAGGAGCATGAGTTACCTCAAGTTTCAGAGTCTGAATTTATGAATTTTGATAAAGGATCTGAAAAAAGAAATTATTATAAAATGAAAAAAATGTTATCATTAAAAATATTGCCTGAAATAATAGAAATGCAACAAAGAAATGATAAAATGCTTTTTTTATTTGAAGAAATAATAGATAATATGAGCGCTAAAAACTTTGGGAGTAATCAAGAATCTTCTATAGAGTTATTAAGTAATGTAATGGTTAAACAAAAGTTAATTGAAGAACTAATTGAAGATGTAAAAAAAATGCTTGAAAATTAATTATCAGGTATTGATTTTATTAATAAACAATATATATTGAAAATAGGGAATAGAAAAAAAGGATAAACAAAATGGAAATAAAAATATCTTCTATAGAACAATTAATAATAATGAAAGAAACTTTTGAAAAAATAAATAATATAGCAATAGCTTTAGATTACCAAGTTAAAGAAAATAAAATAAAAAACTCTGAATTTGATATTGTTAATTCAATTATTAGTTTTTTTGTTAATTGGAGTAATAACTTTAAGTCTAATTATGTTGATATATTAAATGTCGGTGAAAAATTCCACATAACTTCATATGAACAAAATATAATTACAGAAGCATTATTTTATTATGAACTTGAAGTTAATTCTGTAGATAAAGATTATATTTTAAATAATTCAGTGTCATTTAAAGAAGCTCTTGAAAGTTTTGGTGTAAATATAAAAAGAAAAATAACAATATAATAATTAAATAAAAATATAAAAAAGCCTTTGCTAGTATGTAAAGGTTTTTTTTATTTATAAATTAGTTATATTTTTAAAATATTAAAATGTTGTATATAGATTTTTTTCATTTTATTTTAAATTTAAAATTGACTTTTGTAAAAAAAATAATAAAATTAATTAAAATTAAAGGGAGAACTATATGTCAAAATGGTACAGTAATTTATATGCTTTTAAGCTAAATACAAAAATAACAAAAGAAAGTTTCGATAAAATAGAAGATTTTAGAATGCCAGTATGCGGTCCAGAAGATAAAGAGGTTTTAGGCTGGAATGAAATTTTTGAATCAGAAGGTTTAATTAATGAGTTATCACCTCAGATATATCAATTAAAATTAAGAATTGATAAAAAAAATATACCAGCTTCAACAATTAAAAATAAAGTTAATGAAAGAATTAAAAAATTAAAAGAACAAGGTGTTGATAAAATAAATAAAAAAGAACTTAAAGAACAGGTAGAAGCTGAATTAACTCGTATTGCTTTTGTCGTTTCAAAAGAGATTTTTGGTTACATTGATAATAAAAATAAATTATTAGTTATTAATTCAAATAGCTCAAAGGATATAGATTTATTTGTTGATCTATTAAGAAATAGTGTTAAAGAACTTGATATAGATATGTTAGAAATAGATTTTGATATTACAGAGATATTAACAGAATGGCTTCAAGAAAAATCAGCAAAAGATCCATTTGTATTAGGTGATAATTGTGTATTAACAGATAGTGTTGGTGGAAGCAAAGCCAGTTTATCACAACAGGATTTAACAACAGAAGAAATTGATATTTTAATTAATTCTGGAAAAAAAGTAAGTGAAGTTAATTTAAGTTGGGAAGAAAGAGTTTCTTTTAGCTTAAATAACAAATTTCAAATAAAAAAAATAAAACCTTTGCCAGTAATAGGTGAATTAATAAAAGAAGAAATTGGTGAAGATGAAGACGAACATACTGCTTATATAGCGTCAATGTTAATAATGGTTTCTGATTTTGCACAATTGCTAAAGGATTTATGCGAAAATAAAGAATAAGGAATTTTTATGAAATACAATTTAAAATCTATTATAGAATATATATATGATAATCATAATTCGGAAAAAGAATTTTTAGGTGAAGGTTTTTTAACTTCTTTAGAAGTTAAAATGTGTTTCACTTTAATAAGGTTGGATTATTCAAAATGGGATTCAACAACAAAATGTAAAGCTTACAGAATTATAGAAGAACATAAAGATAGAATAGTAGATTTTATAGATTGTTTTGATAGAATAGAAAAACCTAATTTTCAAGAATATGAAATATCAAAAACTTCTGACTTAATAAAAGTAGGATTTGATAATACTTTAATGATATCTAAAAAAATAAAAATTTTATTTGAAAATATAAAAGAAGAAAATCAAGATTATATATGTATATATATTAATTTAAAAAATATATTGAGTTTGATAAAACAAATGAAAGATTTGAATATTCAAATTCCAAAGAAAGTTATACAGCATATAAACTTATATTTTAATTATATAAATCATGAAACAGAAGAAAATTTAATATTTTTTAATAATTATAATAGAGTACCAAAAGCTTTTCAATCAACTGGAATATTATTTGGTTTACTTAATAAAAATATAATGATAGCAGATGAAATGGGTCTTGGTAAAACAATTCAAGCATTAGGTATAGTAAGTTATTCTAATGCTTTTCCATTAATTATAGTTTGTCCAAATTCTTTAAAATATAAATGGTTAAATGAATGTGAACTTATAATAGATAAAAAGATAACAGTTATTGATAGTTCTACTAAAAATTATGACGAAGAATCAGATATATTTATTATGGGATATGAAAGTGTAAAAAAACATATAGAAAAAATAGAATTAAATAATAATATAAAATCAGTTATATTTGATGAATGCCATTATTTAAAAAATCCAAAAACAAAAAGATCAAAAAGTTGTAAAAGATTAACAAATAAAAAAGAATATATAATAGAATTATCTGGTTCTCCTTTATTAAATAGAACAAATGATTTAATTAATCAAATAGATATATTAAACAGATTAGAAGATATAGGTGGATATCAATATTATATAGATAACTATTGTATAAACGAAAAAGAAGAAAGATTAAAAAAGTATAGAGAAAAAAAAGATATAGAATGTGGAAATATTAGAGAATATTGTAGAGAAAACAATAATTGTAAATCAATAAATTACAAAGAATTATCTGAAAAATTAAAAATGAATTTTTATATAAGAAGAGAAAAAAAAGATATATTAAAAGATTTGCCTCCTAAAACAAGGACAATATTACCAGTTGAAATAAACAATAAGTCAGAATATCAAAAATTATTAAAAGAATATAAAATTGAAAAAGATTTAAAAAAGAAAAAAAATATATTAGAATTATTAAAAGAAAAAGCCTGTCAAGGAAAAATGGAAGCTATTATAGAAAGAATAGAATCTCATATTGAAAATAAAGAAAAGGTTGTTGTATTTGCTTATCATAAAAAAATGCAGCAAGATTTAATAAAATGTTTTCCAGAAGCATTAAAAATTACCGCAGAGCAAAGTGATTTTGAAAGAAATAAAAATGCGATAGAATTTCAAGAAAATGAGAATAAACTAGTAATTATTTGTTCTATTAGTATAGCAAATTGCGGTTTTGATTTATTCAGTGCTTCTCAAGTATTATTTACAGAAATGGATTGGGTTCCATTGATTAATATACAATGCGAAGATAGAACGCATCGAATAGGTCAAAAAGATTGTGTAAATGTTTGGTATCTTATCGCAAAAGACACTATAGAAGAGCAAATAGTAAAAATAAATAAAGAAAAAATGGAAATAATAGATCAAGTGAATGGTTGTGAAATTCCTACATTTAATATGAATATAAGAGATTTGGTAATGGAATTAATGGATAAAAAATAAAAAAACCTTTTTCAAGGTTTTTTTTATTTAGGATAATTTTTTTGATTTTTTTTATTAAATTTTCTTTGAGAAGGTTTCGGTGAAAATTTATTACCATTTGTATTTTTATTTTTATTTGCATTATTAAATTCTGGTTCTTTAGGTGCAGAAAAGTTAATGTAATCATTCATTATTGTCTTAAAAGAATTTAAAATATTAGCATAAGACGATAAAGAAGTATGTGAAGCACTTTCTTTATATGAAAAGTCAGAAACAATAAAATTATCTCTTAAACTTTCAAGAGTAATAGCATTTATAGCAATTTTACTATATGGTTGCAATCTATTATTAGGGTTATATAATGTAACTTCTTTATTGTTTTTAAATAAAGATACTGGATTAAATTTTTCGGGTAATCTATAGCAAAACATACTATTAAATGGCAAAATAAAGGTTTCATCTATATCAGATTCACCTTCTGCATCATCTTCATTAATAAAGTCATTTTCAGAATATTCTAAATCTTCTTCTTTTTCATTCTCAAAATCAAATTCACTCATTTCATATCCTTTTTTATTTAATTTTATATTATACAAAAAAAAAATCAATATAAAAATATT
>JACCDS012250458.1_pt1 | contig 54137 bp, 46 predicted proteins | sample 7446441 | NCBI WGS metagenome assembly JACCDS01 (sample SAMN15323445, study PRJNA562643) | freshwater metagenome | isolation source: river surface water | place: USA:Blue River Watershed | collected 2017-08-17 | reverse complement strand
TGGATTAGCCAAATGGGTCACCCAGGCAGACTTCAACAAACCTTGTGTTTCTATGATTAAGTCATAGTCAGCAAACACTCCTGACTTAAATTGCTCTTTAAAAGCGATGTATTCCTGAATACTGCGAATGAACTCACCCCGCTTTAAGGCTTTTTTCCAACGACGAAACGCCAATTGAATGATGTTGTTGATACCAGTAACAGAATCGCCAGATGGCGTAGTAATGGTCTTCAATGGCTCTAAAAGCCCCACAAAACCCTCTTCCACCACCCAATCAATCTGAGCTTCTGGGTACTTGGCTCGCAGATCCCAAACCACAGGCAAATTGTGTAAAACATCGCCCAAAGAGGACAGCTTAACGATCAAAATCTTCATGGGCTCTATTTTCGCTTAAAAAAGGAGATGGATTGATTTTTTTAAATGTCCGAGATGAAAAGATTAAAATCAAAAGATGTCTAATCACTCAATTTCAGAATATTCATTTTGTGCTGTTGAAAACACCTATTTTGATGACTATCGTGACATCGGTAGCAAAGTAGATATTCACAACAAGCCATTTAAGTCTCAGCTCATGAAGAAAGCTCAGGGGCAATGAAACCAATATCTGGGATCCAACATATTGATGCCGTTTATGTCTTATCTGTCAAAAAATTCACAGACAGAATTTCCCACATTCAAAGTGAGCTAGCCAAACATCAGATTTCTTTTGAATTTATTTTTGAATATGACTTAGGCTCGATTGACCCTCTTCTAGAGCAAAAAACCTTTGGCATTCAACCAAATATTGAGCCCCCTCAACGATCCCTGGTTCTTAAACATATCAGCGCCTGGAAAAAATGCGTAGAAAGCAATTATAAAAATATATTGGTTTTTGAAGATGATGTGATTTTGCACCAATCTTTTAATCAAGAAATTGACTTGGTGATGAAAGATATCGCCAAAAAAGATCCTTCATATTTAATCTTTTTGGGAGGTGCCGATACACGAGCACCCAAAGAGTATTTTTTAAGTAAAGAAAAAGTCATCAAAAATCCAATAGCAACCGCAGATGGCTATATCACCGACTATTCAGCCTGCCATAAACGTTTGGCTTGGCTTGAAAGTAATCAAGTAAGCTTGCCAGCAGACCATCTTTTAAAAGACATTGATCAGCAAGAAAAAATCACTCAGTACTGGTCTTACAAACCCTTAGTTCAGCAAGGTAGTGTATTTGGCATGTTCATAAGCACACTCGATGGTAAAAGGAAGAACAAATCTAACTTATACAACCTGCTCAGATATCGCTTCAAGATATTCACAAGAAGAACTGTTCCAGGCATCTACCATCGCTTGATCAATCTTTTCAATGGTTAAAATCTAAAAACCACACCAGAAAATATCATGAAATTTTTCAATAAAAATTTAGACTCGATATCGATTGCTCAATACTTTGTCATCGGTAGCCTAGTATCAATCACCATATCACCTCCCCTTGTAAATATCTTTATTGCGCTCTCACTCATTGCCACAATGTCCATCTCTACCATCCGAAATCAATTACTTGAATTCTTCAGAACAAAATTAGGCTATGCATGTATTGCCTTCATATTGGTTCTTTTTTCAGGCCTAATTTATGGTATTGAGACCAATAATGTGATTGCGTCATCAATTTGGGGGTGGAGAAAATTCTTGATGCTGCCTATTGCCGCGGCAGTTTTTATGAACGCCCCACATGCAAAACAGAATCTGATCAACTCATTCTGGTTTGTTTGTTTAATACTGATGATTTACTCATTCTTTATCTATACAAACTCTTCCCTTTCAGGCAAATATGCGGGCGGAGTGGTTGTAAGAAATTATGTTACTCAAGGAATATTTTTTTCTGCAGCCACAATTATTGCGTTAGCTAACACATTAAATTCATCTCTATCAATATGGCAAAGAGCAATCAATGGAGTAAGCATTCCATTTTTTATCTTTAACATTTCGATAATAGCAATTGGTAGAAGCGGTTACATTGCAATAATCGTGATGTTAGTCAGCTTTATCTTTACCAGGACTAGAGAGGGTTCTGTTGCAAAAAATATAGTCATTAGTGCGTTAGGATTATTTTTTATGATAGGACTTTTCTTAACTACTCCAGCATCTAAGAATAGAATTGATCTTGCCAAACAGGAATTTATTGCTGAAATCAGTGAATCTAAAGGAACATCGATTGGAGATCGACTGAGTTTTTGGAAAAATACTCTTGAATTGTTGCCAAAATATGCATTAATTGGAACAGGTACAGGTGGATTTTCAAAAGCATATGCCAATCAAATCAAGGAAAAATCACTAACTGCAGAGGTTTTAACAGGAGACCCCCATAATCAGTATTTAAAAATACTCATTGAGCATGGAGTAGTTGGTCTAGTTATTTTCTTGTCAATAATTATGTTGTTGCTTAAACAACCCGTTACAGATCCTTTTAGAGCCATTGGATTTGCATCTATAATCGCGATTTCGACAACAAGCCTATTTAATTCGCACTTCTCAACATTCAATGAGGGGCAATTCATTTGGATTTTAGCTGGCGCAATTCTTGCTTCCGAAAAATCAACACAAAAGTAAATGCCTAATCTGACAAACGTTGATAAATTGTTGATAAACCTGAAAAAGCTATAAGCTCATAATCCTGATTAATCAAGTGTTTATGAATTTCACTGCTCATAATCGCTGAGATACCATCCTTAGAATTCCAATTCTCAATACAAATAACTTGAGGCTGATAACGCCTTAAATCAAGCCCCCTAAGTACCTGTAGATCGACCCCCTCAACATCAATACTCAACAACTCAAATCTCTTTTGAAAATTTTGCTCATTAAGAAGATTTGTCAAGGTTTGAGTTTTGATTCGACCAATTGATTGCATATTTGTGAGGTCAGAGTTCATTTTAATAGTAGTATTCGTTGAAAAATACTTATCAGAAAAAATTTCAATCCACTCCTCTACATCGCTCACAGCTGCAAAGATGACCTTATCTCTTCTTCGTAATAGCTGGTTGGCTAACACTTTGGTTTTTTCCAAATCTATCAAAATTCCAGACCAGCCTTTTTTATAAAGGCCATAAGTATTTGAACCTCTTCGAGGATGATGACAACCAACATCAACGTAACGACCATTTTTTAACTTTCCATTCAAATAAGATTGAATGATTAAGTCTTCAGCATACTGTGAATATGATTTCTTAGGTTTACTCGGTGAAATAAATGCCTTGTATATGGCATTTAGGTAAATGGTAATGTTCATTCTATGTTATTTTTCTGATCCCTTAAAAAAGAAAGGACTTCTTTTTTCAATCTTAAAACTTTGGGCAACTATTCCAAGATAAACCAGCCCCATCTTTTTTACTCAAGATGCTTCCCCCTTTAACATCCGGCCAGTCAATAGATAATTTTGTATCATTCCACATAATACATACTTCGCTTTCAGGGTGCCAATAATCAGTTGTTTTATACAAAAACTGTGCCTCATCTGAAAGCACTAAAAAGCCATGGGCAAAACCCTCTGGAATCCAAAGTTGTTTATTGTTACTAGCGGACAACTGCACTCCAACCCATTTGCCAAAAGTCTTAGATGACTGTCGAACATCTACAGCTACATCATAAACACATCCATGACAAACTCTGACCAACTTACCTTGGGTTTGCTGCATTTGATAGTGAAGACCTCGCAACACACCTTTTTTTGAAAAAGAATGATTATCTTGAACAAAATTAATGCTTCGTCCGAGAGCAGCAGAAAAGTCTTTTTCACTAAAAGACTCCATAAACCAACCACGGCCATCACCGAATACCTTAGGTTCAATGATTAAAACATCAGGTATTTCTGTCTGTATAACTGTAATTGACATTTCAATTTCTCTAAAAAACATAAATCAGAATTCTAACTAAGGGCTTTAGTTTGATATCTTTAACTGGAGTTTTCACTCAACATCTTTGCTAAATACTGACCATAAGCATTCCCCTTTAACGGGGCCGCTAATTTAAGTACATCCTCAGCACCAATCCAGCCTTGACGATAAGCAATCTCCTCTGGACAAGCTACCATCAAACCTTGACGTTTTTGTAATGTCGCAATAAAGCCCGCTGCATCTAACAAAGAGTCATGCGTACCAGTATCTAACCAAGCATATCCCCGACCCATAATCTCTACATCTAATTTACCAAGCTTCAAGTAAGCGTCATTAACTTCTGTAATTTCTAGCTCTCCCCGAACGCTTGGTTTAATGGATTTAGCTATATCACAAACTAGATGATCGTAAAAATACAAACCAGTAACTGCATAATTACTCTTTGGTTTCTCAGGTTTTTCTTCAATAGATATGACTTTAAAAGCATCGTCAAACTCTACAACACCATAACGCTCTGGATCATAGACATGGTAAGCAAAAACTGTTGCTCCTGAAATGCGGTTATTGGCAGCATGCAGTTGATTCGCTAACTCATGGCCATAAAAAATATTATCACCCAGTACTAACACTGATGGATTATTACCAATGAACTCTCTACCGATAATATAAGCTTGGGCCAGGCCTTCCGGCGATGACTGAACCGCATATTCAATATTTAATCCCCATTGAGAGCCATCACCCATTAAATCTAGAAAACAAGGTATATCGCGAGGAGTAGAAATCAACAAAATATCTTTGATACCGGCTAGCATCAAAGTAGTCAGTGGATAATAAACCATCGGCTTATCGTACACTGGCATTAATTGCTTAGAAATAGTCTTAGTAACAGGATACAAACGAGTACCTGAACCACCAGCTAATATTATTCCTTTTCGATTTGTCACGATTTGATGTTGAGTTGATTTCATAAGTACCATTAAAGCAAATTTAAAATATCATAGTGTCATAAAAGCATGTGACTTTTAGACATGTTTTTTATATTTTTTTATATAGTCTTCGACATAATGCCGCACCTGCTCTCTCCAGTGCGGGTATTCCAATTTAAAATCCATTTCTGATAAAGCTTTTTTTAGTTTTTTATTTTCCAGACGTGAGTTATAAGGTCGCTTAGTTGGTAAACGATACTCTTTTGCTGATACAGGATGAATGTTTTCAGGTTTAATTTCTAAACTCTGATCACAATTCAAGGCAGTCTCAATAGCAAATATCGATAATTCATACCAAGAGGTTTCACCATCTGGCACAGCATGGTAGATGCCCGACTGAACTTCAGAGGCGGCAATTTGCAAACCAATTTCTGCCAACCAATTGGCTGAAGTTGGTACACCTGCCTGATCAGCAACCACTTTTAATTGTTCAGCCTCAGAAGCTAATCTAAGTATGGATTTGATGAAGTTATCACCATCACCGTAGACCCAGGATGTACGCAAGATAAAATATTTAGAAAAAAAATCTTGATATGATGAGCTAGCTACGTCATGAGCAATACTGAAAGCTTCCTCAATGGCTCGTTCACCAGCTAATTTGCTTTGACCATAGACAGATAAATATTCCATTGGCCCAGCAGTGTCAAACTCAAAATAAGCTGTATTTTTGGTATCTGCAAAAACATAATCACTAGAATAATGTACTAAAATACCATGAGGTACTCTTGCAACATATTGAGAAATGATTTTCGGTGCAATTGCATTAATTGCAAAAACTAGCTCTCGCTCTCCCTCACTTTCTGCCTTATCAACTTCCGTATAGGCAGCAGCATTAAGAATTACTTGAGGCTGATAATGATTCAGCACTTCAATTATTGACAAGTCATCAGATAAATCACAATCAGATCGGCCCAAAAAGACTACCGGCATTTTTGAGGCTTTGAAACAAGATTGCAAAGCACGTCCAACTTGTCCATCACGGCCAAAAACCAAAATAGGTTTATTGGAGTCTAGTGGCTTTAGTGAGGTATCTGACATAAGAATTTATACTGAAGATGGGTTAAATTGTTAATCAACTATCAATCGAATCACAATCAGAATCTCTCAAAACAGCATGAATCCACTGTCGATTATCTAGATACCACTTTACAGTTTTACGTATACCAGTATCAAAAGTTTCAGCAGGCTTCCAGCCCAACTCTTGCTCTAATTTAGTAGCATCAATAGCATAACGACGATCATGACCTGGACGATCGTTGACGTGCCTAATTTGTGAGGAATAAAAACTACCATCAGATTTAGGTTGTAATTCGTCTAAAATCTTACAAATAGTATTTACAACATCAAGATTGGTCCTTTCATTCCATCCGCCAATGTTATAGGTTTCACCTATCTTGCCCATTTGCAAAACTCTTCGAATAGCTGAGCAATGATCTTTAACATATAACCAATCACGTATTTGTTGCCCGTCACCATAGATAGGCAATAATTTACCAGCAAGGGCATTCAAAATTACTAAAGGTATTAACTTATCTGGGAAGTGATATGGACCATAATTATTAGAGCAATTAGTAGTCAAAACAGGTAAACCATAGGTATGGTGCCAGGCGCGCACCAAATGATTAGATGCTGCCTTAGATGCTGAATACGGACTGCTAGGCTCATAGGGATTGTTCTCAGTAAAAGCAGGAGCAAACTGAGACAAAGAACCATAGACTTCGTCGGTTGAAACGTGTAAGAAACGAAATGCTTGCTTATCAAAATCAGACAACTCAGACCAGTAATGACGAACCGCCTCAAGAAGATTAAAGGTACCAAGAACATTAGTCTTAATAAAATCACCTGGAGCATGAATAGAGCGATCAACATGTGACTCAGCAGCAAAATTTATAACCGCTCGAACAAAATGCTTCCTCAATAAAGACAGCACCAAGTCATAATCACCAATATCACCCTTTACAAAAATATGACTGGCAGCAGAAGGTAAAGACTCAAGAGTCACCAAATTACCTGCATAGGTTAACTTATCTAAATTAACAATACCCTCTGCAGATTGATTAGACAACCAATCTAAAACAAAATTACTGCCAATAAAACCCGCACCACCTGTTACAAGAATCATGATTTAGCAATTATTTTTACTTAATATTTAAGATTATTTTCTCAGAAAAATTCAGTTAACAATTTAATATTTTTCCAAAAAAATGGAATCTGCCTTATCGTATTCGACTAATTTTGAAAATCAAATGCGATACGCAGTTTTGAACAGAAAGTTTCGTTGCAGGACAGCATAAAGTTTTAAGGGGTTATGATAACCCAACCAAATGTTGACTCCATAAACATCTCATATAACACTTACATTGACACTTATATATTTTTGTAAAGAAAATCTCTAGAAAAATTGATTCTCATTCAAATTAAAAGATCTAATTACAAAGTCATAAAGATAAAAAGTCTATTCAACTTGTGTCTATAAGTATGTCTTTAATTTAGAGGTAAAGCCATTCAAAAAAAAGACCTAATCAATACCTAAGCAAAAAGTTAATATTTCAATACCAAATAATTTAACTAAGCCTCTTGCTCCATATGAACCCAATCAACAATTTCGGCACTTGGCTCATAACCATGCACTAACCTGGCCATCATCAAATGAATCGCACTGACATCATTTACACTCAGAACTAAGTCAAGGGAGTTCAAGCTTTTCTCAAGCTCCACCCAAGGAATCAAGTCCTCATTTGCTTTCATAATTTTGGGGTGCGAGGTTTTTTGGGGGTTACCCCCAATCAAAAGCTCCTCGTAAAGCTTTTCACCAGGCCGCAGGCCTGTAATCTCAATCTTAATATCGCCGTCAGGATTATCATCATCACACACAGTAAATCCCGAAAGCTCAATCATGCGACGAGCTAAGCTCATGATTTTGACCGATTCACCCATATCCAGAACAAAAACATCACCCCCTTTGCTCATAGCCCCTGCTTGAATTACAAGTTGAGCGGCTTCAGGAATGGTCATGAAATAACGCATTACCTCGGGATGGGTCAGGGTAATTGGACCGCCATCACGAATTTGCTGTCTGAATTTTGGCACTACCGAACCCGAGGAACCCAATACATTGCCAAAACGTACCATAGAAAACTTGGTTTTAGTTTGGGTTCTCATATTAAGATTATCTTCAGATAGTGCCTGGAGTACCATCTCAGCCAAGCGCTTGCTTGCCCCCATAATATTAGTTGGACGAACTGCTTTATCGGTGCTAATCAAAACAAAGTCTGCCACATCATTTGCTGCTGCGGCTTGGGCTGTTACTAGCGTACCAAACACATTATTTTTGATACCTTCTGCTGGGTTATGCTCAACTAAGTGCACGTGTTTATATGCTGCCGCGTGATATAGAGTGTCTGGAGACCAAGTAGACATAATTTCATGCATTCTGTTCTGATCTTGAGTTGACGCCAACAATGGTACTAGCACAGTGTCTTTGCCTAAAATTTTTTCTTCAAGCTCGTGATAGATGGTGTAAAGTGCAAATTCATTTTGCTCAATTAGTAACAATTTAGTAGGGCCAATTGATAAAATTTGACGACAAAGTTCACTGCCAATCGACCCACCTGCACCGGTTACGAGGACTACTTTATTTGTAATATTTTTAGCTAATAAGCTATGATTAGGCTTAACTGATTCTCGGCCTAACAAGTCATCAATGTCCAGATAATGAATATCATTCAGACTGACTTTGCCGGTTGCAATATCACTTAAACCAGGCAAAGTTCGAATTGCTACTTTGTAATGACTAAGCGATTTTAAAATCTCATTACGTCGTTTACGGGACTCGGATGGTAAGGCAAGTAAAACATCTGTTATGGGGATTTCAGACAGGATTTCATCTAAATCAGCAGGATTGTAAATGGGTAAACCATTAAGAATTTGACCGTAAAGGCGATCATCATCATCCAAAAAACCAACAACTCTCATCTCATTACTACTGGCCATTGCAGATGCCAATTGACGACCGGCACTACCCGCCCCATAAATCAAGAATTGGGGTAAAACTGACTTGCGAAGTTGCCTATAGTAAAGACCGCCCAACCAAATCCGCGCTACTGCTCGAGAAGCACCTACAAATAATAACAGTAACATAGGCTGAATCAGACCTATAGTACGTGGGACCCCCTCAAAACCATAAATGGTAAAAAAAGCGGCAAATGAGAGACTGTAAAGCAACATTGCCCTAATAACTGCCATCATGGCTGGCAAACCACTATATCTAAATATAGCACGGTAAAGCCCTGAAAAAATAAACAGCGGTAAAGCCAATAAAGTCGAAGCCATCATCGGCCACATCAATGGCCCAGATAAAGGTATGAAAACACCAAGGCGCAAATAAAATGCTAACCAAACACTAAGAACACATAACCCCGCATCAACACCTAATGCAACAGCTCTTTTGAGTGGGCGCGGTAAAGCCAAAATAAAATCAGCGACACGACTGAATACAAGAATCATAGATAAATCTCTAACGAAAAGAGTATATGAGTTTTCAAGTCTTTGATTTCAAGTTGAGCCATATTTTTATTCAATGCGACACCCCATTTCTTACTATGACTCTCAAAGCCGTCATCCATAAAATCTTCATATCAAAAAGCAATGACTGCCTTTGCAAATACTCAACATCTAAAAGAACCTTTTGAGATATTGATAATTCATCTCTTCCATTGACTTGCGCCCAACCAGTGAGACCCGGCCGCAACTCGTGAACACACTTTTCAGTGCGCATTTCAATTAAATCTTCTTGGTTAAACAACGCTGGTCGGGGACCAACAAAACTCATATCGCCCCTAAGAATACTCCACAATTGCGGCAATTCATCCAAACTACTTTTTCGTAGAAACCCGCCAATTGGTGTAAGCCATTTATTAGGGCAGCTTAGGAGATGCGTAGCAATTACTGGAGCGTCAATACTCATACTGCGAAACTTAGGCATTCTAAAAATTATATTCTTGCGACCAACCCTTTCAGACCAGTACAAAGCCGGCCCTTTTGAGGTCGTGCTTATAGCCAGTACGATTAGTAACATTGGCACCAGTAAAAGAAAGCCAACTGTTAGAGCCAGCAAGACATCAAATAATCTTTTCATCGTTTAAAACCCTGCGCTGCCTGCGCCAAACCATCTTCTAAAGTGTAAGGCGGTTTCCAACCGAGTAAATGCCTAGTTTTAAAAATATCGACTTGTAAAGAGCTGCACAAGCGCTGTGCCGTATCAGCCCGGCCCACAATATCTGCAGCAACCCTTAGCAACCTTTCAGGAACGGGCAGTAAACGCGCTTCACAACCCATAGCTCGTCCCATACGTCTCAATAAATCTGGAGTAGAAACATCCTCACCATCTGATACCAAGAGAATTTGATTAGCTGCAGCTGGGTGATAAATACAAGTTAAAATCAAATCAACTAAATTACTTAAGGAAACTAAGCTCCGTTGGTTTTGAATAGCGCCCAAAGGTAGTGGTATGCCAAATTTAAGCCATCGCATCATGGAGGCAAAGTTGGCTTTGACACCTGGGCCATAAACTAGTGGTGGTCGGACAATCACTAGTTCCATGCCGGTTTGAGCTTGAATATCAACCAATCCCAGTTCAGCCTCTAATTTGGAAAGGCTGTAGTCGTCTGAGGGTGATGGTATGTCATCTGCAGTGAACGGCTTCCCGGGCAAAGTGAATTCACCATTCACCTTGATGGAACTAATAAATATAAATCTTCGCACACCAGCCTGAGCTGCTTTACGGGCAAGATTTAGTGTTCCATTAACATTTACCTCACGATAAACCTCTAAAGAGTTTTTTATTTCATCTTGCCCCCAATGGACACGTGCTGCACAATGTAAAACTACATCAACACCTTTCAGCGCATTACTCCAGTCTGTGGTCGATAACAAATCACCCACCTGAACTTGATTAACACCATTGGGCCAAATAACTGATTTGCTTCTGACCGCAGCAACAACACCTTTGTACATTGGATTTTCTGCCAATCGGCTCATCAAAGCTCCGCCCAAGAATCCAGTAGCACCGGTCAATAAAATCATCTGGTTATCTTTCTAGGTTGCGCATGATGAATAATTACAGCCTCAACAAAAAAGGACTCCAGGCGATTCATCAATTTAATACGGCTAAACTCTTTTTGGGCATAATTCTGTCCATTGAATCCCATCTGCTCTCTTTCAGCAGTTTGCATGGAGGCTAAATCTAGTACCGCATTTGCAAGACCTATACCGTCACCAGCTTCGCATGTTAGACCAGCCTGCGCATCTCGAATAACAGATGCACCCTCACCATCTAACATCCCTAATAGGGGAATTCCAGCCATGAGGTATGACTGCACCTTACCTGGGATCGTCATACTAAATATCTGGTCACGCTTCAATGAGACTAGAAGTGCATCTGCATGAGCGTAAAAAGATGGCATCCTTTCAACGGGATAACGACCAAGCAGTAAGACTTTTGTATCCAAACCGCGTCGCTCTACCTCGGCCTGCAGCCAGTCGAACTTGCGTCCATCACCCACAATTACCCAACGAATATCGGCGTTATCCTTCAAGTACTCTGCGGCGTCCAAAACTGCAGGCATGTCTTGTGCTTCACCAATATTCCCAGCAAAAAGTACCGTGAAAACATTTGAAACATCAGGGACTTCGGGTGCAGGTTTCACTCTACAGTCGATGAAGACGTCCTCCGCCCAATTCGGGAAGTAACGGATTTTGGTGTTACTATCGCAGTACTTGGCAATGTTACTCAAAAAACTGCGCGACTGAGCCAAGACCAGAGTACAGCGATTGTAGATAAAGCGCACTAACTTACCTATCCAACCTAATACCCGGGGCGATCGAACCACTCCGAGAGCAGCCAAGGTTTCTGGCCACAGATCTAACGCCCAAAACACCACAGGAGCACTTTTAATCTTACCAAATAAGATTGCAGGCAGACCGACTGTAACAGGCGATGGTTCAAAAACAAATATTACATCAGCTTCTATGCCACGCAAACGCCAAGGTCCACAAATCATCCCAGACAAAACAAAACTCAAATAATTAAGAAAGAGTCGTAACTGCCCAGCACCACGGGATAACATTGGCACACGAATTACCTTAGCTCCAAAGTATTCGGCAAAAGCATCGGGTTCCCGGCGATAGGCTTCAAATACTTTTCCTGTAGGATAATTAGGGATACCCGATAAAACTGTAACCTCGTGACCTCGATCGACAAACTCTTTGACAAGGTCATTAATACGAAAATTTTCCGGCCAAAAGTATTGGCTTACTACTAGTATCCGCAATTGCACCTCAGTATTTTTTCCAAACCACTCGATTCACATAGTCTGTATAACTATGGAGGATGCGCACCACTTTATCACTAACGTTTGGCATACTGTAGTCGGCTACTAAACGAAAGTCGCGCACCATTCCTCGAGTTTGCTGTAACACAATTGACAAACCCTGGCGCACACGTTCGACTTCCAAACCTACCATTATTACTACCGCCTCTTCCATACCTTCTGGGCGCTCGTGCGCTTCACGTAAATTTAAGGCTGGAAAATTCAAAATAGATGACTCTTCATTGATCGTGCCACTGTCAGACAATACAGCTTTGGCATTCATTTGTAGGTTAACGTAATCGTGAAAACCTAGTGGTTTCATCAAGCGCACTAGAGGGTTAAATTTAACTCCCGTAGCATCAACCCGTTTTTGAGTTCGAGGGTGAGTAGAAACAACGACTGGTAAACCATAGTCTTTAGCTAGGCTGTTGAGCACATCTACTAACTTGCTGAACGATTGATCGGACTCAATATTTTCTTCGCGATGTGCGCTTACCACAAAAAACTGCCCTACTGATAAGCCCAAACGTCTCACTGCATCCGAAGCTTGAATTTTTGGTAAGTAATAATTCAAAACCTCAAACATAGGGCTACCTGTTTTAATTACCTGGTCGGGTGGAAAACCTTCGCGAAGTAAATAGTCTCTGGCGATAGTACTGTAAGTCATGTTAATATCGGAAATATGATCTACGATACGACGATTTGTCTCTTCCGGTACGCGTTGGTCAAAACAACGATTACCCGCCTCCATATGAAAAATCGGCACTTTACGGCGCTTGGCAGAAATCACTGATAAACAGCTGTTCGTATCACCCAACACCAACATAGCTTCAGGTTTTTCTTGAGCCAATACACTATCCACTGCCGTTATGATATTTCCAATAGTGTGTGCTGTACTAGTACTACCTTCGGCGCTACTCAAAAAGTAATCTGGCTTGCGTACCCCCAAATCATCAAAGAAAACTTGATTGAGCTCATAATCGTAGTTTTGCCCAGTATGAAGCAAAATATGTTCGCAATGCTTATCTAGTGCTACAAATATACGAGAAAATCGAATAATTTCTGGCCTAGTTCCAACAACTGATATCACTTTGAGTTTTCTCATGGTTTACACTTTACAGTTTATGGTGTCAGGCTTTTGTCGATCAAAGTTTTCGTTTGCCCAAAGTAGAACGAACATTTCGTCAGACCCTATATTTGTTATCTCATGCGCCCAACCAGGGATTGTGTCAACCACTTGAGGAGCAGCGCAACTTGTGCGCAACTCAATCATCTTATTACTAATTAGATGACGAAAACGGAATAGTGCTTGGCCTTTTATAACCATAAACTTTTCGGTTTTAGTATGGTGGTAATGTCCGCCTCGAGTTTCGCCGGGATACGCCGAGAAAAAACTGAACTGTCCAGTATCGGGCGTTTTCAAGATCTCCACAAAGATACCTCGGGCATCTTTGTGAACCGGCACGCTGTAGGCAAATTTATCCGAAGGTAGATAGCTCACATAAGTGGCATACAGAGCTCGGGTTAAACCCGAACCAACACGCTCTGTCATCAAGGTGCTACGACAATTTTTAAATGCGTCTATTTGGTCTGATAACTCACCCAAGGAAATAGAGTATTCTGGGGAAACAGTCCTGTAGTTAAAGCCCTCGCTGAACTGTTCTAATTCATTTAAAAAGGCATTGACAACATCTTCGGAGTAAACCAAGCGCACATGAGTCTTAGGGTCATTAATTTTTACTGGTAGATCGCGTGCCTTGTTGTAACAGAAAGTGGCTACGACCGAGTTGTAGTTAGGGCGGCACCATTTACCGAATACACCTGGTAAACGATAAATGGCTACTGGATTACCATTGCCCTGACTTAATTGAGTCAATGCCTCCTCTGCATTCAATTTACTTCGTCCGTAAGGGTTATTTTGTTCGGCTTGCACCGATGAACTAAATAATACCGGGATTCTTTTACCCAAGCATCGAAGAGTCTGGCACAGACGATGAGTTAGGGCAGTATTGACAATCTCGAACTCTGCCTCATTAGTGGGCCGGTTTTCACCGGCCAAATGAACCACTGCATCTGCGAGAGCAAGAGCGCTTCGCCAAGCACTTTCACCATCGTTACGCATCAGAGTTAAGACATCAATGCTTTTAAGCTCACGTAATCGCAAAACCAAATTTTTCCCAATGAAGCCGTTAGCACCAGTAACAAGAACCCTCATAAATTACTCCTCGGCGTCAATGAGCTCACCCCGCAGCGTAGCCTGAATAAATCGTAGCTTCATCAAGAGAGCCTGTATGCCTAGCACGTCTAGTCGTACGGTATTGTGAGAATTATAATCTGCAGCATCAGATATTTTAATCTCTCCTTGTTCTACATATTTTCCATAATTCAAATCACGCAAATCTGGAGGTACACGGTAGTAGGCCCCTAAATCTTCTGCCGCCACCATTTCCTCTCGACTGAGTAGGGCCTCGTAAAGTTTTTCGCCGTGGCGAGTTCCTATTACACGCACCTCATGATTGGGTTTACCAAGCAAGTCGGCAAGAGCGTAGGCTAAAGTTTCGATTGAAACTGCAGGTGCCTTTTGCACAAAAATTTCGCCTGGCTTGCCATTCTTAAAAGCATAGAGCACCAAATCTACAGCATCGTCTAAGCTCATCATAAATCGGGTCATGGACGGATCTGTGATTGTTATAGCCTTGCCCGTTCTAATTTGGTTGGTGAAGAGCGGAATCACTGAACCTCTAGAACACATGACATTACCATAACGCGTAATATTAATTACTGTTTGCGAGCTACTGCGTGACTTTGCTACCGCCACCTTCTCCATCATGGCTTTACTAATACCCATGGCGTTTATAGGATAGACTGCCTTATCGGTACTCAAGATCACTACACGTTTGACACCACAAACAATGGCGGCCTCGAGAACATTTTCAGTGCCCAGAATATTAGTTTTGATTGCTTCAAGTGGATGAAATTCACACGATGGCACCTGCTTGAGGGCCGCTGCATGATAAATGAAATCAACTCCACGAACTGCACTCATAACAGATTGCGAGTCACGCACATCACCAATATAGAACTTTATCTTTGGACTGTTATATAGCTTACGCATATCGTCTTGCTTCTTTTCATCGCGACTAAAAATGCGTATTTCACGCAAGTCAGAATCAAGAAATCGACGCAATATGGCATTACCAAAAGAGCCTGTTCCACCAGTAATTAACAAGATACCATTCATTAACATAAGATATTACCTCTACAACTCATATAGGCCTCTGTCCCACAGAAAAAGGAGCGGTGAAAATCAAATATCTCGCGCAACAATCAATTCCATTTGCATGCATAATTCAATTACACACTTTTACTCGTTAACCATAAATCAAAATTTTTGAAAACTTTGCGGATTACACGGGTGATTTATAGAGATGAATACAATTCAAAGCAAAGTTACCTGGATAAAAGGATTAGGTAATAGGTTTTTATCTAAGAAACTCATATGAAAGAAATACATCCACTCAATTAATAACCGTTAAGATCCAAAGTGGTAATGGTTGAATATACCACTTTTATGTTCCGGTTTTCGATATTAAAAATCACAAAGGCTGAAAATATCTTTGGCATTAGCCTATAGTTATTAACCTAACCGAAATTAAATTTAAACATATTAAAATACTGAAAAATTCTTACAGCAGGGCTCCAAATTTTTGAATGACTTCACTACGAGACATGAATCAGATGCCACTATAGCAACATTCTTTCCCCATGAAATAGCTCATCAAAGAGTTTTGTGCACTGCAAATAATCTTTTGACTGAATAAGTTTTATTCTCTTATGAGGAGAATAAGCCAGCGCAACACTTTTTATTTAGGTATAAACACAGTATCAAAGACATGCTTGATAAGGTAAACAGCCTCAGCCTATCCGAAACTGTACAGTTGTAAGTTTTACAAAAAACATTTTAAACCAAATAGCAGCTAAATATCCGAACTGCAAATCTTCTTAAAATATAGAAAGGAGCAAATTACGAAACCAGTCATAACTAAATTCCATACATTAACCTAAATGGATTTTCACCTTAATCGTAATATAGTAAATGTCAACTATCTGGAAGCTTCGATAAAAAGAGTTTCTTCTGGCCTGTTATCTAAACAATTTAAATCTGGCGCGGCACCCTCCTGATATTTACAGAGACGTATATCCTTATATCCCACTTTAGCTAATAGCGCCTTTAAGCTTTTGAAGTCGTACATATATTTGTGCCTTGCTAGATAGCTTGATTTGTCATCGACAAAGAAATAGTTTTCCAGCATCTCTTTTACTCTGCCATCCCTATATAGGCTCATAGCATACGAAAGATCGGGAACAGCTATGCGCAAAAGACCATTCTCTTTTAATGCTGAGTGTATTTCATACAATAGGCGTTGAGCATCTCTTGGAAAAAGATGCTCAAAAAAATGTGATGAATAAAACACATCAACGGTTTTCTCACGAAAGGGAAGACTGCGAGCAAGATCATGAAATAAAAAACAATTGTTTTTAAGCAAATTAATATACTCCTGCTCTAGGCAATAACGATTTGCCCCAGAAAATCGATAAAGAATGCGTAAAAAAAATCTCGGGGAACCCGCAAATAGTGCATTTAAACTCGCATCGACATTAATCCAACCCGGTGCCACTGACAGACCGCAACCAAGGTTAACACAAGTTCGCCCATCCGCAAGGGTAACCTTTGGAGATGAACGTCTACTCTTCAGCAAAAAACCTAAGAAGTTAACAGTTTGGTCGATAACAAATCGCAAAATACTTATACTGAGGCTCATAATTGATATTTAATTTTTTGGCAAAGTTAACAAATATTGAACTTGAACAATACTTCAAACTACAGCGCATTAGGCATTAGAAAATACAATCCAATTTCTAATGAAGGATAAATTCCTTGTAAAATCAAACTCACAACATATTGGTTACAGGTTAGTTTAAATTAAATTATTGCAGTAAGGTGTCAAGTAAATTAATTTGTTTACTTAAGCTAGCAAACTTTCAAAAATTTGGCGTAAACCCAACCATTCGTTTTATTGTTGAAATTAATCGATCACACCTCTTTTCTCCCAATAGTACTAGCGCCCATTTATAAATGTAAAAGTAGAATGTGCAACCAAACCCCATTTCAATCTCCAGTCTCTTAGCATACTGTAAAAATGATAAAAGTCCACGCTTACGTTGGATTGAGAGAAAGGGATAAGAATACTTTGAGAGGTCTATGCGTACCAATTTAGTAAGATTAGTATTGTGCTGTCTATCGAGATATTCAGTCACCTCAAAATACGCTTTTGCGAAGTTTAATGAGTTATCGTGAGAAATAACACCAGGCGTGAATCTTTTTCGCTCTGCTTTTGCGTTACCAAACATCTGCTTATCTTCTCGAAAAGTTTGCACAGCGTGTGTGAATGGAATATCACAATAAATTGAATCCTCTTTCAGACAAACCTGTGCCATTAAGTAAACTTGATAGAGCAATGTCCCATCTAAATTGGTTGTCCGAAACTGCAATGCCTTTTCCCGCAAAATTGTGAAACCAGAAAGTGATACGCTCCTTTTAAATAACCAAGCCACCCTCTTCTCACCAGCCTCCAATACTTGACTTCTTGGAAGATAGCGAAAAAATTCGGTACTACCATCCGAGTGTTTTGTTAAGTAAGATCGCAAGACATAAGATTTATCCGAATACCTCTTCAAGAATAATACAAAATCACTAAGAGCACCGGGCACAAATAAATCATCGTCACCCATAAATATAATGTATTTGCCGACCGAGCAATCTATAAGCTGCCTAAGATTTCCATCAAAACCTAAGTTAGTATGATTTTCATAATATCGAATAGTATAGGAAGATGCCTCAGAAAAATCAGACACAATAGCCCTAATTTCGTGTCGCTTTGGAGAAAAGTCTTCGCAAACCACAACCTCTATATCTGTTGGATTGCAATCAATTGTTGAGAGCAAATTGTACAACCCTACAGTACGATTGTAACTAGGAATACATATAGAAATTAAAGGAGAAATCATATCGGATAGAATTCAAAAAAATAATAATCATGATGCAAAAACCTAAACCAAGTATCAACCCCTCAAAAAATCGCAAATAAACTTCTTTTCGAGTTAATAAAATCCGAGATTTTTTCAGAATTTCCTAAAAAATACTTCTTTATAAACCCTACGAAGGTATACAGTCATAGATTTATCGAATTTTTGACATCACTGTTTTTAACACATTAACTAAAACATTCTAAATGCAATAGCACAACCAATTGAGATTTATTATGCGAATTAGGCTCAATAATGTGAGCAATCCAAACCTTAAAGTTCGCTTCTACAGAGCCTAGGATTTGAGAGTGCGCTCAAAACACCACTTCATCAATAGCTCTGACTGCTTAATCCAGCTACGGGAATTTGCGAACTTTCTCATTTGCGCACAACGTTCCAAATACTTTATGCTATCCCAGGCTAAAACTTCTTCAATCTTGTTTGCAATTGCGGTCGGTGTATCTCTTTCCACTACAGAGAGAACATCACGATAATCAGGACTAAGCCCCTCGGTCCAAGTACAAATAATAGGCTTCGCATATTTTAGATATAGCAATATTTTTGAGGGAAAATTATTGTTATTGGGTGAGTAGGATGTTGAGTTAGGGCTAACGAAAATATCCGCAATTTTCATTCGTCTATCTAATTCAGATTGAGTTAAATAACCTAAATTAACAACATTATCAGGGACTTCTCCAATTCTCTGATTGCTTTGAGACAATCCACCGGCAATCCAAATCTCAACATCCGATGATCTTAATAGCCTTGCAGCCGCTAGAAGACTATCAAGCCCGGCATGCTTCCCATATGATCCACAGAACATTATGATGCGTTTACCATGAACCCTAGGGATTATAGAGTTAATCTCTTGATCAACATCTCCATTCGATACACCCCCCTCAAAATGAAAAGCTGTAACGGCACTCTTCATCTGATTATAATAATGCCAAGATAAAAAAATACAACCGTCTAAAGAGCTAAGTAAGTTTTCAAACTGCTCTACTGATTTGAAAAAACCACGGGGAGGCTGATCAGCGATAATAATTATAGTTTTCAAACCCCATTTTTTTTTCGCGTATTCAGCCACCGCAAATGTAAATGGAAAGCCATTGTAGGCGATAATTAATTTTGGAATACCATGCTGATTTATAGCCTGCTTTAACTGATTGATGTACCCCGTGATGAGTTGATTATTTTTGAGCTTCTGTATCGGAAAATTTATATATTCAACATTAGAATAATAAATGTTTTCATTGTTTTTGCTTGATCTAGATAAGCCCCCCTGAATCTTCAGCGGCCCCTTAGGCCAACGAGGAAAAACTAAGTGCGACAAACTTATTATGCCAAGCTTATTTCTATTAAAACTATGTATTAATTCTCTCTGCCAAAATATTGCCGCAGGACTATCGTAAGATTTACAGTGTGTAGATGGATTCAGCTCCCCTACTCCAAGCCATATTATATTGTTTGATAACATTTAACGTCCTAAGTATATCTGGTGCTGACCGTAAAAATTTTTTAGTCCAGCAAGAAAACCTTATGAATGATGTTGAATTACGACCTCTTTATAACGAGATTTCAGCAAAACTTTCAAAAAATTATGTTTTTGGAGCTACAAGCCACTCTTATTAAACAAAAATCGTCATAACAAATTATTTTACTTTTCATTTAACAGTTGATTGCTAATGAAGAGTTCTAAAATTTCTTTTTGCAGCTACCGCTTTGTCAATCTATTGAGTATGGTCGATGATGATCCAAATAATTTTGATTTGTTTAGCGAAGTTTCAATTGATTGATTCTAATTTTTCAACTATCGTTTATCAGTATATATCCGCCAGCCGTGCATATGAATAATATCTCCCAATTAAAGTTCTAAAAAGTACACGTGATAGATTAACGGAATTATTATTTGTACTGTAACGAAAACAATACTCAGCTGCTGCAATTCGCTTTTGAGCTAATACCGACTTTTCGGACTTAATCAAAATGTCTATTTCATTAAGCCAAAGCGCCTCTTCTAAATGCAATACTTGCAAACCACCATTATTATCTTGTAACCAAGGTGTTTGATTGCTGACGATAACAGGTGTACACGCCATAAGTGACTCAAAAATGACATGTCCAAAATTTTCTCCAAGCGTAGGAAATACAAATACATCATGCTCCGAAAAAGTATTGCGTACTTGTTCTTGTGGGACTTGACCACAAACCTTAACATGAATATTTTGGGGAAGTTGATTAATTAAATCCAAGCATTTCTTCCAGTAAAGGGCATCTTCTTGGGGTCCATAAATAGCTAAATCAACTTCTGCAGAAATCTTAGCAAGTACTCTGATTAGAAAATCGAGATTTTTTTTGGGGGAAATTCGCGATAAGAAAATTAAGCGCAATGGCCCTGGAACACGTGTTTTAGAAATTTTAAGATTCTCGGTTAATAGTGGCGTTAAATCAGGTGCCACATTTATCCATTTGGCAACTGAGCCAAACTCTCGACAGATATCAGCCTTTTCAAAATCACTCGATGCCTGCCAGTGCAAATTACGGTAGAGTCCTAGTTTCTTGACCAAACTGATGTAAATCCACTTTTTGAATTTTTTCAAAGCAAGCGCACCAGTTGAAAACTCACCACGAGGCGCAATCACACATGGTTTTACCGGCACAATACCAATACGTCGGAGAAGTAATGGTAACGCGGTAAACTCGAATGCAAAAAAACTATTTATATACAAAATATCGTGAGGCGTATCACGAAGTAGAGTTGTGATACCTTTGAGACTGATCATACTCGGGGAAGCATAGAATACTTTAGCCTTTCCCAAGGTACTCCAAACATCAATCAAAACATCAGGGTAAGGCACGGTATCTGATAAATCACGATCACGGGTAACAATACGAATATCGAACTCATCACCCAAGTGATCGACAAAATTTGCAATCGATTGCACTGGGCCGCCAGAGCAAAAACCAGGGAGGTAATGTGCCACGAAGCAAAGAATGATAGGACGCGGATTTGTAAACTCAGGCACTGTATTAATAATTAGTTTCTCTTGCATGTGTAAATATCTTTTATTTTTACAGTCTCAGAAATAAAGAGAATCTGTAGTTACCTTACGCCCCGCTTAAGACTAAAATTTTTAGTCGACCGCTGAAGAAATAAAGGTAAACTAAAGATATCAATGGTAGCCTCATTTATCGACATTAGTTCATTAAGAAAACAAATATTTACCGGGATCAGCGTCTTAAAAGGTCATTATAGTAAATACGATTTTCATCAAAAATTTTCGAATTAGATGCAACAAGAATTTATATTTTCTAGAGTAGCCAACCCTCGAATCCACTGCCATTAGTGAATATATTTCTGACAAAAAATACGGATTTTAGAGATAAGCAAATCAACAAAATAAAAATAAGAGGGTGATAAAGTCGCCTCTCAATCATAATCAGATAAATAAATAGAGTAAAGGCAATCATATTCACTCGCGCTCCGCCTAAGAAAAAAACCGCAATAGCCATCGTAATGAGTGCAATAACAATACGAAACTTATCTCTGGAGACAATTACCCCAAGACCAACCAATAGAAATACTTGAAATAACTCATATAGTCCACCAGATTGGGAAACATAAATAGTTGCCTTTTCAATAACTGCTTCTTGCAAGTAAACATATACAAAAAACAAACATGGAATTAGAAAAGTAAAATAAATTAGTGCCTTCTTTTTTATACTTCTCTTAACCATTGATATAGCAAGCCCAACAAGCAATATCATTGACTGAAGGTGTGCAAATATTGAGGCTAACAATAATGCATACCCGCGCTTACCTTGAATAATAGCGGCATAAACAATCATGATATACGCAATTTTTAAGCGCTCCGCTCCAGTTAATAGAACAAATAAATAATAGTTAGTAAATATTAGCACTTGAAAATACCAATAAACCCTGTGTTTAAGCATCAAAAGAAATATGCCCAGCAATAAAACAACATTTAAAGCTGAAATAAAAATATTTTTTTCAATACCTAACTTTGCCCCTACCCATAGAGTGTAAGCAGAAATCGACTCAACACTACTAACGTATTGTTTTGCAATTTGCATTACATCTTCAGCGCTAGCATTTGATAGCGCCTCATAAAAAAGCGAATATTGAACTTGATCGCCAAGCTTATAGTGAGTTAACAACAGAATAGATAGACCATAAAAAAAAGTGGCCAACAAGACCAATGATATTTTTAGCTTAACACGGTACATCAACAGTATTCCAAAGTTTAAAGTTAGTGATTTTTAAATGCTCGTAGCTAGTAAGATACCTTTGATTTAATTTCTTAACAACTTTTTCCAAGCAACTTTAGTAAGCACTTAAACTAATAATATTGGAAAGTAATTAGACTGAGTTTGTCATAATTGTTGCAGATATAATTTTTGAAGAAGGCGAGTTTTTTATGCCATAGTGCGATGTCAGAAGTATGAATAGATTTTTTGAAAAAATATTTACTACTTATTATCCCAATAGTTTTAATTCATAGAACCAGAACTACAAAACAACGTGATTTGAAGAACATTGTACTCACCTTAAAAAACGTATTCGCGATACATTGAATTACCAATTGATTTAGCAGACTACCTCCTAGAGTCTAGGCAATTTTATCAAGAGGATTTTTAATAGATTTAACCATTTCTTTTTCTAAGAAGTATTCCGTACCGATAATATTTTATCGGTGGCCTCAACAAAGCTAATGAAATTCATGTTGGTATAAAGACATCTTTTTAAATAATTTCTAACAAAGATCATTTAGATACTATTTTTTTATAGATATCGATGTATTGCTCTGAAATGAGGCTAGGATTAAAAAATTGTTCAGCATGCAGCCTCGCTTCTTGCATCATTTTTTCTTTTTGTACATCATTTAAGACCCAACTAATACCTTCAGCCAAATCTAAAACATCAAAGCAGCGCGCTAAATATCCAGTTTTCTTATGAGTTACGATGTCAGGCAAACCGCCGACATTGAAAGCAACCACAGGCGTCCCACAAGCATGAGCCTCAGAAGCTGTTTGGCCAAACGCTTCCTGCCTAGAGGGAACAATAAGAGCATCAGCGGCACTATAAACTGCGCGCAGGCTTAAATCGTCGTGCAGGTGGCCCATGTAGTGAATGGGGAACCCCAAATCTGGTGGGTTACGTGGAGCGTGCTGACCAAATACCACCAATTCCATCCCTGGTATTTCACCACGAAGATTCTCAAGGGCTGCGGTGAGTAAATCGAAACCCTTGCGGGGATCGTCACCACCACCCATGGCTCCAAATGCTAACAAGGGAATATCAATAGGCAAACCTAATAAATTACGAGCCTCACTTTTTTTAATTGGTTTCCAAACATTCAAATCAAGAGGAATATATATAAATTTAGAACTCCAGTTTTTCATTAAAGCACTTTGAGCTGCGCATTGAGCCAGCCATTTACTAACACCAACAATATGAATTTGCTGCTTCCAATGCTTTCTTTTGCGCTCCCATGTCCAGCGGTTAAGATCAAAACTCGATTCATATGCTGGCCGATTATCCCTTCGGTAGCCTTCGCGCCAGCGAAAGTCATCAGTGTAATGCTCCGCACCACAAAACGCCCACATGTCGTGAAGCGTCCAAACAATCGGCTTTTTGATACGCCCGATGTCAGCGATAGAAAGCATCTCGCCCTGAACCCAATGAAGGTGCACAATATCAGCATCACTAGAATTAATTCGCTTAACCCATTGCGATGAAAAAATCGCAGGTGAATGTATTATTGGATTATCAGTTATCAGTGTCTTAACTAACGGATTTACCGCATGGACACGGACTGCGGCTAAGGCTTTAGCTACCCTAGTTGCAGGTCCCTCTACTGTAAAATTTCCAGTGGAAGCTTTATTTACCCACATACAGGAATCTACACCGGCATCACGAAGGCAGCTATGAATGCGGTAAGCTGCGCGCGCAGCGCCTCCGTTACTGTCAGAATAATTAAGATGAATAACGCGCATGAATATGAAAGATAATTAGCATGAGTAATTAAAGTGTAGTCTTTTGGACTTACTTGTCAGCTTCAATTGTTGCTTGATACAAATTTGCCCATTTTTTAAAGTAATCAAACCGCACAGACCGTGGCAATCCTTTAGCAAAAGCCCCACCTATTTCAGTTAAGATTGGAGAAAAATTGTTTGCATTTTTTGATATGGATTCGAAATATTTATTAAATAATGATTGCGAATCACCTCGATAAATATTAAAAGCTCCCACATCTCTAGTAAAACTTAACACTTCTTCGCGAATAAATAGCAAACGTTTTGCATCTTTTTGCTGCTCTTCTGTAAGGCGAAAGCTATTTGAATCTTCATGACATAGAAGAAGATTCTTATATTCAGAAACTGATGTTGGCTTATGCACTAAATTTCTATTAAAACTACTAAGTGAAACTTCTGAAATAACAATGGGCTTAATCCCCAAACACGCAGCTTCAAGATGTACGGTACCCCGATATGTGACAATCCTTTTCGCATTCGCAAGCAAGTCGATATTAGAATACTCCATGTTGTCAATCTTTATATGCTCTGGCCAAGAGTCGCCAAAAACATTACGGCCTATACTTCTTAACCAAACCATCTGCCCCTCACCCCAGCGCAGGGCACTGGGGTGAATCTTAACTAACCATTGAGCATCGCTTTCAGATAAGAATCTTAAGGTCTCCATGACCCATTGCACATAATCTGAAAATATTCGCAATCGATCAATATGATTGAACGGAGAGTCACGAAAAATATGAAGAAAAATAATATTTTTTGGTGTCTGTGAAGATGTTGTTTTTTTACTATTTGCAGCACGCTCAGCATCAGAGTAGCTTGACTTACCCTTCATACGCTCACTCCAATAATTATCAACTCGAAACTGATCGACCATACTACATAAAATTTCCCATTCTGAATGAGACATAGTTAAATAACCTACATCACTATGACCAAACGTACGATGTAACACATTACCTGCATGAGCGATGATATCTATATTTTTTAATCTAAATGTTGCGAGGAGAGCTCGGCCTGCATAGACAGTGTGTCCAAGTACAGCCGCCTCGACTCCGTCATTGTTATATAGATTTTGAGCTCTTTTAACTGTCAACAATACACGCATCGCGGCTATGAGCCGCATCATAAATGGTAATTCCAGCAATCCATCCCTAACCCCTTGAAGGGTTTGATCCCAAACGGCATGACGTAATTGCGACTCATACCATGAAACGTTCTCTAATAAACCTTGACGCGTTGAATTTAGAGCTAATTTTAGACTTAATCTGAATGATAAAACTAAGTGGAAGTACAAAGGAAAATACTTTTGAAACCCTTTGTGACCTTTTTCTTCAACTATATAGCGACTTAAAATATTAGCGGTTAGAGAGTGTAATTTCACTTTTTTCGATAAAGGATTCCCAAAAACTAGTTTTTTGATTTTCTTTTCTCTTGCATAGCCATCAACAAAAGGGATTACGTAAAGTAGTTGACCATCCGTGAATCCATTTCCTATATATATTGATTTAATCATGTTATGGCAGATTTTTATTTAACTGAGTCAGCTATTTGGTTTAATGTTAGGAGCAAAGTATTAAACGAAGCACGAATTGACGAGCCGAAAAATCTATTTTGCTTTTGAACTAAGGTATCTATAAAAAACAGATGGAATATCATTAGTAACTTAACTAATCGGAAAACAAATTTTTATGGCACTTTCCCAACGCAGCAATATACTTTATGAATTTTATAAATAGTTATTGATATGTCATTTAGATAATAAAGTTTTTTCCGCTAGAGATAAATCTGAAAGTGTATCAATATCAAGTGATTCTTGGTGCGACATAATATATGGTACACAGTTTGCACCATAAAGTTCGCCAGAACGAAGTGTATCCGGATGACAGATTAAAACCGCTGGGCCATTGCGAGCAAAAGTTTTAGGCTTGTCCTGGCGCCTTGAAACAAATATCTTCTGGTTCTCAAAAAAAGGGGTAAGAGTTCCCTCCATAGACAGCTTCATCAGCGAAATTGGATTGAACTGATGTGGCACTTCAACAACGCTAACAACACTGGTTGCGGGGACCGACCGAAAAATTTTAAGAGCCTCCTCAATATGGTGACTTGTTCGTAATGGTGAGGTGGGCTGCAGTAGAACTAGCGCTTCCATATTTACATCATGGCATTCTAACCATTTAAACATATGCTTAAGCACACCTAACATAGGAGACTTGTCGTCAGCTAACTCAGGGGGTCGCAAAAAGGGTACCTCAGCACCTAGTTGGCGAGCAACATTAGCAATTTCACTATCGTCAGTTGAAATCATAACTCGATCTACTGAGGCAGCATTAAGGGCAGCCTCAATAGTATAGGCAATCATTGGCTTGCCAGCAAGATTAACTAGATTTTTACGTGGAATTCCTTTGGATCCACCTCTAGCTGGAATGACCGCTACGATACTCATATGTAAATTAATTTTAATAGGTGATGCACTTCTGCACATCCACTAGCTCGGTAGAAAGTATATTTGCGATACGCTGACCAGCATGACCATCCCCATAAATCGGCTCCATGGCGTAAGGACCATGACTCACTTGCCTTGCGATGGCATCCTTTATTTCATCCTTCACATAGGACACGTCTAAAACATTACTACCGCGGTCCCGGGCTGTCTGACGCGTCCCGATATTGACCACCGGTGTACCTATAAAGGCTCCTTCGCGTATACCACTACTTGAATTACCAACCAAACAGGCTGTCTTTCGCATCAAACGAACATAAGTCTCGATTGGTAAGTTCTTGAAAAAATGCATATTAAAATCCATTTTCCGCTCGCGCCACTTGCGGATGCCTCGGGCGATATCTTCCGAGCCAGCGTCGGCATTCGGCCAAAGAACGATTGCGGGTAAATCTAGCTCACGAATCGCTTCAAGCGTCATCGTAATCTGGGCCTCACCCGCACCATACTCTGAGGTTACAGGGTGCTGTGACACTAAAATAAAAGGTTTATCAAAGTTTAACTTCTCGCCAACACCCTTATCGAACAGGGCTGATTCGAGCAATACCTCGTTTGCTTTGAGAATATCTGCTACAAGATCGATACGCGGACAACCAACTAAATGTACATGGTTAGGGAGTTCGCCCAAACGGATGATACGTTCGCGTGCACCTTCACTAGCCGGGAAATGTATATGGGCAAATTTGGTGACTGCGTGGCGGATACTTTCGTCGATGGTACCACTGACTTCTCCGCCCATGGTGTGAGCCACCGGAATATTCATATAAGCTGCGGCGAGCGTAGTTGCCATTGTCTCGAAGCGATCACCAACCGTTAGCACCACATCGGGCTTCATTTGTTCAAAAAGAGTTGGCAGCTCGAGCAATCCGAGACCAGTCGATTTAGCCATGGTGGCAGGCGTCTCACCCTCAATCAGCATGTGAACTCGCGCGGAAGCACTAAAACCATCCTTCTCAATCAGATTAATGACGGAACCGTAGCGATCCAGGATAGCGGAGGCTCCAACAATGAGCTGAAGCTCCAAATCAGCATGATTATTGATGGCATGCATTGCGGATTTGATACTGCTGTAGTTAGCCCTTGATCCGATGACCACACAAATCTTTTTCACTTTAAATCCTCCCATTTAATCTTATGGTTAGGCGCGAGAGTGTAGCGTACCTGCCGACCCAGCAATTCATTATGGCGAGCTGCTGGTATACCATCCCCGGGCTTCTTGAAGGCGAGGTCAACAGCCTGCAGAGAATGTCCTGCCTGCACGGTGCAAGCCGTCACAACACTTTTCTCAAAAATACGCTTCATCTCAAGATAGTTCTGTAGATTATCCTTATCGACTGGATTCGCGCGAATAGTTGCAGCCTCCTTGACATGAGTGCAGAAGGCCTTAAACTCTTCGGGCTCCATGCTGTGCAGCGCGTCACTGCCGTACATCAAACGAGAGAAGGTAAAATGCTTCTCCACCACTGAGGCTCCCAGTGCAGCAGCGGAAATGCAGGCAGCATAGCCAAGGGTGTGATCTGAAAGACCAACAGGTAGACGGTAACGTTCTTGCATTTCTAGCATCACGTTAAGACCCACATGTTCTGGAGCACAAGGATAAGTCGATGAGCATTGCATCATCACTATTGGGCCACCCCTACGCAGAGTTGCTACAGCCTGGTCCAGCTCCAACCAATTACTCATGCCAGAGGAAAGGTACACCATCTTACCTGTGTCAGCAACTCTCTCTAACAACGGTAAGTTGCTGACCTCTCCTGATGGAATTTTGTAAAACTCAACACCAACCTCCTCAAGTAGATCCACGGCTTCCAACGAGAATGGTGAGGAGATAAATCGCACACCATGTTCGACGCAATGTTGTGCGATTTTTTTCCATTGCTGCAGACTAAAAGCTGTACGACGAAAATAGTCCATTCGAGGCTCGCCCTTGAAATACGATGGCATAGGCGCATCTGCAAGGGTCTCCGCTTCGGCAATGTGAGTTTGGAACTTGACCACATCCGCACCACAGGCAGCTACAGCCTCTACTGCCTTGAGTGCATTGCCTATGGAGCCATCATGAACCGAGCCAATCTCTGCAATAACGGTGATTTTTTTATTACTCATAAAGGAACCACTTTTAAAAAGCTCTAAATCAGAGTCAGAGCGATAAACTTAAAAAAGAAATTACGTTGATACATTTAGCGACACAAATAAATACATCATTTTCAGTTGTTAGAACTGTAACCGCTAGCCATTTTAAGGCTAAGGTACTCCTTTGAAACAAATACTTTATGAAGTAGGAAGGCAACACCATTTCATGGACTGGGATGGATATGGATTATAATAGAGACTTGTGAACGTTATGGATAAAGCTCCTTACTAAGAATGATGTTTACATCACACAACACATTATTAGTTGTTCAAATATTGCACTTCACACAATCGTGCTCCCTGTCGAACATAAGATCCAATTAGATGGAAATTTGACTCAGCGATATAGCTCAACCAGCAATCATAGGGGACTTTGAACATTTCGTCGATTGCCCCAGATAGTTCGCTGTGCACATTATTCATAAGCAAATAATTCTCTCCGAAGTCGTATGTCCATGGATATTTATTGAAACATCTAGAAAGTGAAACAGGCACCCCTTTTGAATCAACCAGTCTTTTAAACAGCAGCAAGAATCCCGGCCATGCCTGCGAGTATGGGAAGGCGTTGACCATAACTTTGGGCATCGGCATTAGACATGGGAGCAACGACCCCCCACCCGGATCACCAACAAAATAGTCACTCTTGACGACAGCAGCAATGTTATACCAACTTTTATCTAGATTGAAATTGCGAAAATCTCTCAAGTATCCACGTATATCTGGCGGGCACTCATCTAATGGTCGATCCCCCAACACAAGTATCAGCAACCCTTGCCTACGCGCCGCTTCAAAAATCGGCCTATAGTCTTGATAATCCCCACCGCATCTCACTAATCCATCTCCATCCTCCCCCTTCCTCCTCATATAGACCGCGATTACACCACGTCTATCCGGCTGGATTTCATCCATTTTTTGCATAAATTTCTTATCCAATAGTGACGGAAGAGTTGGCTGAGTTAAAGGGTTCAAAAAAACACTACGTACCCAATATAGTAAGAATTCATTATTAGTGGTTTTTGGCTGGGATATTGCGCCATAAATATTGATCTGCTGCTGAACGAAAGCTTGATAAAGAGAGAGAGGCTCGGTCCATGCTAAAAATCGTGGACGATCTTTCAAATCTGGATCGGCAACTACGTTATAGACCATTTTACCTAGCACGAATCGCAATAAACACAACAATATCTCTGTCATGTAAACGGATTGAAATTTACTAAAGAAGTATAAGTATTTCCACAAATAAATCACATCTACATCTGTCCAAATCTTAGCCATACACCAGTTATGTCGACCCTTGGAACTTAGGATGATGACCAAAGTTTTCTGATCAGTAAAAACACGTCTTGCAATATCTGGGGCAGTAACAGTGTGCCCAAACCCACCTTCAGTCAACAATGCCACACGCCTACTTCTAGCAATTTTATGAAAAGCTGAGATGATCAGAATAAAGTTCAGTGATAATGCCAAAAAAAAATCAATGGTGATGATTAAGCCCTTTACAAGAATCCAGCGTCTTATTTTTTTAGCCAAGCTTTTAGTCATTGCCATCACACGCCTTTGCATAGGCCTCGGGTGCTCCAATATCGATAAATGTCTGGTCGGTTTCGTAAACGTAGATTCGACCTAAGAAGTGCGGAATCACCTCGGTACTAAAATCAGTTGCGTAGGGCAACTTAGCACATATTTCAGAGACTGCTTGTTGCGATAAAAGATAAACAGCCCCGTTCGCCAGATTAGATGGAGGGTTCGAGACTTTTTCATGAAACTCTATAACAACGCCTCGCTCATTAAGTAAAAGAATGCCGCAGTCTTTTGGAGCATCTGTACGAAAAGCCATCATGGTAAGGTCGCACTCCTTTGGCCTTAATTTATGCTGCCTGATAAATTCTGATAAGTCAGCCATGCAGTAATTATCCGCATGAATCAATAGTCCATCATCGTCATTATAGAATGACGAATTGGCGATTAAGGTTCCAGCTGTACCTTGTAGCTCATGTTCATGTGCCAAGGTAACGTCGTTACAGTACCAACTATTCCGTACATGTTTTTCAACTTTTCCTGACAAATAGTGTGTATTTACCAAAAATGGGCCAACCTTAGCCTGCTGTAGTCTTGCTATCCAGATGTCGAGTAAAGCCCTACCCCTTATAGGCACAAGACACTTTGGCACCGAGTTAGTAAGTGGCCGCAGCCTCGTCCCAAAACCTGCTGACAGAAGGATTGCTCTCATTAACTAAGTTCCTGCATTAGTTCATCCGCACGAATCGGTGCATTGCCGACTCTACTTACCTGTAAAGCCGCTGCAATCGAACCCAAGCAAGCCGCTTCCCAAATCGTAGAGCCACTCGCCATAGCCATCGCGCTCGTAATGAGCAACGAATCACCCGCCCCTGCTACATCCTTAGGTGCCCAGTTTAGTGCATCCATACGATCAGTGACCCAACCACCTTTCTGACCTTCACCCGGATGAATCAAAAGCCCTTCTTCACCCAACTTGAGGAGAATATTTCCTGCATTAGCCTGCTTTCTCAATTGCTCCGCCAAGACAACCAGCCCATCCTCATGGTTACGAAGACTAATTCGAGCCTCTCTCTCAGTTGGAGTAATGAGGTCCATATTATGAAATCTGCTGATGTCTCCGACCTGGGAGGATGACTGACTGTCTGCGGCCATGAAGACTCCTTTATTTTTTGCTCTTGCAACAATCCCGTCAACGAGGGGTTGAGGAAGGCAACCATAATTGAAGTCCGAAAATACCAGCAAATCTGCCTTATCAATTTCTTCATCAAGATGCTCCATGAACCTCTGCTGCAATCCACGTGAAATTGGCGCTTGGTGCAGATGACTGACTCGCAGCAAGCTCTTACCTTTGCTACGGTAACGCTGTTTGAGTGTGGTTGGGCGACTATCGTCTTCGAGCAATATTGCGGAGACTTGCGCTTCTTTAAGACACTCTAGTGCAAAATCACGCGTAGAGTCGGTTCCAGTCACGGACAAAAAAGTGACATCTGCCATCATACCTGCAGCATGAGCTGCAACAATCCCCGCACCGCCGATAAATTTTGCTGAATCTACCGGTGTAACGACAATTGTCGGATCTTCCTGTGACATTCCTAGTGGTTGACATGTGATGTATTCGTCTACAATTAAGTCACCAATCACACATACCCTCAATCGCGAAAATCCTGTCAAGATTTCAGAAAGCCTAGATAACTTGATGTCGTGGCGTGACATGAACTCCGTCGGCGATTTTATCGAGTTAGAATCAAGATAACGAAACTCTTTGCGTATTAGATCTAAGGATGAAAATACAGTTTCACCTGAACCGAATAATAATCGACCTCCATACGACATAACTTCAGGAAGCTCAGGATTGTTTTTATGTTCATGCTCTTTGCCTTTTACTACGATATCAGGGCGCAGGTTACGCACAAGTGCTTCAACAGGTTCATCAATGATGAAGGCCTCGTCAACCCAGAGGTTACTTTGTACACCTTCAAGCCTCAGTTGCTCTGGCACATGCGAAGCATGACCAATCATCCGGTCACTGAGTACTGCGACGATTAGATGGTCTCCACACTCTTTGGCGAATCGCAATAGTCGGAGATGTCCTGGGTGCAATACATTGAAATTACCTGAGACCAATACAACGCGGTGTTTTTTCATTTATTTAACATTTGAGTGTATCTATAACCATAGCATGCCGATTCTTAATACTCTGAAACAGCTTCCTCGCTTTGTCAAACTGTCTTTCTTTTGCATAATCTTGATTCTCTGCACCAGCGTGAGCTCGCAGAGCCCAGCGCTCTGGAAGAAATTCATTGAGTAGAATCATTGTCCAACGAAGACCGTAGGCTGGGAAAAAATTTTTAACACGATCGCAGAAATCGGAATCATCTGAGGTATGAATCTCCATCGCCCCAGACAAAAATCTACTAGCAAGTTCGTCTGACAGACTCATTCCTGGATGCCAGATTACGTCGCATACTTGCTTCACTGGATCATCCCAACCAAAATATTCCATATCAACAAAAGCAACTTCATCCCCGCTGACCAGCATATTATGAAAACCAAAATCGCCAGGTGTCAGACACCAATGAGATGCTGGCAACAGTTTATTCGAATACTCCAAGCCAGCAAGCACAGGCTCGACAGCCTTTAAGAGGAAATCTTGCAGTTCGATTTCATTGTTCTGGCGCCTCAATCGATTCATACGATTACGTACCTGCCCGAGAATATCCGCACCCGAAAGACAACATTCACTAGCAAGAGGCATGGTCGAAGCATCTGGATTTTCACGCAACCGGTAAACTACCTTAGTGAAGTCCAACATCGCATCGATGATTGCTTCTGAAGGCACTGGTCGGCTTCCGTCAATCCACTCATATACTGCAAGTAAATTGTTACGATCCATACTGACCGGTTGCGGCACCCGGACCTCGCTATTCTGCCTTAGGAAATTCAACGCATTGAACTCTGTCCCGAGTCTGTCACGTGGATCATACTCTAAGGGAGGATAGGACTTTAGTGCATAGAGTTTGCCGTCAGCATCTTTTACTTGAAAAATCCTACTGTTACCACCGCCACCCAAGCGGACTATTGAGACAATTGGACGCGCAAACAAATGAGATATATTGTTTTCAAGCACCAAAGATCTCCACTCGAATATCGTTGAAGTTGCAGTGTACTCGGTAGGGCCCCTTTGGCACTCTGCCATCAGGAGCAAACAGTATTTTCTCGACATTCTCTGGGAATGCTGGATCGACCAGGATTTCCTCTAAATCATCGATAAAGATGGAGACAGCAGTTCGTCTAACATTCAAGATTTTCTCTGACTTTGTGGCTGCGAAGAGTACATTCTCTGGCCTCACTCCATAAAGTGCGAAAAATCCATTATTACTCATCCAATCAAGCGCCACCTTCCTCAACAGGGTTCGTGTCGGATCAATCTGCGCAAATTCGGTTTTGTGGCTGATGATTTTGACCGTTGTTCCGTTCTGTTGGCACGCATGAAGGAACTCTGGTACCCCCACGATAATCTCAGCCTCTGACATGCGGCAGCCATATATCATCCCTTGCAAGCGCTGCCATCCCAGGTCTCCAACTGGAGATTCTCGCAACGAGTCTCTTATGGCACGCTTGCTTGTGATATCACAGTTCCAACCAAATTCCTTTACCAATTTCGCAAGTAGACTGTCATAACTGACCAAGGTATTGTCGAAATCTAACCCGATTACTTTTGGAATTCTCATTTCAAGCGCTGCGCCACATCCATTGCTTGCTCGATACAGTCATCGATATCGACTCGGTACTGATAGCTACCGGCACGACCAATGGAGAATACACCATCTGGCAGCTCTGAAAGGTAGCGCTCCGCTCTTGCATATTCCGACTGGATTGGCATAGGATAATATCGCCCATTCTTTGATGGAATTTCCAGCCCTAGAATGGTGCTGTTATCGTCATATCGCTGCCGAGTGAACTGTTTGTACTCAACAATACGCGTGAACTTTTCTGTTCCTGCGTAGTATAGAAAATAAACGTTAGGAGGAAAAGCATGCGCAATGGGCAATACGAACGCATGAAAATCTCGTCCAACATAAGGCAATTCACCATAAGCCTTCTCAAACAGTAGGTCTGGAGAGATTGTATTCACGATGACATCGTAGCGCTCAGACTTGCCATTTACATAAACTGTCTTTTTAGGAATATCGAACGCATCTATCCGAGTATTTAAGCGAACTTTGACGCCAATAGTTGCAATACGAAAATACTCATCATAACCATCTGCAGCAATTGGATAGGCGGAGATGGCAACATCCCAGGCTTCACGAACCCCTTCCTTTAAAGCAACGCCCTTAGGGGACCAACCAAAATCGTCGATCTTACGGTTATCATCGACAGCCCACATCTTCTTTGAATAGGAGTTTATGAATTTGTCATACAAGGTACGACCCACTGAAGCAACCCAGAATTCTTCAAGGTTTTTTGCAGCCATTGCACCTTCAAGTTTTCCAGTACTCTTGCGCTCATCTATAATTGGTGAAAGTTCTTGAGCTATTTGGTCTGCCTCTGGCATCCGAGGAACATCATCAATGTGGATGGGGTAATTGTAAAACTGGTCATCCTGTTGAACATATGTCAGAAAAATATGGTCATTACATTTTCTCAACGGGCAGTGCTCATTCAGAAAAGAATACACTTTTTCATTTTGCGTTAAGAAATGCCGTGGTCCGAATGTATGGGGATGTCCGCCATACCAAAGCGTTTTATTTCCACCCCCGAGAAATGAGGCGCTTTCAATAAGAGTGATATCCCATCCACCCTGAAGAGTAAGTTGGTGTGCAGCTGCGCATCCTGCAAAACCTCCGCCTATGATTAGTGCCTTTTTCACAACCCCCCCTTTTTTATTCGTAACAACTGCGACAGACTGGAGGAATTTTGCCCTCTAGGTGTGCTTGCCTGAATTTAGCGTACTCACTATCTCCCCAGGCTTGCGAGAAACCTTTTCCAGGAGAGATTTCGCACACATCAGGGTTGGCAATCATGCAACAGGGAACTGTGCGCATATCACTGGAGACGTATGCCCTTTCGAATGGCCACGGACACAAAGTTTCGGGAGAGCGCGTGGAGTACTTTGAGCTTACCGACCAAAATGACACCTTAACACCCAATTTCTGCCCTCGCTCAATCAATGCATGGGCTGTTTCCACATCAAACCTCTTCTCGACAGTTACGGCATCATTGCGATTGCGCCAATCTTGCTGACCAAAGTCAGCAAGATTCAACGAAAAAGCTAGCGAAACGAATCCAAGTTCATGTGCGAAATCTACAAGATCAAATAGCTGATGAAAATTTGCCTCCTGAACTACTGTCCACATCTTAGTGCGTGGCGTACCTTTTTCAGCGCAGTAGGCGTTGATTTTCTTACAGTTATCCACAACATGCCTAAAGACCGAGCCCCTCCGGATTGCAGTAAAGACCTCTTCCGTGGCGCCATCAATCGAAATCTGTACCTCATTGACACCAGTATCAATGAGGTCACGAGCGTGATTTTTGAGGTGAAGAAGTGATGCATTCGTAGTAACCCTAACCCAGATATGCCTAGCTCGAGCATATCGAATCATATCGAAAAATGGTTCAGCGTTCATCAAGGCCTCACCCATTCCCTGAAGTTTGACCTCTACAAGACCATATTGCTCATCCAACAATTGTTTAAACTCTTCAAGAGCCATGTCGCGAGCACGAGTCATCTTATCCCATTCACTGACTTGGCACATCGTGCAACGAAAATTACATCGACTAACTGGCTCGATATCCAACTTGATTGGTAGGTAGTTAATTTGTGCACTGCGACGCGTTGAAGCCAGGTAGAGTTCATAGTTCGCCCTCCTGCGTGGATCAAATGCCAGACACAATTCCCGCTCACTTTCATAATAGGCCATATTGGGCATCGGCTCCGGTTGTGGCAAGGCCCGCAGTGCCTGCAACTTTTCATCCAGACTTTTCGTTTCCATAAAACTCCTAGGTTCTAAACCAAAAATAATCACCGGTATACCCGACATCAGTAAACATATTTTTCCATTCATCGACATGCAGGATAGTTTTAGCTACAAGATTCCAGCGATGTAAAGACTTTCGCTGTTCCTCTGTACTATAACCATTTACCTTTATAAAAGCATGTCGGCGCGTGACCCTCATAATCTCACACAGCGACCTTTTAACTCCCTCAATATCAAGGTTATGGATAGTTGCTATGGATATTACGAGATCAAAACTCTTATCAGGATAAGGTAACTCGTCACAACTAGCTTTACGCATAAAGGGTGCCACCGTGGGCATGGCATTTTCAATACAATAATCTGATATGTCAATGCCAGCCAACTTCGCTCCAGGAAGAGCCTCATAAAAATCATGCAACATGAATCCCTTGCCACAGCCAACATCGAGAATAGAAGAAGATGATGACAATCCATAATGACCAATCATACGATCAACAACCGGCTTAAAAAATTTCGGATTATAAAAATAGCCTCCCAGACCAAGGCGACGAGGTCCATCAAAATATTCTTTTCCAAATTTCTGAGCGATACGCCGATCCTCCTCAGATACAGCTTGCCTTTCATCAAGCAAATTACTCCGATTAGTTTTAGGATAACTAGCCATCAAATCTATTTCTGCCATATTCAGGATTTTCACTTCTCGTTTTTTGGACATACAGGTTTAAAACATCTAACCAGATTTTATCTATCAGCCACTATGAATTATCACCTATTAGACTGCTTTTTATGTAAAAAAAATTGTGAAGAAAAGACCAATTGTCTTGTCAGGATTATATTAATTCGGATTAAAATCATCAGATTCGAAAAACTCATGCCATCTCTTCAAAGGGCGGTTAAAAAGCGTTTCGTACACATAATTTAATTCCTTATAGGCATAACTTGGATGTTGCAAAAGTTGATAGAAGAGTCTCTGTACAGAAATATCTAAGTATCGTAGAAGCTGTGTTCCATTAAGTCTTAGAAATTGGTGAGTCTGACCGGCACGCAAAAGCATTTGCATACCTACGTCGCTTGCTCCATTTGCAAAACAGAATAATGCATACTTTGCTGCACGAGTTACGACTTCTAGCTCATCACCTGACCAGGAGAGGACATCATCCACGCCCCTTACCCATGTCGCATCAGTTCCTGTAAGAACGCCGTAGCGACGGCCTGCAAAGTACTTATTACAAGGAGAACCTCGACCGTCGTAGTCAAAGTTCAACAAAGTGAAACCATGACTTGTTAGCACCTTAAAAATATCAGCAAACGTAGGCGCACCAAGAAATACCTGCTCAAACTGGGTTTCACAACGTACACCAAGCATCTTTTCTAATTTCTCTTTGGCACCATTTAATATCAGCAGCTCGCTGCCCTCGGTGTCACTTTTCAGAAAATCCGGACTAATATCATGTTCCTTACAATATTCGTCAATGGTGGTGATATCCGCCAAATATTCCGCAACCTGCTCCGCCTCCAACGGTCGCGTCTGGGCAAACCAGCTTGAATTTGAATTAGGCATAAACAGAGAACTTTGTCCGTGATGACGCAAAACATGCATAACTTGTTGACCATTACGATCACCCAGAGCACTTGCTACAACCTGAATGTTTGAATTATTCTGGTACTTTAAGCGTAGCCGAATACTTTCTGCTGAATCCGGTTCGAACATAACATAGCGAAGTTCTCCGCCAAAATTTTTCCAAGATGGGTGAATGCCATATCTTGCTCCAGCATCAATTACCACTGTTTCAATTGTCATTGGTATAAAATTCCGATACTAATATGTTAACCATGATTCAGCTCATCTTTGCATTGGAAGCTAACCAGTTCGCCAGGGCATCAGCAGTAAGGCCATGAAATTTAAGTAGTGCAGTTTGCTTATCAATCTTAGTTGTGAATTTATCATCAATTCCAAAACGCTTGAATGGTAAGACAGCCCCACCCTCAGCGATTATTTCTGTAACAGCACTTCCCAATCCACCAATAACACTGTGCTCTTCTATGGTAGCTAGTGCGCGGACAGCATTAGCAGTCTCAAGAACACAAGTTTTATCAATAGGCTTTATTGTGTGCATATTAACAACACGACAGGAAATCCCCATCTCCTGAAGAATATCCGCTGCCTCCATTGCAACCGAGAGGATGGGGCCGCAACCGATGATACCTGTGTCACTTCCTTCTCGCATGATTTTAGCCCGACCGATTTGAAATTCCTGAGATTTTATTGCTCCCAAAGATGGTTCTCCATTTTTCCCTAAGCGAATATATGTGGGATTAGTGGCAGCATGCGCCGCAATGGTGGCCTGTCTGACCTCATCAGGATCGCAGGGGATGACTATGTTCATTCTTGGCAATGCCCGCATGATTGCGACATCTTCAATTGCATGGTGTGTTGGGCCTAACACATCGTAAGCTAGACCCCCACCAACTCCAACAAGAACTACCGGTTGATTATGCATACAGAGATCAACTCGAATTTGCTCAAAAGCTCGCATTGTGAGGAATGGTACGATTGTATAGACAAACGGCCTGAAACCAGTCATTGCTAAACCAGCCGACATTCCAATCATATTTGCTTCAGCAATGCCGCAATTCACAAAACGATTGCCATGCACTTCGCGGAAGCGGTCAAAAACCTTGAATCCGATATCTCCAGCAAGTAATAATAATCGTGGGTCAGCATCGGCAATATTGTTCAACTCGGCTATGAAAGCATCACGCATCAGGCAGACGCTCCTTGATTTGTGAACGAGATAAATCTGCTTCCTCTGAGGTTAACTTTCGATGGTGCCACTTGGCCACCCCTTCCATAAAATCAACACCTCGTCCCTTGATTGTGTGAGCGACGATTGCTGTAGGCTTTCCCGATAACTGCGAACTAGCACGCAATACCACCAACAATTCGGCAATGTCATGTCCATTAACCTCATGGACAACCCACCCGAAATTACGCAATCGTTCACCCAAAGGCTCAATTGAGAGAATGTTTGCTACTAAATCCAAAGACTCAAGCTTATTAGAGTCTATGATTGCTACTAGATTGTCAAGTTTGAGCTGTGATCCTGCCATGAGAGCTTCCCAGACACTACCTTCGTTACACTCACCATCCCCGAGAACGCAATAAACCTTCCAGTCTTTTCCCGCAAGCTTGGCACCCATTGCTAAGCCCACAGAAATAGGCAGTCCATGACCAAGTGACCCCGTAGTGGCCTCCACTCCTGGAACCATATCATGCTCAGGATGACCGGCAAGAATGCCATCGACCTCACAATATTTATCAAGAATTTCATCTGGAAAATAACCGGTACGGGCAAGAATGTTGTAAAGAGCCATGCAACTATGTCCTTTACTTAGGATGAGCCGATCACGATCCTCCCACTCAGGCCTATTGGGATTATGCCGTAATATGCCGCCCATATAGAGGACAACTAGAATTTCCAAAACTGAAAAGGCGCCACCCAAATGGCCACCTTTAGCCCTAACAACCATATCAATAATCTTCAACCGCATTTCATCTGCAGCACTAGCTAACTCTTGAATATTTTCTGACATAAGAAATTAACTCGCTATGTCGTTGCGCCGAGAATACAAATATTGCATCAACATATGCCCCACAACTATTTGCATATCCTCTGAAATTTGCATGTCATACACCTGAAAGTGAATAGGAACATCAGCAATCTCTTTACACTTTCCACCGCTGAAGCCGACAATTGCATAAGACTTTATACGCATTGCTCGTGCCTGCTCCACCGCCTTGATGATGTTTGGAGAATTACCACTACCTGATAAAGCGACCAGAATATCACCCTCTTTTCCTAGTACAGCCAACTGCTCACTGTAGATGCTATCGTAACCAATGTCATTTGCCAGGCAGGTTATTACTGCAGAATTGGCTGATAAGGCCTGCGCTTTGATACCTCCGCCGGTCGTTTTTGCCACACCATAGACAAAGTCGTTTGCCAAGTGAATTGCATTACCAGCGCTTCCGCCATTTCCGCAGAAGAAGACTTGCTGCCCCCGCCTCCATGCCTCGAACATTGCGGAGGCCAACAAGGCAACACCTGACCAAGAAGATGAGGCAAGTACTGCGCCTAATCGAGAAGCGTAGTCGGTAAAAAATTCCTCACTCGGAATTTTTAGGTAATTAATTTGAGTCATAGCCTCACCATCACCTTTTTTTCCATCCATTTGAGATTATAGAAGTGGTCCTCATCTCTCAATTCTCCAGCTTTGAATTTGGCAATCATCTCTCGGATGGCATGATCGACAGACTTCTTAGGTTTGAAGCCTGTAGCGAGCAACTTGTCTGAATTAACTCGATATGAGCGCGGATCATTTGACTCAGTAACTTCAATTTCAACAGGTACGTACTTTGTCACCATCTTTGCTATGTCAAGTATCGAAATATTTTCAAATCCTGCGTTGTAGATGCCTGTAATGTTCGGCTGATCAATCAAATGAAGATAGACGTCAGTGATATCATCGATATGAATATTTGGCCGTATTTGCTGCCCCCCGAATACTTTAATCTTGCCCTTAACTAGGGCTTGCATAGTTAATAGATTAACAGAGACATCTAGTCTCATGCGGGGTGAGTAGCCGCATACAGTTGCAGGACGAACTATTTGCACATTCATATCATCGCTGTAACTTAACAAAACCCGCTCAGCCACCATTTTTGTCTTGTTGTACTCAGAAATGGGACTGAGTTCTAGATCTTCGGTCACTTGGGGCTCGTCTTTAATGCCATAAACACTGCCAGAGGAAGCATAAATAAATTGCTTTACACCACAGCGTTTAGCCTTATCTGCTAACTGCATCGTAGCTAAAGCGCTAACTTCCCAGGTCAACTTGGGATCAAGGTCACCACAGGGGTCATTTGCAATTGAAGAAAGATGTACGATGGAATCTACACCTTGCATAAGCACCTTATCTATCTCGCGCACGTCACCATGAACAACTTTGAGCATGGGATGTGGCTCAAGAAAATTTCCGAACCACTTAGTATCAAGAGACACGACCTCATGTCCACGCGCCAAAAGTTTGGGTATCAGAATATGTCCTTTATAGCCACAACCGCCTGTTACAAGCAACCTCATTTTATAGCTCCCTCTTTGATGGATTCTTGACATGGCTACAAAGGCCTGCTTCTATCACATCGAAATTTATTTACACAACATTACAGCTTTAAACATCTTTTATCACATCAGATATGGATGTTCAGTTTGGGCCAAAAACAGCTAGATCATAAACTTATAACTTTAACTTATTTTGACTTAAAAACTTCACCAAGCCCTCTTAAACTTGGTAGACTTCTAATTGTTGACTTAAGTTGGTTAGAAGAGAACTCTAGCAGTTTTATGCACCCAATTAGAACGCTACCGGCAAGCTAAGCATCAATCAGTATTTGATAAAAGAATATTTGTGAGACCAATAGCAGCAAATTTAACTTATAATCTTATCAGATATCTCTTATGAACTTAGAGATTTGGTCTTTAATCTAGTTCGTATTTGAATTGACAATTTAAAGAGATTAATTTGATAGGATCACCATTAATAATCTGCCGTGAATAGATAAACATCTCAGATACCAACCAGCGACCTGAACGAACCACAAGTATTTTTTAACTGATCAAAAGTTCCTTTTGAAAGTAGTTCGCCACCATCAATCAAATAAATACAGTCACATTCTTTAACGGTACTCAGTCGATGAGCAATCATGATGATAGTTATCTCTCTTCCGAGGTTATGTACAGCCTCAATAACAGTTTGCTCCGTAAGATTATCGAGCGCACTTGTGGCCTCATCAAGAATCAGCACCTGTGGGTTATGGTAAAGGGCACGGGCAATGCCAACACGCTGACGCTGTCCACCAGAGAGGCGCACACCCCGTTCACCAATGGTGGTGAGGTATTGCTGCGGCAAATCATTGACTACAAAGTCGTGTAGATTGGCAATTTTTGCTGCGCGCTCAACAGATTTTTGATCGATATCTTTGGTATCGAGGCCAAAAGCAATATTAGCTGCCAACGTGTCATCAGCTAAGTAAATCTGCTGTGGCACATACCCAATAACTCGTTGCCAGTTGCGACGATTACGCACAGTGATAACTTGACCATCTACTTTCAAGGTACCTTGCTGAGGTTCTAGCAAACCGAGTATCAAGTCCACTAATGTGGTTTTACCGCTACCGGTAGTACCTACTAAACCTATGGTACTTTTGGCTGGTATTGTCAGACTTAAATTATTCAGTGCAGGTTGTGCAGCATTTGGATAGCTGAATCGAATGTAATTCAAAGAGATAGCATTCTTCAGTGATATGGGTTCTTGACAAGACTTTAGATTCTCAAGTTGCAAGTTCATTAAGTCTTTATGCAGGGCGTTGAGTGCTGGGCCTGCAAAACGCAGTTGTGTAAGAGAGCTATAGATCTGCTGGAGCGCCGGCATAAGTCGGTAGCCAGCAAAGGCGTAGAGAGCTATGATGGGCATGGCACTTGCGAAGCCACCACTTTGCACCATTAAATAAAGTACTACCAGTAACATGCCGCCGAAGGCGATGACTTCCATAGCAAATCGTGGTAGTTGACCTATTACCGATGCTGTAGCTTGATGACGAGCGTAAGTTCGTGCAGGGCCTGAAAAGCGATGAATAAAGGTGCTCTCCAAACAACCAACCTTGACTTCTTTAAAAGCGCCGAAGGCTTCGCTAACAGCAGTGAACCGCGCCCGATTTGCGATAATACGCTCAACACCTATTCGGTTAACCAACCTGCGAGTAAATTTAAAGATTAGAGTGTAGGCGGTGGTCAAAGTTAAACCGACAATTAACGCAAGCTGTGGATCAATCAGAATCAGAAGCAATAGAAGTGCAGTGGCAACAGCACATTGAGCAATGAGCTGCATCATCGGCATAACGCAGTTACCAATGACAACAGCAACTTCCGATAGGATAGTCTTACCTAAATCAGCGCTATGGCGGTCTAAAAACCAGCTATAGGGCTGATGCAGGTAGCCCTCAATTAGCCGTTTACCAATGCTATATTCACGCATTAACGTAAAACGCAAATGCGCATAAATGGTAAGCGCCTTGAAAGCCAATGAAATCAATAGCAGCACAAATACGAATATGCCAAGTGTAAAAAGTAAACTCTGATGGTCACTAAATCCTAACTTTCTATAAACGTAGCCGAGGATTATATTGCTCTCCACAAGCTCAGGATTAACTAAAACAGCCATAAAAGGCATGATGGAGGCAACACCGATAACATCTAGCAGGGCCATAACCAAAATCATGACTAACAGCAAGACCGCTTTCCTGCGCTCTAGAGGAGTAAGTAGGTCAAGGAGTTTTTTAATTGTTGTCATGAGTTTGATTGGACTTGAGGTCAATAGAGGCTAGAGGAACAGTTATTATTAATCGAATTTCTCCTCAACATTTGTCAACCCTTACTCAAAACTAACTTTCACGTCATAACCGTTAGCTTTTAGTAGCGCAAGGCGTTTAGCTTCTTGAAGGTCGCTTTCGACCATTTCTCTACACATTTGCTGTACCGTTATTTCCGGAGTCCATCCGAGTTTAATTTTTGCTTTGGTTGAGTCTCCCACAAGCGTCTCAACTTCTGTTGGACGAAAGTATCGAGGATCGATTTTGACAATGACTTGCCCCACTTTTATTGCCGGTGCATTATTGCCCTCTAAGTTCTCAACAACGGCGACCTCTTCTACACCTTGACCCTCAAAGCGAAGAGTAACGCCAAGCTCTTTTGCACTCCACTGAATAAATTGGCGAACACTATACTGAACGCCTGTTGCGATAACAAAATCTTCCGCTTGTTCTTGTTGTAGCATCATCCACTGCATTCGGATGTAGTCTTTAGCGTGCCCCCAGTCACGCATGGCATCTAAGTTGCCCAGGTAAAGGCAGCTCTCCAAACCTTGGCATATGTTGGCCAAACCGCGTGTAATTTTTCTAGTCACAAAGGTTTCGCCTCTTCGTGGACTTTCATGGTTGAATAAAACGCCATTACAGGCGTACATACCATAGGCCTCGCGGTAGTTCACCACAATCCAGTAAGCATACATCTTTGCAACAGCGTAGGGGCTACGGGGATAAAAAGGCGTGCTTTCATTTTGTGGGGTTTCTTGAACCAAACCATAAAGCTCACTAGTGCTGGCTTGGTAAAAACGAGTTTTCTTTTCTAAACCAAGAATGCGGATGGATTCCAATATTCGAAGAGTGCCAATAGCATCAACATCGGCAGTATATTCAGGGCTTTCAAAGCTCACGGCAACGTGGCTCATGGCACCTAGGTTGTAGATCTCATCGGGTTGAGTCTCTTGGATGATACGAATGAGGTTTCCCGTGTCACTTAAATCACCATAATGCAACTTAAATCGGGCATTCTCAATGTGTGGATCTTGGTAAATATGATCAATTCGTTGAGTGTTGAAAAGACTGGCACGGCGCTTGATTCCATGAACAGTGTAGCCTTTTTCAAGCAAAAATTCGGCGAGGTAGGAGCCGTCTTGGCCTGTGATACCGGTAATTAGAGCAACTTTGGGAATGGATTTAAACGATTGGGTCACTTTTTTTCTCAAGTTTAAGTGGTGACATGTTTAGCAAGAAAATCTTTATAAGCATTTTTTAGGCCAAGTTCTAATGTTACCTTGGCTTGCCAACCCAGAGCATTTAATGATGAGCAATCCAAAAGTTTGCGAGGGGGGCCATCGGGTTTTGTTGGGTCAGTCTGTATTTTTCCAGTATAGTTCACTGCTTGAGCCACAGCTTCCGCCAACTCTAGAATAGTCACATCTTGCCCGAAACCAACGTTAATGTGACTTAGTGTAGGCTGAGCATGCTTTTCATAAACAGACTTTGGAAGATTCATAACAAAAATACTAGCCGTTGCCATATCGTCCACATATAAAAATTCGCGTCTAGGCTTGCCAGTACCCCATATTGTGACACTATTCGATTGGTTAACTTTAGCTTCATGAAAACGGCGAATGAGCGCCGGTATGACATGAGAGTTTTCTGGATGATAATTATCATGAGGGCCGTATAGATTTGTAGGCATGATGCTACGATAATCAATCCCATGACTCGTACCATACTGACGATTATAGCTTTCGCAAAGCTTGATGCCTGCAATTTTGGCAATAGCATAGGGCTCGTTGGTAGATTCTAGCGTACCACTAAGCAAGGCATTTTCCCGAATGGGTTGTTTAGCGAACTTTGGGTAAATGCAACTAGAGCCGAGAAAAAGAAGCCTTTGTATGCCGTTACGGAAAGCTGCATCGATTACGTTGCTCTGTATCATCAAATTCTGATATATAAATTCGGCTGGGTAACTATTATTAGCATAAATACCACCCACTTTAGCTGCAGCCAAATAGACTTGATCTAGCTTCTCTTGCGCAAAGAAGGCACGAACAGCAGCTTGGTTGGTCAAGTCCAATTCGGCATGCGTGCGAGTGATAATGTCCTCAGCTGGGTGGCCATCGGTCAGCAACTGACGAACGATGGCAGAACCCACCATTCCAAGGTGACCAGCAACATAAATCTTATTATAGTCAGACATCACCGAGAGCGTCCATAATTGTCTTCAAAACGAACGATATCGTCTTCTCCAAGATAACCGCCTGATTGAACCTCAATTATTTCCAGTGGAATAGAGGAAGGATTTGCAAGTCGATGCACTTGACCTTGAGGGATGTAGGTAGACTGGTTTTCGTTAAGCAGTAGCTTTTTATCACCACAGGTCACTTCCGCCGTACCACTTACTACAACCCAATGCTCCGCACGATAATGATGCTTTTGAAGACTTAAACTCGCGCCCGGATTAACCTGAATACGCTTGACTTTAAAACACCCACCTTCATCGATGATATCGTACCAACCCCAAGGACGATGGACTTTGCGGTGCAGAGTATGCTCTTTACGTTTTTGCTGTTGAAGACTGTCAACAATTTGCTTAACATCCTGACTATAAGACGGATTAGTCACCAGCACAGCATCGGGCGTCTCCACCACAACAAGATTTTGAACTCCCACCAAAGCAACGAGGCGGCTGGTCGCATAAACCAAAGTGTTTTGACTATTAGTGGCGAGCACGTCGCCCAAATGAGCATTTCCGATAGGGTCTTTGGCTAGGATTCTCCAAACCACATCCCAGGCACCTAGGTCGCTCCAGCCCGCGTCAAGCGGAACCATCCGAATGGAAAACTGACTTCCCGGGCACCGCTCTATCACAGCGTAGTCTATGGAGTCACTCGGTACGGCAGCGAACTCAGCCTTGCCAGGCCTAACAAATACTCCATCTCGAATACGGTGGCTCCAGGAAGAGCCAATTGCAATTGTAATATCGGGTCTAAATTTCTCGATCGCCCGAAGCCAAACAGATGCCTTGAGTATATAAATACCAGAATTCCAATAATAATTCCCCTCTTTGAGGTATTGCTTGGCGATAGTTTGATTCGGTTTTTCAATAAATCGTTCGACTGCCAAAGTAGCTGTAGACGCCAAAACTGCTTGAATATATCCGTATCCGGTTTCAGGCCGGTCAGGAGTTACCCCTAACGTCACGATAGCACCATTTTTTGCTTCACGTATAGCATAATTCAGGCTGTTATTGAAGCTAGCAGAGTCAGCTATGGCATGGTCTGCTGGAGTGACAATCAACACTGGATCATCCCCGTTTTCCGTGGCAGCAAGTGCTGCCAAGGTCAAAGATGGTGCAGTGTTTCTGGTTGCTGACTCTAGGAGAATTGATGCTGGAGATGTGCTGATTTCACGCAATTGTTCAGTCGCCAAAAACCGATATTCCTCATTAGTTACGATCAGAGGGGTGCAGATATTAACGCCGTCATCAACAGAAAGATTCATTAAGCGCTTCACAGCATCTTGAAAGAGGGTTTCTTCACCTGCCAAACAAAGAAACTGTTTTGGAAACCCTGAGCGAGACAGAGGCCACAATCGAGAACCCACTCCACCGCAAAGAATAACAGGCTGAATACAAAAATTCAGAGACGCCATACACGATAACCCAGTTTGCGAATTTCATCCAGTGAAAAGGTCGATTTCACATCAATTACGACCCCTTGATTTTTTACTTTACTGAGAATGTCTTTTAATTCCATAGCAATATACTCGCTATGGGCTACAGCAACTACTAGAGCATCTGCCTTAGGTAAAGCAGTCCAATTCGTTAACTTGATACCATATTCATGATCTGCCTCAGCAACAGAGGCAATTGGATCGTGCACAAATATATTACAACCATATTCATTCAATTCACTTACAAGATCTGCTATTTTAGAATTACGCAAATCTGAGCAATTTTCCTTAAATGTTAGACCAAGCAAGACCACCTTAGCACCCTTAACAGAGCAACCTGCATTTATCAATTGTTTGATTATCTGTTTTGCGACATGGCTTGCCATACTGTCATTAATGCGACGTCCTGCGAGGATAACTTGGGGGTGGTAACCAAGCATTTCAGCTTTATGAGTCAAGTAGTATGGATCAACGCCAATACAGTGCCCCCCAACAAGGCCGGGACGAAAAGGCATGAAATTCCATTTTGTACCGGCAGCTTGGAGAACCTCAAGGGTGTCGATACCAATCTTGTCGAAAATAATAGCTAACTCGTTCATCAACGCGATATTTAAGTCACGCTGGGTATTTTCTATAACCTTGGCTGCTTCAGCAACTTTGATCGAACTAGCAAAGTGAACCCCAGCTGATATGACTGACTCATAAAGATCACCCACAGCTTTAAGAGTCTCGTCATCATCACCAGAGACTACCTTAACGATTTTGGTAATAGTGCGCTCTTTATCGCCTGGGTTGACGCGTTCTGGACTGTAACCAACGTGAAAATCCTGCCTCCACTTCATTCCTGAATGCTGTTCCAGCAGCGGAATACATATTTCTTCAGTTGCTCCAGGGTAAACTGTGGATTCGTAAACTACGATAACCCCCTCTTTCATGTGTTGACCGACTGTAGTGGATGATTCAACCAATGAGGAAAAATCCGGAATGTGCGCACTGTCTACTGGCGTTGGTACAGCCACAACAATGATATCAGCCACAGATAATACTGAAGGGTCTGTAGAAAACGTTAGCTTTGTTGCTGCTTTAAGATTTTTGGTACTTACCTCGCCAGTAGGATCATAATCATTTCTGTAGCAATTAATCTTGGCTTCGGACAAGTCGTAACCCAGCGTTTGATATTTTTTGCCAAATTCGACTGCGAGAGGTAACCCAACGTAACCCAATCCGACAACTGCAACAACCGTGTGCTCTGTAATTATCATGATTTTCAAACTCTAAAATAATTGCGATACCACGCAATAAAACGAACAATTCCCTCATCTACACTCGTCGCAGGTTTATAGTTGAAATCATCGATAAGATTTTCAACATTAGCGTAAGTTTCAGGCACATCACCCGCCTGTAGAGGCACGAGCTCCTTTTTTGCAGTTTTACCTAGAGCTTTTTCAATTGCATGAATATAATCCAAAAGTTCAACAGGGCTACTACTGCCAATATTATAAACACGCCAAGGGGCCTTGCTAGTTCCAGGATCCGGCTTGGCCCCATCCCAGTTCGAACAGGGGGTGGCTACGCAATCAAGGATGCGAATAACTCCCTCTACAATGTCGTCGATATAAGTAAAATCGCGCCGGTGTTTACCAAAGTTAAATACCTGAATTGGTTCTCCAGCCAAGATTGCTTTAGTGAACTTAAATAACGCCATGTCTGGCCGCCCCCAAGGACCATAAACGGTAAAAAATCGCAGGCCAGTAGTTGGTAAGTTGTAAAGGTGGCTGTAAGTATGGGCCATTAATTCGTTCGATTTTTTACTGGCTGCGTAGAGACTTAAAGGGTGATCAACGTTTTGATTTACCGAGAACGGCATGGCAGTATTAGCACCATAAACGCTGGAGCTGCTGGCATAAACCAGATGCTCAATATCAAAGTTTCGGCAACCTTCAAGAATGTGTGCAAAGCCGACGATATTACTGTCAATGTAGGCAAGCGGGTTTTCAATAGAATAACGAACACCAGCCTGAGCCGCCAAGTTGACAACCCTCTGTGGCTTATGGGATAGAAAACAATCGTGGATTGCTTTACGATCCGCGAGGTCAATCCTCAGATGGGTATATTTAGAGTGGTTTGCAAATCGCTCTAGACGAGCCTCCTTGAGAGTCGGATCGTAATAATTATTATGGTTATCGATACCGATGACTGTATCACCACGAGCTAGAAGACGTAAAACAAGGGTGGAGCCAATAAATCCTGCTGCTCCAGTAACCAGTACTTTCATAGCTTATCCAAACCTTTTCATATAAATTTATTGAGGAATCACAACAAAAAATTCCGGCGAACATCTTGTGCAAAAAATCGACAAAATAACAATCGTGGTGATCATTAGAGAATTCGAAAAATTTCTTTAGCTTTGGCACCAATTATGATGCTTTGTGTTGTGGCAACCCTGCAGTTATCACTACTGACTTTCATTTAATGTCATAAAATATTTAGCAACGAGGCTATCAATCAAATAATTACAATTTTGACATCTTGAAAGCGTGACCATTTGCTGTTTATCAACCCAAGGTTGTGAAAGACTAAGCTTGAAGTAACCGCTTAGAGTTGGTAGGCAATTTAAGAAGGTATGCATAAGTCTTCATAGACAAATAAGGAGTAGTGATTTTGGCCACGTAAAAGTGGTGATTTAAGATTAAATCTAGAACTTATATGTTAGTTTACACCCAAGCCTGCAGGAAATTAAGTTCGAATTATAGAATCTTGATTTTGTTTCCCTCAAAAACAATCGACCTTGTGATAGCTAAATAAATTAATCTTGCGGTGGGTTCAGGCAAGCTACTGCGGCACCACATCGTTGGCAGCATTAACATTGGTAAGGATAAACAAATTAGGTTACAGTAATTAAACCTACCCCCTGTTAGAACATCTACACACTCTCTCAAAATGTAGTAATTTCACATAATTACTTCACTTATTTCAACTTAGGTATGGCAGTATCTAGTTTTTTAGAACTAGCAAGGAATTGACTAACTCCTAATAAATGGTCAACTGTTTGCCTAAGTCAGCTATTAGATGATGACCCCAAATCTATCAATACACCATTAGTCTAATTAACTCGTCGGGCAAAGATTCATAAAAACTAACTAAATCCGGGTTTGAGCTCAGTCAGCGCCATTATTGCTAGACTTACAAGATATCAAGCCAACCATAGTATTTTCGCAAGCCAATACTCACAGCAGCCTATCTTGACTCAGCTTTAATAATCTAAAGAGGCAGAGGGCTTGATACCTTTGAGTGGGGTATGAATATGAGAAATTTCTCTGATTTTTTGCGAATTAGGGTCCAAGTGAAATATCGAGCCCGAGTCCTTTTCACACCATACGTGTACTTAATATGCAACTTAAGGTATTTGAAATACTTGAATTGGTTAATTTCAGAAAGTCAAGAGCAATACTTTTTTAGATGCTGAACATTAATGTGCAACGTCTTTACCGAACCTAATATTTCGATAAAAAGCAAATCCCTCAAAAAACCCATGAGATAAAGCATTAAACGTTTTATAAAAGCTAGTCAAGCTATTCATTGGTCTCTGAGTGATTTCCAAAAGTTCGCTTTTGAAAAAGATTACGTAAAGGTTCATCACTGACACAACTATGCTTCAAGCAATAAAAATGGCGTCTGAAAAAGTAACTGGATTTGTTGATGACTTAAATATAAGCAATAAAGATACACCCCTAGTTGATCTTATCGGAGAGCAATTACTTGCAGAATCTGATAACAAGTAAAAAGATAACTATTAAAAAGTCGCTCTATCACCAACTTGACTTTTCCTTGTGATTTTTTTGAACTTGGAATGTAGCCAAAAAAATTAAAAACTTGAACCTCAAGATTTTTCAAAGCTCTGATTTCTTCGTCCATCTTAGTGAAGATGACATACCATTTCATATCCCGAGCCATTAGTTTTTTTAAGTTAAACTTTTTCCTGGAACCGCTTTAAGCAACTTGGAACTTTTGAAATAAGTTTTAAACACGGCAAACAAACAACCCAAAGATAACCCCGCCACCAAACCAATAATTAAACTATTTCTCTTTTTAGGGAATACTGGTGCATTCTTAGCATAAATTGGAGCAACCAACTTTGCTTGTCTTAAATTTGCGGATGTTATAAGTGCATTCAGACGATAAACTTCCTGAGTTAGAAAATTAACTTCATCACGATTAGCCAAATATTCAACTGATAAGCTATCAATAGCTTTATCCCTTCGAAATGTTAAATTCTTCATGTGAGATAATCTCGCCTCATATTTAATCAATAGAACTTTCAATTCTTCAACGTAAAGTTTGATAATTTGGCTTTGAGAAGATTTAATGTTCTCGAATAAGTGCTGCGCACAAGCGATTGCAGCCTCTTTACTATCGCGAGTAATACTTATTTCAATTATTGATTCAACATTTTTAATAATTGTAAAATTTAAAATAGAAACAAGGTCTTCCGCTGATGAGGGTAAATTTTCAAAACCACATCCCTTGATAGTTTCAACAGAATATGAAGTTGGCATCTTTAATCTAGCAATCAATAAATTGGGGTCTTCAACATGAACCTTACCAGAATTATTGAGCTTGTTACCAACACTTATCTCGGCTAACTGTATTTGCGCAGTCGCCTGATATTCATAAGGGGTAACTATCAAATATCCGACTGATGTCACAACACCCAATAATCCAGCAAGAAAAATTAACCTCCAAAACTCCACTAAAAAGTCCGTTATATCCCTCAGTGATATTTCATCTTCAGATCTTTGATTGAATGCTTGTTCCGTCATAGTATTGATTCGAGTTAAATTTTTAAATAGGAATAATATATGTTAACAATAATTATACTAATGGCAAATGATAATGTTTGTAACTAAATTTTTCACAAAAGAGGTAATACTATCTAATTTAAATTAAATGGGCATACAGAAAATTTTCGCCACAAAAATATTTTAACAAGTTAGGCAACAACTTTAAACACTACTGGGCACAGCTCTACATTTTCTTAGATGGAATTTTAGTCTTACTTTTTTATTATTTTTGAAATTTCTTAATATTTAAATTAAATTCTTCGAATACATTTTCTTTTTTATCTTTTAGCCTTTGATTTTATATATCCAGGAAATTTCATATAAAAAAATTAGAGAAAATTTATCCTCAATATTAACTATGCTATTTAACCGTTGTTTTCATACTTAATTCTAAGAAAGTGGCGTGATATTGATCATTCGTAAAAGAATTTTTCGCATGCATCTTGATTCCCATCATATTCATGGAGAGTATTGATATTAATTCAACCAAATCAGCACAGTTTTTTTAATGCCAAAAGTATATTGGCTCCTTGCGTCTAATTCACGCTATCAGCATAATTGATTTTGACGTGAAGATTTCTTTAACACCTTCTGATTTTCCATTTGGCATCATTAAAGTAGATCCCTGCTGATCCTATGAAAATGGCCAAGAATTTTTCCTTGGCCATTTCTATCTATTAACCCTCTTCTATCTTTATTTTTTCTTCTTTTTTTCTTTTATTTTTTCTCTTAATTCCGCGCCACAATTGACATCACGGCCATGCGCACTGCAATACCGAATGTCACTTGCTTGAGGATTACTGACTGAGGGCCATCAGCCACATCACTGGCAATCTCTACTTCACGATTCATTGGGCCTGGGTGCATCACAATCGCATCAGACTTGGCTAGTTTAAGTCTTGCTTGAGTAAGGCCCCACTGTTTGAAGAAAGCATCTCCCTCTGGCACTTGACCTGCTTCCATGCGTTCTTTTTGGATTCTGAGGGTCATCACCACATCAACATCTTTTAAACCCTCTTCAATGTTGTTGAAGATTTTGACGCCCATCATGTTGAGGTCTTTGGGAAGCAAACTCTCTGGACCAATCGCGCGGATTTCTTTACAACCTAAAGTGGTCAGCGCATGAATATTTGATTTAGCCACACGACTGTGAACAATGTCTCCAATGATGGCCACTTTGATCTTGGTGAAGTCTTGTTTGTAATGACGCATGGTATACATATCAAGTAGACCTTGCGTTGGGTGTTGATTGGTACCATCACCCGCATTGATCACATGAACATGTGGGGGTAAATGTTGCGCAACTTCAACCGCAGCACCCGTGGTTTTGTGTCTCACCACAAAAATATCAGCTTGCATCGCTACCAAGTTATCAATGGTGTCAAGCAAGGTCTCGCCTTTGGCAGTCGATGATGTTTGTATGTCTAAATTGACCACATCAGCTGACAAACGCTTAGCAGCTAATTCAAAGGTGGTTCTGGTGCGGGTGGAATTTTCAAAGAAGAGATTAAAAACATTAGTACCTCTTAACAATGGCACTTTCTTAACCTCTCTGTCTGAGTCACTGACTGCCACAAATTGCTGGGCAGTATCCAGGATGTGTATAATGTGCTCTTTAGACAAACCTTCTAAAGTCAATAAATGGGTGAGTTCACCTTGGTCATTGAGCTGAAGTTGGCTTGGAGTTTTGG
>JACCDS010828999.1_pt1 | contig 54157 bp, 44 predicted proteins | sample 7446441 | NCBI WGS metagenome assembly JACCDS01 (sample SAMN15323445, study PRJNA562643) | freshwater metagenome | isolation source: river surface water | place: USA:Blue River Watershed | collected 2017-08-17 | reverse complement strand
CCATTAAGAAGACAACTTTGTAAAGCTTTTTATAAGACAAATCCTATTGCAGATCATACTGAATTAACTAAACTCGTCAAAGAATGTTTTGCTGAACCGCAAAGAGAGTTTCATTATTTTGCCATTGAACTATTAGGACACCACAAAAAATTATGGTCTATTAAAACACTACCCTTAATAGAATGGATGATTACGCATAAAAGTTGGTGGGATTCTGTAGATAGCACCAATACACATGTTATTAGTAAATTTTTCTTATTGTATCCTGATCATATCGAAACATATACTAACAAATGGAACCAATCAAGCAATATATGGTTGATTAGAATGAGTATTTTATTCCAACTTACCTATAAAACAAAGACTGACACGATACTACTAACTAAGTATATTGAAAATAGCCAATTCCACGAAGACTTCTTTGTTCGCAAAGCCATTGGATGGGCATTAAGAGCTTACGCAACAACAGATAGTAAATGGGTAATCAACTTTGTAAAAAAACATCCCGACTTGTCCAACTTAAGTAAAAGAGAGGCTTTAAAGCATTATAAAGATGCATTGCCTACAATTGAAAAAAATAAATAAATCCTTTATAAAAAGAGAGGGCTCCTTTATGGGGCCCTCTCTTTTTATTCATTAAAAATTTTTTTTAGCTTTTATCTTTTTTAAAAAAAAGCGTAAAAAAAATTACATTTTCTTAGCATCTTCTAAGAACTTCGCTAATCCAATATCTGTCAAAGGATGTTTTAATAAGCCTAAGATTGAATCTAATGGACAAGTACAAACATCAGCACCAGCTTCTGCAGCTTTTACAATGTGTAAAGCATTTCTGATAGAAGCTGCTAAGATTTGTGTTTGGAAACCTTGTACATCATAGATATGACGGATTTGGCTAATTAATTCCATACCATCCCAAGAACTATCATCAATTCTACCAATAAAAGGAGATACATAAGTCGCGCCAGCCTTAGCAGCCAAAATAGCTTGACCAGCAGAGAATACTAAAGTACAGTTAGTGCGAATACCATTATCGGTAAACCATTTAATGGCTTTAATACCATCTTTAATCATGGGAACTTTCACCACAATATTTGGATGAATAGCAGCTAATTTTTTACCTTCTTCTACCATTGTAGCAAAATCGGTAGATAAAACTTCAGCACTAATATCACCATTTACAATTTCACAAATAGCTTTATAATGAGCAGCAATGGCAGCTTCTCCTTTAACACCCACTTGAGCCATTAAAGAAGGATTGGTAGTAACACCGTCTAAGATACCTAATTCATTAGCTTCTTTAATTTGAGCCAAATTGCCAGTGTCGATAAAAAATTTCATAAGGGTTGGTTTATAGTTTGATTAGTCTAGATAAATCTACAATAAAAAAAGCCACTTTCTATCTAAAAATATAAAAAGTGGCAGGCTACTTACATCGCACCGCTACAACCGCCTATCCTTGCTACATTCCTGTCCTGGGGAGGTTCAGCAGGAGCTGGTCGTGCAAGACCTGCCGCTGCAAAGGTACAAAAAGCCAAGGGATAATCCTACCAATTTTGTCTTGAATTTATGGTAGAAAAACCGGCAATCATAGGATATCTAGCCCCAGGAGCCGTATAGTAAACAAAGATGGTATAACTATTTTCTGTCTCCCAATGATCCCCTTCTGTTTCCTTAAAATCATCCATAGGAATTGGCTTTTCTTGATCCCTTAATATGTATTGATAACTATAATAACCCTGTTTTAAAAGCATGGTTTTTTCATACAACCCTTTCAAGCCATTAAACTGCATCTCTGACCCATTATTTAGTTTGTTTTGAGTTAGATCCCCTATTAAGTACAATTTGTGACCAACATAAGGTATACCATTTGGTGGCTTATAAGTAAATAACACATTTGCATAGTCGTTTTGGTATTCACTCTGCAAGGATTCTGAATTGCTAATAATAAATGCGCCATTTAAATCATTAAAAGTAAAATATGGGGATTGAGCTTTTGAAAAATCAGTCTTTACAATCACTTTGGTCAAGCCCCCCTGCATATCCAATTGCTGAACCCGATCCGATCTTAATCTTAAACTTTGTAAATCCAACCATCTCGCTTCATTACCACCAGGAAAAATAAAATCTCGATCACTATTAAATTCAATTTGATTGCCTCTAATAAAACTAGGTTCCGTTATTATTTTAGCGTCATTCAAACGATGATTTTGAATAACTACTACTTTAATTTGATCTGGTTGGAAATAAGACAATTGCTTTACATCTAAACTCAATTGTATTTTTTGATGTGTTCTAGAAATAGCTCCATCAAAAGGTTCTTGAACAGAACCATATACGCCAATTAAGGAATTGACCACATAAAACCTTCTAGTGAAAACTACATTGGAAGGATTACCGTCTTTAAATACCTTTAAAATATAATTACCTGCTTTAGTGGGTTTACATTGTTGATTAGGAATATTAAATTGATAATGATAATAAGGTTGAATAGCAATAGAAGATACATTAAATATATTGATCTTGTTTTGAGCAAAACCAGTAGTATACTCAAAAGGACTAATAGGAACAGGCTGCCATTGATCATCTACTAATTCAATACTATAAAAATAATTTTGATAGCTAAAATTGAAATCATCAAAGCTAATGGTCAATACACCAGGATCATTTAATCCAATAATAGGTAAATCCCTGGGCCTTCCTTCTGGATGCACCAAAATAGTATGAATCGAACTATCCAAACTTTGATCCGGATTGAATTGAGCAAACAAGTTCGTCTGCATAAAAAGAAGCCATAAAAAAATCAAAGCCTTATTCATTCTATCTTCTTTATTTCATTACGAAACTAGGCCATATTTCATAATATATTATGATAAATAAGTTAGATTTGAAAAAAATAACCCTTTTGAATACCGCTTTTGAAATAGCAAAAAGAATGAGCTTCCAAAAAAGCAAAAGCAATACGAGTTTTATTGTGAAGCTCTCTATTGCTGCTACTTCAATAAGCATAGCGGCCATTATACTCACTTTTTCCATAGTGAACGGTTTTCAAGAACAAATTGCTCAGAAAGTTTATCAGTTTTGGGGAAGCATAAGAATCAACCCTATCAATGGAAATGTACTCAGTGAATCTGCCCAATTATTGAATGCCATAGAACAATTGCCAGAAGTGAAGAGTGTACAGCCTTATGCCACTCAAACAGCTGTGATAGCTTATGAAAAAGAAATGGAAGGCATTATTGTAAAAGGAATGAACAAAAGGCAGTCTATTCCTTTTTTGCAAACGAGTTCAAATTTGAACGAATTATTTATTGATAAGAATGATGAAACAGTCTTGTCCCAAGAAATTGCTAACAAAATTGGTGCAAGCATTGGCTCTGTAGTGAGAGTCAATTTTTTACAAAACGGTAAAGTTCAGGAGAGAAAATTTAAAGTAAAGGGTATTTACCATTCAGGAATTGAAGAATATGATGCACAATTTATTTTTATTGATTTAAAAGTTTTGCAATTAATGAATGTAGAAAGCACCGAGATAAGTGGCTATAGCATTCAATTACATGAACACGCCAATGCCGAGTTCATTCAGAAAAAAATACAAGCCATTTGCCCTCCTAATACCGTAGCTACCAGAATTGAAGAAGACTATCCTCAGATCTTTGATTGGATTGGCGTTCAAACAGTCAATAGAAATGTAGCAGTAACCATTATGTTGATTATTGCTGTAGTGAACTTATTAACCTGCTTATTTATTTTAATCTTAGAAAGAGTGCATATGATTGGCACATTGAGTGCTATGGGTGCAGACGAACAATTTATCAGAAAAGTATTTTTATACCAAGTAAGCTTTATTAATTGGATGGGAATTGCAATAGGATCGGTAATTGGTATTGGCTTGTCTCTACTTCAATACTATACAGGTTGGATTCAGCTTGACGAGACTGCCTATTTCATGAAGACATTGCCAATAAAGATCATCCCCGTACAAATTATTCTAGTAATTATAGGCACAGCAGTAGTGAGCTATATCTCTTTTTTAATCCCCACAATTTGGATTAATAAAATAAGTCCAGCAAAGACCATTCGATTTGATTAATTATTGGGCCTTCCAATGAGATAAAATAATCCCCGTAGCTACTGCAGCATTTAAAGACTCTGCTTCGCCAAATTTTGGAATAGAAATAGCCTCTTTGATCAATGGCTGCAAAGTTGATCTAATGCCTTTTGATTCATTTCCAATAATCAAAAACCCTTCATTTTGAAATTGAGTTTGATAGATGGATTTCCCTTCTAAGAGTGCTCCGTAAATTGGCAGTTTTTGCTCGGACATTAAGGCTTTAATATCATCAACAACTTCTACTCTAACCCTTAAAAAACTTCCCATAGTACTTTGAATCACTTTAGGATTATAAAAGCCAGCAGTATCTTCTGTGACAATTATTTGAGTTCCACCAAACCAATCGAAAGTTCTAATTATTGTACCTAGGTTTCCTGGATCCTGAATGCCATCTAATACTAAAGTTAAATTTCCTTTAAAGTGTAATGCTGAATCAAACTGCTTCTTCTTTACCAAAGCGATCACCTGATTGGGCTGCTGCAATAAACTCATTCTCTCCAATTCTTCTTCCGAAACTATTGTAAAATGAGCGACGGGCTTATTCATTTCATTTGCCCATGATTCAAGACCGCAAACCGCTTCCACCTCCCAGTCAGTGTCTAAGAGCTCTCCTACCAATTTAGGTCCTTCTACAATAAACACAGATTCTTGGGCCCATTGTTTTTTATGGGCAAAAGATTGGATATATTTGAGCTCATTCTTACTAATCATCTTTATGTCATTACTGAGCAATAAAAATATTAGATTCTACTCAAGATATTGCCTATTGGGCCTTATATTTTTATTATACAGCTGTTCTGATCTAAAAAAAGCCATTGTACACGATTATCCAAAAGAGATTCCTTTTGTATACAAGAATGAAATTATTGTAGAAGGTCAACAAAGCAAGCAATTCAAAAAAGAAATGCAATTGGCCTTAGAAACATATTGGGATGATAGTTTAAAGGCAAAATACATTAGACAATTTGGTTTTTTTAAAACACTTGTTCAACCTGTATACTTCCAATCAGATAGAATCCCCAGGTCAATCAACTACATGCAATCCTATTTGGCTTCTGAAGGATATAATCATGCAATCATCACTCCTAGTTATCAAATTGATACCATAAAGAACGAATATAGAACCACTATTCAAATGAAAGTGGATTTACAATTAAAAACAATTATAGATTCGGTTTTTTATCAATTATCAGATCCGGGTTTACAAAAAATAGCTTTGGCGAACACCCAGCAATCCTATTTACAAAAAGGGGATGCATATTCAAATCAATTAATCAATAATGAATTAGATAGATTGGTGGAATTATTCAGAAATAATGGATATTATAATTTTACCAAGGAAAAGATTTTTGCAGAAATTGATACCCTAGACCCTTCATTATTGCAAGTAAATTTGGATCCGCTCATTCAGATGGATCAAGTAATTACAGCAAATCAATCCAATTTGGCGAATCCAAAATGGAAAATAAGTATTCAATTAAGAAATAGCAATACAAATTCAACAAAAGTATATCCTATTGGTAAGCAGTTATTTTATAGTGATTTAAGTATCAATGATAATCCAGATTCAGTAATTAATCAGCCTATTCCTTTTAGGGAAGAGTACAAGTCTATTGTTCATCTGTATAGAAAGCCAAAGTTCAAAACCAGCATTTTTGAAGAACAATCTTTTATTGCAATTGGAGAACCCTATAATGAAGCTAAGTTTTTTCAAACCTTAAATAATTTTAGCAGTCTAGGGGCATGGCAACAAATTGATGCTAGATCGACCTTGTTAAATGATAGTGTTTATTTACATTATCTTCTTGTTCCAAGTTTAAGAAGAAGTATTAGTGCGGATATAGAAGGCAGTAAAAACTCTGCTCAATTAGGAGGGGGTAATTTATTGGGTCTTTCTACAAGCTTAACTTATAGAGATAAAAATGTTGCCAAAAAATCTATCCCAAGTATTACAAGCGTGAGAACTGGTGTGGAGTTGAATTTAAATAATAGCAGAGACCAATTAGCACAAACCTTGCTATGGAATCTAGGACATACTTATAGTTTCCCTAATATTTTAATTCCATTTTTTAAGCACCAGCATGCCAAGAATTATGTTACAAAAACCAATTTTTTATTAAATGGATTAAGCATCAATAGATTAGAATACTACCAATTAAAATCATTTACTACAAGTTGGGGATATGAATGGAAAAGTACCACCAATACTTCAGAAAAAACTTTCATTTATAAGCCAATTAATATTGAAATGTATCAATTAAATAAATTTGCCAAATTGGATAATTTATTAGCATTGAATCCATTCTTAAGATCTTCATTCAATGACGGAAATGTAATGAGTCAAACATTTACTTTTACTCATGCAACTCCTTCTAAAAAATTTACCAACCAACATAATTTTGTTAAAATAGGTATTGAAGAAGCAGGCGCTATCACCAATATTATTCCTTCACTCAATAAAAATATTTATACTTATTTCAAAGCTGAATTAGAACTTCGTAAATCTATTAAGCTAGCTTATTCAGAGTGGGCATTTAGAGTAATGGGCGGTTATGGCAATAATTATAGTAAGGATAAAAATTTAGGCGGTGCTCTTCCTTTCTTCAAACAATTTACGGCAGGAGGTCCTTATAGTATGCGTGCTTGGGGTTTAAGGCAATTAGGATTAGGTAGTTCTAATTTTTATGACACTAGCAAGACAAGCAGTAATTTTGATCGTTTTGGCGATGTTCAATTGGAGGCAAATATTGAATACAGATTTAACTTATTTCAGTGGGGATCTTATAAGCTTGGTTCTGCCCTTTTTGCCGATATGGGTAATATCTGGAATGCAAGAGATACAGATGCAGATCCAAAAGCAGGATTTCAGTTAAATAGATTGTATAAAGATTTAGCTATTGGCGTGGGTACTGGATTAAGATTTGACTTTAATTATTTTATCGTCAGAATTGATTACGCTTTAAAAATGAAGGACCCAACTAGAATCAATAATAATGGATGGTTGGATTTAAAAAATATTAAATGGTCTGAAGTAAAACCTAATAATATTAAAGTAAATAATTACGCTTGGCAATTTGGTATTGGATTACCTTTCTAATGAATCGTTGGCCAATAATTGCTCTATGTCTTTTTGTAAATTTTCCCACTGCATTGCATCTTCCACATTAAATGCTCCAATCTTTGTTCTTCTGAGTGCACTCATATAAGCCCCTACTCCCAATGCATCTCCAAAATCTTTTACCAAGCTTCTAATATAAGTGCCGGTTGAACAAACCACTTTAAAATCTATCTTGGGTAAATCTATATGGGTGATTTCAAAACTTTCAATGGTAATAGGTCTAGGATCCACTTTAACTTCTATTCCTTGTCTTGCGGATTCATACAATCTTTTACCATCTTTTTTAATGGCAGAATGTTGAGGTGGCATTTGTAAAATAGCGCCAACAAATTGTTTTGTTGCAGCTTTTATTTGTGCTTCAGTAATATGATCAATAGATTGGAAATTTTCAGGCTCAGATTCTAAATCATAGGTAGGTGTGGTTGCTCCAATGATCAAAGTTCCTGTGTACTCCTTGGTCATCCCCATATAAGTATTGATTTGTTTGGTAAACTTACCTGTACATATAATTAATAAACCAGTAGCCAAGGGATCTAATGTACCTGCATGTCCAACCTTAGTGACTTTAGTTAAATGACGGACTTTCTGCACCATATTAAAAGAAGTCCATCCAATGGGTTTGTCTAATAATAAAACTTTACCTTCTAAAAAAGGCGTTAAGGCAGCTGGTATTGGTTTTTGTTTTAAGCCCATTGTGGCAACACATTAATAGGCTCTAGCAAACAATACTCTTTGAGTAGAAGGATTACCGGTTAAAATACATTTACCCGCTTCTTGCTCATTATTTAATGGTATACAACGAATAGTCGCTTTAGTCAATTCTTTGATTTTCTCTTCTGTTTCAGGTGTACCATCCCAATGTGCTGCAACAAAACCAGCCTTGGTATCTAAGATTTGAACAAACTCATCCCAGCTTTCTGCTTTAGTGATATGTTCATCTCTATACTGCTTCGCTCTTTCAAATAAATTTGATTGTATTTCTTCCAATAATGTACTTACGGTATTGGTTAAGCCATCCATTGATACAGATGATTTTTCTTTGGTATCTCTTCTAGCAATTTCTACTTGGTTATTTTCCAAATCTCTTGCACCGATTGCAATTCTTACAGGCACTCCTTTTAATTCGTATTCTGCAAATTTCCAACCTGGTCTTTGATTATCTGAATCATCATACTTCACTCTAATACCAGCGGCTTTGAAAGATTGCATGAATTCTTTTACTTTAACATCTATCGCTGCTTTCTGTTCATCCCCTTTATAAATTGGCACAATCACCACTTGCAATGGAGCAATTTTTGGAGGCAACACTAATCCTTGATCATCACTATGTGTCATTACCAATCCTCCAATTAATCTTGTACTCACACCCCAGCTTGTTGCCCAAACATAATCTAATTGATTGCTCTTATCACTGAACTTAACATCAAATGCTTTTGCAAAATTTTGTCCCAAGAAATGCGAAGTACCTGCTTGTAATGCTTTACCATCCTGCATTAAAGCTTCTATGCAATAAGTGTCTTCTGCTCCCGCAAATCTTTCGTTAGGTGTTTTAACTCCTTTAATCACAGGCATCGCCATCCAATTCTCTGCAAAGTCTGCATATAAATCCAAAATCATTTTTGTTTCTTCAATAGCTTCCTCTTTAGTGGCATGTGCAGTATGACCTTCCTGCCATAAAAACTCTGCTGTTCTTAAAAACAATCTTGTTCTCATTTCCCATCTCACCACATTCGCCCATTGATTCACTAAAATAGGTAAGTCTCTATAAGATTGAATCCAAGTTTTATAGGTATTCCAGATAATTGCTTCACTGGTTGGACGAACAATTAATTCTTCCTCCAATTTAGCTTCTGGATCCACCATTAATTTTCCTTTATTATTAGGATCTGTTTTCAAACGATAATGGGTAACAATCGCACACTCTTTTGCAAATCCTTCTGCATTCTTTTCTTCTGCCTCAAACAAAGACTTAGGAACAAATAACGGGAAGTAGGCATTTTGGTGCCCTGTATCCTTAAACATTTTGTCTAATGTTTGTTGCATATTTTCCCATAATGCATAACCATAAGGTTTGATTACCATACAACCTCTAACTGCGCTATAATCAGCCAAATCTCCCTTTAAAATAAGGTCATTGTACCATTGAGAATAGTCTTGTGCTCTTGTCATTAATTCCTTTGCCATAATTGATAAAATATTAACATTTTAGGTAGTAACAATTCATCTACGAAAAACGCCTTATATATTAAACTTTTGTACCTTTAGGTTGTCAAAAGTATGCTAAATCAGGGGCATATTAAAACCAAAAATATCGTAACATGAAAAATCTAAAAACTAACATCCATTTTGGCGTCTTAGGCTTCGGCTTATTGGCATTTAGTTTATTGCAAACCAGCTGTACCAGTTTACAACAAACTACTGCAAGCATTGCAAAAGATGACCTGTACGATTCACCTACTACTGAAGTTAGCAAAGAGGTTGCCGTTTCAGCAGATGCGCAAGAAGAGAATTATCAAGAATATCAAAACTATCAAGACGATCGTTTTTTAAGATTAAAAGTAGCTAATAGAAATAGATGGTCTACCATTGACGATTTTGGTTACTGGAATAATCCTAGCTATAGAATGAGTTTATCTATGGGCTACGGAATGGGTTTTGGTGGTTGGGGTTTTGGAAATGTTGGAATTGGCTGGGGTTGGAACAACTGGGGATGGGATCCATGGTATAGTGGATTCTACGGACCATCTTGGTACGCTCCATTTGGATATGGTGGCTGGGGAATGAATAGTTGGGCTTGGGATCCATGGTTTGGTGGATTTGGAGGATTCGGTGGCTTTGGAGGATGGGGTGGTTTTGGCGGATGGGGTTATGGTGGACTTGGATGGAACCCTTATTTCGCAGGTTACTGGAATCCATATAGACCAATTTTTTATGGAGGTGGATATTATGGTGGTATAGGTTTCCCCAATAATGGTGTAAGATTAAGAGAGCGAATTCCTATGCAACCAAGCAGAACAAATTTAGCTGGTTACAATAATTCTAATAGAAGCTTTAATGGAAATGGTTTCAGACCAAATGATAATATGAATAGCGGCAGGTCAAGAAATATCAATAGTGCTACTATTAACAATAATAGTTTTGGAAACTTAATGAGAAGAGCTGTAAGTAGTAATGCTGCTTATAATAATTCAAGATCCAATAATTCAAATTCATTAGAAAGACCTTCTCGTTTTTCTAACAATAATAATTTCAACTCCTCACCCGTAAGATCTAATAGCACCCCAAGCTTTAATAGTGGTGGAGGTAGTATTGGAGGAAGCAGTGGAGGAGGAAATTTTGTAGGCGGTGGAAGAAGAGGCGGCGGTGGTCGTTAGTCTTACTCAATAAAAAAGAAATTGTTTAAATAAATCATTATGAAGAAATTTTTATTCTTAGTATTCATGGGTGCGACTACATTGGTAAACGCACAAACGCCAGAAGATGCTTTAAGACTGTCTTGGCTAACACCCAACGGAACTCCAAGAAGCAATGCATTAGGTGGTGCTATGGGTTCATTAGGCGGAGACTTATCTGCAACTAGCATTAACCCTGCTGGATTGGGATTTTATAAATCAAATGAATTCTATATCTCCACTAACTACAATTCAAATAATAATCAATTCAACTACTTTGGCAACAAATCTAGCATTGATAATAATAAAATGAATCTAGGTATTGTAGGGATGGTTTTTGCAGATGCCAACAGAAAAAGCAAATACAAAAACAGCAATTTCTCTATTAGCTTTACCAAACTAGCAGACTACAACAACAGTTATAGCTTTAGAGGGCAAAATAGTTATAGTAGTTATTTAGAAAAATTCGCAGATCAATTATACTATGATGGAGCAAGCTTAAAGCAAGCAGAGCAAAATTATATTTACGGAAGCTCTTTAGCATACCAATCAAAATTAGTACTGCCAGTACTTGATGCAAATAAAGATGTCACAGATTACCAAGCTATTGTAAAAGGAAATGTAAATCAATTTTACGATGCTACTACTACAGGTAGTTATAATGAAATGAGTTTTACTTGGGCAAATAATGTAGAAGATAAATTATACTTAGGTGGATCTATTGTAATGCCAATGATCAACTACTCCAATTCATTAAACTATACAGAGTCATATTCCAATAACAATGATGGTATTTTTGATTTTTACGAAAATTATAGTTCTAAAGGATTTGGTATTGGTGCAAAATTAGGATTGATCTATAAGCCTGAAGCTTTCTTTAGATTGGGTTTAACAGTGCATACCCCTCAATTAATTAGTTTTAGTGATGCCGTAAATGCTTCTATGTATAGTAACGAATTTCCAGGCGGAATTAGTTCAGGAAATTTAAGAAATGAATTTAGCAATAATTATTACCCAAGATATAGCAATTACAATGTTAGCACGCCCACTAAAGCCATCTTAAGTGGTAGCTATTTCTTTGCTAGCCCAAGCAAGCCTACACAACCATTAGGCTTTATTAGTGCAGACTTGGAATTTGTTAATTATAGCAATACCAAATATTACACATTAGACAATGATGCATCTGTAGTAAATTATTATCAAGATTTGAATAATATCATTAAGAACACATACAAAAATGCTGTCAATTTTAAAATTGGTTCTGAACTAAAATTATCTAAATCTTGGTTAGCAAGAGCTGGCGCTGCTTATTATGGATCACCATATAAAGACAATGGCATCAGTGCTGCTACTATGAGTATCACTGGTGGCCTAGGATACAGAATGGGCAATCATTTTATTGACTTTACCATTGTGAACATCTCTTCTAAAGATGCCATATTCCCTTATAGATTGATTGATAAAGACAACTATTACGCAGAACAAAAAAGCAATAGAATGATCTTAAGTATTGGTTACGGAATTAAATTCTAAAGATTTACTTAAATAATTCCCATAAAAAAACGCTCCAAATTCTTGGAGCGTTTTTTATTAAGCAGCTTTAAAGCTTATTTAAGGTCTTCTACTTTCAAACCTTGGTTCACTTTGATAGAATCAAAGCTTAGGTTCATTTTAAATTGCCCTAAGTCCATTACTGCTTCTTTTGCAAATGCTACCCCATCAACTTTTTGATAGTTCTTGTAGTATTGTTGTTGAGTAACCGGACCTTGTGGACCTTTTTCCACCTTAGTAGTTTTCACTAATAAATAAGATGCTGCGTCATAGAATCTATGTGATTTTTTACCTGATGGAGAAGTGATTTCAACATCAATGGCATCTTTACCGTCTACTTGCTCAATGCCTACAATATTTAATTTATATCCTTTTTGCAAATACATCAATTCTGGAACCAAATAAGCAGACTCATCTAAACCTTCTTTTAAATCATCCGTAATAGGCGCTTGCATGCCTTGTTGACTTACTTCATATTTGCCATCCACAACAGCTTGCTTTGAAATTACCATTCCACCCATAGACATTAGCATTACAGCACTACCAGGTTGTACGATTTTTTGCACCACATCAATAGATTGACCCATCACGGCAACTTTGCCATTTAATTGAACATCCTTAATTTTTTCAATAGAAGCTTTCCCACCCATTGCATCCACAGTTTTGTTAATCAAAACATCTACCGTTAAAGATGCGTCTGCTTTAACTTCTTTAGGTGCTGCCACTTCATTGCCTTCCATATCAAAGTACTTTACCTCTCCATACTTTTCCAAGCCCTTTGCCACTTGTTTAGCATCACCTACTACCACAATATGCATTTGTCCAGGTTGTAATAAACTAGAAGCAACTTCTTGAACCTGTGCAGCGTTAACAGAAGCTAGATTGGTTAAATACTTTTGGTAATAATCTGCTGGTAGATTGTATTTTTCAATGTCTAAAGCAAATCCTGCAATAGTTGTTGGATTTTCCAAAGATCTTGCAAAACCACCTGCTAAATAATTTTTCATTCTACTCAATTCTTCATCGCCCACTTTTTCATTTCTTATTTTATTGATTTCAGCAAGGGTTTCTTGAATTGAACTATCTGTTTTTTCATTTCTCACAGAAGCTTCTGCCTTAAAAATACCTACATATTTATTAGATCTTAAAGAAGAATAAGCACCATAAGTAAAACCATGTTTCTCTCTTAAATTAGCGAATAATCTACCAGAGAAACCACCGCCTAAAATATTATTCATCACATTGGAAGCAATATCATTTGGCGCACCTTTTACTAATTGAACTGGAGTTGCAATGGTTACCACACTTTGAACAGCAGATGGTCTATCAACCAATGCTACATATGTTTTTGCAGGTCTAGCAGATTTCTCAAATTGTTGTGCTGGCACATTTCCCTTTTGCCATGCACCTAAATATTTTTCAGCCAATTTCTTCGCTTCCATTGGCTCTATATCTCCAACAAAAAACAAACTAGCAATATTGGGCTTCCAATAATTGTTTACAAATGTCTTAACATCATCCAATTTGATTGAATTCACTGTTTTAGTAGTCATGATTTCACCAAATGCATGGTTAGCGCCATACACCAATTTTTTCACTACATTATCTGCTATAGCATCTGCATCATCCTTATTGCTTTCTATTCCAGAAATGGTTTGCTTTCTTACTTTCTCTAATTCATCTGAGTTCAATGCCGGATGTAAAACCACTTCAGACATGATACCAAATAAAGCAGGGAAATTAGATTTCAAAGATATAGCCACGGCACTTGTACTAGAAGTAGAAAGACTCCCCCCTAGATATTCTACAGCCTCATCCACTTGCTCCTTAGTCTTTGTTGTAGTACCTCTTTTTACCAATTGACCAGCCATATCTGCTAATCCAGCTTTGTCGCCTTCTTTAAATCCATCTATATCAAAGTTTAAACTTGCAATAACTCTTGGCAATTTGGTATTCTTTACTACAAATACTTTCAAGCCATTAGGCAAAGTAAATTTAACTGGACTACCTACTTGGATAATAGGCGCTTTGCCAGGTGCTGGCGCTTTAGTTCTGTCTACTTTTTGAGCTATAGCAGCCATTGGCAAAAGACAGATAATTATATTGAATATCTTTTTCATAATATGATAATTAAAATATGTTGATTTTATTTAGAAGCAGTTTTTTGCTTTGGTAAATAATAAAGTACTACACGATTATCCTTGTTTAAATATTTTTTAGCCACATTTAAAACATCTTCTCTAGTTACCTTATTATATTTTTCCAATTCTGTGTTAATCAAATTAGCATCACCAAAATACACTTCGTTATTCGCTAAACTTTCTGCAATACCAGCCATAGTTGCTTTGCTAGAAACTAGATCAGAGGTAATTTGATTTTTTACTTTTTGAAACTCTCTCTCTCCTACCAATTCATTTTTTAATTGGAATGTTACGCTATCCATACTTTGCTCTAAGGTCTCAATCTTTACACCCACATTCGCAATAGCTAATGTAATGAGCACACCCTCATCTTCATTAAAGAAAGGAACTGATTGAGCTGCAGCAGCCTCTTGCTTTTTATCTACTAAAATTTTATTCATTCTTGAAGAAGCTCCACCACTTAAAATAGTAGATAATACATTGAATGCATAATATTCATCGCCCCCTTGCTTTGGTGCTCTATAGGCTTGGAACACGCCTGGCAATTGAATATTGTCATAAATCACATCTCTTACTTCTCCACCCAAAGCTGGTTCTTTAATAGTAGGACGATTAATGGCAATAGTGCCTTTTGGAATGGATCCAAAATAAGCAGCAATTTTTTCTTTTAATTCAGCCTTATTAAAATCACCTGCAATAGACAATACGCAGTTATTAGGAACATAATAGGTTTTATAGAATTGTATAAACTCTTCTAATTTAGCTGCATTTAAATGATCCATGCTACCAATTGGAGACCATCTATAAGGATGAACTTTGAAAGCTCTTTTTAACATCTCATTCAAGAAGCTACCATATGGACGATTATCCATTCTTTGACGCTTCTCTTCTTTCACCACTTCTCTTTGCGTATTCACACCAATTTGTTCAATTTTAGCATGCATCATTCTTTCACTTTCTAACCAAAGACCTAAGTCCACTTGATTAGATGGAAGTAATTCATAATAAAAAGTTCTGTCCTGTGAAGTGTTTGCATTCAAAGCACCACCTGCGTTGGTAACATACTTGTCAAACTCTCCTCTTTTAATATTTTCAGAACCTTCAAATAATAAATGTTCAAAAAAATGGGCAAACCCTGTTCTTGCCGTGTCTTCATTTTTAGAACCCACATGGTATAAGGCAGTTACTGCTACCACAGGCGCTGAATGATCTTCGTGTAAAATCACTTTTAAGCCATTGGGTAAAACATATTTTTCGAATTGAATAGACTGTGCAAATGCTGTTGCTCCAATGAATAGCATAAGACAGCTTAATAAAAACTGTTTTTTCATTATGTATAGTTTAAAATTTTGATGACTAAAGCTAGTGTGAATAGTAGAGTAGAACAAATAAATAAATGCTAAAATTTTGCAATTATCGTATTTAGTAAATCAGGCGCGGAAGCATTAAACCATTGAACAGTAGGGTCTTTTTTAAACCAGGTCATTTGCCTCTTAGCATAATGTCTAGTATTTTGCTGGATGGCTGCAATCACCTCCTCCAAACCTTGCTCTTGATTAAAATAAGGTATCCACTCGCTATATCCTACTGTCTGAAGGGCATTCAGTGAAAATTGAGGTGAAAGGGATTGTACTTCTTGCTCTAAACCATCAGCTATCATCTGCAAAACCCTAGCATTGATTCGATCGTACAAAATGGGCCTATCCATTTCTAGTCCTATCATTTTAATAGTAAATGGCCTTTGCTTTTTTTGTTGACCCTGAAAACTAAGAATCGATTTTCCCAACCCTTCCTTTACTTCCAATGCACGCATTAATCTTTGGGGATTTTCTTGCTCGGCCTGATCCCAATAGACTGGATCTTTTTGTTTCAATTCTTCTTGCAACCAAATCAAACCATTATCCTCATAAGATTGAGTGATATTTTTTCTTACAGATGGATCTATTGCAGGAATATCATCCAATCCTTCACAAAACGCTTTGATATATAAACCTGTACCACCCACCATCACAACCGAATCTTTTTGCTCAAATAATTTCTCCGTAATGGCTAAAGCATATTTTTCAAAAACAGATGCATTCACTGTTTCTGTTATAGAGTGGCTTGCAATAAAATGATGGGGCACTGTATTTAATTCTTCAACACTTGGTCTTGCAACACCAATAGTTAATTCCTTGTAACATTGTCTAGCATCTGCAGAAATAATCTCTGTTTGCAAATGTTTGGCCAATTGAATAGCTAAAGAAGTTTTTCCAACAGCAGTAGGACCTACTATTATATAAACTGTTTTAGACAAAATCGTTGAATTTAAAATGCTTCGGATGAATCGTCAAAAAATCCACCATTATCGTCCTCGCTAGAATCTTCATCTTCATCAGACTCATTTGAATCGGAGTCTTCACCCTCTTCACCAAATCCTTCATCTGCTTCAGATAAATCATATTTCTCTTCGATGTCTGCAAATTTTTCTCCCAATAAACCCTTGGTTCCATATTGCATAGGACCCACTCCTTCCACTCTTGAAATAACTGGGTATTCTAAACTCATATCTGCATCTGCATTCTTAATCACCTGAATTAATTCCACCAAGAATGTCCATGATTTATTAAAATCGTATAAATAAATAAAATGTTGATTAGTATCCATGATTTCAGAACCAATGGTAGTTTCATCCATCAACAAAGGAGCCACTGGATATTCTTTTTGATATACTTCCTTACTAATTTCTCTTCCTCTTTGCCATTTTTCATTGCTTCTAAAAAATGTTGCATCATGCTTTTGATCAAATTCAAAAGCTTTCAAAATAATTTGATGAAAATCAGAAAAATGCTGTGTATGCTTCACCAAGACATCTCTATAAATCGCGTCTTCCTCTTCCCAGTAAACTCTAAATTTTAAAATGGCCATAGGGTGATTTTGAAGCGCTAATTTACTATTTATTAGCCTTAGAAAACGAAAATGAGCCTACAATTATGCACTTACAGGTTTTAAACCAATTTTAGCCGCCTCCTGTATCATGAATTCATAGGCTGGCTCATAGGCATTAGGTATCACTCCATCCAAGATAGCTTCTCTTATGGCATCTTTAATGATGCCTACTTCTTTGGAAGGATGAATCCCAAATTTCTCCATAATCAATTCTCCTGTGATGGGAGGTTGCCAATTCCTAATTTTATCTTTTTCTTCTACTTCTACAATTCTTTGTTTCACCAATTCAAAACCTTGTAAATACCTTCTTACTTTGTTTTGATTTTTACTGGTAATATCTCCGGAACATAATGTCATTAATGAATCAATATCATCACCTGCATCAAACAACAATCTTCTAATAGCACTATCTGTTACATTTTCTTTGGTTAAAGAAATAGGTCTTAAATGCAATGCCACCAACTTTTGAACCATTTTCATTTTTTCATTCAATGGTAATTTTAATTGAGTGAAAATTTTAGGCACCATTCTTGCACCCACTACTTCATGGCCATGAAAAGTCCAACCAAACCCTTGTTCAAATCTTTTTGTTTTAGGTTTAGCAATATCATGCAATAATGCAGCCCATCTTAACCAGATATCATCCGATTGTCCTGCTACATTATCCAACACTTGTAATGTATGAGAGAAATTATCTTTATGTCCAATCCCATCCAATGTTTCAGCCCCTTCTAATTGAAGCAAGACAGGAAAAATAAATTCTAATAAACCAGCGTCTTTTAACAAGTACCAACCCTTTGATGGCTTAGCCGTCATCATGATCTTTTGCAACTCATCTGTAATTCTTTCTTGGGAAACAATTTTGATTCTGCTCGCCATTCTTTGAATGGAATGAAAAGTCTCTTCTGTAATGGTAAAATCTAATTGAGTGGCAAAACGAATCGCACGCATCATTCTTAATGGATCATCATCAAAAGTTTGATCGGGCGCTAAAGGTGTTTTTAAAATACCTTTTTCTAAATCTTGTAAACCCCCAAATGGATCAACGATGGTTCCAAAATGAGCGTCTGATAATTCAACTGCTAATGCATTAATCGTAAAATCTCTTCTATTCTGATCGTCTTCAATCGTACCCGGAGCCACTTGTGGTTTTCTACTATCTCTGGAATAACTTTCTTTTCTGGCACCTACAAATTCAATTTCAATATCTTGAAATTTTACTTGCGCCGTACCGAATGTCTTAAACAAACTTACGGGAGGTAAGGGCTTAAATAGTTTTGCAAATTGCTGCGCTAATTCCATACCATCTCCCATGCAAACAATATCAATATCCTTAGTGGTTCTATCTAAGATTTTATCTCTCACAAATCCACCCACTGCGAATGCAGGAATATCCAATACAGATGCCGCTTTGGCAACTGCATGTAATAATTCAGCTTCTCTTGATGTAAAATGAATTTGCATAGCAAGCAAAAGTACTTAATTGTTCAGTATATTCGTATGCAAATAGCCGCTAATAGTGGCAAAATAAAGACAAATGACCTCCCTAAGCATTGTAATTGTTAGTTATAGATGTTGGCAAAGATTGGATACTTGTTTAAAAAGTATTCAACAGCAATCCTTGGACTTCTTGGAAGTGATAGTGGTGGACAATCATTCCAATGATGGCAAAATAAAAGAATTCATGTTGGCGCATCCATCAGTTCAATTTATTCAGCAAGAAATTAATGGAGGATTTGCACAAGCATGTAATAAAGGAGCATCTATTGCAAAGGGAGAATGGATTTTATTTTTAAATCCAGATACCATTTTAGAACCGAACACCCTTCCCCTTCTTATTCAAAAAACAAATAACCAACCTGATTGGAAATTAATTGGCATTAAACAATTAGATGAAAAAGGAAAAGATACTTATCCATTTGGCTTGTTTTTACAATGGTGGAATGTTTGGCCCCCTATTAGAAGTATTCAAAGATTGATTGGAGGAAAAAAACTTTCTAAAAAAGAATGGAGTGCTCATTCTGTAACATATCCCGATTGGATTTCTGGATCTTTTGTTTTAATGAGATACGCAGATTTTAAAACCATTGGTGGATGGGATCCACAATTTTGGATGTATTGTGAAGATCAGGATTTAAGCAAAGCCGCAGCATCATTGGGTTGGAAAAGAGTAATGTACAATGATATTCAATGCGTGCATAGCCACGGAGGTTCTTCCAGAATTAATCCAAAAGTAAAAGCGATTACTAAATCAGCTGTGATTATTTCTAATTTTAAATATTTCCGCAAACATATTGCCTTGCCTGGAAGATGGATTGCTCAAGCAACCCTTTTATTGATGACCATCATTAACTTATTGATTGCCCTTCCTTTTTCGAGTACCAAAAGACAAATGGTAACAGAGCTTTTGTATAACAGAAGATAACTAGTTTCTAATCACCATTAAATTTCCCTCAGCATCCCATTTTACAATAGAGGAAGGTTGTTGAATGCTTTGATCATCTTGCCTATATCGAACAATATAATCTACCCCATCTTTTATATCCAATGAAATATCTGTAAAACAAAGTGGTGTTGGATAACCAGAAATATTAGCTGAAGTACTTACAATGGGTTTCCCAAATGCTTGAATCAATTTGTTACAGAATAGCTCTTTACAAATTCTTATAGCAATACTCCCATCAGAAGATATTAAATTTTTTGCCAAGCCTTTGGCTTGTTCATAAATTACTGTTGTGGGTTGATGTACACCTTTGATGTAATCGAAAATTTTGATATTAGTTTGATTGGTATATTCCAAAATGCTTTCCTCATTAGCTACCAAAACAATTAAAGACTTTATATCAGCTCGCTTTTTTAAGTCAAAAACTTTAGCTACAGCAGTTTCATTGGTGGCATCACAACCAATACCCCATACTGTATCAGTGGGATATAAGATTAATCCCCCTTTACGAAGGACTTCTATACTTGATTGTAAATCATCTTCCATTAAAAACATATTGCAAATTAACCATTCGAGCCGTATTTTTGCCCAAATTGAAAAAAATGGAATTAAAAACAACTATCGAAGCTGCATGGCAGGATCGTGGATTATTAAAGGACGCAAAATATAGTGACGCAGTTAGAGCAATCATTGAAGAGGTAGATAAAGGAAGATTAAGAGTTGCTGAACCACAAGGGGATCAATGGGTAGTGAATGAATGGGTGAAGCAAGCTATTCTAATGTATTTTGGTATCCAACAAATGCAAACATGGGAAATTGCTCCATTTGAGTTTCATGATAAAATGTTATTAAAATCTGGTTATGCCGCTTTAGGTGTAAGAGCTGTGCCACATGCCATTGCAAGATATGGAGCATATTTAGCAAAGAATGTGGTGTTGATGCCAAGCTATGTAAATATTGGCGCTTATGTAGATGAAGGAACGATGGTGGATACTTGGGCAACTGTTGGAAGTTGTGCTCAAATTGGTAAAGGAGTTCACTTAAGTGGTGGTGTAGGTATTGGTGGTGTATTAGAGCCATTACAAGCAAGTCCAGTAATTGTAGAAGATGGTTGCTTTATTGGAAGTAGATGTATTGTTGTAGAAGGAGTACACTTAGAAAAAGAAGTAGTGTTGGGTGCAAATGTAGTATTAACACAAAGCACCAAGATTATTGATGTAAGTGGACCAACCCCTATTGAATACAAAGGAAGAGTTCCTGCTAGAAGTGTTGTAATTCCTGGTTCATATACCAAAACCTTCCCTGCTGGAGATTTCCAAGTAAGTTGTGCATTAATTATTGGACAAAGAAAACCAAGTACAGATTTAAAGACCAGTTTAAATGATGCATTAAGAGATTTTAATGTAGCTGTATAAAAAAGTCATTTTCATATAATCAAGGTTTTGCCATTGCCATCTTAGGCACTTTGCTTTTTTCTACAAAAGCAATATGGATCAAACTTTGTTTTAGAGAGAGTAATATCAACGCAACAAGTTTATTAACCTTGCGGATGTTACTCTCTCTTCCATTTTATATCATCATATTATGGAGCATCAAAAGAAATGGGAAAGCTATAAAGACTAGCAATAAAACTTATCTATGGGCGATTGCTATGGGTTTGTTAGGATATTATGCAAGTAGTTTATTTGATTTTATTGGACTCCAATATGTATCAGCAGGCATTGAAAGAATTATACTTTTCATTTACCCCACTTTGGCCGTTTTAATCAATTATTGGATTTTCAAAGTCCCCATCATTAAAAAACAATGGTGGGCCATTTTGGTAACCTATCTTGGGATTGGACTGGCTTACTGGAGTGAAATCAACCAATTTCAAAATACAGAACTATTCGTCTTTGGTTCCATCATGGTTTTACTATGTGGTATAACCTACGCCCTATATCTTGTTGGTACAGGTAAACTGATTCCTAAAATGGGGGCAACTCAATACACCAGTGTTGCCATGTTATCCGCCACAGCAGGGATATTTACCCATTTTTGCATAACCGAACCCATCAATAGTATACCTCAATATATTCATCCCAATCATCCAATCTTTGTATATGTGATAGGATTAGCCCTAATTGCGACAGTCATCCCCTCTTTTCTACTCAGTACCGGAATGAAGCGAATTGGATCCAATGATTTGGCCATTGTAACTAGTATTGGACCAGTAGCAACCCTTTTTCAAGCCAGGTATCTTTTAAATGAACCCTTTAGTCTTTTACAAATTCTAGGAACCCTTTTGGTGATTATTGGGGTACTAATGGTCAAGAAATCAGCTATAGATTAAAAATTTTGGGGTGACCAAGACGAATCTTAACCACCCCGATTATCCTTCCCCCAAAGGATAATATATTTAATATTTTACTAATTTGTATTTAGTATTTGTTCTATTCAAAAGCAAATATGCAAGTAATAAACGCAGAAGTATAGGTTTTTTGTAAACTAAGTAGTGAAATAATAAAAATTGCGTTAAAATATTGTATTTATATTAATTATATATTAATAAATTATATAATTTTTATAATAACAAATAAGTTATTTTCTTATTATATATTTTTAGGTATTTTTGATTATTATCTAAATTATGAAAACAGGATTACTGACCTTTTATTGCTTACTCATTTTTAACCTTATTAGTGCTCAGAACACTAATAATAGATTAAATGATTATGAAGCAAACTTGATACAAATAATCCAAAAAGATAGTGCAGACTTTTATGCTACCATAGATAATAATGATTTTAAATTTGGAACCCAGTTCAAGGGTGCAACCTTTATAAATATCGTTAAACATCAAGGACAGATCTTGGTCCAACCACTTGGTACTGGAAGATTATACGAAATTGTACAAAAAGACAATATTTACTTCAGCAAAAGGATCGATTCAACCATCCATTCTGGAGTTAATTTTTTCTCTAAGACTTTTTTTGCTAGAGACACATTGTATCAATTTGGTGGATTAGGATTTTGGACCATAAGGGGAATAATGACCTTTTTTAGTAAAGAAACCAATCAATGGGAACTAGTTCAAACCAATAGAGCAGTCCCTAGCTTCTTTGATCTAAATCAAGATGCAGTTACCCATGTAATTGACCATCCGAAAAATCCTAAACTTTATTTGTCCAATTCATATAAATATAAAAACTACCCTCAATCTTTTGACATAGTTGGAAATGACACCTGCTTTGTATTTGATTACAATACAAAATTATGGTCACCATTAGGTAAATTAAACCCAGAGTTAAAAAGAATACTTCTTGCAAAGAATTCTTTATCATTGAATTTAGGTCAATACCATGTGATACAAAGTGCCTTAGAATTCTATTGGATCAATTTTGAAAACAATAGTTATGGAAAGTTCAAGGCTAAATACAATGGCGAAATAAGACAAAAATGGCTAAGTATATACAACAATGAGAGTAAAGTTGGTATTGTAAATTTTCAATTTAATATTGGTAAAAATATCTATTTCATTAAATTATCAAAAGATAGAAAAATTGAGTACGAGCAGTTCGTTTTCAGTGAAGATATGATTGATAAAAATAACCAAGACTATATTTACTCTAACAAAACAGATTATATTAGTATCATTACTAATTTTTTGGATGCAAATAAAACTGTTTTACTGCTAATATTATCGAGTATTGCACTTTTTGTTTTCGTAAATAGCTTTCAAAAGAAAAGAAAGAAATTACCCAAAGAAGTGGTGACTATCTTAAATAATAATTTCTTTTCTGCTTTAACCATTGTTGAAAAAGAATTGATTGAAGAATTGTATAACCATCACTTAAAAGGAGAAGAAGTGTCTACTAAGTTGATTAATAAAATCATTGGGGTTCAGCAAAAAGACACACTTACTCAGAATAAAAGCAGAAGTGATTATTTTATCAGAATCAACCAGAAATTTAAAATGGCTACCCAGTATACAGAGCCATTAATCGTAAAGCAAAGAGATCATTCAGATAAAAGACAATACAATTATAGTTTGAATAGTACTTATATTGCGGATATAGAAAAGTTATTTAAAGAATAAGGTCAAATAAAACTATACAACTAGTAAACTACAACCCCTTCTGTCACTATTGTCTGATCTTCCAAGTACACTATAACTTCCATCTTCATACACTTCTGCAATATCTTGAGTGGCAATGAATGCACAGCTATATATGTTAGCCAAATCAATAACATGTAAAATGCCTCTTCCAACTGTTTTTAATTGATTGGGGTCTTCCTCATCTCCCACTAATATCTTCATCCAAGGCGGGCATTTAAAAATACCGTCTTTTATTGCATAGGCTTGACTTAACAATTCGGTCATCCCATATTCTGAATGAATAGTAGAAGTACCTAACCTTTCATTTAAATAAGTATGTAGCATTGGCTTGATCATCTCCGTTCTTCTTCCCTTCATCCCTCCTGTTTCCATCACAATGGTGGATCTTAGTTGTTGGGGAAATGCATCTGCAAAATCCATCAAAGCAAAACTTACACCAATTAAAATGGTTTTTTGTTTTGCAGATTCCAATGTTTTCAAAACAGCATCCAATTTTTCAAACTCATTCAAATAAAAACCACTCAATGCATGAGAAGACTGTTTGATTAAATGGTCTACCATATAAACCAAACTAGAATGTGATCTTTCTAAATAGGAAGGCAACAATCCAATTATACAATATTCAGAAGCTTGTCCATAAAATAATTCAAAGCCCTTGTTGAAACTAGACTCATATATGTTCAAATCTCCCACCCAATGTTTGCTCACCACATCTCCAGTTGTACCGCTACTCTCAAAATGAACAGCCGGTTTTGGACCAATAAATACATCATGTGTTTTGAAAAAAGAAATGGGCAAAAAAGATATACCCCCTGAAAGCTTTACCCAATCCTTGTACACAGGGTTGTGTTCGGCCTGCCATTTGGCTAAAAGTTGGGCTTTATTGTCAAAATCAGCGGGGCTCAATGCCCATAATGCTTCTATATCAAAGGGTGGTTGAATCATTGTTTCAGTCTACAAAAGTAAGTATTTATTGAACTATAAATAAAAGCAATAAGTGCTATCTTGCAGTAGATAAAATATATCCGAATTTATGGCAAAGACAACTACTACTAAAAAAGCGAAAAAGACAGAGATTCAACCAAAAGCTTACGAATTTTTAAAACAGTATATCAATAATCCATCTCCTGTGGGTTTTGAAACAGGCGGACAAAAAATTTGGCTAAACTATGTCAAGCAATTCGTAGACACCACTTTTACAGATCCTTATGGAACAGCAGTAGGTGTAATCAATCCAGATGCTCCATTTAAAGTAGTGATAGAAGCACATGCTGATGAAATTAGTTGGTTTGTTAATTATATCAGTGATCAAGGTTTAATTTACTTGAAAAGAAATGGTGGCGTGGATCACCAAATTGCTCCAAGTATGCGCGTGTGGATTCATGGTAAAAAAGGTCCTGTAAAAGCAGTATTTGGATGGCCTGCTATCCACACTAGATTAAGCAATCCAGATCAAAAAGAACCACAACCCAAAGTAGACAACCTAACTTTAGATTGTGGCGCTAGAACAAAGAAAGAAGTTGAGGCTTTAGGAATTCATATTGGTGCTGTAGTTACTTATGAAGAAGGATTTGATGAATTAGCGCACGATTTTATCATTGGAAGAGCTTTTGATAATAGAATTGGCGGGTTTATGATTGCTGAAGTAGCGAGATTAGTAAAAGAAAATAAAAAGAAACTTCCTTTTGGTTTATATATAGTGAATGCTGTACAAGAAGAAATTGGTTTAAGAGGTGCAGAGATGATTGCTAGAAGAATCAAACCTAATATTGCTATTGTTACAGATGTAACGCATGATACACATACACCCATGATCAATAAAGCTATTGAGGGAGATATTAAATGTGGCAATGGTCCTTCATTAGCATATGCCCCAGCAATCCATAACAAGCTATTAAAAATTGTAGAAGATACAGCAACTGCTAAAAAGATTCCTGTTCAGTTTAGAACCTTGAGTAGAAGTACTGGAACAGATACAGATAGTTTTGCTTATGCCAATGATGGTTGTCCTTCTGTATTGATATCTATTCCTTTGAGATATATGCATACTACAGTAGAAATGATTCATAAAAAAGACATTACGGATACCATTCAATTAATGTATGAAACCTTATTGAATTTATCTCCTAAGACTAATTTAAGTTACTTATAATGCATACCTCCCCCATTAAAATTGCCATCATTGACATGTATGATGGGAGTCCTAATGTAGGCATGCAGTGTATTGATAATATTTTAAATCATTGGGAAACTAGTATTGCTAGACCTATTGAAAAAACGGTTTTTCATCTAAGAGATCAATGCCAGGTTCCAGATCTAAGTTTTGATATTTATATTTCAACTGGAGGCCCTGGTTCTCCTACTGAAACAATTGATGAAGCTTGGGATCAACAATATGTGGCATGGTTGGATCAAGCATTTTTACATAAAAAATGGGTATTCTTAATTTGCCATAGTTTTCAAATTGCTTGTAGACATTTTAATATTGGTAAAATTTCTTTAAGAAGATCAAGACAAATTGGAATTTTACCTGTACACCCATTAGTGAATGACGATTTATTTGAAGGTTTAAAAGACCCCTTCTATACTTTGGAGAGCAGATACTATCAAATTACTGAACCCAATGATGCAGCCATTGCTGCCATGGGTGCTAGTATTATTATTTTGGAGAAAGAAAGACCAAGTGTTCCATTAGAAAGAGCTATCATGGGAGTTAAGTTTAATAGTCATATGTATGGGGTACAGTTTCATCCAGAAGCAGACCCTTCATTATTAGAATCCTATTTTACTCAACCTGAAGTAAAAGATTCTATGATTGAAAGTTTTGGTGAATTAAAATGGAAGAAAACACATCATTCCATTAAAGATCCCTCAAAAGTAGAAGCCACTTTTTCAATCATGATCCCTAATTTTCTGAATAAAGCCATCAAGGATGAATCCTAGTATAAGAAAACAATTTAATGAAGCTTATACTGAAGAAAAGTATCAGTCTTATATACAATTCATTGAAAAAGTTCAAGCTGGGCCATTACAATTTAGATTGGCTGAAACGCCTATATTTTTAGATAAAGCATTCGCAACAGCGTTATTGAATGCAGGTAATTCCATTTGCCATCAGTTAATCCAACCCGAATTGATCAAGCAAACCGATGGCGCTATTCCAGTATATGCAAGAACGAAGAACGAAACAGTATTACCAGGATGCTTGGTGATTGACTTCGCTATTGCAGAAAATGAACAAAAAGAAATAGTCCCTAAATTAATTGAGCTACAAGGATTCCCTTCACTATTTGCCTTCGAGTTACTTCATGATGAAGCATTTAGACAAGCTTATTCAATTCCTTCTACATACACAGCTTTTTTTAATGAATACTCAAAAGAGCATTATATAACTCATTTCAAAAAGATGGTATTGGGAGACCACCACAAACATACTGTCTTATTAGAAATCAAACCAGAGCAACAAAAAACGAAAATTGATTTCTATCATACAAAAACAATTATTGGATTGCCTATTGTATGTATATCTGAGATTTTTCATAAAGATGGCCACCTTTATTATACAGCCAAAGGGAAGGATATAAAAATTGAAAGAATTTATAATCGAATAGTTTTTGAAGAGCTTCAACAACAAGAAGCATCTATCCAAGAAAAATGGGATTTGATTAGAAACACTGAAGGATTAGAATGGGTAACCCATCCACATCATTTTTTTAGATTTAGTAAATACAGTTTACCTTTTTTAAAAGGCGAAGCAATTCCTAGTACTCAATTTTTACATGAGCTAAAAGAAATTCCAAAAAATTTAGATAAGTATATTCTGAAACCTTTATTTTCTTTTGCTGGACAAGGAGTGATGATTGATTTGACAGAAAAAATAGTTAGTGAGATCAAAGATCCCGAGCATTGGATCTTACAAGAAAAAGTACACTATGCCCCTATCATTGACACTCCAACAGGGCCCACCAAAGCAGAAATAAGGTTGTTCTATTTTTTGGAGGAGCGTCAACAAAAATATATCGCTACCATGAACCTTGCTAGACTAAGTAAGGGAAAAATGATTGGAGTGAACTATAACAAAACTGCCACCTGGGTAGGCGGCAGTTTAGCATATATAGAATCTTAATTTAAGACTATTCCGACTTATTCATTAGTTTGCCTAATAAGCTATAAGCATTTTCTACCACAATATTTTTACCTAACCATTCTGTAGCTTCTGGATTAAGTATTGCAGCAGTGGTTTTATTAATGGTACCCACAATTACCTGCTTTGCTTCAAATTGATTGGCAGATTGTTGAATAAAAATATAATCTACTCCTTGAAATCTTTGAATTGCATTAATGGGTACAATAACCGTATTCGCATTATTCACCGAAAAATCAGCAGTTAAAAACATTCCAGGTAACATGTTTTTTGGAACAGAAGCAAAATGACAATGTAGCAAGCCAGACTTGTCATCGTCTAAATTTTTAGATACTGCTAACACAGTTACCGAATAGGATTTATTTGGTTCATTAGCTAAGACTACTTTACCTTTCATGCCCTCTTTGAATAAAGTAATATCTTTTTCATAAATAGTGATAGCAGCATGCACATCATTTGGGTCAATCAACTCTAATAAAACTTCAGTAGGTGCCACATACTTTCCTCTATTAATGTTTACTTTAGAAACATAACCAGAAATAGGTGCAATTAAATTTACTTTACTGGAAATTTTGTCAATGCTTAATGTTGAAGGGTCTATATTGATCAACTTCAATTTTTCTGCCAAACCTTTTAAAGCAATAGCATTGGTATTGAATTCTGATTGTAACAATTGATAAGTCTTTTTACTTACTGCATCTTGTTGCAATAATAGTTTTTGACGATCCATGTCTTGAGACAAATACACAGATTTGGCTTTTGCTGACAAATAGTCTTCCTGTAATTGAACAAACTGAGGATCCTTGATGGTGGCAATGGTGCTTCCCTTTTTTACATAATTACCAGGAATCAAATTAATGTCTTGCACATAACCACCCATGGGGATACTCACAGAAGCCACTGCAGTAGGCGGAACATCAATTTTCCCATTTAAATGCACTTCCATACTTGCAGTGCCTTTTTCAAGAACTGCCATTTTTAAATTAGCTTGTTGAAGTTGATCCTTATCTAATTGCACCAAACTGCTACTGATTGTTGAATCTTCGGTATTCGTTGTACTATTTTTTGGCTCTTTTGAAGAACAAGCATTTAAAGCCAATAAAACAAGTAAGGATATAAAATATTTTTTCATAAAATAAATTTAGTTGGTAGATTATTTAGAAAGTAAATAGTATAAATAAGATTGCTGCATATTTAAAGTTAATAAAGCATCCAAGTATTGTTGCTCTGCAACTTGTACCTGATTCATACTATTTGACCATTCGATATAATTAATTTGTCCTTGCTGAAAAGAAAAACTAGCCATATCACCCATCTTTCTGGTATTGGGTAATAATTGTTTATTAAGGTATTGACAAACTTCAATAGCCTGTTGATAATTACCCCAAGCTTTTTGAATATTGATACGAAGTTCCTGTATTACTTTTTCTTGTTCAGATGCCACAAACTGTTCATTGTACTCGCTTGCTTTGACTCTCTGTCTTGCATACTTTGTGAACAAAGGTATATTCATGCCCACTGTTACTGAATTATATCTTTGCTGGTCAGTTGCGACTACTCTAAAACTTTGATTGGCAGCTCCGACAGACCACTGAGGAAGGTTTTTAGCTTTTTGTAATTGCGTTTCAAATAAAGCAGTTTGTAATTTTTGCTGCCAAATTGAATATAAAGGATGATTAGCTGCTAATACCGTATCTACCAATTGTACCTGAGTAGTCAATGGTTCTCCGGGAACAAATTGACTACTATCTTGTAAAACCAATCCTAGTTGACTTTGAATAGTTTTTAATTCTACACTGATTCTTAATACATTTTGTTCGTTCTGCGCTACCCAGTTTTGGATATTCAATCTTTCTAAACCATTGTCTTGACCTGCTGCATACCTTGCTTCAGATGCGCTTAATTGCTTAGCGTACAATTGTTGAAATTGTTTTAAAACAAGCTCTTTAGATAAAAGGTATTGCCAGTGGATATACAATTGTTCCACCGACCATTTAACAAATTGCTTGTCCAATAAAGCCTGGTATTGATTGGCTTTAAGCATAGAAGCATAAACATTTTGTTGTTGCTTATACACCATTGGTAAATCAAAAGTTTGCTCAATAAAAAACTTAGAATCATTTAAAGCGCTATTCACATTACCAAAATCTGCTTTTAAATTGGCTTTCGCGGGATCAAATCTATTGGCACTTAGCGCACTAAAATAACCTGATTGAGCAGCAGTTGATTTGATTAATGGAGCCACTTCTATTGCTCTAGCAATTACTTGCTCTTTTGTTTTTTTAGGTATACTATTTTGTGCTGATGCATTAAAGCTACTCATTAAACAAATAGCTATAATTACTAGTAAGGGTTGCTTTACTGTGAAGGTCCTTTTTTCGATCATTTGATATAAAATAGGTAATACAAATAAGGTTAAAAAAGTTGCTGTTATTAAACCTCCTATGACTACTGTTGCTAAAGGTTTTTGCACTTCTGCTCCAGACCCAGCACTCAGCGCCATTGGGATAAAACCAAGTGATGCTACAGATGCAGTAATTAAAATTGGTCTTAATCTTGTTTTAGTAGCCTTTAATATGATTTCATGAATGGTCAAATTCGTTTCTTTCGCCAACTTATTCATTTCGGTTAATAATACAATACCATTTAATACTGCTACACCAAATAAAGCAATAAAACCAACCCCTGCAGAAATACTAAAAGGCATGCCTCTTAACCAAAGCGCTAACACTCCTCCTATGGCAGAGAATGGAATGGCAGAAAATATCAATAAACAATGTTTTAAATTATTAAAAGCAAAAAACAGCATTACTAAAATTAATAATAAAGCAATGGGTACCGCAATTTGTAATCTACTCATTGCATGTTCTAAGTTTTCAAATTGTCCGCCATATTGAACATAATAACCCGCAGGTAATTTCATATTCGATTGTACTTTATTTTGTAATTCAGTAACAACAGATTTTACATCTTTACCTCTTACATTAAATCCAATTACTATTCTTCTCGCTGCATCTTCCCTTTGAATTTGATAAGGCCCTTCTTCCATTTTTACCTCAGCTAGTTCATACAATGGAATTTGCTTACCTGCACCAATACTTACCATTAAATGGCTAATATCCTGCCAATCTTTCTTTTGATTAGCATTTAACTTAACCACCAAATCAAATCTCTTATCTCCCTCAAAAACCTTACCCGCTATTCCGCCAGCATATGCAGACTGAATCACTTGATTTACTTCTTGAATCGAAGCGCCATATCTTGCAATGGCTTCTCTATTGTATTTGATAACTACTTGAGAAATACCGGTAACCGTTTCTACATATAAATCTTTAGCACCATCCACAGACTTAATGATAGAACCCATTTGAGCAGCATACTTTGCTAAGGTATCTAGATTCTCCCCAAATATCTTACAAGAAACATCCTGTCTTGAACCGGTCATCAGTTCATTGAATCGCATCTGTACTGGAAATTGAAATCCGGTAGTCAAGCCTGGCACACGCGCCATTACTTTACTCATGGTATCGGCTAGTTGATCAAAGTTTTTTGCAGACACCCATTCTTTTTTATCTTTTAATATAATCATTAAATCAGAAGCATCCATCGACATTGGGTCAGTAGGGATTTCACCTGCACCAATTTTAGTAACAATTTTATCAATCTCAGGAAAATGATCCAATAATAATTTAGAAGCTTTCTGAGTTGCACCCAATGTAGTGTTTAAAGAAGACCCGGATAAGGTTCTAGTATCTACTGCAAAATCACCTTCTTCTAATTTGGGTATAAATTCACCACCTAATGTAGTGAGTATATATAACGCCAATAAAAATACCGTTATAGTAACTACTAAAATTTTCTTAGGTATTCGCAATGCTTTTTCTAATATTGGTTGATAGAAATTTTCTAAGCGTTGCATATATCTATCTGTAATACTTTCTTTTTGCACCCTGTTTCTATTTAATACCCAAGCACTCATCATGGGTACATAGGTTACAGAAAGTATAAAAGCGCCAATTAATGCAAAAGAAACAGTTTGAGCCATAGGACCAAACATTTTACCTTCAATGCCAGTCAATGTTAAAATAGGTAGATATACAATTAAAATGATGATTTGACCAAATGCAGCAGCTCCCATCATTTTATTGGAGATATTACCCACCACTTCACTCATTTCTGTTTTATCAATTTTGTTGGTATTCAAGCTGGTACTAGAAGGTTGATACAATTGATGAAGTACCGCCTCTACAATAATCACAGCCCCATCTACCAATAATCCAAAATCTAAGGCCCCCAAACTCATTAGGTTTCCACTTACTCCAAACAAGTGCATCAATATAAATGCAAATAACATTGACAAAGGAATCACTGAAGCTACCACTAATCCGGCTCTTAAGTTTCCTAAAAATAAAATCAATACAAAAATAACAATCAATGCACCTTCCAATAAATTAGTAACAACAGTACTTATGGCATTATTCACCATTTTAGTTCTATCCAAGAATGCTTCAATTACAACACCTTCTGGTAATGATTTTTCGATAGTGGCAATTTTTGCTTTTACATTATCAATCACCAATTTACTGTTCTCACCTTTTAACATCATTACCACTGCTCCTGCTACTTCCCCCTTTGCATTGTAGGCAGTTGCTCCAAACCTAGTCGCTTCCCCTAATTTTACTGTTGCGATATCTCTAACCAATAAAGGAATTCCATTTGACATGGTTTTAACAGGAATGGCTCCAATATTCTCCAAAGAATTCACCATGCCCTCTGTTCTAATAAATAAAACACCTGGACCATGTTCGATATAAGTACCACCGGCATTTTCATTATTTTGATTCAATGCTGTAAAAACATCATTTACAGATAAGTTATAGTTTTTTAAAAGTTCCGTATTCACTGAAACTTCATATTGCTTGACAGCACCTCCAAAACTACTCACATCAGCTACCCCCGGAGTTCCTAATAATTGCTTACGAACAATCCAATCCTGAATAGTTCTTAATTCGGTGAGAGAGTATTTATTTTCATAGCCTTTCTTTGCTCTAACCACATATTGATAAATCTCTCCTAATCCTGTTGTCAATGGGCCTAATTCTGGAATACCCATGCCCTCAGGTATTTGAGACTTTACAGTGATTAATCTTTCGGAAACCTGATTTCTTGCCCAATAGATATCAATCTTATCATCAAAAACAATCGTCACCAAACTCAATCCAAATCTGGAAAAACTTCTTTGCTCAATGATACCCGGAATATTTCTAGTAGCTTGTTCAATAGGTACAGTAATTAAACGCTCCACATCTGGAGCCCCAGCACTTGGAGCAGAAGTGATAATCATTACCTGATTATTGGTAATATCAGGAACAGCATCTATGGGTAATTTTGAGATTGAATAAATACCACCCACTAATAAAGCAAATAATCCAAGTAATACAATTAATCTATTCTTAATAGAAAATTGAATGATTTTATTTAACATAATTCTTTCTTTTTCAAAATAATGAACACATTATCTCCAATTAGAGATAGTAAAATACAAAAAAGAAATTATGCTTTAGGAGGCTGGAAAATATTTTCGAGTGCATTGGACAAATGCTTCTCGTCATCAAAAAGAATATAATTTTTAGAAAGTCTACATACAACCAATGGTTGAACAGATTGTTTTGGAACAAAAAGACTCACAAAATTCAATAAAGATATCGTACGATTAGAAGACTTAAATGGCAATTGCATGTCTTGTTGGTAATCGCTATCGTAGGTTTGATTTGTAAAATAATGCATGTTGATAAACTTAGAAAAACTAAGTTCATGGTTGAATTGCTTATGCGTTTTATAATGCTCTACTAAATAGGGCACTTTAAGTAACTGATAAGCCTCGGTAGCCCCAAGTAAATACAAAGCCATCAACGATATGGTTACAAACTTTCTCAATAGATTAAAGATACCTATTTTTTATTGTTCTTGCGCTTAGGTAGAGCGTTAAAGAACAAATAATCAAAGCTTAGGTATACACTTTCCTTACTCATTCTATTGGTATTGTCCATTAAAGACCATCTATAACCCAGATTAACTTTGGCTTGACTATTGAAAATCAATTGCATAGAAGGGGCGATATCTAAAAAAGACACTTTATCATTGAATACCTGCTGCCCTAATAATTCAACATAAAAATTGATATTGGTTTGCTGATAATTGCTATAGTTTTTAGGATATAATAGCCATCCATTGGACCAACTATACTGAATTCCATTTTTTCCATAATTGGCTATTCCTGTGTATCTATGCAACCAACCTGCAGTAATAGAACTAGCCCATTTATGCTGCAACCTGGTAGCAATGAATCCAGCATTCCATAATTTCTGTTGCCCTTCCATCATAATCGCATTGGTGGTAGGATTATATGGCGAATTAATCGCTTTTGCAAAAAATGCTAGTCTGGTATGAGCGTGTATATCATCATAAGAATAAAATCGGTGTTGAAGGTATACATCCGATGCTGTATAATTAGTTCCAATATGCATCATCCAATTTTTTTTCCAACTAAACTCCAACTGCGTATTGTAAAATGTACTTTTCATATTCCCACCCATTTGCTGATAGGATTGTTTTAGGATAATGGACCTAGCAGGCATGGTACTTGCAGGCTCAGTCATTACATACAATTCTTGAGCAGATAAAGTATAGGAAAGAAAAATACAAAATGTACATATTAGTACATTTAATAAAATGCGGGTCTTCATATTTAGTAGTTTAAAAGATAAGTGCCATTAATAGGCTGAATATCTTTATTTACAATGACCACTTTCTGATTACTTGATAATGTTTTATTGACTTTGGTCTGCCATTTAAATTGATATCCAAGATCATTAAATACCAAGTCCTTTACAGCAGTCTTATCTTTCCAGTCAGCAGTGATAGATAATTTAGCTATAGCAAATCCAGCATCATACACTGCATCTCTAATCCCTTCAATTTTCACAGCACTATCTTTTTTAAAACTTAACTGATACACAGATGTTTCAATATTCACTTTAACCGTATCAACAAAGTCTAATTGACTAAGCGCTTTAAAAATAGCTTTAGAACACATAGAACAGGTTAAGCCACTCGCCAATACCTCGGCTGATTTTATTTGAGCATTGATGCTGCCTACCAAAACAAAACTGCAAGCAACAAATAATAATTTGAGTTTCATATAAAATATATAGAACCATTACCCATGAATTTCACAGGTAATGGTTGATTGAATAAATAGTTTGGAATTAACCTTTTTTACAACAAGACTTGTCTTTAGCACATGTTGCACCTTTTTTGCAACATTCAGCTTTATTTTTAGAACAAGATTGATCTTTGCAACAACCCATCTCTTTTGCTGATGTTTTTGCTACTCTATCGTACTGGCAACATTCGTCTAATTTGCTATATGCTTCAGCTGATGCAGTTTGATGCTCGGTGTCATACCCTGCGTTCGCGATAGATGCTTCCATCTTATCAGTAGAAGTTGTTGCAGCATCATAAGTAACAGTCAATAATTTAGTGCTCTTATCCCATGCAGCAGTTAAAGCCCCAGCAGCTTTTGCTGCCGTTTCGATGTTTTTCTTACACATGCCGCAATTACCTGCAACCTTAATTTTTGAGCTATTTTGTCCAAAAGCAATTACAGAAGAAAATGCTATAAATACAAATGATAATAATAAGTTTTTCATAAAATGAATTTGATAATAATGATTGAAATAATAATAAATTAAAAATGTCTAGATATACACTTGGAACATTTTAATTGTATCAAATTCTGTAGTTACAAACCAACTTATATATGGGAGGTGCTGTAGCACTGCTTAAATAAATTCTATTGGGATGATATACAATGTCAAACGCATTGTATTGTGTCATTAAAAGAGTAGGTACATCAGCATAGTCAAAACATACCTGCTTTTTTAATTCAGGCGCTACCTGAGCAGCATGAACATCTTGAGACTTTACAAATTTAACCGTATCCTTACAACAATGATCTTTTAATCCTTCCTTGGGTTTAGCACATTGACATTTTCTAATCTTACCCATGCAATAATGCGTGCTTACAGATGCACCCACACTGGATAGAGTGTAAAAACTAAGCAATAAAAAAGTCAATAACCTTTTCATATTGTAAAGTTACAGACTAATTGAACAATTAAAATGGAGAAAAGTCAGTTTTTCCTTAATTAATAAAATGCCACCAAATACCCACCCTAACCCAAATACCTGTTCCAGGGTAGTTTCTAGCAGAAAAATTGTAATGATTCCCTAATGTATTACTAGTTGGTAATAAGGTATGTAGGTTCTCCACCCTTATATAAGCCTTCAACCTTTTAATCATCATATGATAAAACGCATTCACCATTGGGCGGTTACGCAGCATAAAATCGTTTTGTACATAAAACTGTCCCGTCATAGGCATATAATCACCAGCTTTAAAAGCAGTATGATAAATAAACTCTAAACCGGTAGACATATTTAAGTTCTTGTAGAACACTCCTTCAAATGCAATTCTTTGTCTGGTTAAGACAGAAGGAACTCTGATAGGACTGGCAGCATCCACAAATTGTAAGTGAAGTTCGTTATACCAATTCCAGTGTTTGGATAACTTAAATTGATTGGCCAATTGCGCATTGATATAATGAATCGTTCCTTGATAAATAGCTGCATTGTACCCAGAAGAAAAATATTGATAATTATTGATCAGCTGATAAGTCACTGAACCCTTCCAAGCCTTTTTCACATTACCTGTTGATGCAATAAACTGAATATGATTTTCTTTTTTGATTCCAGTCAATCCCATAATGGGGAAGTCTGTAATTCCCATTGCATTAGTTGATGGAGTTCGGTTTACATTGTTAAAAGCTAATTGAACATAATTGCCTTTCTTATTCAATAAACTGGTTAAAGAAGCTTTAGTAATATAATCACCTGCATGATATCCCACTAAAAACAACTGGCCATACAAATCAATATCCCAAACCTGATTCTTTGTCTTGTTTTTATAGGCACCAAATCCATAACTATCCTGAGCTGACCAATTTTTTCTATTCAAAAAACTTCCAGCCTGATTGGACAATCCAGCACCCACTTGTAAAAACTGATTGCTATTGTTTTTTTGAGGATAACTAATCAAGCTAAACTCATTACTCAAGATATTCCATTGGTCTCTATACTTGATCGACCCCTCAATCGCATTGGGGAAATTAAAATAAGCACTGTAATTACTAGCATTAGGTTCTCCATCTTGAAATAGATATTCTAATTGCTGGTATTTTATTTCATTTTGAAATCTTAGTCTTGGATAAAATAAATAAGTGGTCACAGTATCCTTAACCACAGAATCTTTCTGTCCAAGATCATAGCTTTGTTTCCATAATAAAGTGTTGTCTTTATATATAGAACCTGTTGATATATTGGTATTAAATGGGTTTCTAAAAGAAGCACTACTTACTCCCAATCTGGTCTCTAATTCATAAGGGTTGTTTAAAGCTAAACTATCTAACCTTGCTGCATTCACCAGGCCACCATTTTCAGAAGAGGCTGTTTTATTATTCAACATTACCCAGAAGCTTTCATATCTTTTTCTCTTAGATTGAAAATGCGCACTGATACGCATATTACTAAAATTAGCTTGCTGGTTTTTTACATAACCAGGCGCATTGCTAAATCTGTAATCAAATGAAAAATTTAATTGTTGTTTCTTGTTTTGTGTATGTTTTAATTCTACCAACTGTTCTCCTTTTCCACCTAACAAATAAACCAATTCTGTATAAGGTCTGGTGGTTTGATAGAATGGTGTGCCAGCTAAAGTATAATTATATATTTCATATTGATGAAAACCTGCATCAAATCCAGCTTTCCAAACAGGCGATAATAAATAAGAATTAGTAGCGGTTCCGGTATTACCTAAATTATAAAATGAATAAGGCAAAGGAAATCGCTTATAAAAATCATTAATCGAAGAATCATTTTTTTGGATCTCATTGCTATTATACAATTTGTAAAATATCGTAATGGAATCAGCATTTTGATCTCTTTTCTGCAATGAATCTCCTGCTCCACCTGCCTTTTGCATTCTTCCTCCCATTCCAGACATGGTATTAAAACCGCCAGGACGCATTTGAGCAATAGCAAATGCATGGATAAATATTAAGCTAACAAAAATGGCTAAACGCTTCAATGGCATATTTTATTTAAGCAATGGCTTTAACTAAATCGCTAATGATTAATGTCAATTTTGGTTCAGCTGCATTAGCGGCTTCCAAAACTTCTTGGTGCGTAATGACATTGTTATCTTCGCGAATTCCCAAGTCTGTAACCACACTAATTGCAAACACGCGCATTCCGCAATGTACAGCAGCAATATTTTCTTGAACAGTACTCATACCTACCACATCACCACCTACAATTTTGATTAATTTATATTCTGCTCTGGTTTCAAATGTTGGACCAGTTACGCCAACATAAACACCTTCGTGCACTTTAATTTGATGAGATGCCGCAATTGCTTTTGCCATATCAATAAATTCTTGTGCATAAGGCTCACTCATGTCTGGAAATCTTGTACCTAATGCAGACTCATTTTTACCTATCAATGGATTAATGGTGAAAAAACTAATATGGTCTTTAATGATCATTAAATCACCTACTTGATAATTTGGATTCACCCCACCCGCGGCATTGGATAAAATTAGATTTTGAACACCTAATAATTTTAATACTCTCACTGGAAAGGAAACCTGCTCGGGAGAATACCCTTCATAAAAATGAAAACGACCTTCCAAAACCCAAACCTTTTGTCCATTCAAAGTGCCTAAAATTAAACGACCTTTATGACCTTCAACAGTACTTACTGGAAAATTAGGAATAGAAGTATAAGGGATTTCAAATTCAGTTTCTATTTTGGTAGATAAATTACCCAATCCACTGCCCAAAATGATAGCTGTGTCTGCTTTTGCAGCAATCTTTGATTGAATAAATTGAGCGGTTTCTTGTAATTGAGTCATTAAGTTGGTCATATTCATGCTTTAATTAGGCACAAATATAACTCATTTACTTAGTTTCTTTGTTTAAAACCATATAAGCAATCACTGCGCTAATGACCATAAAAACGGCCCCTAATAAAAAAGATGCACCAGGAAAATATATTGGGTTACTAGGTTTGGTAAAATAGGCAAATAAACTAGTCATTACCAATGGGCCAAATATAGAAGTAACACTCATGATACTGGTTAAAGATCCTTGTAATTCGCCCTGTTGATTTTTAGGCACATGAACAGAGATCAATGATTGTAAAGCAGGGCCACAAATTCCTCCTAAACAATAAGGCACTAAAAAAGCAAACATCATCCAAGAAGTTGAAGCAAATGCAAATAAAACAAGTCCAAGCGCATACAAGGCTATTCCATAGTACACACTTTTTTTATCTCCTAATTTTGGGTTAATAAAACGAATCAATACCCCTTGAACCAAACCTACTAACAATCCAACCATCGCCAAAGACAAACCAATTGTTTTTGGACTCCATTTGAATTTTTCAATATTCGCATAGCTCCAATTACTTTGAACTGCGTGTGAACCCAGGTATATAAAAAACAAAGACACAATCAAACCAGACACTGCAGGATAAGTTCTCAAATGCAAAAGAGAACTTAAAGGATTAGATCTTTTCCATTCAAAGTCTCTACGATTAGCAGGAGCTAAAGATTCAGGTAATACAAAATATCCATACAATGCATTCACTAATGCCAAACATGCTGCTACGATAAAAGGTAATTTATGTCCATATTCACCCAGTATACCACCCAACATAGGGCCAATGATAAAACCAATTCCAAATGCAGCGCCAATCATTCCGAAATTTTTGGCTCTATTGGTGTCGTCACTGATATCAGCGATGTAGGCAGAAGCAGTGGTAATACTTGCACCAGTAATTCCAGAAATGGTTCTTCCTACAAATAACCAGAAGATACTTGGAGCAAAAGCAAGAAATAAATAATCTAAACCAAAACCTAATAAAGAAAATAACAAAACTGGTCTTCTACCATATCGATCACTTAAACTTCCAATCAATGGAGAGAACAGAAACTGCATAGTAGCATATAAAAAAGTTAGCCAGCCGCCGTATAAAGAAACCTTACTAATGTCATCGGTATGAATTAGGCCCTTAATTAAAGCAGGCACTACTGGAATGATAATACCCAATCCCACAATATCAATCACTAGTGTAAAAAAGATAAAACCTATTGCAGCTTGTTTGTTATTATTTGCCATTTGACAAATATAAATAAAAAAGCCCCAGAACCAAAGGCCTGGGGCTTAAAATAACTCAATGATTAAGCTTCGTTTCTGAAAACGATGATGCCATCAAAAATATCAATCAACACTTTTTTAGATTGATCAATTTCTCCACTCAAGATTTTTTTACTTAATTCATTCACTACTAATTTCTGAATCAATCTCTTCAAAGGTCTAGCACCTAATTGCATATCAAAACCTTGTTCAGATAAATATTCAATCAAATAATCACTAAACTCAATTTGCATTCCATTCTCCGCCACCAAATGTTTTAAATTATTCAATTGTATTTTAACAATCGAAGCCATTTGTTTTTGTAATAAAGGAGAGAACATGATAATTTCATCTACTCTATTTAAAAATTCAGGACGAATGGTTTGTTTTAATAAAGCCATTACTTCAGTCTTAGATTGTTCTGTTTTCTCTGCAACATTTTTATCTGTTACCCCTTCAAAAGCTTCTTGAATTAAATGACTACCAATATTACTTGTCATAATGATAATGGTATTCTTAAAATTCACCGTTCTACCTTTGTTGTCTGTTAAATGACCATCATCTAATACTTGTAATAAAATATTCCAAACATCAGGATGCGCTTTTTCAATCTCATCCAATAACACCACACTATATGGCTTTCTTCTCACCGCTTCAGTCAACTGACCACCTTCATCATAACCTACATAGCCTGGAGGCGCTCCTACCAATCTTGATACTGCATGTTTTTCCTGGTATTCACTCATGTCAATTCTGGTCATCATGCTATCATCATCAAATAAATAGTTAGCCAATGCTTTTGCTAATTCAGTCTTACCCACACCAGTGGTACCCAAGAAGATAAATGATCCAATAGGCTTTTTAGGATCTTGCAATCCAGCCCTACTTCTTCTAATGGCATCAGACACAGCAGTAATCGCTTCCTCTTGTCCAATAACCCTTTGGTGTAATTCATCTTCCAAATGCAATAATTTCTCTCTTTCAGATTGCATCATTTTGCTTACAGGGATACCTGTTGCTTTAGCAATATTTTCTGCAATATCTTCTGCATCCACTTCCTCCTTCATTAATCTTTTGCCACTAGCACCAAACTCGTTTAATTGTTGTGTAAATGCTGCTAAATGCGTTTCTTCTTCTTTAATCTTACCATATCTAATCTCAGCCACTTTTCCATAATCTCCGTTTCTCTCTGCCACTTCGGCTTCTTGCTTAAACTGTTCGATATTGGTTTTGCATTTTTGCACTTTGTCCACCAATTCTTTTTCTTGAGACCACTTTGCTTTTAAAGTATCCTGTTCCACAATTAAATTACTGATCTCAATATTCAAAGCTTTTAATTGATCTGGATTGTTTTCTCTTTTAATGGCTTCTCGTTCAATTTCTAATTGACGAATCTGTCTCATTAAAGTGTCTAACTCTTCGGGCATTGAATTCATCTCCAATCTTAACTTAGCAGCACTTTCATCAATTAAATCAATGGCCTTGTCTGGCAAGAAACGATCGGTAATATATCTACTAGATAATTCTACTGCAGCAATAATGGCTTCGTCTTTTATTCTTACATGGTGATGCGTTTCGTATCTTTCTTTTAATCCTCTTAAGATAGAAATAGCATCTTCTTTAGTAGGCTCGTCAATCATTACTTTTTGGAATCTTCGCTCCAATGCTTTGTCTTTCTCGAAGAATTTTTGATACTCTGCTAAAGTAGTTGCACCAATTGCTCTTAACTCACCTCTTGCTAAAGCTGGTTTTAAGATATTAGCAGCGTCCATGGCACCTTCTCCTCCACCTGCACCCACCAATGTGTGAATTTCATCAATGAATAAAATTACTTCACCGTCACTAGTAGACACTTCTTTAACAACACCTTTTAATCTTTCCTCAAACTCTCCCTTGTATTTTGCACCGGCAATTAATTGTCCCATATCCAAAGCATAAATAATTTTAGACTTTAAATTATCGGGTACATCACCATTCACAATTCTCATAGCCAATCCTTCGGCGATAGCTGTTTTACCAACGCCTGGCTCACCCACTAAAATGGGGTTATTCTTACTTCTTCTTGAAAGAATATGCAAGGTTCTTCTAATCTCTTCGTCACGGCCAATCACGGGATCTAATTTCCCTTTATTAGCCATTTCATTTAAATTCTTTGCGTATTTAGATAAGGATTGAAACTGTGTTTCCTGCGTAGCAGATTGTACTTTCTCTCCTTTTCTCAATTCATTGATTGCCGCAACCAAACCCTTTTCTGTAAGGCCTGCATCTTTTAAGATTTTTGCAACTCCATCATTCACTTGCATGAATGCAATCATAATATGTTCTACGGTTACAAACTCATCTCCAAAAGTTTTTAAAGCTGCATTAGATTTTAATAAAACACTATTCAAGTCACGACTTAAATTTGCTGCAGGTTCCCCTGTTGCTATTTTTGCCAATGCATTGATTAGCTCTTCTACTTTTTGAAGCACTAAAACTGGATTAACATTATTTTTCTTTAATAAAAACTCTATCGGACTTTCTTTGTCCAATAAAATGGCCTTCAACAAATGCGCAGTTTCAATATTCGCATTACCATTATTGTATGCTAATTGCTGTGCTTGCTGAATGGCTTCCTGAGCCTTGATGGTATATTGATTTAAATTCATAATAATTGATTTATAGTAAGCAACGCTCAAAACGGAAGCCAATCTATGATTTAAGTTATAATGTCATATAAATTGATGCAAATCGGAACAAAAGTCAGTCCTATCAAGGATTTTCTGCTATTTTTACATAGTGAATACCCATTCTAATACAAAGTTGATTAAGCAATTATCCCATGCCATGGGCTTTGATTATTGTGGTATTGCAGAAGCCAAGGAATTAACGGAAGATGCACTTAGATTAGAACAATGGTTGCACAAAGGATACCATGGAGAGATGGAATACATGGCCAGAAATTTTGATCTAAGAATTGATCCAAGAAAATTAGTACCTGGCGCGAAATCTGTCATCTGTTTTATTAAAAATTATTATCCATCAGAAACGCAGGATCAAGGAATTCCTAAGATTGCAAAATATGCTTGGGGCAATGATTATCATGAAGTGATTAGAAATCAATTACACGAATTCTTAGTCCAATTAAGAAAACAAATTGGCCCCATTGAGGGAAGAGGATTTGTTGATTCAGCACCAGTGCTAGAAAGATCATGGGCGCAATTAGCTGGAGCAGGATGGATTGGTAAGAATGGAAATTTAATCAAACCACAAACTGGCTCTTTCTTTTTTATAGCTACATTGATTGTAGATATTGAATTAATATACGATCAACCACTGAGTAAAGATTATTGTGGTACTTGCACAAAATGTATTGATGCTTGTCCAACACAAGCCATCTTGCCCAATAAAACCATTGAAGCCAATCATTGTATAAGTTATCTAACCATTGAGCTCAAGAAAGAAACCATTGAAACGGATAGAAATTATAAAGAATGGGCATTTGGTTGCGATATCTGTCAAGATGTTTGCCCTTGGAATAGATTTAGTCACCCACACAATGAGCCAGCATTTAAACCCTTGGATGGATTATTACAAATGCGAAAAGAAGATTGGTTAGAAATGGAAGAAACAACATTTAAAGCAAGGTTTAAGCAATCACCTTTATTGAGATCCAAATTAAAAGGGATTAAAAGAAATATTACTTATTTAAAATAGCTTCTTTTAAATTAGCTAATTCCACTTCCATTTTATAGCCTAATAATTTTTCATTCAATAGGGTCTGAAATTTCTCCCAAGGATACCAATGCACATTTTGAGTAAATGACCAATGAATCACATAGTTATCTTTTGAAAGCGGAAGCCACTCAATCAACACATCATAAGGGGGTTGTCCTGTAGCCACCCAATTAAATCTAGCAGAACTATCTGTTTGTTGAACTAGTTGAATAGTTTGTGTACTAATATAGGCAGTATTCCCCTTGATGGTTACTTTGTTTTCTTTCCATTCTGTCATCCAAGCATTCCAGTGATTTAAATCGCTTACAAAATAGGCAATCTGCTCTTTGGATGCACTCATCTCAATAGCTCTAGATACCACTACTTTAGAAGGGAATAATAAAGATATTGCAGTAATAATACTAGCTAAAACAACAAAACTAATGACCAATAATTTAACCAATCTCATTTATTCCCATTTAAAAATTTTGAAGGCCAATGCATACACAACGACAATCCAAATTAATAATACTGCAATATCAGGCCAAGTAGCTAATAAGCTTGTTCCTTCAAAAGAAATATTGCGCATTGCATTATTAAAATGAGTCAATGGAAGAATATTGCAAAATGGTTGCATCCATTTAGGAAAGTTTTCAATGGAGAAAAAAGTTCCTGCCAATAAAAATTGAGGTAGTGTGATTAAATTAGCAAATGGAGGTATTGTACTCTCATTCTTAGCCAAGCCACTCACTACAAAACCAAATCCCATAAATAAGATAAGGGCGATAAAACTCAATATCATAATATCTAAGAAAGTCCACAAGCCATTGACCAAGGTAAATTGAAACGCAAAATGCCCAATAGATATGATGATAATGGCGGTGATTAATTGAAAGATCACCCTACTCAATGCTTCTCCTAAAATAATATATAATCTTCTGATGGGTGTTGCATAAAAACGCTTTAACACCAATTGTTGTCTTAGATTAAAAAACAAAAAAGCTACTCCAAATACACCTGCACTCAATAAAGAGAAACCTAATTGACCAGGCAGGATAAAATCAATCGTTCTGTAAACTCTTCCGGGTACTTTTTTAACAATATTATTTACTTTGGCATAGCTAGGACGATCTTTGAAGCTAGAATCATTGACCCTGCTAATCACTGAATTTAAAATTGATTTTAATACTTCAATATTTTGAGGATTAGCTGCTTCTGAACTGGTCAAATTAATTAGATAAGGTTGCGTTGGATTACCTGTAGCTTCAATATGAATTAAGGCTGTGATTCTTCCCTTGGCTAATTCAGCATCGATATTTTGTTGATCAGATGGTGCAATTTTTAATCCAGGTATTTTTTTAAAGGAGCTGTAGATATAATTAGCAGTATCTGACTTAGGGTCCATCGCCACTTTAACAGAAATATTTCCACCACTACTTAAAAAGCCAAAAACTAAAATAAAAATCAAAGGAAAAGCAATACTAAATACCACCGCTGAAGGACTTCTAAAAATAGACCTCAAGCTTGCTTTAGTAATCGCCAACATGGCTTTTACTTGAAAATAAGGCTGCATAAATTAGGGTTGGTTCACTACAAAGATAGGTAAACGAGTTTGTGGTACACCCATCATTTGTTGAATAGATTTCATTTGTTTTAAAAGGTCGAACTGCGCAGCACCAATCTCTTCTTTAATCGCTTTTACTTTGGCTGTTTCCTTATACTCTTCCATGAATGATTCAATAAAAGATTTTGATTCAGGGAAAGCTTTAATACTATACCCTTTTAATTTAGCCATTTTAGCTGCAGAAGCAATAGCATCATCTAAAGTACCTATACGATCCACTAAACCTATTTTAATGGCATCCGCTCCAATCCAAACCCTTCCTTGTGCAATAGAGTCAATGTATTCAATGGATTTTTTTCTTCCTGCAGCCACTCTAGATTTAAATGTATAATAAATACTATCTACTCCAGATTGCATGAATTTTTGTTCTGCAATATTCAAAGGCCTAGTGGTAGATGGCATATCTGCATACTGACCAGTTTTAACGCCATCAAAACTAATGCCCAATTTATTATTCATTAAACCTTTTACATTAGGAATCACTGTAAATACTCCAATGGATCCTGTAATAGTACCTGCATTCGCAAAAATAGAATCAGCACCACATGCAATATAATATCCACCTGAAGCAGCTACATCACCCATACTCACTATAACTGGTTTTTCTTTTTTTAATAAATCAATTTCTCTCCAAATAATATCACTTGCTAATGCACTTCCTCCTGGAGAATTCACTCTTAATACCACTGCATCAATAGTTGCATCTTTTCTGATTTTTTGCAACAATACTCTAAAATCATCACTGGCAATAGAACCCTGTTGGTTTTTGCCCATCACCACATCACCATCAGCATATACTACCGCAACCTTGCCAGAACCCGTGCCTCTTAAAGCCACTGTACTAGCATAGTCACCCATACTCAAAAAAGCAATGTCTTTTTGATCGTCTTGACGCAATTTTTTAGCAATGATTTTTTTAACTTGATCGTCGTATAATAATCCATCTACTAAACCATGCTGATTGGCATCAAATGCAGTTTGAATACTTCCCTGATTCGCTAAATACTTTAAACTATCTGCATTCAAATTTCTTTGCTTCGCTGTATTGCTGATAAATTGTTCATACAAGCCTGACAACCACACACTAGTTTGTAATTTATTGGCTTCAGACATTTGGGTATATCTAAAGGGTTCTGTAGCGCTTTTAAATTTACCAGCATAAAAAACCTGTGGCTGAATTTCTAATTTATCCAACAAGCCTTTCATGAACAAAGACTCATAACTAAATCCGTTCCATTCTAATCCCCCTTGTGGATGGGTATAAATGACATTGGCAGCATTAGCAACCATATAGGCTTTTTGAGTGATGGTCTCACCGTATGCAATCACGAATTTTTTAGAATTACTAAAATCCAACAACGCTTTTCTAATTTCTTCAGATGCAGCATATCCATTTGGATTTTGTTGACACTTAATATAGATACCTTTAATAGCGTCATCTTTTTTTGCATATGCTATCAAACGAATCAACTCAGATAAACTTGGCGATTTGCCATTTTTTTTATTCACTAATTCAGTGATTGGGTCGTCTTGAACTTGCTCTAAAAATTGATTAGAAAGATCTAATACTAAAACAGAATTAGAAGCAACCACTTTTGGCTCTTCAGATGAAAAACTAGCAGCAATTCCAATTAATAAAAAGAAGCCAATCAAGCAAAAAACAAAAAAGGCTAATAAACTGGCGAAAAAAGAAACGAAGAAATTTTTCATGCTGCGATATTTAATTGTGTAACGGTGTAAAATTATGGATATTTGAGCTACTTTAAGCATACTTCCATGAACAAAGCATACCTCTTGATAGGCGGTAATATGGGTGATCGATTGGCAAATCTAGAAAATGCCAAAACAGCTATTAAAAAAGAGCTAGGAAATATTTTATCTACCTCCTCTGTTTATGAAACAGCAGCTTGGGGCAAAGAAGATCAACCTACTTTTTTAAATCAAGCTTTGTTGATGGAAACCAATTTGAAAGCAGAAGAATTAATGAATACTCTTTTGCAAATTGAAAAAAACATGGGTAGAATAAGACAAGAACATTTAGGACCAAGAACTATAGATTTGGATATTATTTTTTTTAATGACCAAATAATGAATACAGAAAATTTGACCATCCCACATCCACAAATGCAAAAAAGAAACTTTGTATTAACTCCTTTAAATGAAATTGCCCCAGATTTTATCCACCCGGTTTTCAAAAGATCTATTGCTCAATTACTTACAGATTGCGAAGATTCATTGCTGTGTATAAAAAAATAAACAGATACGCAATACAGCACTTATATTTGGGCCGAAGTAAAGAAAAATGAAGCATCAATTTATAGCCATCGAGGGAAATATAGGAGCAGGTAAAACCACTTTAACGCATTTGTTAGCACAACATTTTAATGCAAAAACGGTTTTAGAAGAGTTTGCAGAAAATCCCTTTTTGACAAAATTTTACGAGAACCCAAAGCAATATGCTTTTCCTTTAGAACTATTTTTTTTAGCAGAACGATTTAAGCAACAACAAGATTTAATTAAAAACGGGGATTTGTTTCAACAAGTAATCGTTTCGGATTATATGTTCACTAAATGTTTGCTTTTTGCCAAGGCTAATTTACCAGAAGAAGAATTTAGATTATATCAAAAAATGTTTGACGTATTTTATCAGCAATTAACTCCTCCTGATATTTTAATTTATTTGCACGCACCCGTAAACAGATTACAAAGCAATATTAAGAAACGCAATAGAAAATTTGAACAAGCCATCCCAGATGAGTACTTGTTTAAAATTCAGGAGACTTATACAAGCTATATTAAGCAACATAATATCCGAACCATCTTTGTAGATGCAAGTAATGCCGATTTTTTATACAATGAAGCACATTTAAAAGTAATTTTAGATGCATTAGAAAAAGACCTAGAAGAAGGTCAACATTATTTCAACTTACCTTAAGCTTATGTCAACAGAGCAAGTAGTTCAAAAAAAGGATCCCTTTGGCGCTTTAAAAATAAGTGAATTCAGGAACCTGATGATTGGGCGCTTTTTGTTTATCATGGGACTTAGAATGATGGGCACTTTGGTGGGTTGGTGGATTTACGAATTAACCAATGAGCCATTTGCTATTGGTTTGATTGGATTAGCCGAAGTAATTCCAGCGGTGTCATTAGCATTATATGCAGGTCATGTAATTGATGTTAGCGAAAAAAGAAAACTAATTTTAAAGGGCGTAGCATTATATTGGGTTTGCGCCATTGCCTTATTGGTACTTTCAAGCAATATTGGAACCGGAGCTTTTTCTAATTTACAAATAGCGATAGGTATTTATTTTGTGATTTTTTGTACAGGAATTATAAGATCTTTTACAGGACCAAGCTTTGGAACATTGGTGGGTGAAATCATGCCAAAAGATTTATTACAAAATGCGACAACCTGGAGCCAAGGCATTTGGTTAAGCGCTTCTGTATTAGGTCATGCGATGGTAGGATTCTTTATTGCAGGCTTTGGCAACACTGGATCATTGTGGATTGTGATAGGTATGGTATCTATTGGATTTGTGTTTATTTCTAAAATCAAACCCAAGCCGCCACATAAACAAGAAACAGAACAAAAGACTTTAGAAAGTGTCAAAGAAGGAATACGATTTGTGGTTCAAACCAAAGAAGTATTTGGAGCATTGTCATTGGACTTGTTTGCCGTATTATTTGGAGGAGCTGTTGCAATGATACCGGTGTTTGCAAAAGATATTTTAAAAGTGGGACCTATTGGATTTGGTTGGTTAAACGCCGCTGCAGATATCGGCGCCATTCTTATTATTTTTATTATTACCATTTTCCCAGTGCATCAACAACAAGGTAAAAAACTACTTTTGGCAGTGGCTGGATTTGGAGTATGTATTTTAGTGTTTGCTTTATCAACTAATTTCTGGATTTCATTTACTGCATTATTATTAAGTGGAATATTAGATGGCTTTAGTATGATTGTTAGAGGAACTATTGTACAATTAAAAACCCCTAATCATATGAGAGGCCGTGTAATGAGTGTGAACTCCATGTTTATTAATAGTAGTAATGAATTAGGGCAGTTTGAAAGTGGATTGGCAGCCCGCGCAATGGGTGTAGTACCCTCAGTAGTATTTGGCGGCATCATGACTTTAATTGTAGTGACTACTACCTGGTTTAAAGCGCCAAGTTTAAGAAAAATGGAATACTAGATTACTTTTTTAGCAACTCATCCATTACCACATGCACGGCAGGACAGAATTCTGCATTCTTCATAGTAATGGATATTCTTTTGAAAAACACATCCTCATCAGTATAGGGAAATCTTTCACAATCTGATGGTCTTTGATCATAAATGGAACAAGTATTATCCCCTGCTAAAAATGGACATGGCTTCGTATTGGTTACATAATCTCCTTCGTTGTCCAATAAAAGATATTTCTCAATAAATACACTTTCTTTCAATTTCAAGTATTTACTGATTCGCTTAATGTCTGGAGTTTTGAATCTTGGAGAATAGTTTTTACAGCATCTTGCACAATCCAGGCAGTTGATCTTTTCAAAGGCCAATTCATGCAAATCCGGTAAAACTTTCAAGATTTGCTTCTTTTCCACCCTTTTTAAGAAGTTTTGGAACTTTTTAAGCACTTCCGGGGTAGGCTTTTCAAAATATTGTTCAATTGACGGCTCCATAATAGCAGTCAAATGTAAACCATTTAACAGTCATCCACAAGCTTTCCCCAATGGAATGCAAAAACCTTAAACAAGAACCAAGGCCGCCTATTTATTGACTATATTTGTGGCAATTTTTAACCTTCTCAATACAGTCGAAAATGAATAACAGCGGCGCAGAATTTATCCAAAGACATATTGGACCCAATGCAACTGAAACCAATCAAATGTTGAAAGCCATTGGCGCACCAAGTTTAGATGTATTAATTGAAAAAACAGTTCCAGCTTCTATTCGCTTAAAAAAGCCGATGAATATTCCAGCTGCTTTAACCGAGTTTGAATTATTGGAATATTTAAAAACAATTGGTTCAAAAAATGTAATTGCTACCAATTGTATTGGACAAGGTTATTATGGTACCATTACACCAAGTGTTATTCTTAGAAATATTTTTGAAAATCCAGGATGGTATACACAATACACTCCTTATCAAGCAGAAATCGCACAAGGCCGTTTGGAAAGTTTATTAAACTACCAAACCATGATTACAGATTTAACTGGTATGGCTATTGCCAATGCATCTTTATTAGATGAAGCAACTGCAGCTGCAGAAGCTATGGCGATGATATACAATCATGCGAACAAAACAGAACATGCTACACAAACTAAATTGTTTGTAGATGCATCCATTTTTGCACAAACAAAATCTGTTTTAAAAACAAGAGCTACTCCAATAAATATCGAATTAGTAGAAGGCAACTATACCACTGCTGCCATTGACAATACTTATTTCGGCGCTATTTTACAATATCCAAACGCTACTGGTAGCATTGAAGATTACACTGCTTTTATTGACACAGTGCATAAAGCAGGTGGTTATGTGATTTTAGTAGCTGATATCTTAGCATTGACTGTATTGAAAAGTCCAGCAGAATTAAATGCGGATGTGGCAGTGGGTAATACACAAAGATTTGGTGTTCCAATGGGATTCGGCGGACCACATGCAGCGTACTTTGCTACAAAGGATGAATTTAAGAGAGGAATGCCAGGAAGATTGATTGGCGTAAGTATTGATGCACAAGGTAATCGTGCTTTGAGAATGGCATTACAAACTAGAGAACAACATATCAAAAGAGAAAAAGCAACTTCAAATATTTGTACGGCACAAGCATTATTAGCAAATATGGCGGTAATGTATGCAGTATATCATGGACCAGAAGGATTGAAAAATATTGCTTCTAGAGTACATAGCTTAGCACAATCTTTAGAACAACAATTAACATCAATAGGAATTGAACAAGCTAACGCTTACTATTTTGACACATTGCATATCAAAGGATTTGATGCAAGTGCTTTATACAAATTAGCAAGCGCTGCAGCCATTAACTTTAATTACTTTAGTGACGGTACAGTAAGTATTAGCTTAGATGAAACTTCTTCAACCGCAACAGTACAACAAATTGTTGCTTTATTTGAAAAGTTAACGAATAAGAAAGCTGCTGCACAAAATGCAACCGTAAAAAATGCAAGCATCCCAGCTAGCTTAACAAGAACTAGCACTTACTTACAACATCCAGTATTTAATACGCACCATAGTGAAACACAAATGATGCGTTATATTAAGCAACTAGAAAACAAAGATCTTTCATTGAACACTAGCATGATTAGCTTGGGTAGTTGTACCATGAAATTGAATGCTGCAACTGAAATGATTCCAGTAAGCTGGCCTTGTTTTGGTGGCTTACATCCATTTGCTCCAGCAGAACAAACTAAAGGATACCAAGAAATCGCCAAAAAGTTAAGTGACTACTTATGTGAAACCACTGGCTTCACTGCTTGTAGTTTACAACCTAATAGTGGCGCACAAGGTGAGTACGCAGGTTTATTAACTATTCGTTCATACCATGAAGCAAGAAATCAATCCAACAGAAATATTGTATTGATCCCAATTAGCGCACACGGAACCAATCCTGCAAGTGCGGTAATGGCTGGCTTTAAAGTAGTGGTAGTAGCATGTGATGCTGCAGGAAATATTGATGTAGCAGATTTAAAAGCAAAAGCAGAAGAACATAAAGATAATTTAGGTGGACTAATGATCACTTACCCAAGTACACACGGTGTATTTGAAGAAACCATCATTGAGATTTGCCAAATCATTCACGATTTAGGCGGATTGGTTTACATGGATGGCGCTAATATGAATGCTCAGGTGGGATTGACTAGCCCAGGTAATATTGGTGCAGATGTTTGTCACTTGAACTTACATAAAACATTCGCTATTCCACATGGTGGCGGTGGACCTGGCATGGGCCCAATTTGCGTGAACGATAAATTAGCTCCTTATTTACCAGGACATAGCGTTCACAACAATGATGCCAACGCAGTAAGTGCAGCTCCAATGGGTTCTGCAAGTATTTTGCTAATTAGTTATGCTTATATCAAGATGCTTGGAGCTAAAGGATTAGAATTAGCTACTTCATATGCAATTTTGAATGCTAATTACATGAAAGCAAGATTGGAAAAAGCATACCCAATATTGTATACTGGAAAGAATGGAACCTGTGCGCATGAATTTATTATTGACTTAAGACCGTTCAAAGCTAGCGCTGGTATTGAAGCAGAAGATGTAGCAAAGCGCTTGATTGATTATGGATTCCACGCACCTACTATGAGCTTCCCTGTTCCAGGCACTATTATGATTGAACCAACAGAAAGTGAAGACAAGGGAGAACTAGATCGTTTCTGTGATGCATTATTATCAATTCATGCAGAAATTAAAGCGATCGAAAATGGAAGCTTTGATAAAGTAGACAATCCATTAAAGAACGCTCCACATACACAACATGTAATTTGTGCTGACGAATGGAAACATGCTTACTCTAGACAAGTAGCAGCATTCCCATTACCTTATGTACAACAAAATAAATTCTGGCCAAGTGTAGCTAGAGTGAACAATACACATGGTGATAGAAATTTGGTTTGTACATGCGAGCCTGTATCATCATACGCGTAAATATTACAACAAGCATTATAATCAAAAGGCCCCCGATTTCGGGGGCCTTTTGATTATAAACTATTGGGGGAAGAATAATTCATCACTAATGAACTAGCCGGCTGATTCATCATGAACTCATATAAGGAAATTATTTTCTCTTTATCTTTTAATGCAGTATTTAATTGCGCCACATCCTCTTGAAGATTTTGTAGTTTAATATTCTCTACTTCATATTTATAAGTAAACTCTTCTGCTTGCGCAATACTAATGGCCCTAGACTCGTCAATCATATTACCTTCACCAGTGAGCACCCACAACATATTGAGTTCTGGATAATGATCATGAATTTTAATCAAAATATCAGAGCCAACAGATCCCTTGTTTCTTAACTGTTTGGCATAATACCCATTAGATAATTTGATTTTCCTTTCAAAAGAATGGGGAGAGATGTTCCTAAACTGTAGGTACATAGAAATTCGTTCAATTGGCTTCATAGTAAATAGTTTTAGTGAGATATAACACTAAAATATATACTAGCCATTCTATGTCTTAGGTACTTGGGCCTCAATTAAGCATAAGCTAGGCCTCATTTTTATTGCTTCTCACTTAACTCTAACCAACGAAGTTCTGCTTCTTCTAATTGATGGGTGATTTTAGAAAGGGCTTCGCTTAGTTTAGTAATGGCATCATAATCCAAATTAGGCTGATTCATTTGCTCCATCAATTCAGCTTTTTTCTTTTCCAATAAAGGCATGTCTTTATTTAAGGTCTCCCACTCTAATTTTTCTTTATAAGACATTTTTACAGCCGCAGGCTTGGGCGTATTGTCTTGTATTGCTGGTGCAGGCTTCTCTTCTTTTTTTACTACAGGATGATCTTTTTGTGTGGTAATATCAGAGCTTACACTACTTAAGCTTTGTTTAGATTTTTCCAAGATTCTGTATTG
>JACCDS010725951.1_pt1 | contig 54224 bp, 55 predicted proteins | sample 7446441 | NCBI WGS metagenome assembly JACCDS01 (sample SAMN15323445, study PRJNA562643) | freshwater metagenome | isolation source: river surface water | place: USA:Blue River Watershed | collected 2017-08-17 | reverse complement strand
TGCGTATTCATTTCGGAGCGGATGTACTCGAACTCGAGCGGATGCACCGGCTCCCACGATTTGCGGTAACTGTCGAACCAGATCTCGAGCACGCGCTGGATGATGCGTTGTTCGGTCTGTGTGAAATCGCGTCCCTCGACCCGCGTGTGGAAGCGGCCATCGCCGCCGAACAGGTTGTCGATCATCAGGAAAACCAGATCCGGATCGATCACCATCAGCGCGGTGCCGCGCAGGGGCTTGCAGTGCACCAGGTTCAGGTTGGTCGGCACCCGCAGGTTGCGGATGAACTCGCTGTACTTCGATACCCTGACCGGCCCCACCGATACCTCGGCCGTGCGGCGCAGGAAATTGAACAGGCCGATGCGGAACAGCCGCGCAAAGCGCTCATTGATGATCTCGAGCGTCGGCATGCGGCCGCGCACGATGCGTTCCTGGGTGGCCAGGTTGTACGGGCGGGCGCCGGCTTCCTGCGGGTGTTCGGCGGCCTCTTCGGCATCGCCGGCCACGCCGCGCAGCAGCACATCGACTTCTTCCTGAGAGAGGAAATTCTCGGCCATCGTGATTATTCGTTCTGTCGAAAGCGACGGCCGGCGCACTTCCGGTCATCTATAGTGAGGATTGTAGGAACGAAGCGCCCATCGGCATGGCGCAAACAGAGGGGAAAAGACCGGCCTGCCCGCAGCTGAACCGCGCGCCACGGCCCCTATTGAATGACGAATGCCGTCAGGAACACGCCGCCAATCGCCGGCGCCGCGAGGTCTTTCACATACGGCTGCTTCAATGCCGTCGCTATCTCGGCGGCTAGCTCCGCCTTGCCCTGCGGCGCCTGCAGCGTCTCTGCTGACTTCGATGACAGCAGCATCAGCATCCGGCTCTTGACCACCGGCTGGTACAGCTTCAGCTGGTCGGCGTCCTCCGCTTTCGCGACTTGCAGCGACACGCTGACCTGCAGCACGCGCTCGCCGGCCAGATTCACGGTGAAAGGTTCCAGTTCGACAAACACCGGCGGCGCGGGCGGTTGCGGCCTGGCGGCAGCCGCCTGTGCCGGCTCGGCGCGCGTGAACCACCAGGCGCCGCCGCCGGCGGCGGACAACAGCAGCAGGGCCGCGAGCACCAGCGCCTGCTTTTTCCGGGAGCGCGGTCTGGCTTCGGTGATGGGGCTGACATTGCTGTCGGCGACTTTTTCTGTGCTGGCCATGAGATCTTGTCCGGGTTGGAATGAAAGGATTCTCGTATGCCGTCCCGTCATGATCTGCAGGAATCAGTGCGGTAATTGCACGTCTCTTTTCGTTTTTCGCACAAGCCGTGACGCAGCTCAGGCGTCCGGAACCGTGAGTTTCTCTGGGCGACCGATCATCACCACAAGCATTCGCTGGTGATAAGAGAGAGGAGAGGCGCATGGATGTGCAAGTAGCATCAGGAGCAGAGCAGAGATCGGATACCCGCGGCGTGCAAGCGCTGGCGCGGCGCGAGGTACGGGCTGTGAATAGCCCTTTGCGTCAAGTGCAGCCATCGATGGGGCAGGGCGAGCCGGTGCCAGCGCCGTTCGACGCCGATCCGGAGCTGGTTTTGTCGGTATTGGCAGCCGATGGCGATATCGTGATCCGGCGGCGGTCATCATCGACCGGCGACGGCGGTGTGGCCGAGCGCCCGGGCTCGCGCGAAATGGCCTTCGTGCGGCAGCTCGCAAGGGACATCCGCCGCGAGAACCGTGCCGGCGTCAACAAGGCCGGTCGCGAGCTGAGCAAGCTGGGCTGCGATCGCCAGCTGATCGATGAACTGATTGCGCGACATCACCATTACCATCGCATCCTGCGTGCGCTGGCCGGCGGCAACGCACGCGCCTCGGATACGCAATTGGCACAAGCGTTTGCGCTGTGCGTGTTCGACGTCAACCGGCAGCAGTTCATGCGCGAGGTATTGGAAGCCGCCGGTACGGATGAACCGTCGTCCACCGGTCAGGCTTGCCCGGACCCCATGCTTTTCCGACGCATGGTGCAGGGCGCGAAACGTCTGACGCAATTCGACGACCTGCGTCCCATGGTGGCATTGTGGGGGCATATCCGGCTCGATGTGCGCGGTCCCGAGCGCGAGGTGATGCGGCTGTCGCTGGTCAATACGATAGGCCTGTTCCATACCAATGCGCAGCGCTTTCTGGGTGCCTGCGACGACGCGGCCCCGGCCGGTCGCAACGCCGACCTGCTGCAACGCCTGCCGTCCTGTCTCGCCAGGCAGTGGATGACCGGCTGCAGCGATCAGGAAAGGGAAGCGCTGCGTGGCGCGTCGGGCGAGCAGTGCGCGGAATTTCATCGCAAGCTGAACCAGCAGTACGCGCTGCTGTGCCGCAGCTTCGGTCTGCCCTTGCCTGCGCTGGCGGAGCTTATCCTGATCGATACCGACGATCAGGCGTCAGGCAAAGGTATCGAGCAAGCCGACTGAGCGCCGAGCTGCCAGCGGCGCGGCGCCTTCCATCGTCGCAACCGGCGCGGCCGGGTGGGCGTCGCGCCGGCTTGCGGCTTGATTGTCCTGCGCGTGGCGCGAGTGCGAAGACTGTGCGTTGCCACTGCCGACATCAGCCTGGCGCAGGTCCAGCCCGGCGTCGGCGAACAGGGTCTTCAATGCCGGCAGCGCATCTTCAATCGCCTTGCGCACCTCCGGTTGCGCGCTGCTGAAGCTGGCCACGGCCTGCGTGTCATGCAGCTTCAGCTCGATTTTTACCGGGCCGAGATCGGGCGGGTTCAGCGTCAGGCTGGCGACCTGCATGTCCTTTTGCGCCATCCACACGACCTGTTCGCCGAAGGCACTGTTCCAGCGGGCCGATGACAGCGGCGCGGCGACCTGCAGGCTGGTCGCGCCGGCGCTCGGGTCGGCGGGTAACCAGGGCGGGTTCGCGTTGCCCGTGATCGTGAAAGCCGGCGATTCCGCCGCGGTCGCCCCTGCAGATGCCGCGTGATGCGCGTCCGGCGCTACCGTCGTTACCGGCGTTACCGGCGCAGCCTGCCTGTCGGCAGCCGAGGGTGCAGGCAGATCCTGAAGGACGGCGCGTGACGAAGGCTGCAGCGATGCCACAAGGCCGTCTGTGGTCTTGCTTTCATCGCTCGCCGGTATCGGCGCCTCTGTGGCGGGCCTCAGGCGCAGCGCCTGCGGTGCCAGTGTGGCAGCGTCGGGCAGCAGCGCCAGAAGCGAAGGGTCCGTCAGGCCGGCGAGATCTGGTTCTTCAGCCTGTGCTTCTTCGACGGGCGTATCGGCCGGCTCCGCGGTCAATGGCACGGAGGCCAATGCGCCGCTGATATCGGGTGGCGGCAAGGCCGCCGCGAGCAGCGCGGCGAAGCCGATCTCGCCGGCGGCCTGCAGTCCGGCTTGTGGCGGCGCGGCTGCGCCCGCAGGCATGAGTGCTTGCGCTGACACGCGCATTTAATGCGTCTCTTTCATCCGCATGAAAGCGCGGGCGGCGAATTCATCACTCAGCTTTCTATCCTGCCGCGCCGCTTGTGCGAGCGCGGCGTGTCCGGCGCGCTCGCGCAGCGAATCCCAGCTCATTCCTTCGCGTTTTTTTTCCTGCCAATGCGTGCGGGCGTCGTCGGCGCGGGCCACTGCATGGGCGGCGATCTGCTGCTGCCCGCGTATGGCGTCGTCGATCTTCAGCAAAAAAGCCTGAAAGTTGCGGTAGGCGGCGAAGGACAAGCCGTCGCCGGTCTTCTGTTGCAGCCTGCTCTCGTATTCGGCGCGCAGTTGCTGCAGCATGTCGAGCCGCTGCTGCGCGTCATTGCGCTGCGCGACCGCCACGCCCAGCGATTGCGCGGCGGCGTCGGCCTGCTGCGCATTCAGCGTGGCGAGGGTGTCGAGTGCGGTAGGGGCTTTCATGCAGCCAATGTAGAGCGACACGGCTGTGGCCAATCGGGCGAGAAGCGGCCCAAGCCGGCCTGAATTCGTCGCTTTAGATCAGGCGCCGAACAGCTGCGCCAGCTGCGCGAGGCTGTCGCCGGCGGCGCTGCGCTCATGGATGCCCTGCTGCAGGAAGGCCGCAATCGCCGGCTGCAAGGCAATGGCGTCATCGACTTGCGGGTCGGTGCCGCGCTTGTATGCGCCGACATTGATCAGGTCGCGGTTGCGCTGGTAGCTGGCGACCAGCTGCTTCAGGCGGCGCGCCAGTTGCTGATGGCCGGCGTCCGTGACCGAGTGCATCACGCGGCTGATCGACTGTTCGATGTCGATGGCCGGGTAGTGACCTGCCTCCGCCAGCCGGCGGTCGAGCACGATATGGCCGTCAAGGATGGCGCGCGCCGCATCGGCGATCGGGTCTTGCTGGTCGTCGCCTTCGGTCAGCACCGTGTAGAACGCGGTGATCGATCCGCCGCCGGGCCGGCCGTTGCCGGTACGCTCAACCAGGGCCGGCAGTTTCGAGAACACCGAGGGCGGATAGCCCTTGGTCGCCGGCGGCTCGCCAATGGCCAGCGCGATTTCGCGCTGCGCCATCGCATAGCGGGTCAATGAATCCATGATCAGCAGCACATGGCGGCCCTGTTCACGGAAATGCTCGGCGATGGCGGTGGTGTAGGCCGCGCCCTGCAGGCGCATCAGCGGCGGCGCGTCGGCGGGCGCGGCCACCACGACCGAGCGCGCGCGGCCTTCGGCGCCCAGTATCTGCTCGATGAATTCCTTCACTTCGCGGCCGCGCTCGCCGATCAGGCCGACCACGATGACGTCAGCTTGCGTGTTGCGCGCCATCATGCCGAGCAGCACGCTTTTTCCAACGCCGGAGCCGGCGAACAGGCCCATGCGCTGCCCACGTCCGACGGTCAGCAGCGAGTCGATCGCACGCACGCCGACCTCCAGCGTCGTTTCTATAGGGGCGCGCGCCAGCGGATTGATTGCGCGCGCATTCAGCGATGCGGCCGCCGACGAGCGCAATGCGCCCAGCGTATCCAGCGGCCGGCCCGCTGCATCAAGCACGCGGCCCAGCAGCGCGTCGCCGACCGGCAGGTGGCGGCTGCGATCCGAGTTGCGGCGGCGCGGATGATTCAGGCTGCCGGCGCGCGGCAGGATCTCGGCGACTTCGAGCGGCATCACGCGCGCGCCCGGCTGCACGCCGTCGGTGTCGCCCTGCGGCATCAGGTACAGGCGTTCATCGCGAAAGCCCACGACCTCGGCCTCGACTTCAGTGCCGCCGTGCAGCAGCACCCGGCACGCGGCGCCGATGGGCAGCTTCAGGCCCACGGCTTCCATCACCAGCCCGGTCACGCGGGTGACGCGGCCGGCGACCTGCAGCGGCTCGGCGATTTGCAGGATCTGGCTGCAGTCGCGCAGCCAGGCTTGCCAGCGGGCGGTGTTGGACGCGTTCACTCCAGCCATCCATGCCGCACGTCCAGCGCCGCCGCAATCCGCTGCCAGCGCGTGCCCATCTCCGCATCGATCTGGTTTGCCCCGGTCTCGATCCGGCAACCGCCACGTTCCAGCGCGGCATCCGGCTGCAAGCGCCAGCCATTGGCGGCCAGCCCGTCGCCGATCTGCGCCTGCACCAGTGAGAAATCTTCCGGATGCAATTGCAGTATCGCCGGCGGCTGCACCATCGGCAGGTGGCGCAAGGCATCGTCGATCACGGGCAGCACCAGTTCGGGCCTGACCGGCAGCGCGGCCTTCAGCATTGCCTTCGCGACATCGAGCGCCAGCGCCAGCACCTCGCGCGACACGGTTTCGTTCGCCTTCGCCAGCTCAGCCGTGAAGCCCTGCATCAGCTGCAGCAGCTGGTCGCGCTCCGTCGCTGCATCGATGCGGCCTTGCGCCAGCCCCTCGGCATGGCCGGCCTCATAGCCGGCCGCGCGGCCCTCGGTATGGCCTTCGTCCTGCGCCTGCATCCGGCTGCTGGCGATCTGTTCCGACAGCTGCTTTTGCAAGGCCGCGCGCGCCGCTTTCTCGGCGGCCGCGCGGGCCACCGCCGTCGGACGGTTGTCGCCGAACGAAGCTAGCTCGTAACGCTGCCAGGGCGTCTGCTGTTCCAGCGGAATATCGGCATCCGCCACCAGCGTGCCGAGCCGCTCTGCGATGTCGTCAGACATAGGGGTCTTCACCCTTCGCGCCTAGCTGCACGGCGCCTTCGTCGGCCAGCCGTCGCACAATGCCGAGAATTTCCTTCTGCTGCGCCTCGACCTCGGACAGGCGCACCGGGCCTTTGGCGTCGAGGTCTTCCTTCAGCATCTCGCCGGCGCGCTGCGACATGTTGCGGAAAATCTTTTCGCGCAATTCCTGTCCTGCGCCTTTCAGCGCGATGATCAGTGCCTCGGACGGCACTTCGCGCATGATGGTCTGTATGCCGCGGTCGTCGATCTCGATGATATTGTCGAACACGAACATTTCGTCCATGATCTTCTGCGCCATGTCGGCATCGTAGTTCTTCAGGTTGTTCATCACGGCGGTCTCGTGTTCGCCGCTGAAGTAGTTCATGATCTCGGCTGCCGCGCGCACGCCGCCCATCTGCTTTTTCTTCAGCACCTCGTTGCCGGTCAACAGCTTGGTCAGCACGTCATTCAGTTCGCGCAAAGCGGCCGGCTGTACGCCGTCCAGCGTGGCGATGCGCAGCACGACGTCATTGCGCAGGCGCTCGGTGAAATACGCGAGCACCTCGCTGGCCTGGTCGCGTTCCAGATGCACGAGAATGGTAGCGATGATCTGAGGATGTTCGTTGCGGATCAGCTCGGCCACCGATTGCCCGTCCATCCATTTCAGGCTCTCGATGCCGGACGCCTCGCGCGCGCCGAGGATGCGGTTCAGCAGCGAGCTGGCCTTGTCGTCGCCGAGCGCCTTGGTCAGCACGCTGCGGATGTAGTCATCGGAATCGACGCCGAGCGAGGTATTCTGCTCGGTCTCGCGGCGGAATTCGGCCAGTACCTTCTGCAGTTCGCCGCTCTGCACCGATTTCATCTGCGACATCGCGCCGCCCAGCGCATGCACTTCGCGCGGCGACAGAAATTTCATCACTTCCGCAGCTTCGTCCTCGCCGAGCGCGAGCATCAGCACCGCTGCCTTCTGTACGCCGCCGTCGATCATTCGGCACCCACCCAGTTCTTGACCACGTTGGCCACCACGCGCGGATCATCCTTTGCCACTTTCCGTGCGAGCTCGAGGTCGGATTGCTTCAATGCCGGATGCGGCAGCGCTTCGCCCGGATCGTCCAGTATCGGTTCGCTCAGCATCGGCACCGGCGCCGGGTCGCGCAGTCGATTGAGCAGCGGCTTGAGCTGGCGGAAGTACAGGAAGGCGAGCGCGGCGGCGATCAGCAGGTAGCGGCCGGCCTCTTTCGCCAGTGCGATAGTATCCGGATCCTTCCATAGCGGCAGCTCGGGAACGGCGTCCGGCGCAGGGCTGACGAAGGCGCTGTTGACCACGTTGAGCGAGTCGCCGCGGTCCTTGTCGAAGCCCATCGCTTCTTTTGCGAGGTCGGTGATCGCGGCCTTTTCTGCGTCGGTCAGCGCGCGCTTGACTGGCTTGCCCTGCTTGTCGGGTTCGGTGCGATGGTTCACCACCACCGCGACCGACAGTCGCTTGACGCCGCCCATCGGCTGCTGCGTGACGCGCAGCGTCTTGTCGACTTCATAGCTGACCGTGCTGTCCTTCTGGGTTGAAGTCGGCGAGGGCGCACTGGCCGCTGCCGGCGGCGGGTTCGTCACCGGCGCGCTGGCCGGCTGCGGCGGCGTGTTCGACAGCGCGCCCGGCACGCCGCCTGCATTCGCCGCGCCGCTGCTCTGAGATTCCGACTGATGCTGGCTGCGGATGGTCGTGGCTTCCGGCGTCTGGTTCGGCTTGTAGCTCTCGGCCGCCTGTTCGCTGGTGGAAAAGTCGATGTCGGCGCTGACCTCGGCGCGCACATTTTCCCGGCCGACGATGGGCGTCAGTATCGATTCGATGCGGCGCGCGATCGCCTGCTGGATCTCGTCGACATATTTCAATTGCGAAGGATCGAGCTGGTTCGCAGATTTCGGCTTTGAATTTTCCGACAGCAGGTTACCGTTCTGGTCGACCACGGTCACGCCTGCCACCGGCAACTCCGGCACGCTGGACGCGACCAGGTGCACGATCGCGCTGGCCTGCTGCGGCTCCAGCGCGCGTCCCGGATGCAGGTTCAGCATCACCGACGCGGTCGGCTTCTGCTGGTCGCGCAGGAAGACCGAGGCCTTGGGCAGCGCCAGATGCACCCGCGCCGACTGTACATTGGCCAGCGACTGTATGGTGCGCGCCAGCTCGCCTTCCAGAGCGCGCTGAAAGTTAACTTGTTCAAGGAATTGCGAGGTGCCGAGCTTCTGGTTTTCCATCAGTTCGAAGCCGACCCCGCCGCCTTTCGGCAAGCCTTGCGACGCCAGCTTCAGCCGCACCTCGTGCACCTGCTTTTCCGGCACCAGAATAGCGCCGCCGCCGTCGGCGATCTGGTAGGGCACGTTCATCTGCTGCAGTGCGGCCACAATCGAGCCGCCGTCGCGGTCGGCGTAATTGGCGAACAGCACGCGATACTCGGGCTGTTGCCCCCAGAACCAGATGCCGGCCATCAGCGCGACGATGGATGCCGCGCCGCCCGCCATCAGCGCCATGCGCGCGGTTGATGACTGCAGCAGCGAAGGCAGGCTAAATTTTTCGGCGGTGGCTGTCGTTACCGACATGTCGAGGCTCCGGAGGACAGGGCAGGAAGGCGCACGGCGGTGCGGGCGGCTTTTCGGATGAAGTGCCATTGTCCGGATAACAGTGAAGGCAGAACCGCGGAAAAGCAGGCGCTTGCGCCTTCTGCTTCAGGTTTGCCTTGCCTGTTCAGCCATTAAGCTGCAAGGCATGAAACTCGGACCTATCGATTCATCGCGCATCGAGGCGATGGCGGCAAAGCTGCAGGCAGTGGCGCGCGCGCAGACGCCGTCGGCAGCGCCTGCACCTGCGCCTTCCCGCGCAGGCGACAGCACCCGAGTGAGCTTTTCGGATTCGCTCAAGGCAATGCTGGACCAGGTGAACGCGCAGCAGCTGAACGCCGACAGCCTTGCGAAGAAATTTGCGCTGGGCGACGACAGTGTGAACCTGTCCGACGTGATGATCGAGCGGCAGAAGGCCAGCTTGTCCCTGCAGGCGACGGTGCAAGTCAGGAACAAGCTGGTGAGCGCCTATCATGAAATCATGAATATGCAGGTCTGAACCTGCGTTTCATCGCGTCGGTGAAGCATCGCTTTCAGATGATATTGTCCGCAAAGTCTGCCAGCGTCAGATCCAGGCCGACGAAGGACAGAAGCTGATTTTCCGCACTCAGAATGAAGATGGTCGGGTTGGAAGCTGACTGGCTCAGGTCGAGACCGGCTTGTGAGTCGGTCAAGATGGCCGACAGATCAATCAGGTCGCCGCCTTCGCCGGGAGCCCGGGTGTCGAAGTCATGAATCAGCGGGACTGCGCCGCTGTTGTCCGAGACATGAACGACATAGGTATCCGTGCCCGGGCCGCCCCAGATGTCCTGCGCATTCAGCAACCTGAAATTGAACTCATCATTCCCGTTATCGCCGTAGATTTCATTTCCGGTGCCGGTGCCTGACTGAATATCAAGCACGTCATTGCCATTCCCTCCGCGAACGATCGTATCGGCGCCGGACAGCAGGATCAGATCTGATCCGTCGTCGCCGTAGATGCGGCCACCGGAGCCGGAATAGGACAGGCCGTCATTGCCGCCAAATCCGCGCATGACCAGTCCGTCCAGATCGCCCGCCATATTTCCGCTGCCGTCGAGCGCCGGATCGAAACTCAAAGGGGTATCGCCCGTGCCATGCAATTCGATGTCTATGGTTTTCTGGATCGTCGAATTTTCACCGGTCACGGTGACGGTAAATCTTTGCACCAGGGTTTCGCCGTCCAACAGGTAGTCGAGATATTTGTCGGCGACATCAAACTGCCATTCCACCGAGGTGGTGCCAACCAGCACGGCTTGAAAATCGCCAAGGTAAGGCTGATTGGCCGGGTCCGCCGTCCAGGATAGTGCGCCGATATGACTGCCAGTCACCGTGGCCCCGACCGTATGGGCAAAATTTTCGGACTCGAAAATACTTCCATCTGAAAATTCATCAATGATTCTCGATGAGGGCGACGCGTCGAACCTGAGGTCGTTGACGCCATGGATTTCGAAGCGGACGGTCTTCGTCTTGCCATCGAGGGCAGTGACGGTGAAGTCGTCATATTTTTTCTCGAAATCTTCCAGGTACTGCACGCTCGCATTCGATACGGCATAGACATAGCTGCCGTCCGCGTCCAGCGTCAGGCTGCCGAGATTGTCGTCGGCTGACTCCACGGTGGTCTCGAAGAATGCCTGATCCGCATTCGGGCTGCTGATCGCGATGGCTCCGGCAGCAGTCAATAGTCCTGTCGGTCCGACGTTTTTATCTTCGGTCAACACATTGTTGCTTGGGTCACCGATGGTCGCGCCGTCGTCGGCGCCCGTGATAGTGAAGCTGACGTCCTTGCGGGTGCCGTCCCCGGACTGGACAGTGAAGGTCTCTATTTTGCTGTCACCAGTGTTCAGGTACTGAATGGCCGCGTTGGATACGGCGAAGGTATAGCTTCCATCGGCAGCGAGCACCAGGCTGCCGAGATTCCCATCGGCCGGGATGACGTGCGTAATGAAGTAACCTTCGTCCGAGTCCCTGTCCGAAACGGCGAGCATGCCGGTGGCAGTCAGTTTTCCATCGAGACCAACGCCGGTGTCCTCGCTGACGCTGGCCTGATCCGGATCCCCGATGGTTGCTGGGTCGTTGACGCCAGTGATGGTAAAGCTAAGGAAAGTACTGAATCCATCGATCGTTCGGATTAAAAACGGCTCGATCAGCGATAGTCCTTCGCCGAGGTGCTGTACGGCGGCATTGCTGATGCTGTAGGTGTACGCATAGACCGCAGGCCCTGAAGTGGACCAGGGCTGATCCGGCGTGATATGTAGTGTTCCCACACTGAAGTCATACGTTATGTCGCCTTCGAGCAGCAGTCCCTGTCCCGCATTCGGATCGGTGACGGTGAGGGTGCCGGTTGCGGTCAGCATCTGCGCCGGCTGCACGCTGTCTTCGGTGAGGGTGGTCGCTCCGGCGACGGTGATGCTGGCATTGTTTGAAAATCCGTCGACATATATCGGAAGCGAAACAATGAGCTTTGCGTTCCCGTTGCCGAGTATCTGCGATTGTCCATCCGGTGTCAGGCCGTCAAATTTCCATCCGATATCCGTAAGCCACAGTACATTGTTTCCGCCTCCGGTAACGATCATCTGATCGCTGTCGGACACGCGCACCACGTCGGCGGCACTAAGCCATACCTGGTTCCAGCCGCCGCCATCGAGCCAGAGTTTCTCTATGCCGTAAACCGCGCTGGTGCGCAGATCGAGCTGCTGCTCGCCAGACTTGAACCACAGCGTGTCGATGCCGCCACCGCCCAGGATCTTGTAGTCGTTCTCGTCATAGATAATCGTGTCATTGCCGCCACCGGCATTCAGAAAATCACTGCCGGATCCGCCATCGATGGTGTCATCGCTGCCGCCGGCGACGATCTTGTCACTGCCATCGGTGCCGGTGAGGGTGTTATCGCCACCCAGTCCCGTGGTGGAAGTTGCCATGGCCGTCTCCTTGCCGGTGTGAGGTGTCCGGTCAGTGTAGGAGCGTTGTTGTGTGCAGCGAATAGCGCAGTTGCGCTACCGTGCCGTACTACGGGTCCGTGGTTTCGTTGGGTTGCGGCCACAGCCCGGCATCGATCCGATACAGCCACGCGAGCAGCTCGGCGATCGCTGCGTACAGGGTGGGCGGTATCTCGCGATCCAGGTCGACCTGCATCAGCAGCGCGACCAGATCGGTCGACTGGTGCACGAAAACCTGATGCTCATTCGCGCGCCGGATGATCTCCTCAGCCAGCAAGCCGCGGCCGCGTGCGACCACGCGTGGCGCGCCGTCGCCGCTGCCATAGGCCAGCGCGACGGCGGCGCGAAGCCCGGCGCTGCGCTCAGGCGGGTCGTTCGCCATCGGCGTCAAAGCGCTGCAAATGCAGGCCGGCGGCGGTCAGGGCTGCGCGCAATTCGGCGGAGCGCTCGCTTAACAACGCAGGCGCGCCTGCATGCAGCTTCAGCTGCAGGCGATCGCCGTCGATCCGGATTTTCGCGACCACGGTGCCGAGCGACGGAAGCTCGCTGACCAGCGTGCTGTTCCAGGCCGGTTGCGGGTCTTCACCCGGATCGCCGCGCGAACCGGAGGCTGATCGGTCAATTTGCAACTGCAGCGGCATGCCGGGCCAGAGTTCGCCGCGCCATTGCAGCGGCTGGCTGTCGAGCATCTCGAGCTGCTGGCGCAGGATGGCGGGCACCTCATCTGCGGCATTTTTCTTCGCTTGCGGCTCCTTGCTCAATGCCTCGGCTTCGCGCTGCCCGGCAACCCAGTCGGCCAGATGCGATTCGTAAAATAGTCCGCTGGTCTCGATGCCGGTGCGCAGGGCGGCGCCGATGTCGGCGGTGTGCGCCGTCGGCGCTGCCAGCAGCGCAACGGGCTGTTTGAGGGGCACGGCTGATGGTGATGCTTGCAGCAATGCGGCGAGCAGTTTGCCGGTGACGCTTAGCTGTGCCAGTTCGGCAGGCGCGAGCGCGGCCCTGGCGGCCGACGAGGACAGCTCCGGCGTCGCCTCTTCCGGCAGCGTCGCGACCGGCTCCAGGACGGCGACGGGTATCGCCGCGCCCACTGCGCCGATGCCGCTCTCGGGACCCATGCGTCGTCAACCTTTGCCGTAGGCCTTCGCGACCTGGCAGCGCGTGTCCGCGACCTCGAGATATTTCGCGAGGCTTTTCATCCAGGGTTCGGTCAGCTGCCGGATCTCGCGGTCGTTCGCGAGTATGCGCCGCAGCAGGTCGGCTTTCTGTTGGCGCGCGTCGGCCGATAACTTTTCAGGCACGCGGCAGCCCTGCAGCGCCTGCACGCAGTGGGCGCAGCCTGCCTCAAGCTCGACCAGCCGGTCCCAGTCGGCGCGATGGGCGGCGTTCAGCATGCTGCCCGTCAGCCGTTCGACCTCCCTGTACAACGCGAGCACATCGTGGGGGGGGTGTTCTTCGCTCAAGCGGTGGCTCCTTGATGATGGTTTGCAGCGCCAATCGCGATCCAGCTGTCGCGCATCTGCGCCAGCAAGCGACGCGCCTCGTGCAGCTTGGCGCTGTCGTTGCCGATATTGGCTTCGCTCAGGCGCTGCACGACATAGGCGTACAGCGCGGACAGATTGCGCGCAATGTCGCCGCCGCGCTCCGCGTCAAGGCTGGCAGACAAGCCGCTGCCGACGATGTCTATCGCCCGCGAGATCGAGCGACCCTTGCCCTCGTTGTCCTTGTCCTCCATCTGTACCGAGGCCGTATCGATCGCGCGCAGTGCGCCGTCGAACAGCATGACGATCAGCTGATGCGGACTGGCGACGAGTGCGTCGCTGTCGACATCTATTTGCCGGTAAGCCTGTGCGCCGGGGCGGGTAGTGCCGAACATGTTGCTTTCTCTCCGAGGGATGTTCAGGATAATTTGGCCAATTGCTGCGCCAGATAGGCGCTGGTGTTCTGCATGCTGGACAGGGTGGTGTCGAGTCGCGTGTATTGCGCGCGGTAGCGCGCTTCCATTGCGGCCAGCCGCGCCTGCTCGGTGCTCTCGCGCCGCGTCAGCCCACGCAGCATCGCGTTCAGTCCGTCTTTTCGGGTGCTGATCACGCCGGCGTCGCCGAGCATGCCGGCTACCAGGGTGCCCAGCCGGGTCGCCACGCCGTCGCTGCCGGCGAACAGCGCCTGCAGGTCGGCCGGGTGCTTGTCGATGGCGGATTGCAGCTTGCTGTCATTCACCGCCAGCGTGCCATCCTTCTGAAAGCTGACGCCGATATCGGTCAGCCGCGTGAAATCGCCGGCGCCGGCCACGGCCTGGGTCATCGCCGGGCGTATCTGCTTGAGCACCGAGGCGGGGCCGGAGTCGCCATGCAAGACTGCGCCGGTCTTGGTGGTGTCATTCCATGCGGTCTGCGTGCCGACCAGCGATTTCAAGTCGTTCCACGCCTTGACCATGGCATTCACCGACGACTTGATCGCACTTGCGTCGCGTTGCACGTCGACGCTGACGGCGCTGGTGGTGGTTTGCGTTACCCGCAGCGTCACGCCCGGCAAGGCGCTGCTGAAGGTATTGGTGGCTGACGTGACTTTCATGCCGTCTATGCTCGCCATGGCATCCTGCGCCTGCTGCGTCTGGCTCATCACGGCCGGCGGATTGCCGGAAATGTCGTAGCCAAAGCTGACCGGTGCGTTCGGATCGAACGAGAACGACGACAGCGCGCCGCTGCCCGTCAGTGCGATGCTCTTGCCGGCGCCGGTGTCCTTGCCCGCGATCATCAGCCGCTTGCCATTCGCGCTGCCATCGTCGACGATGCTGGCGCTTACGCCGAGGCCGGCGCCATTGATCGCATCGCGCAAGTCATTCAGTGAGGTGCTGGCCGGCGTCAGCGTTACGCTCGCGCCGCCGGCAACGCTGATCGCCAGCGTGCCCGCACCCAGCGAGGCGCTCGCATCGGCCTGGCCGGCCGATACCAGTTTCGTCGCCTGCGCCAGCTGCGTTACCTGCACGCTGTAATTGCCGGGCGCAGCGCCGCTGCCGGTGGTCAGCGTGATCGCGGCCGATGAGCTGGTAGCGATGCAGGCGCCGAGGCCGGTGCCGCTCAGGCCCTTGAGCGCTGACTGGAATGCCGCCAGCGACGACGACAGCTGGCCATACGCCGAAATCCTGGCGCTGGCCGCGCTTTCCTGCGACTTGATCAGTTTCATCGGACGCTGCTCGGACGCCATCAGCTGGGTGACCAGGCTATTGATGTCGAGGCCAGAGCCGATGCCGGATACGGTGATGCCCATGATGATGTCCTTCGCGCTGTCAGGCTTTTTGTCGGATCAGCACGCCTTTCATGTTGTCGATTATGCGCGCCATGGCCAGCGCTTCATCCCCCGGAATCTGGCGTAAAAGTGCGCCTGATTCGGCGTCTGTTACACGCAGCACGGATTTTCCGGTGTCGTTGTCGACCGAGAACTGCACTTGCTGTCCTGTCATGCCGATGGCGGCGCTGAGCCGCTCGGCCAGCTGGCGCAGGGTGTGCGAGTCGACCGTCGTTGCGGCATCGTGCGCGGCATGCTGCGCAGCGCGCGGTGCCGGCGCCGGATCGGCCGGTGGCAGGGCAGTGGCAATGGCGGGGAGTTTCATGGGTCCCTCGGTGCGAAGTGTGCGGGGTGGGTGTCGCCGTCGGCGCTACCCACCATTCCTCGAAGATCCGCGATCAGCCGCGCAGCAGCGCCATCACCCCGTTCGGCAGCGAGTTCGCCTGCGCCAGCATCGCGGTACCGGCCTGCTGCAGGATCTGTCCGCGGGTCAGGTTCGCGGTCTCGGACGCGAAGTCGGCGTCCATGATGCGGCTGCGCGATGCGGTCTGGTTTTCGGATGCGATCTGCAGGTTCGAGATCACGGCCTCGAAACGGTTCTGCGATGCGCCGAAGGTGGCGCGTGCGCTCGACACCTCATCCATCGCGGTGGTCAGTGCATCCATTGCAGCCAGTGCCAGTGCGCCTGTCGCGTCGGCGATGCTGTCCGATGCGCCGCCGCTGGTGACCGCGGCGATGCCAACGCCGGCGGTCAGGTCGGTCGTCGCAATATTGATCTTTTCGTTTGCATTGTTGTTCGCACCGACCTGGAAGTCGAAGCCGGCTGCCGGCGCCGATGCATTCAGCAGGTTCAGGCCGTTGAATTTCGTGCTCTGCAGTACGCGCGTCACTTCACCGGCCAGTGCCGTGTATTCCTGGTCCAGCGTGGTGCGGTCGGCGGAGCTGTTGGTGCCGTTGGCTGCCTGCACCGCGAGTTCGCGCATGCGCTGCAGGTTGTCGGCGACCTTGCCGAGCGCGCCTTCGGCAGTCTGCGACAGCGAGATTGCGTCATTCGCGTTGCGGATCGCGACGTTCATGCCCTTGATCTGCGAGTTCATGCGCTCGGCGATCGCGAGGCCGGCAGCATCGTCTTTTGCACTGTTGACGCGCAGGCCGGAGGACAGGCGCTGCAGCGAGGTATTCAGCGCTGCCTGCGATGCGTTGAGATTGCGCTGGGTGTTGAGTGCGGCGATGTTGGTGTTGATGACTGATGCCATGATGCTCTCCCTGAGTTATCCGATTGAAAGGCCGGCTTCGCGGCCCCGGTCAACTTCGGTCGTCGTTTGTTGTCGACCGCTGTTGTTTCCTGTTACGGGCAGGGAGTGAAAAATGTTTAGCGCATCAGCGAAAGAATTTGTGAAAAGCGACGTGTACGCAGCGCGCGTTCATTCCGTCATGTCCGGCACCAGCCGATGGCGGATCGCGTAGTGGGTCAGTTCGGCGTTGTGCCGCATTTTCATTTTCTGCAGCAGGCGCGAGCGGTACATGCTGATGGTCTTTACCGACAGCGCAAGTTCATCGGCGATGTCGCCGACCGTTTTTCCGGAGGCGATCATCACCAGCGTCTGGTATTCGCGGTCTGACAGCGATTCATGCAGCGCACGGGCCGCGCCGCTGCCGATCTGGTTCGCCAGTTCCTGTGCCAGCGCGGCACTGATGTATTTCCGGCCGCACGCCACTTCGCGCAATGCCGTCACCAGTTCGTCCGGCGCGCTCTGCTTGTTCAGGAAGCCGGATGCGCCGGCCTTGATCGCCCGGATGGCGTACTGGTCTTCGCGGTGCATGGTCAGCATCAGCACGGCCAGCGCAGGACATTCCTTCTTTACCTGCTTCAGTACTTCGATACCGTTTTTGTCCGGCAGGGAGATGTCGAGCAGCAGCACATCGATGCCGCCGGCACGCACGCGCTGTATGGCCTGCTGACCGTTGGCTGCTTCGCCCGCGACGATCAGGTTGCCGCCATCGCCGATGATCTGCTTGAGTCCCTCGCGCACGATCGCATGATCATCCGCGATCAGCACGCGTATGGTGCTTGACGGCTGGCCGCTCATTCCATGTCGCAGACCCGATCGCGCTGCGGGACGGACGCGCGCACCATCGTGCCCTTGCCGGGGCGCGACATGATGCTGAACTCGCCGCCCAGCGCCCGGATGCGCTCGTTCATGCCGCGCAATCCGAATGAACGCGGATTGTCGCGCTTGTCGTCGGGCAGGCCGATACCGTTATCGATGACCTCCAGCAGCAGCTCGTCGCCGGTGTCATGCAGGTGGATGTCAACCTGGCTCGCGCCCGCATGCTTGCGGATGTTGTTGCAGGATTCCTGCACGACGCGAAACAGCGAGGTCGCCAGCTGGGGATCCATCGGAATGTCCTGTTGACTGCAGTGCAGCAGGTAGGGAATGCCGTCCTGCTGGCTGTTTTCCTGCGCCAGCCATTCGAGGGCGGCGACCAGACCGGCGTCGAGTATACCGGGCCGCAGGTCGACCGCAATCCGGTGTATCGATTCGATCGATCGATCGATCAACTGGTTCAATTGCGTGCGCCGCGCCTGCAGGAAGGGCGTCGGCGGCAGCTGCTTCCAGGCGTGTTCCAGCATCATCTTCAGCGCCGACAGGTTGCCGCCGAGGTCGTCGTGCAGGTCGCGCTCTATGCGTTCGCGTTCCTTCTCGCGCACATTGTCGCTATAGAAGGTGAGCTCGGCCAGCTGCTCGCGCGACACCCGGATTTCCTCCTGCAGGTTCTTGCTCTGCGTGATGTTGGTCATCAGGCCGGTCCACAGGATGCCGTCGTCGCCCTCGTCACGCGGCGTCGCGCGCAGGTTGATCCATTTGATGTCTTGCCAGGCCTCGATCCAGATCCTTCCTTCCCAGTTGAAGGCGGTCAGGGTGCGCGCCGAGTCGCGCAGCTTTTCGGCCCAGTCCAGCCGGTCCTGCTCGACGATCAACGCGAGGAAGCGCGCCGGATTCGAATAAAAGACTTCGGAGGGCTGACCTAGCAGGTCCTGGCAGGCTTGCGACAGAAAGCCGAATTGCAGCAGTCCGGCCGTACCGCGCCGCATCTGGAACAGCAGGCCCGGCATGTGCGCCTCGATCTGCGCATAGCGTTCCTCGCGGCTGCTGCGTTGCGGTTGCGGTGCGCCAACCGCGATCAGCGCCGAAATGGCGGGCAGCTGCAGGAAAGACAGCCGCAGGCTGGCGTTGCAGCGCGTGCCGTCGCGCCGCAGTTGCGCGGTCTGTACCGTGATTTCGGGTTCGCCGCCGGCGCGCAGCCTGCCGACGTACTGGTGCAGCTGTTCGGCGGGCAGGTCGCGCAGTATGTCCGGCGCGCTCATTTTCTCGATGTCGCTCGCCGAGTACTGCAGGTTCCGGCGCACCGCCTCGCTGACTTCGAGCAGCGCCAGCGAGCCGGCGTCGATGATGAAGATCTCATTACCCGAGTTCTGAATCAGGTCGGCGAGCCAGGTATCTTTCAGTACGCGATGGTCTTTCATGGGCCTCGGCATGGGATTCAATGGGGCAATGAGCTAAGTTCAACGGATAGTTCGATCATCAATTTGATCTTGCACAATTGTTCGCAAGAAAAGATGTCGTAAAAGTAATATTCCACCAACTTTTCCCAAAGGCCATTCTTCACGGAAACCCTGTTCAGACCCGGAAGAACATCGGGGGTTCCTGCACGCTATTCGACGGTTTGGGTGGGCCGTTGCCGTGTTTTCATCGGCGTTCGACTGAAGCGCGGACAGGACCGGCTGATCGATGAACACGAAGGGCAAGGAATTTTTGTTCACGCAGAAGGACTTCGATCGCGTGCGCGCCATGATTTACCACCGCGCCGGCATCGCGCTGGCCGATGGCAAGCATGAAATGGTCTACAGCCGGCTGGCGCGGCGGCTGCGCGCGACCGGCGGACATTCATTCGCGCAGTATCTCGATGCGCTTGAGCGCGATGTCGCGGCTGCCGAGTGGCAGGCATTCACGAATGCGCTGACCACCAACCTGACCTCCTTTTTTCGCGAACCGCATCATTTTCCGGTACTGGCGGCCCATGCGCGGGAGCGTGCCGAGCTGTCGGTGTGGTGTTCGGCAAGCTCGACCGGCGAGGAGCCGTATTCGATCGCCATCACGCTGTGCGACGCGTATCAGTCACTGACGCCGCCGGTAAAAATCATCGCGACCGACATCGATACCGAGGTGCTGGCGACCGCGTCTGCGGGCGTCTATCCACAGGAGCGCGTCGCGTCGCTGACGGATGAGCAGTTGCGCAAGTATTTCCAGCGCGGCAGGGGAGCGCAGCAGGGGCAGGTGCGGGTGCGCCCCGAGCTGCGGCGACTGGTCGACTTCATGCCGCTGAACTTGCTGGCGCAGGGCTGGCCGCTGAAGGGCGCCTTCGACGTCATCTTCTGTCGCAACGTGATGATCTATTTCGACAAGGCGACGCAAAAGCAGATTTTGTCGCGCTTCGTGCCGCTGATGAAGCCGGATGGCTTGCTGTTCGCGGGCCATTCGGAGAATTTCCTGTACGTGTCGGAAGCGCTGCGCTTGCGCGGCAAGACCGTCTACGAGCTGGGCAGGGACGGGCGATGACGACAGACCAGCATCTGGCCACGCATCTGTATTTCGACCGCCACTTCGGCTGCATGGCCGCGCGCGTGCTGCCCGGCGAATACTATTTCACCGACCGCGACATGGGCATGCTGACCGTGCTCGGTTCCTGCGTGTCGGCCTGCATCCGCGACAGGCTGTCGGGCATCGGCGGCATGAACCATTTCATGCTGCCCGATGGCGGCGACGCGGAGGGGCCGGCGTCGGCGTCCATGCGCTATGGCGTGGCTGCGATGGAAATCCTGATTAACCAGTTGCTGAAGGCAGGCGCGCAGCGCGCGCATCTGGAAGCGAAAGTATTTGGCGGCGGACGCGTGCTGTCCGGCCTGAATGCGCTGAACGTCGGCGAGCGCAATGCCACTTTCGTGCGTCATTTCCTGCACACTGAGAAGATCTCGATCGTGTCCGAAGACCTGAACGATGTGCATCCGCGCAAGCTGGCGTACTTCCCGCGCAGCGGCCGGGCGCTGGTGAAGAAGCTGGCGGTCGCGGACCGCCGGCTGGTCGAGGTGGAGCGGGAGTATTCGAGTGAGCTCAGCCGCAGGCCGGTGGCCGGTGAGGTCGAGCTGTTCTGACGAACCAGGATTCAGCCGGCTTTCTTGGCCGCCTGCACCAGGCACTTGGACAGTTTATCGAAATGCAGCAGTGCCGCTTGAGTGAGCTCAAGCTGCTTGCGGCGCGCGTCTTCGGTATCGGCCAGCAGGATCCAGCCCTTCTCGCGCATGGATTTCAGGCGCCCGTGCAGCATCGCCGGCGAACCCAGCTCGCGCTTGCTCATCAGATCTTTCACCGACAAGCGCTCCTGCATCTGGCGCGCATAGGCGATCAGTTCCAGAATGCGCTCTTCCAGCGGCTCAAGCGGAGGCAACGACGGCATGCCGCGAACGGCTTCGGCCAGTTGCAGGAAACGGAGATAAATGTCCGCAGGTCGGCTACGTTTGCTCACGAATGTCTTTCTTGGATAGAAGTTTCATATAAGAAAAGATCATAATCGAACCGACCGAAATATGCAGCATGCGTCTTATATCTGCAAGCATAAATTTGTTAACTTCCGGTAAGGAGCTGCATACTTCCAGTCAATTGGCGGCATACTTTAAAAGTTTTCAATTGCGCTCAAAAACCATCCGGCGAGCAATTGGCTTTATAAAACATAATTCCGCTGTTCGGCGAGTCGGTCTATTCCTCTTTTCCGCTCGGATGCTGATCGCTTGACCCCGAATGTCTGTCCCTATACAGTCCGCGCATCCCGCAGTACAGTCCCATGGTTCATTCATGAACAACGATTTTCCCTTTGACCAGCCACAGCCCGATGACGACAGCGAGCGCGAGTTCACGCTGCGTGTGCGTGCCGCCGAGCGTCCGGCCGACCCGCTGGTCAGCGTGCTGTTGCCTGCCTACAACGAGCAGGACAATGTGGTGCCCATGCTCGAGACCCTGCATCGACTCTTGCAGGACCTGGGCCTGCGGCATGAACTGATCGTGATCGATGACGGCAGCCGGGACGCAACGGTCGAGCGGGTGTCGGCCGTGATCAACCGGCTGCCGGTGACGCTGGTCCAGCTGTCACGCAATTTCGGCAAGGAAGTTGCGCTGTCAGCCGGCATAGACGAAGCCGGCGGCGATCTGGCGGTGCTGATCGATTGCGATTTCCAGCATCCGCCTGACCTGATTCCCTCGTTCATCGCGCAATGGAAGCGCGGCTACGACATGGTTTATGCGGTGCGCGCCGACCGCAACGATGAATCCCTCGCCAAGCGAGCCTTCACGCATGCTTTTTACTGGCTGCTGAATTTCGGCGAGCGCAACCGCATTCCCGAAAATACGCAGGATTTCCGCGTGCTCGACCGCTGCATGCTCGACGCGCTGCGTCAAATGCCTGAACGTAACCGCTTCATGAAGGGGCTGTACAACTGGGTCGGCTTCACCCGGCTCGGTGTCAGGGTGCGCACCGACCGGCGCCGCCACGGCCAGAGCAGCTTCAATTTTTCCAGCCTGCTGCGTCTGGCGGCCACCGGCCTGACTGCGTTCTCGAACGTGCCGCTGCGCTTGTGGACCGTGATCGGCGGGCTGGTGTCGCTGGTATCGATAGGCTATGCGCTGTACATCGTGATCGAGACCCTGTTCCTCGGCAACGACGCCAGGGGCTGGCCGACGCTGGTGGTGGCGGTTACCTTTCTGGGCGGCGTTCAGCTGCTGTCTATCGGCATCCTCGGCGAGTACATCGGACGCATCTTTACCGAGGTCAAGCAGCGCCCGCATTATTTCGTCAGCCGCGTCACGCGCAGCCGCGCCGAGCCGGCGCGCGACGATCCCGGTGCATGAAGCGGGAGCTGTTCTGGTTCGGCATTGTCGGCGTGTCGGCGATGCTGGTGCATCTGGGCAGCGTCGCACTGCTGCTGGTTCCGCTGGGATTGCCGCCGCTGGCGGCGAATGGGGTCGGCTTCCTGCTCGCCTTCCAGCTCAGCCATGCCGGCCACCAGCGGCTGACGTTCAGCGCGGCACAGGCGCCGGCTGCGCGTTCGCGCCAGCGCTTCTTCCTGGTCGCACTGGCCAGCTTCGCGGTCAATGAACTGATGTACGCGATGCTGCTGCATTTCACCGATCTTGATTATCGATTCGCGCTGGCGCTGGTGCTGGTCGCGGTCGCCGCGCTGACTTTCTTTTCGGCGCGCCAATGGGCCTTCGCCGCCGGAGAGCAGCCATGAAATATCCCTTGCGCAGCCGCCTGTTCACCTTGTGCGCCGACGACTTCGGTCAGTCGGAGGCGATCAATCAGGCAATCGTCGAATTAGTACGCTGCTACCGGCTGGGTGCGGTATCGGTGATGTCGCAGGGGCCGGCCTGGCCGGAAGGCGCGCGCGCATTGAAGGAGTGCCAGCACATGGCCGAGATCGGCCTGCACCTTAACCTGACGCACCGGTTCGCGGGCAGCCCGTCGATCCGTCCGCTGCTGTGGTGGCTGCTCGCCGCACAGCGCGGGTGGATCCGGCGCGACGCGGTGCGTGCCGCGTTTCAGGCGCAGATTGATCGCTTCGTCGCGCATCTCGGCCGCTTGCCTGATTATCTCGATGGTCACCAGCATGTGCATGCGTTTCCGGTCATCCGTGACGTGCTGACGGAACTGATAGACGACAACTGGAAAGACCAGCCACGCCCGTGGGTGAGGGCGCCGGATTGCCTGCTGGATTCCGGGCGCGTGCCGCTGAAGGCCTGGGTGCTGCGGCGCGCGGCGCGCGGTTTTGCCGCGCATCTGATGCAGGCGGGCCTGCAGCATACGCGGCAGTTCGGCGGTTTGTATGCGCTGAGCGCCGGCGGGAGTTTCGCGAAGCTGATGCGGCGCTGGCTGCACGAGCTGCCGAGCGGCACCGTGCTGATGGTTCACCCCGGCAAGCAGAGCTTTGATCACAGCGACCCGATCGGTGAAGCGCGTTTCGAGGAATACGACTACCTGCGCAGCCGCGAATTCGCGCAGGACGCGATGTCGGCCGATGCCAGCTTCGTCAGGTTTTCACAACTGCCGGCCTGAATCGGCTCGTTTTTCGGCCCGCGTCAGCCGCGCATCGCGCTCGCAGCGGATCGCGTCTGACGCGCCTTGCTGCGCCATGCCGATGGCCTGCAGCACCATCGCTGACAGTTGCAGCCCGGCCTCGAGCGCTTCCGGCATCACCTGATTTGCACCCGCCTCGCGCAGCGCGAGCGCATGCCCCTCGTCGTGCGCGCGCGCCAGCAGCGGTATCTCGCTGAATTCGCGCCGTATGGCCTGCGTGGCATGCAGTGCGGCATCGGCGTGGTCCATCGTCAGCACGATCGCCGCCGCCTTGCTCGCGTGCACGCGATGCAGCAGCTCGGGCCGGCTGACGTCGCCGTAGTAGACCGGTTCCCCCAGCGGATGACGGATCGTCGAGCGCACCATGTCGATGTCGATCGCGACATAGCGCACTTGCTGCGCCGCCAGTACCTCGGCCAGCAACTGACCCATGCGGCCGAAGCCGACGATGATCACATGACCCTCCATCGGGGCTGTCCTGGCGCCATCGAGCGGCGCCTCGGGATCGCGATGATGTTCTTCCCAGCGCGCGCGCAGTGCATGGCCGGCACGAGCCATGGACGGGGTCGCGAACATCGACAGCCCGACCAGCAGCAGCACGAACTGCGACAGGGCCGGTTCGAACAGCCGGCCCGCGGTCGCGTAGGCGCTGACGATGAACGCAAACTCGCCGCCTTGCCCCATCAGCAGTCCGCCCTCCAGCGCGTGACCCCAGCCGAAGCGACCCGCACGCAGCACCAGCGCGAGCACGGCCGCCTTGATCGCGAACAGGCCCAGCACTGACAGCGGCAGCAGCAGCGGCGCGGCCAGCAGCGCGCGCAAGTCGGTCTGCATGCCGACCGACATGAAAAACAGGCCCAGCAACAGGCTCTTGAACGGCTCGACCACGACCTCGACCTCGTGCCGGAATTCAGTTTCGGCCAGCAGCAGGCCGGCCAGAAAGGCGCCGAGCGCCATCGACAGGCCGGCGGTTTGCGTCAGTCCGGCGATGCCGAGCGTGGCCAGCAGGATCAGCGCCATGAAGGTGGCCGGCTGCCGCTGGCGCGACAGCGCCTTGAACAAGGGCCGGATCAGGCGCCGGCCCGCGACATAGATCAGCAGGATCGCCACCGAGGATTTCAGCAGCACGATGCCGAGCAGCGCCGGCAGCCGGTCGGTATTGCCCTGCGCCAGCAGGCCGGCCAGCAGCAGGATGGGCACCACCGCGAGGTCCTGCAGCATCAGGATGGAGAAGCTGGCCTGTCCGAGCGGGCTGTCGGCCATGTGCCGCTCCGTCATCAGTTGCATCACCACCGCGGTGGAGGACAGCGCCAGCACCAGTCCCAGCATGATGGCGCTGGGCATCGGATTGCCGAACGCGAGCGCAACCCCGCCAATGGCCGCTGCCGACAGCAGCATTTGCGCCAGCCCCGCGCCGAACACCCAGCGCCGCAGGCTCCACAAGCGTTCAGCCGATAGTTCGAGCCCGATGGTGAACATCAGGAACAGCACGCCCAGTTCTCCCAGCGCCTTGACGCCCTCCACGCGCAGGAAGGTGATGTTCTCCAGCCAGTGCAGGTGCCCCAGCCACAGCAGCAGCCCGTACGGCCCGAGCAGCACGCCGACGCCGAGGAAGCCGAGCACCTGATTGACCCGCCAGCGCTGCAGCAGGGGGATCAGGATGCCGGCCAGCGCGAGGAAGATCAGGGTCTCGCGCAGGAAGGGCAGCGCGTGCGGCGTCGCGGGCATGGCGGGCTCCATTTCTGCATTGGAGTGTCGTGGCCGACAAGAGTGCTGCGCCTATAATCGCCGCATCGATTGATGCAGGAGAAATGAATGCAGCTGGTGATGCGTTTGCTGTTGCGGCTGATCGCGGTCGGCGCCTTGATGATGGCCATTGCGCTGGGCGCGACGCTGCTGGCCGCGCGCCAGGATATCGCCGACGAGATCGACAGCAACCAGGCCATCGGCCGGCTACTGTCGGCGCTCGACGGCCTGCAGGCGGAGGCGCTTATCGAGCGGCAGGCGGCCGCGATCAATGCGCTCAACGACGAGGGCGGGCTGCGCCATTTCCATGTCGCGCTGTTCGATGCCGACGGGCACCGGCTCACGCGCGAGCCGCGCGACGCCGGTGCGCTCGGAACCTTCGCCGGCTGGCTGCTGCGCGGCCGGCAGATGCCGCCTTATCGACTGCCGCTGACGCGCGCCGACGGGTCACCGCTGACGGTCGTGCTGGAGCCGCATCCGCAGGCCGAGAGTGCCGAGGCCCTGACCGGCGCCTTGCTGCAGTTCGGCCTGTTCGGTGCGATCACGCTGGCGCTGATCGTTGCCTTGTGGGTCAGCGTGCGGCATGCGCTCGGTCCCCTGAAGGGCATCCTGGCCGGCATTGCCCGGATCGAGACGGGCGACTACGCGTCGCCGATTCCCGGATGCCGCACGCGCGAGCTCGACCAGATTGCGCAGGCGCTGAATCATCTCGCCGGCGCGCTGACAGTCGAGCATGCGAAGCAGCGCGAGCTGCTGCATCGGCTGCAGGATGTGCAGGAAGACGAACGCCGCCGGCTCGCGCATGAATTGCACGACGAATTCGGGCAGCTGCTGACGGCGTTGCAGGTCGATGCGTCTTATCTGCTGAGACAGACGTCCGGCCAGGCGGCGCTGCAGGATTGCGCGAAGGCGATGTACGACAACAGCGGCGCCATCCTGGCGCAATTGCGCGGCTTGCTGGCGCAGCTGCGGCCCTACGGCCTGCAGGGCGGCGAGGAGCGCCAGATCGCGCTGGAGCAGGCGCTGCGTGACCTGGTTCGGCAGCGGCAGCAGCGCGGCGATGCCGGGCTCGACTGCCGCCTTGCCGTGTCGCTGGGTGACGCGCAGGTGCCGCAGCGACTGGCGGTGGCAATTTACCGCATCGTGCAGGAATCATTGACCAACGTGATGCGGCACGCGCACGCAAGCCGGGTCGAGATCGTGCTGACCGCTGACAGCGAGGCCGGCACCATTGAGGTCAGCGTGACGGATGACGGGCGGGGTTTCGACGCCAGCGGCGCTCAGGTGCAGGGGCTGGGACTGACCGGCATACGCGAGCGCGTGCTTGCGAATCAGGGGTCGCTGCGCCTGGAGCGCGCGCAGCCGGGCGGGCTGGCCTTGCGCGCGAGCTTTCCGCTGCAGCGTGCGGCCGCCGACGGCATCAGGCAATCAATCCATGCGCCTTCGCATATCCCTGCAACTCCAGCGCGGAGCTGACGCCCAGTTTTTTGCGGATGCTGGTCTGGTAGTTCGATGCGGTCTTGGGGCTCAGGTGCAGCCGTGCGCTGATGCTGTCGATGCTCTCGCCCGCGGCCAGCAAGACCAGCACCTCGAACTCGCGCGGCAGCAGCTCATTGTGCGGCAGGTTCGGCGAGTTCAGCTCGTCTAGCGCCGCCTGCAGTTCCGGCGCGACCGGCGTCGCGCCCCGCATCACGTCGTGGATGGCGGCGATGATCTGGTCCGGCGCCATGCTCTTGGTCAGGTAGCCACACGCGCCCAGACGCAATGACTGGTTCGCGATCGACGCGTTCTCGTGCATCGAGAAGATCAGCACTTTCTGCGACGGGTAGCGGTTCAGCATCCGCCGCAGCGTTTCGAAGCCGCCTTGCCCCGGCATCGACAGGTCCATGATCACCACATCCGCAGTCAGCTTCTCCAGCATGACATACGCTTCTTCGCCGGTCGACGCCTCGGCCACCACGACCAGCTGAGGATCAAGCTCGATATAGCGCTTGTAACCGGCACGAACCACCGCATGGTCGTCGACAAGCATGATCGTGGTCTGGCGTTCGTTGGTCATCATGGGCTGTTCAGGTCGGACAAGCCTGCATGGTACAAAACACGGCTCGGGCGGTCTATCCGGCGCTATCGGGAAAAATTCCCGGGGAATGGCGCCGGTCACAACGCTTACAATCGGCGCACCAATAAATGATCCGGCGACAAAAGCCGGACGATCCGAGACCCTGACCATGAAGCGTACAGCCCTTTCCCCTTACCCACTGACCCGCCTTTCCGTCGTCGCCCTGTCCGTTGCCGGCCTGTTCGCATCGGCGGGCGCTCCTGCGCAGCAAGCAGATAACCAGCGCCTGAAAGAAGTCGAAGTTGTCGGTACCTCGCCGCTGCCTGGCATAGGCATAGAGAAAGACAAGCTGCCCTACGACGTGCAGACCGTCACCAGCGAGCAGCTGTACCGCGGCCAGTCACTGAACCTGACCGATTTCATGTCGCGCAACCTGCTGGGCGTGAACGTGAACGAGGTGCAGGGCAGCCCGTTCCAGGCTGACATCACTTATCGCGGTTTCCGCCTGTCCGGCATCCTTGGCTCGTCGCAGGGCATGTCGGTGTATCTGGACGGCGTGCGCGTGAACGAGCCCTTCGGCGACGTGGTGAACTGGGACATGATCCCCGAGGCAGCCATCGGCAACGTGACCCTGGTACCCGGTTCGAACCCGGTCTACGGCCTGAACACCCTGGGCGGGGCGCTGGCCTTCACCACCAAGTCCGGCCTGACCGCGCCGGGCGGCGAGGTGAAGCTGCAGGCCGGCAGCTTCGGCCGCATGCGCGCGGACGTGAACTACGGCAGCAAGGGCGCGGATGGCTATCACAGCTTCGTGTCGGCCACCGGCTTCCGCGAAGATGGCTGGCGCGATTATTCCAGGGGCGAACTCGGTAATGTGTTCGCGAAGATTGGCCGCCAGCAGAATGACAGCAACTGGGATCTTTCCTTGCTGGCGGGGCGCAGCAGTCTTCTCGGGAACGGACTGCTTCCCAGTCACTATTACGGTGCTGACGGCGCTGAACCTGCATCGCCCGGCATGTACGAAACCAACCGTCGCTGGATCTATACGCATCCGGACCGCACCCGTAACGAACTGAACCAGCTGACCTTCAACTTGCAGCGCATGCTGGATGGCGATACCGAGCTGGCGCTGAACGCCTATGTCAGGCAAAGCAAGCGCCGTACGGTGGGCGGGGATGCGGAGCGGGAGGAAGATGGTAGCGATACGTATGCCGACGAAGCCGTCCTTAACTATACCAACACGACGTCGACCAGTTACGGCACCAGTGCGAACCTGACCAAGGTTATCGATGCGCACCAGCTGACCACCGGTGTGGCGGTCGATGCAAGCCGCTCGCGTTACGGCGCTACCCAGGCAGAATGCGAAGACATTGATGCGACTCGTGCCCCGTTCGGCTGCGATCCGGCCGCGGATCAGGCGCGTATGCGTGGTACCAACCTGGCCCTCGGTCTCTTTGCAGCCGATACCTGGAGCGTCTCGGAAAGAACGTTCGTCACTGCGGGCGGACGATTCAACCACTCGGTGGTCGACAACAAGCTGACGACCTATGTTGACAACGATGGCGTAGCCTTGTCACCTGCCCGAGAAACTGCGGATCGCTTTACCTACAACAGTTTCAACCCATCGCTAGGCGTCACGCACAAGACCAGTGGCGTGCTGACCCTCTTTGGCAACCTTGCGCAGAGCAACCGGGTGCCGACGCCGATTGAGCTTGGCTGCGCCGACCCGAACTTTGCCTGTCGGCTGCCGACCGGCCTGCAGGCAGACCCTTATCTGAAGCAGGTGATCTCCCGCACGCTGGAAGCAGGTTTCCGCCTCAGGCTGTCGGACGTCTCTGGAGTCAGCGTTTCGCTCTACCGTTCCGAGAACAGCGATGACATTCTGTTCCGCGCTCTGAACAACCAGGGGCTCGGCTACTTCACCAACTTCGACCGCACCCGTCGGCAGGGTATCGATGTCGGCGCGCACACGTCGATCGGCCCTCTCGAGCTGCGTGTATCGTACAGCTACCTCAACGCAACGTATCAGGCGACGCAAGCCTTGTTCGGCGGCGAGCGCGACATTGAAGTGCGTCCGGGCACGAAGATCGCCGGCCTGCCTGATCACACGCTGAAGCTCAACGCCGACTGGCGTGCGGCACCGAAGCTGGTCGTCGGTGGCACGGTGGTGGCGACTTCCAGCCTGGTTTCTCAGGGCAACGAGGACGGGCTGATTGGTCCGGAGAACGACGATGTCACGGCAGTCGATGCCAAAGTCAAAGGCTATGTGCTGCTGAACCTGCACGCGAATTACGAAGCTGCGAAAGGGCTGGACTACTTCGCTCGCATCAACAACGTGTTCGACAGCCGCTTCGAGTCATACGGGATGATGGCGCTGTCGATGTTCAATGCGGACGGTTCGCGCATGGGCAGCGCTGCCGACGGCCCCAACGTCAGCCGCTTCGTCGCCCCCGGCGCGCCGCGCAGCGTGATGGTTGGCGTCCGGTACCGTTTCTGACGAACCGCTTTCCGACATAGCATAGACCACAGGGGGGACGGCATTGCCGTCCCCCCTGTGTCATTCAGCCATCTGGTATTTCCCTTCTGTAGCCACTAATTGTTCGTTTCATCAGCGCAAGCATAAGGAATGCTTTGAGCCACGTCATTGGAGGGCGGGTTTGTCGCCCTAATCCAGCTCTGTCGTGGACTTATAATTAACTTATGTTTATCATATGAACGAAATTCTCTGGGCTCCGAAAGCGCTCCGGCAATTGCGCAAGCTAGATCGTCCGGATGCGGTGCAAGTCAGGCATGCAGCGAGCGTTGAGTTGGCCGATTTGAGCAAGGCTCGTCATGTAAAGGCACTCGTCGGGCACGAATTTGCTTACCGGCTGCGTGTCGGTGCTTACCGCGTCTTATTCGACGTGATTGAAGGCCAGCCACGCATTGTCCGCATCGAAGAAGTGAGGAAACGCGATGAACGCACCTATTAAATTTCAGACTATCCTCGGCGAGGATGGCACGCCGCTTTTTGTGGTTGTGCCTTACGAGGCGTTTCAAAAGATGCGAGCCGATTCCACCCATGGCATGGTGCCCAATGCGGTCGTCAACCGCGTTTTCGACGCCGGTCTGTCGCCGATGGCAGCGTGGCGCGAATACCTGCGACTGACGCAAGCCGAGCTGGCTTTTCGCATGGGCATCTCGCAGGCGGCGTATGCGCAGATCGAGGCGGGCAAGCGTCCGCGCAAGGCGACCTTGCAGAAAGTGGCGTCCGCGATGGGTCTCGAGGTCGAGCAACTGGCCTGGTAGATCCGTCGCCCGGCGGCCCTTTGTTAAAATCGGATGGTTCACGCTCCACATGAATCCTTCAGGAGCCAACGGAGTCCATCCATGTCCTCCCCGCTGAAGCTGGAAATCGACCAGTCGCTGGCCGTCATCACCCTCAACACGCCGGAGCGCGCGAACGTGCTCGACCTTCGCATGGCGCACGCGTTCGCGGCCGCCGTGCAAGCCATTGCCGGCGATGCGTCGGTCCGCGCGGTGTTGCTCACCGCCGAGGGACGGCAGTTCTGCGCCGGCGGTGACATCAGGGCTTTCGCCGACGCGTCGCGCCCGCTGCACGACATCCTGCAGGAAGTACTCGACCCTATGCATGAGGCGATGAAGATGCTGACGCTGCTGCCTTTGCCCGTCGTCTGCGCCGTCAACGGACCGGTCGGCGGCGGTGGCATCGGTCTGGCGCTGTGCGGCGATGTTGTGCTCGCCGCCGATTCGATGAAGCTGCGCGGCGGTTATTCAGCCATTGGCCTGACGCCCGACGTCGGCAGCTCATGGTTCGTCACGCACCGCGCCGGCGCCGCGAAGGCCAAAGAAATCTTCCTGACCAACCGTGCGTTTACGTCGGCTGAATGTCGCGATATCGGTCTGGTTGATCAGGTGTTTCCCGATCATGACTTGCCGCACCAGGCACGCAAGCTCGCGCTGCAACTCGCCCGGGGTCCGCAACAGGCGCAGGCGCGCATCAAGGCGCTGATCGAGGCCGCCCAGGATCATGGGCTGCATGCGCATCTGGCCATGGAGCGTGAAGCGATGCTGGATTCCGGCGCGACCGATGACGCGCGCGAGGGCATAAGCGCGTTCATCGAGAAGCGCCCACCTGAATTTAAATGAACAAGGCAACAATGAAAGCCATCGTATGCAAGGCCTGGGGCCTGCCGGAGACGCTGACCGTGGATGAACTGCCCGTGCCGCAGCCGAAAGCCGGTGAAGTGCTGGTCGACATCATGGCCGCCGGGGTCAATTTCCCCGATGTGCTGATCATTCAGAACAAATACCAGTTCAAGCCCGAGCTGCCATTTACGCCGGGCAATGAGCTGGCCGGTGTGGTGAGTGCCGTTGGCGCGGGCGTTGATGCGTTCAGGGTCGGCGATCGCGTGTTCGGTTTTGTGCAGAGCGGGGCCTTCGCCGAGCAGCTGGCCGTGCCGGCCAGTGCGTTGATGAAAATGAACGACTCGATGGACTTCGATACTGCCGCGGCACTGACGCTGACCTACGGCACTTCGCATCATGCCGTGGTCGACCGCGCGCAGCTGAAATCCGGCGAGACAATGCTGGTGCTGGGCGCGGCTGGTGGCGTCGGTCTCGCCGCGATCGAGATCGGCAAGGCCATCGGCGCAACGGTGATTGCCGCCGCATCGACCGACGACAAGCTCGCCATCTGCCGCGCGCATGGCGCGGACGAGGGCATCAACTACACCAGTGAAGACCTGCGCGCAGGCATCAAGCGCATCACCGGCGGCAAGGGGCCGGATGTCATTTACGACCCGGTCGGCGGCGCGTACACCGAAGCCGCATTCCGCTCGATCGCGTGGCGCGGCCGCCATCTGGTGATCGGTTTTGCGAACGGCGAGATTCCGAAGCTGCCGCTCAACCTCGCGCTGCTGAAAGGCGCATCGGTGGCGGGTGTGTTCTGGGGCGACTTCGTGCGGCGCGAGCCGCAGGCGCATGCGGCGGCGATGCAAGAGCTGATGCAGTGGCAGGCCGAGGGCAAGATCCGGCCGCATGTGTCGGCAAGCTACGCGCTGGCTGAGGTGCCGCAGGCTTTGAACGACATGGCCTCGCGCAAGGTGACCGGCAAGATCGTGATCCGGACGCGCGCATGAAAAGCCAGCCCACCGTCTATGCGATCGACGGCGTGATTCCCGTGGTCGATCCGACGGCCTTCGTGCATCCGAGTGCGGTGCTGATTGGCGACGTGATCATCGGCCCCGGCTGCTATGTCGGGCCATGCTCGGTGCTGCGCGGGGACTTCGGCCGCCTCGTGATGGAAGCCAATGCCAACTTGCAGGACACCTGCGTGGTGCATGGCGCGCCCGGTACCGACACCGTGATCGGCGAGCAGGGGCATATCGGCCATGGCGCCGTGATTCATGGCGCGCGCATCGGTCGCGATGCGCTGGTGGGCATGAATGCGGTAGTGATGGACGGCGCCGAGATCGGCGAATCCGCGATCGTGGCCGCGATGGCTTTCGTGAAGGCCGGCATGCAGGTGCCGCCGCGCAGCCTCGTGCTGGGCTCGCCAGCGAAGGTGGTGCGACCATTGACAGAAGAAGAAATCGCGTGGAAGCGCAAAGGGACGCAGGAGTACCAGCAACTGGCCGTGCAATGCCTGCAGCAGATGGAGGCGGTGGCGCCGCTGGCGGCGGTCGAACCTCAGCGTCGGCGGCTGCGCAGCGACTCGCCGGATTCGCTGGTCAAACCGAAACCCGACGGAGCCGAATAAAAGATGGATTACCAGACGCTGGAAATCGCCCGCGAGGCGCAGGTCGCCACGGTGTGGATGAATCGCCCCGACGTGCGCAATGCCTTCGACGAGCGCGCTATCGAGGAAATGACGCATGCGTTTCGCGTACTCGACCGGGAACGCGAGCTTCGCGTGATTGTGCTGGCTGCGCGCGGCCCCGCGTTCAGTGCGGGCGCGGACCTGAACTGGATGAAGCGCGTCGCTGCCTACGATGAAGCGCAGAACCGCGCCGATGCACAGGCGCTGGCCAACATGCTGCACGTGATTTACGAGTGCAGCAAGGCGACGATTGCGCGCGTGCATGGCGACTGCTATGCAGGCGGCAACGGTCTGGTCGCCGCCTGCGATATCGCCATCGCTGCCGACGGCATCGAGTTCTGCCTGTCTGAAGTCAGGCTGGGCCTGATTCCGGCAACCATAGGGCCCTATGTGATCCGCGCCATGGGCGAGCGTGCCGCGCATCGTTATTTCCTGAGCGCTGAGCGTTTCAATGCGGCCGAGGCGCATCGTCTGGGCTATGTGCACGAGACGGTCGCCGTGGAAGCCATTGACGCGGCCGTCGCGCGCATGGTTCACCACCTGCTGGCTGGCAGTCCGCATGCCATCGACGAATCCAAGCGGCTGATCCGCGAGATTGGCGGTGAACCGATCGACGCCGGGTTGATCGCCGATACCGCGCGCCGCATCGGCGAGGCGCGCGTGTCGCCGGACGGTCGCGAAGGCATTGCGGCCTTTCTCGAGAAACGCAAGCCGTCCTGGCTGAAGCCCTGAGGAAGCCCATGTCCGCATCGTCGCCGCTGCTGGCGAAGCTCAGTCAACGACTGGGCGATCTCGACCGCCAGCACCTGATACGGCAGCGCCGCATCGTGCAGTCGCCACATGCACCGGCAATGACCGTCGACGGCCAGCCCATGCTGGCTTTCTGTAGCAATGACTACCTCGGCCTGGCCGCCGATGCGCGCGTGGCCGAGGCCTTGCGCGAAGGCGCGTCGCTGTATGGCGCAGGCAGTGGCGCGTCGCATCTGATTTCCGGGCACTCGGCCGCGCATGCGGCGCTGGAAGACCGGTTCGCGCGTTTCCTGTCGCCGCAGTTGCCGTCGGCCGCTGCCTTGTATTTTTCTACCGGCTACATGGCCAATCTGGCGGTGCTGTCCGCGCTGGCCGGCAAGGACGCCGAGATTTTTTCCGAAGCACTGAACCATGCGTCGCTGATCGATGGCGCGCGGCTCGCGCGTTCGACGCTTAGTGTCTATCCGCACAAGGATCTTGCCAGTCTGGCGCAACTGCTGGCGCAGAGCGCATCGGAAGACAAGCTGGTCGTCACTGACAGCGTGTTCAGCATGGATGGCGACATCGCCCCCTTGCGCGAACTGCTCGCGCTTTGCGAGCACCATGGTGCGTGGCTGGTGGTCGATGATGCGCATGGTTTTGGCGCGCTGGGCGAGCAGGGACGCGGCGTGCTGGAGCTGCTGGCGCTGTCGTCGGCGCAGATCATTTATGTCGGCACGCTGGGCAAGGCCGCCGGCGTGGCCGGTGCCTTTGTCGCTGCGCATGAAACTGTGATCGAGTTTCTTGTTCAGCGCGCGCGACCCTATATCTACACGACCGCTGCGCCGCCGGCGGTCGCGCATGCATTGATGACGAGCCTGGACATCATCGCCAGCGACGAAGGCAGGCAGCGCCGCGCGCACCTGAAACAATTGATCGCGCGGCTGCGCGAGCGCCTGAGGCTGAAACGCTGGCAATTGTTGCCCTCGGATACCGCCATACAGCCGGTCGTGATCGGCGATAACGCAACGACGATGGCTGCCGGCAAGGCTTTGCTGGAGCGCGGCTTCTGGGTCGGCGCGATTCGCCCGCCAACCGTGCCGCAGGGCAGCGCGCGCCTGCGCATCACGCTGTCGGCCGCGCACACGATGGCGCAGGTTGATGCGCTGGCCGCAGCCATTGTCGAGATCGAGGAGTCGCTTTGAGCGTGAAATTTTCCTGTTTCATCACTGGTACGGACACCGGCGTCGGCAAGACCCTGGTCAGCGCCGCCTTCCTGCATGTCTTGGGGCGCGCCGGGCTGAAGGCGGCCGGCATGAAGCCGGTGGCGGCCGGCACCGAGCTGCGCGACGGACAGTCATGGAATGAGGACGTCGCGCTGCTGGCCGAGGCCTCGACGCTGTCGCTGCCGCGCGAGCTGACCACGTCTTATCTGCTCGACGAGCCCTGTGCGCCGCACCTGGCTGCGAAGCTGCAGAACGTGACGATTGATCCGGACACGCTGATGGCGGCATATCAGAAGGTCGCGGCCCTTGCCGACGCGGTGGTGGTGGAGGGGGTCGGCGGTTTTCGGGTGCCGCTGAACGACGATTTCGATACCGCCGATTTTTCTGCTGCACTGCAGCTAGATGTTATCCTTGTGGTCGGGCTGCGGCTGGGCTGCCTCAGCCATGCGCTGCTGACGGCCGAGGCGATCGCGGCACGCGGGCTGAAGCTGGCCGGCTGGGTTGCGAACCAGATCGATCCGGCGATGCCGCACCAGACGGACAATTTGCACGCACTGCGCCAGAGGCTGGCGGCGCCGCTGCTGGGGGTTGTGCCGTGGATGCCCGTACCCGCGCCGGCGCTGGCCGCCGACGCCATCGATTTTTCCTTGCTCGCCGCATGGCCCAAGCCGGCGCGTTGAGCCTCACGTTTTTGCATTGGAATTCTGCATGTCATCGCAAACCATAGAATTTTTTGCTGCCTCCAAAAAGATCGCTGATCTGGCGAAGGCCAGAGAGACCTGGCCGGTGGCCGAGGTTGCCGCGTTGTTCGAGCTGCCGTTCAATGACCTGCTAGGGAAAGCACAGCAGGTGCATCGCGAACACTGGGACGCGAACGAGGTCGAGCTGGCGACGCTGCTGTCGATCAAGACCGGCGGTTGCCCGGAGAATTGCGGCTACTGCCCGCAGTCGGCGCACCACGACACCGGCGTGAAGGCTGAGAAGATGATGGAAGTCGGCGACGTGGTCGCTGCGGCGCAGGCGGCCAAAGACGGTGGCGCCACCCGTTTCTGCATGGGCGCTGCATGGCGCGCGCCTAAGGACCGCGATATCGAGGCGGTCGAGGAAATGGTCAAGGCGGTGAAGGCGCTTGGCCTCGAGACCTGCGCGACGCTCGGCATGCTGAAGGAAGAGCAGGCACAGCGCCTCGCGTCGGCCGGCCTCGATTACTACAACCACAACCTCGACACCGCGCCCGAGTTCTATGGCGAGATCATCACCACGCGCGACTATCAGGATCGTCTGGATACGCTCGGCCATGTGCGCGAAGCGGGCCTGAAGGTCTGCTGCGGTGGCATCGTCGGCATGGGCGAATCGCGCATGCAACGCGCTGGCCTGATCGCGCAACTGGCGAACCTGAACCCGTATCCAGATTCGGTGCCCATCAACCATCTGGTGGCGGTCGAAGGCACGCCGCTGGCTGATCAGGAACCGCTGGATCCGCTGGAATTCGTGCGCACGATTGCGGTGGCGCGCATCACGATGCCGAAGGCGCGCGTACGCCTGTCGGCGGGTCGCCGCCAGCTCGGCGAAGGCGTACAGGCGCTGTGCTATCTGGCAGGCGCGAACTCGATCTTCTATGGCGACAAGCTGCTCGTCACCGGCAATCCGGAAGTGGAAGATGATCGCGCGCTGCTGCAGCGGATGGGGATGCGCGGCAAGCAGGTTTAAAGCGTGGACGGATCGTAGCGCTTGCCGTTCGCATCCACGAAGGTTTTTTCTGCCAGTTCGCTCAGGATTCGGTAATCCTGCTCGTCGGTCGCACGCCTGAACAGCTGGGCCGCGATCTCGGGCACCATCACCACAGTCCGCTTCATCATGGCCAGCAGCGTCAGGATCATGTCGCCGGTCAACCTGTTCTTCACGGCGACAGACAGCGGCGATTCGATTTCGCCCACGAGCCCCCTGGAAACGGCGCTAGGATCCGCGCCATGAACCAGCAGCAGTTGCGCTGCTTCCAGTTTTCCGAAGCTCAGGGCCCGCATTAGCGGCGAGTGCATTCCATCCAGCGCAGGATTCACCGGCAAGCCGTGCCTGAGCATCGCGCGAACGGCAGCCAGATGTTCGGAGAGGATAGCTTTCATCAGAATTTCGTCGGCCGAGAAGTTCTTCGTGGCTTTCAACAGTCTCCGAATCATCCGGTCATCCCCGCCCAGGAAGGCGAGATAGAGCGGCGTTCCGCTGCCCGAATTGATGAGCCGGGCCTTGTGCCTGAGCAGCCATTTCACCGTGTCGTGCCTTCCATGCTTGACTGCGTGATGAAGCGCGGTCATCTCTTGCTTGTCCATACCATTCAGGTCGGCGCCTGCTGCGACCAGCAGCTTTACGATGTCGGTAAGGCCGGCAGCAGAAGCTGAGCCCAGCGCAGTTTCACCTGCTTCGTTCATCAACCCGAGCTGGTGTCGAGGTGTCGATTTCAGTACCCCTTGTATGAGATTCCTGTCCCTGCTCTGGCAGGCATCTATCAGAATGACTACGTGATTTAATACCGGCGGCTCTGCAGGCAGGCATTCCGTGGGTAAATCCGGATGCCGGGGCATTCGGGCCAAGGTCTGGTTGAGCGGCGCGTTGCTCACCGGAAGAAGCGGATCGTCGGAATTCGAAGTGATGTCGGTGGTCGAGGCGATGGAGGCCACCGGTTCTTCTGCCGGTGCTGCAGGCGGTGAAGACTTTTCCAGGCTGTCGGCCTGATCCGCCTGCCGCGGAGCGAGTAACGGTGCTGAGCTGTCCAGCGTGATCGCTGATTTTTCCTGCTCCGGTGTCGACGACGCCCGGTACCGATTTTCCATGGCGGGCATGGGCCTGGTACAAATCGTCGAGTCTTTCAATTCGAAGGATTGCTCTGCCGTGCTCAGGGGGAGGTGGATCGTGGTCGTAACAGATGATTGCCGGTGGTTGTAGGGTTCTGACATGGGGAAATCCGCTTGGATTGAGGATGGATGCAAAGGGCCGTGGCATGGGTAAGTTTGCTGCGGCTGCGGTTCCGGAATGCCTGTGATGACGCCCGCACTCGGCGAACACCGCAGATGCTTACAGGACGCCGCGCAATTCGAATGGGTGACCGTACCGGTCTTCGAACTTCCTCGTCGCCAGTTCATTCAAGATACGGTAGTCCTGCCGCCGCTTTGCGCGCCTGACGAGTCGTAGTGCGAGATGCTTGTCGAGCACGACCTTGAGCGGCATCGCAGACAGCAGTGACAGGATCAGGTCACGCGAGCGCCTTTTCTCGATCGCTTTCGACAGCGCAGACTGCCGCGACGGCGTCAGCCAGGCCACGTCTGCGCCTCGCGCAATCAGCTTGCCCACGGCCTTGATGTTTCCAAACACGACGGAATTGACCAAGGCCGTATTGCCACCCGGCGCCCTGAAATCGATCAGTTGCCGGGGCGTTTTCTTCAGCACGTAGCCAAGCACCTCCGGATTGAAGCTTATGCAGGCAGCGATCAAGGGCGTCGATTTCTTGCAATGGGTATGAAGGTTCGCGCCATGCGCAACCAGCAGCCGCACCAGTGCGAGGTTGCCCGCCTCACAGGCGGCGTGAACGGCATTGCGATGTTCGCTGTCGCGAGCATCGACATGAATGCCCGGGACCGCGAGCAATGCCTCGACGATATCCCTCTGCCCGATCCGAACGGCGATCAACAGCGGCGGGCTGTTCTGTTCAGGCAGATGAGCATTCACCAGGTCCGGACTGGCCTTGAACAGGCGGCGCAAGCCGTCACGATCCTCACCGAGCAGCGCTGTCTTGATCTGCTGCCCGATCTGGTCCGGGCGGGCGTACGCCGTACCGGTCAACGCCGATGTAGACGCAGTGGCCGCCAACGAAGCAGGGTAGTGCTCGATGACCCGGACTTCGTCGCCGGACTCACTGGAATCAGGAAAATGACGCAACTGAAAGCGAGGTTCTGAATCCTCCGTCACTGATTCGGTGTCGGATTCGTCGAATACAGGCGATGCTGGCGCGTGTTGAAGCACCTGCGGCTCGAGCCCGGTTGCGGTACTGTGCTGCAGGATGTAGTTCTGATCCCCGGTTGTTATCGGTGGCACCGGCGATGATGGCAACTGGGATGACGAGGATGGTGCGCCTGACGACGGTATTCCCACGAAAGTATCTCCGAATATCAAATAGGTGAATCGATAAGCCAATGGAAGCTGTTGGCAGTCGAACGAAAATCCGGAGTTCAGTATCGATGGGGGACAAGTAGTTCGCAAAAGACAAAGGGCGACCTACTGCGGGCGCCCTTCATGGGTTTCAGTCAGGCGATGAAACGTCAGGACTTTTCATTCTCCCGCCGATCGAGGCTGTCGTCGCTGAAACTGACGACGCCGGAGCTGTTGCCGCGCTCTGATTCGGAATCGTCGATGCCGAGTGCCACGGCCAGCTTGTCCATTTGCCACCAGACGAGATTGTTGAAATCATCGGCGAGATCAGGATCGAGCTTGATCGACACCGCGATGAATTCCTCGGGCAGCGAGGCGACACGCTTTTGCGCGATGAACTCCTGCCTGATCAGCGCTTTCATTGAGTCCGTTTCGGTGCTCGTGCCGTCGGGGCTGTTTGTCGTGCTGCTGGTCGAGCTTGCCCGCCAGAGCTGGCTGGCCTCCACGCAGGCGCGGGCGAGCTGGCGAGCCGGCGCCTCCAGCAACCCGAGTTTTGATCGGAAGGATGCGATCAGACTGGTTTCCATTGACGCTGATCCGATCGCATCGATGCACAGGCCGGCGACCACATCCGGCAGCGAGGTCCCCAATTGTTCCGAACTGATGGTGCCGAGAATGGACGCGGCCATTTCCTCCAGCGATTCGATATCGGACGCCATCCTTTGCCTCATTTTCTGCCACTGTGGGTCTGACTTGATCAGTTCGAAGGCTGGCTCCCGGGTCAATTGAGGCGCGTCTGCCAGCCTGGAAAAGCTGTAGCCGATCAGGAGACGGCAGATAGCGTTGGTGCGTGTCGACGGGTCAGGGTACAGGTGCGTGATCAGGCCTTGCAGCAGCGGCTTCAGGGCCTGACTGACGATGGCTGACATAGGATGGGCGTCGAAAACCTTGCCCAGTTCAACGCCTGCCACATCGGATTGCAGCGCAAAGATCAGGTCATTCGATAGTTGCGCGGCATCGATCGCGTCTGCCTCATCCGAGGCGATCAGTTTCGATGTCACTGTTTTCAGGAAATCGAAAATTTTTTTCCCTGTTTCACCACTTTTTTTCAGGCCGAGGAATTCCCGCGACACAGGATCCGATATCCACTCAGGTTTGACCGAAAACTCCGGTTTGTAAAAAATTTTTTTGGAGGCATTCCGGGACTTGATCTCCGTGACCAACGTGTAGTCTTTCAGCCGGTCGGAAAGTTGAATAAGGCGCATCACGGTGTTCTCGTCTTTGCTCAGGTGGGAAATCCGCGGGAGCGCGAAGCCGAGCAGCGCCCGAGCCATTTCCGCTCGACTGCTCCCGCCCTGATCGTCGATCAATTCGCAGGCGTATGCCTGAATCACGTAATTGAAGCTGTCCCTGTCTTCAAAAAAATTCAGCATCGCGAGCAGCAGCGCGGGGGAATCCGCACTGAACGGGGCCTTCATCAACGATGCACTCTTGGTCAAGATACGCACGTTCAGCGTCGTCGAAGCGATCAGGGGTGAAATCGCCGCCAGCGTCTTGCCCTCCCGTTCGTCCAGCCAATTGGACATGAGTTTTAATTGCTGGCGAGAATCAAGCCTGACATGTTGGCCTAACTCGCCCACGCCTTCGGCCCAGGCCGTTCGTGTCGCCTTGAACAGCCGCGCGGGCATATCGGGTTCGGCGTCGATTGCGCCGTTGGCCAGCAATATTTTTAAAATTTTGATATTCCTGTGGTAAATCGCGACCCTCAGCAGGGACTTGTTATCTGGAAGAGGATAGAGCCTGGCCCCATGTCGAATCAGCAGTTTGACTACCTCGTATTCATCCCGGATGCATGCATAGACCAGGGCAGTGAACCCATTATGTTTGGATCTCAGATTCAGGTAAGACGGCGCGCCGGAGTTTTCATCCGCCGGGGGCTGATGGGTGATCAGGTATCTGACGGACTGCAGCTCCCCCGCCTTTGCCGCTTGCATCAGGGCTGTCATGCCCATGTCGTTTGCGCTATCCCTTATTCCTGCATCGAGCATGGCGGAGAGCACCTCGGGATGGTGAATTGCCGCATGAAGCTCCGTATTGCCCTCCGCATCAAGGTTTGCCTTTGCGCCGAACGGGATCGCCCTGGCCATAGTCAGGGCGATCTCCGGCCAATACCGCAAGGCAATTGTCATGGGTGAGTATCCGTTCAACTCACAGGCCAAAGGATGGGCGCCGGCGGCCAGAAGATGATCCACGGCGTTCTTGTCCCGCCGGATCATGGCGAAATGAAGCAGGGTGATCCCGCCTTCCGCCATTGCATCGAGCGAGCCGCCTGCCGCGAGCAATGCCTGAATTCCTTGCGGACTTTTTGCAGCATTGAAATGAAGCGCGGTCCATTCGCCGAACAGGAAGGTGCCGATCACTTGGACCAGATCGGGGCGCGGATGATTGAGCTGCGCGTGCGAAATCTCCCCGCGATGCAATTTTCCGAGCTTGTCGAACAATGCCGGATTGATGCCGGCCTGTTGACGATTGCATGTGAAGCAGCTTGTGTCGGTGGGGTCCGGGAGCAGAATGGGGGGGGAGCTTTCACGGGCTCGGCAAGCGGGTTCGCTGCTCGCCATCGCGGCTTGTGCTGACTTTGTATCGTTGATTTTCTTTCGAGCGATGGCTTGCCTGCGCAGTTCGTCGAGCGTGCGCCAGTGATTTTCATCGATCACCGATTCCCGCTGCACCTCGTCCGAGCGGGTTTCGTCGGCGCCCTGCCGCATCGTGGGGGAGTGGTGCTGCGCCGCTCCTTTTTTTTTGTCCTGCTTTTCGTCCGAAAGATTGGAGAACATGCCGCTGCTGTGCGGGGTATAAGCGTCGTTGGTGCGATTCGGGGTCGGGTAGGCCATGGCGGTGATCTTCGTCTCGTTGAAAGCGGCGCGCTTTGTGCGCGCCGTAGCAGCGGGATACGTCACCCGGAAGGGATGCCAGTTCTGAAGAAACTGTATCTACTTTTGTCGAAAGCCTGAACGGCGCGACCGGCAAAAGGCCGGAGCGAGTCCGGCCTTGGATCAGAAGTGTTCGATTATCGGAAGTTACATCCAAACGGCTTGCGGGCCACCATGCCGATCAGCGCCGACTGTCCGCAATGCTGCGTGCCCTCGGTCAGCACGTCTTCATAAGCGCGCAGTTCACCGATGTCGAGGTCACCGAACGCCTCCTGCAGTAGCGCCTCGGTATACAGATGTCCCACATTCGGTGGTCCGCCCGTCTTGTACTCGAGCTGTTTTGGCGTATAGCCCTGCAGCAGGATCAGCCCGTCCGGTTTCAGCGCCGACTTCATTCGCTTGAACAATGCGGCGCGCGTGTCGGGATCGGCGAACTGAATAAAGATCGCGACCACCGCATCGTACTCAAGCGCCTTCCACGGATAGTCTTCCACGCCGCAGACGCTGAAGTTCACGTCCACGCCGTTCTGCTGCGCGAGCGCTCTCGCCTTGTCGACCCCGACCGGGGAAATGTCGAACGCATCGACCTTCAGCCCTTGTTTCGCCATCCAGACGCTGTTGCGGCCTTCGCCATCGGCGACGGCCAGCACGCGCATGCCCGGTTGCAGCAGCTGCGCGTGCTGAGCCAGCCACGAATTCGGCTCGGTGCCGAAGATGTAGTCGTCGGTCGAGAAGCGCGCGTCCCAGGTCTCGCGCGGGTTGGCAAAGCCTTTACCCATCTCAGGCAGTCGGCTCTTTCGGCGCTTCAGCGGTTTTGCAGGTGCTGATGCCGAACGGCAGATAGGCCGGACAGACGCGGGTGGTGCCGGTCAGGATGGGAACGATGCCTATCCAGCCCCAGACGCCGATCACATTGGTGGCGGCGAGAACGACCAGCACGACGCCGGCGATGATGCGCAGTGCGCGGTCCAGATTGCCAACATTCGCTTTCATTTGCTTCTCCTTGGAGATGAATCGGGGTCAGTCGATGTTCAGCTTGTTGCTTCCGTCGCGCCGCAGAATTGCTGGTAGAGCACATCGAGTATCGCCAGTGCGGCGTCGCTGGCGATGCTGTAGTAAATCTGCTTGCCTTCGCGCCGGGTCGTCACCAGCGCTTCCTCGCGCAGCACGGCCAGCTGCTGTGACAGCGTGGGCTGCTGGATGTCGAGCAGTTCCTCCAGCTCGCCGACGCGGCGCTCGCCTTGCGTGAGCTGGCACAGCAGCAGCAGCCGGTCGGGGTTGGACATCACGCGCATCAGCGCGCAGGCTCGGTTGGACGCCGCGCGCAGCGTCGCCATATCGAAATCGGGGTCGGAAGTCATGTAAAAGCTCGCTCTGGATCCGGAATACTTTGGATGTGAACATATTATATTTCAATAAAGTGTTCTAATCAAAAGCCGGTTGCTCAGGTTTGCAGCCGCGCGTGGTCGATCTTGATGCAGCGATCCATCACCACCTGCAGGCCGCCAGCTTCGGCGATGCGCCGGGCCTCGTCATTGATCACGCCGAGTTGCAGCCACAGCGCTTTGGCGCCGATGGCGACGGCTTGCTGTGCGACCGGCGCGCAATCCTCGGGCCGGCGGAACACATCGACGATGTCGACCGGCTCCGGTATGGACTTCAGGTCCGGATAGCATCGCTGGCCCAGGATTTCATCGTAGTTGGGGTTGACCGGAATGACGCGGTAAGCCTGCGCCAGCAGGTACTTCGCGACGCCATGCGAAGGGCGGTGGGCATCGGCGGAAAGTCCGACGACCGCAATCGTTCGCGCGTTTTCCAGAAGGGTTTTGAACTGCTCGCTGCTGCTCATCCAATGGCTCCGTGAGGGAAGGCGGCGGTGCTGCCGCCCGCGGCATTGTAGCGGCCTGCGGGCCGCGCACAGGGGCGAAGATAGTTTTCAAAGTGCTCATGCTTGTCAGAGAGTTCACCCCTGTTTCGCGTTGACAGCATTAACCCCCTATGTTCCAATCCGGAAACTTCGGGATACTGTGTGCGAGTCAGCGCCTTGCGACTGCAGCAGATCTCCCTTCTCTCTTCCCGAGACAGTCAGACGCCCATGCGACAGCCGAATCCCATCATTGGCAATAGCCAGCCGATGCGCGAGATCCGCAAGCTGATCGAAACGATCGCGGATTCGACCGCAACGGTACTGGTCACGGGCGAATCCGGCACCGGCAAGGAGCTGGTTGCGCAGGCGCTGCATTACCAGTCGTCGCGCGCTGACGCGAATTTCGTTCCGCTCAATTGCGCTGCCATTCCGAAAGAACTGATGGAGTCCGAACTGTTCGGGCACCGCAAGGGCGCATTCACCGGCGCGCTGGCCGATCGGGTCGGCCGTTTCGAACTCGCGCATGGCGGCACCCTGTTCCTTGACGAAATCGGCGACCTGTCACTCGACATGCAGGTCAAGCTGTTACGCGTGTTGCAGGAAAAGACGGTCGATCCGGTCGGCTCATCGCGCGCGGTCGAAGTCGACGTGCGCGTGGTCGCCGCGACCCACCGCGACCTCGAGGCCGAAATTCTCGCCGGCCGCTTCCGCGAAGACTTGTATTACCGCCTCAACGTGCTGCCGCTATGTACCCCGCCGCTGCGCGCTCGGGGGGACGACATTGTCGTGCTGGCAAAGCACTATGCAGAAAAGTTCGCGCACAAGGGCGCATCGGTCACGTTCACTGCCGATTTCACCGAGGCCCTGAAGTCCTATGAATGGCCGGGCAACGTGCGCGAGCTGTCGAACCTGATCCATCGTTTCTCGACGCTGTTTGCGGGCCAGAAGCTGTCATTGAAGGCGATACCGACCGCGATGCTGCCGAAGGGCCTGCAAAAAATCCAGGAAGAGCGGGCGGGATTGCCGGAGCCGCAAGCGCAGGAAGAGCATGCAGCCGACGTGCTGCAGATGTTCGCGGTGCAGGATGACGCGCCGGCCGGCTTACCGGCATCGACGCCCGCGCCTGCGGAGCATAATCATGTCGAAGATATCATCATGCTCGCGCAGGGCGGCACCGTGCTGCCGCCTGAAGGCGTGTCGCTGAAGGAGCGGATGGCGCAGATCGAGCGCGCCTACATCGAGCAGGCGCTCGACCGCGCCGACGGCAACGTGTCCAAGACGGCGCGCCTGTTGAACCTGCAGCGCACCACGCTGATCGAAAAGATCGACAAATACCGTTTGCGCTCTGCATGAGCGCAAACCTCTGAGGATTTTCAAGATGGATATCGTCAGCCTGATCGGCGTGCTGGGCGCCTTGCTGCTGATTGCGGTCGCGACCGGCGGCCAGTTCCTGCAATTCTTTGACCTGCCGGCGGTGCTGATCGTATTTGGCGGCACTTTTCTCGTCGTGCTGTCGAAGAGCACCGTGGCCGAGTTCAAGGCGGCTTACACCACCGCGCGCGAAGTGCTGACCACGAAGCCGACGCGGCTGCAGGACCTGATCGACGAGCTGATCGAGATCGGCCGCGTCGCCCGCTACGACGATCGCTGGATGATCACGCTCGAGGACCGCGAGTACAAGGACCATTTCATTGCGAAGGCCGCGCGCATGTGGGTCGACGGCATCGAGCATTCACTGCTGAAGGACGCGCTGCTGCGCGAGATCACCGAGGTGAAGATCCGCTACGAGCACGCGCGCGACTTCTTCGGCTACGCGCAGGAACTGGCGCCGGGCATGGGCATGATAGGCACCCTGATCGGCCTCGTGCTGATGATGGGCGCCGTGAACGACCCGCGCACCATCGGCCCCGGCATGGCCGTCGCGCTGCTGACCACGCTGTACGGCGCGGTGCTGGCCAACGTGGTGCTGGGTCCGCTGGTGCAGAAGATTAATGGCCACAGCAAGCGCGTCAGGCGCAATTACGAGATGGCGATGGCCGGCGTGCTGTTCATTCACAAGGGCGGCGACCCGCGCCTGCTGCCCGATCTGCTGCTGGGCAATATGCCGCAGGAAGAAGCTGCGCCTGCCGTGTCGCCCGGTACCCGCGGTGCGTCAGAGGAAGCGGCGGACAACGCCTGATCGCCGATGAAATCGCGCGACCACGAAGACGAAGACGCGGCGCCAATGCCGCTGACCCTGTTTGACACCATCACAGCACAGGATGAAGAACCGGCGGTGCGCCATGGCGCGCCGCTGTGGGTCGTTACCTTTGCCGACATGATCACGCTGCTGCTGGCGTTTTTCCTGCTGGTGCTGTCCTTCTCCGAACTGAACCCCGAACGCTTCCGCGATGTCAGCGGCTCGCTGCAAAAGTCGCTCGGCCGCCAGCAGGTGCCTTCTCCGGTGCAGCCATCGCCGGCAGCGACGCAGCTGGTCGGCGGCCCTGCCGAAGAAAAGCTGCCGCTGCCCGAGCAGCTGGCGAAAGATCTCGGCAAGCTGCAGAAGGAATTGTCGATGGACCTCGTCGGCAAGAAGATCCAGCTGATGGCCGACAATGGCCGCCTGCTGATCCAGCTGCCGGCGCGCAGCAATGGCGTGCTGCCGCAGGAGATCATCGACCTGTACGCACGCATTGCCGATGCGCAGGCGCTGGTAGAAACGCCGGTCGAGGTGCGCGAAGGCGAAGCGGCCGATCACGGCGCCGAGCTGGCGCGTCAGATCCTCAAGCTGCGCGACGCCTTGTCCAGAGAGATAGAGCAGGGCGATGCGCAGGTCGAGCGTGATGGCGAGCGCATCGTGATCCGGATGGCGGTGCAGGGCAGCTTCTACCCGGCCAGCGCCGACCTGTCGCCGGCGTCTTTGCCGATGCTGAAAAAAATCGGCGAGGCCATTGCCAAGACCGGCGGCCGCATCACCGTCGAGGGCCATACCGATGCGATCCCGCTGGCCGGACACGCGCGCTTCCGTTCCAACTGGGACCTGTCCGGCGCGCGCGCGTCGTCGGTGGCCGATTACCTGACCGCCTATGCCGGCGTGCCGCGCGAGCGCGTGGTGGTGCGCGGCATGGCGGACACCCGCCCGGTTGCGCCGAACGACAACCGCGAGGGCAGGGCGAAGAACCGGCGCATCGAGGTGCTGGTCGATGCCTACGGCGGCTGAGCGAAGCTAGCGCTGCGCCCGAAGCGCCCGGCCTGGCCTGCTCAGGCAAGCCGGCTGATTTTTTCGCCGGCCTCTTCCATATGTGCAGTCAGCGCTGCGACGCAAGGCGCGAAGCGCGCGCTGAAATCTTTTGCCAGTTTCACTTGCCGAAGAAAGTCCTGTGCCAGCATGAGTCCTCGTCGCCATGCGGCGTTCGAAACGTCGGCACGAATGACGGCGGCACTGAGCCTGTCCTGTAGTGCTCCACCACTGGTCGGCCTGAAACCCATCGGCGTCATGTCATACGCTGGCGCAAGTTGATAGGGACGTCCGTGTTCGGCGATGAAGGACAGGTTACCGTTGTGCATGTCGGTATTGCCGATCAATGTACCAAAGGCCCACAGCAGTTCGGCCCCTTGCGCTGCCTCTGCCCTGACGTGGCCCGGCTCGATCAGGCACTGCGCGATCGCAGGCCAGCTGCCAGTACCTGAACCGACGAATTCGGCGTCCAGCGCCGCCAGTGAATGCATCGCGCGGCGGCCAAGCGCGCCCACTCGGTCGAAGCGTTCGATCTCCAGGAAGCGTTGGCCTTCGAAATCGAACCACCGGCTGCGAGCGGCGCTCACGTTCCCTTCGCGCAGTGTCGTCAGCGCGAGATGCTCGGCTAGCAACAGGTCACGCCATCGCTCGCTGACAGGGCCGGCTTCGGCCTCGCTGAACTTCACGATCAAATGCGCCGGCCCGTCGGCTACCATTGCGTACTCGGTGAACTTCGGTTGCTCGCCGCCGGCAGACGACCCGGGATTTTCCCCACGGGCTGCTTCGCGTGCCCTACGAACGTAGTGGGCTGGCTTGTCAGCGTCAGTGATTGGTGCGGGAACAGGCGCAGACAGGAAGCGATCGCGCGACTGCTCGCCGAGCAGCAAGTTGCCTGTTCCGTCATGCCCATGGGCCAACAAAGCACGCAGTGCATGAGCGTCGTTCCAGTCCGACAAGCTGGCCGGAAGCCCCAGCGTGCCGGCATGTCGGGCCGCATACGCGCGTCCGAGATAGCCTTGCGGGCGCATATCGTGCAGCCACCAGGGCAGCCCGTCGCTGTACAGAGTTTTTCCGTCCTCCTGCATCATCACGAAGCCCTCGGGCCGGACCGGAGCCAGGGTCCCTAGCGGGAGCATTCGGCCATCTGCATCGACCCGGTATACCGGGAAGTCCGGCAATCCGCGCAATTCTTCGCGTAGCGCGTACCGAATGGATCGGGCGGCACCTATCCGGATGAGTCCTGCGCCCAGTTCAGCCAGTGCACGCGACAAGCTTGGCTGACTTATTTTTGTCAAATCAATGAGTTGCCGAGGAGATGCCGGCCCTTGGGCGAGTCGCATACGTATTGCTTCTACATGGGCAAGCATAATTTTGAATGGATTTGTGAATGGATTTGTGAATGGATTTGTGAATTTATTTTTGAATGGTAATTGTACGCTTCCCCCAGACGTTTGCCAGCCATCTTTGCAGATATTGAAATGAAAAATGCCACCCGAAGGTGGCATCTCTCTGGCAGCGCAGATCCGGCTTATTCAGCTTTCGTCCCGCCGGTCGACGTGAACGATGGGGCGGTCGCTCCCGGTACCGTGCCGTTCGGCTTCGACTGGTCTCGCGCATAGCTGACCACCCGTTCCTTCGTGGCCTGGCGCTCGGTCGCCGCCTGCTTCTCTTTCGCCGCTTCGCGCTCGGCCGCGGCCTGGCGTTCCTTCGCCGCTTCGCGTTCGCGGGCGCGCTCACGTTCACGTGCCAGTTCGCGCTCCTTGTCTTTCAGCTCCTTGTCGCGGCGCGCTTTCTCTGTGACCAGTTCCTGCGCCAGCTCCTTTTCGCGCTGCTTCTGCTGCAGCGCCAGCGACTCGACGTCCTTCTTCACGCTCTCGACGTTCGCCACCGAACCCTGCAGCCGGTTGAACTGGCCCGACAGGTCTTTCACCGCCTTCGACTGGTCCTTCAGCATGCCGTCCAGCGTCGTCAGCTGCTGCAGCAGCGCCTTGTTCGTGGCATCGGCCTTCGCTGCTTCCGCTCGCGCCGCTTCAGCCCGGGCTTGCGCCTCGGCCTTGCGCGCAGCCAGCGCTTCCGGCGTGGGCTCACCCTTGGCGGCCGCAGGCGATTTGGTTTCAGCGCGCGGCGCTGCCTTCGGGGCTTCGGACAGTTTGGAGATTTTTTCCTCGATCGCTTCCTGCACCGACTGCGTATTCTGCTGCGAGAGCTTCAGGTCTTCCAGTGCCGCGTGGATGTCATCCATGCTTTCCATCCGGCGCTTCAGGTCGACTGCGCGCTTGCCGACGGCCAGTGTCATCTCGTCGAGCTGCGCCACCTTGTTTTGCAATTGCACGCTCATGAAGCTGAACACACCGGCCGACCCGACCAGGATCGCACCGGCGATGCCGAGCACCAGCTTGGCCTGCGTCGCCGAGCGCTGCGCGCCGTCGATCAGCTTTTCCGCAGCCTTGTTCACGTGGTTGCCGGTGGTGGCGACCGCTGCTGCCGAACGGTTCGCAACCTCGGCCGCGTCGAGCACGATGCTCATCAGCGATTCAAGCTGTTGCGACGCCGAACGATTATTTTCAACCAGGATCTGCACCGCCTCGAGCGCGCGCTTGGCGGTATCGTGCGGCACCGCCACCGAGCCGTCCGGCAGCGTGCCGGCGATCTCGATTTCCGCAGTCGCCGCCGTTTCGGCTGCCGCAGGCACGCCGGCTTCCTCCGGGCTCAGCGAGGGCGGTTCCGGCGCGGGCATGAAGCCGCTGGCGGCATCCAGTTTCACCTCCGGCGTCTTGTCGTCTTTTGCTTCGTCGCTCATCTTGCTATCCGTTTGGCCAGTCGTTGTATCGATTCATCAAGCCGGTCGAGTTGCTGTTTCACTTTCGTCGTCTTCACGCCCAGGCTGGCGATCCGCTCTTCGAGGTGAATCGACAATGCCCAGGGCGTCGCATCGTCATCGACCTTGAACGTCAGGTCGGGGTCGCTCATCTGTTCGGGCGCGGCTTCTGTATCGGCCATCGGCGCTTCGGCGTCGGCCGCAGGTTCCATCGCGTCCGCGCCGCCGCTCTCCGGTATCAGTGCGTGCCGGTCACGCATCTCGCGCAGGTCTGACGCACCTTCACCATCTTCCATGCGCCGCTGGTCAGCGGGGCCCTCGGTGTCCTGCAAGCGGGCATTGCCCCCGCGCGCATCCTGCCCGTGCAGCTGGCGCAGCTCGGACAGGCCGTCGGCATCGTCGATGCGCCGGTCGTCGGCGGGGCCGCCCGAGGCATCCTTTATCGATCGCTCGAGATGCTCGCCATCCTTCTGGTCGCGCAGGCCGCGCGGGTCGATCGGCGCGTCAAGCCGCTTTTTTCGCTCGAATTGCGAGGTCTCGGCAATCGCCATCTCCGGCGGTTCGTCGCCCCGAAATATCTGCGTTTTTTCTTCAGACACTGCTCACCTCAGCTCAAAGGACTCAGCGGCCCGGCGGCAAAAGCGCCGATTGCAGCGATTTCACCGGACGCAGCCACGGATCCGCCGGCATGCCCTGGCGGCCGGCATAAGTCTCGGCCTCCTTGCGGGTCGCGAACGGGCCTGACACCACCGCGAACTTCACGCCCTTGTCCTGCGTGGTTACCGCGACGATCCACGCCTTCGACAGCGCGCCGAACTGCGCGCGCCATTCCTGCGCCTCTGCCATCGAGCCCAGCGATACATGCTGCACGAAGAAGCTGCCAGGCCGGGTCTGCTGCACCATCTTGTCGACGCCGCGTTCCGAGCGCGGCGCAAGCACGTCGGTCGGCTTAACCGGTTCCGCTTTCGCTTCGGTTTTTACTTCGGCCTTCACAGGCTCAGGCTTGTCGGCCGGGACAGCCGCCTCGGCTGCGGAATCCACTTTCACCTCTGTTGAATCGGCAGCAGCTGCCGGAACTGTAGGCTCGACCGGCGCCGGCACGGCCGGCGCGGCCTTTGCGGCCTCGGCAGCCTTCTGCTCCTCCAGCTTTGCGGTCGGCGGCTTGCCCACCAGCGCAACCACCGCCTCCATCGCCCACGGCGGGAGCGTCTCTTTCAGGATCGGCGAGCTGGCGAGCAGCGGCGACAGGTTTTGTGAGAACAGCAACAGCACCACGCCCGCCGATACGACCAGCAGCAGCACGGTGGCGGCGATCCAGCGCGCCAGCTTGGACAGCAGGCCGCGCGACTTGCGGGTGTCGGTGAAGGCTGATTTGGGCGGTGAGGCCGGACCGTCGAAGCTGGGTTCGGTGCGACGCTGGCGCTCGGCTTCCTCGGCTTCGTCGAGTTCCTTGCGCTCCTGGCGCGCGGCCGCCAGCTGTGCCTCGAAGCGGGCTTGCGCCGTGCTGGGTTCTGACGATGGTTCCTTTTTCTTCGGCGCGATCTTCAGCTCTGCATAGCCGGTCGCGGCCAGTACTTTCTTCACCTCGACCTCGAAGCCCATCGCGCGCGCGACCTTCAGCAGCGCCTCGCCCTCGGTGCGGGTCGGCGTCTCGACAGGCCAGCGCAGCAGGCGCTGCCCGAAGCTGTCCAGCGTGCGCTCGTGCAGCAGCAGGCCGGCGCGGTCGACCAGCAGCACCAGCGACACGTTCGCGCCGGGAAAATCCTGCACCAGCCGCGCCAGCAGTTGCAGGTCGCGCTTGCTGATGGCCTTCGCGTCGTGCGCGATCAGCACGCGACGCGGGGCCGGCGAGTTCTCGGCGCGACGGGCGTCGTCGATCGACATGTCGGACAGGATCTGGTTGAAGCGTTCGAGCAGCTGCTCGGTGTTCTGCGGCAGGAAGACCTCGACCTGCAGGCCCTCGGTCTTGCGCAGCTTTGTCAGCACCAGGCGGCCGTAATGGTCGAGCACGCCTTCATTGTCCGACGACAGCGCCATTGACGCGCTGTTCTCGCGCACCGCGCGCATCAGATAGTCAAAGCGCGTCCTGTCGGACGCGCGCAGGAAAATACCGTCGCTGCCGACGGTATCCTTGCTCATCTCGGTCTCTTGGTCGTTCACGTGACGGCCTCTTCAAGTCTTCCGTTCGAGTCGAACTGCATATTTTGCGGCAACTTGGGCTGCGGCTTCTGCAGTGGCGGTGCGCCGGGGCGGATGCTCGCCAGGTTGAACACGTAAGCGATCACCTGCGCGACCGCATAGTACAGGTCTTCCGGGACCGGATGATCGATTTCAGTCGTGAAATACAGCGCACGCGCCAGCGGCGGCGCGCGGAAAATTTCGATGCCGTGCTTGGCTGCTTCCTCGCGGATGCGCGCGGCGATTTCGTCGGTACCCTTGGCCAGCAGGACAGGGGCGCTGTCGCCGTTGGGGTCGTAGGACAGTGCGACGGCGAAGTGCTCCGGGTTGGTGATCACGACGTCGGCATCCTTCACGCTGTCGAGCATGCGGCCGGTGGCCATCTCGAGCTGGCGGCGGCGGATCTTCGCCTTGATCTCCGGGCTACCCTCCATATTCTTCATCTCGTCCTTGACTTCCTGCTTGGTCATGCGCATCGACTGCATGAATTGCCAGCGCTGGTAAGGCACGTCGATGGCCGCGATCAGCAGCAGCGAGCAGGCCATGATGAGAGCTGACCTGACCAGCAGCGCACCGGCCACCGCCATTGCCGGTTCGAACGCCATTTTGCCGATCTGGTTGAGCGTGCTCACATTGTCGTACATGACCCAGAACACCACGCCGGCCACCAGCATGAATTTCAGCAGCGCCTTGCCCAGCTCGACCCAGGCCTTGGGGCCGAACATGCGCTTGAAGCCATTGAGCGGATTGAGCTTCGATGGCTTAGGCGCAAGCGCCTTGGCGGAAAACAGATAGCCGCCGGTCGCGCCCGAGGCCATGATGGCGATCACGGCCGTCAGCAGCAGCAGCGGCGCGATCAGGATGAAGGCTTCCAGGATCTCGCTGCCGAACATGGCCGGCAGCAGATTGGGCGAATGCACCAGCTTGCGATCGAAATTCAGGCCGGACATGAAGCGCTCGGCCAGCTTGTGGATCAGCGTGTCGCCGGTCAGGTACAGCATGCCGAGCGCGGCGATCGTCACGGCGGCCGCAGGCAGCTCGGGCGAGCGCGCGACCTGGCCTTCCTCGCGCGCCTTGCTTAGCTTGTGCGAGGTGGGTTCTTCGGTCTTGTCGTCGTCGCCGAACAGGGCCATGTCAGTTCGTCAGTCCCACCAGGTCCTTCGCATGGCTGAATGCCTGCATCCACAGCCACTGCATGCGGCCGCCGATGCTGTCGAGCGAAAAGATCAATACCAGAAGGCCGGCGGCGATCGAAGCAGGGAAGCCGACGGAGAAAATGTTGAGCGAGGGCGCGGCGCGCGTGACGATGCCCAGCCCGATGTTGATGAATAGCAGCGACACCATCACCGGCAGCGCCAGCAGCACGCCGCCCAGAAACATCATGCCGCTCCACGCGATCACCTTGCCGTAGGTGGCCTGCCCGAGGATGAACTGGCCGATCGGAACGCTGGTGAAGCTGTCGACGATCATCGAGATCATGATCACATGGCCGCCGAAGCCGAGGAAAATCAGCGTTGACATGATCACCAGGAATTGCGAAATCACCGGCACGTTACCGATGTTGGGGTCGACCATGGACGCCATCGACAGGCCCATCGAACCGGCGATGGTCTGGCCGGCCAGCGAGATCGCGCCGATGGCCACCTGCAGCATCAGGCCCATCATCGCGCCGATGAACAGCTGGTTCACGATCTGCACCAGACCTTCCGCGCTGACCGGATCGATCACGGGCCATTCGACCAGAGGGTAGACCAGGAAGGTCACCGCCAGCGCCAGCATGACGCGGATGCGAATCGACAGCGCGTCCAGCGAGAACAGCGGTGCGGCCATCAGCAGCGCGGAAATGCGCAGCATGGGCCACAGGAAGGTGTAGAAGCGCTCGACGATGTCCGCTGCGAGGAGTGTCATGGCAAGCCGGCGCTTTTTAGCGCAATGTCAGGAGAACAGCGCGGGAATCCGCTTGTAGATGTCGCGCGTGTAATCGACCATCATCGCGATCTGCCAGCCGCCGAACAGCGCGAGCGACGCGCCAAGCGCGATCAGCTTCGGGATGAACGACAGGGTCGCTTCGTTGATCGAGGTCGCAGCCTGGATCACGCCGATGAACAGGCCCACGCCCAGCGCGACGGCCAGCAGCGGTCCCGAGATCAGCAGCACGGCCCACAGTGCGCTGCGGCCGATGTCGACGACGGTGGCGATTTCCATGATGTTTTCCTTTTTGTTCTTGTCAGGGCATGGCAAAGCTGGAGGCGAGCGAGCCCATCAGCATGCTCCAGCCATCGACCAGCACGAACAGCATCAGCTTGAACGGCATCGAGATCATCATCGGCGACAGCATCATCATGCCCATCGACATCAGCACCGACGACACGATCAGGTCGATCACGACGAACGG
>JACCDS011819521.1_pt1 | contig 54293 bp, 44 predicted proteins | sample 7446441 | NCBI WGS metagenome assembly JACCDS01 (sample SAMN15323445, study PRJNA562643) | freshwater metagenome | isolation source: river surface water | place: USA:Blue River Watershed | collected 2017-08-17 | reverse complement strand
GCAGGGGTTACTGAATCTGGAACTTTAAAGTTCAAATCTGTAGAGTAAAATACATTAGGGTCTGCCTGCGGAAAGTTTTGAGTGGTATCAGGCCAAACACCGTAAGTAGAATCAACAAAGTTTGCCCCAGGTGTACAAGACTGTGCATAGGACGCAAAGTAAACAATTGTAAATAAAGAAGATAGAATGAGTTTTTTCATAGCTTTTGATTTTTATGCTGAAGTAAAAGTACTATTTATTTGCTGGAATAGTTGGTGAATTTACGTACGCCTCGCCATTTTTCTTCGTCAAAGGCTTTCAGTACCTTTGTTGTATGGTATTATATAACGTTACGGTAAGTATAGACGCTGCTGTTGAACAAGAATGGCTACATTGGATGCAAGAAGAGCATATTCCTGCTGTCATGCAAACAGCCTGCTTTGAAGAATGTAAATTGTCAAGGGTGAATGGAGAAGAGGACGGCGGCAAAACTTATGCTGTATTATATTTAGCTCCAGATCAAGAAACGCTGGATCATTATCAGGCGAACTTTGCACCCGCACTTCAAAAAGATCATACCGATCGTTTTTTAGGAAAATTTGCAGCATTTAGAACCACGTTATCCGTTGTTAAGTCTTTTAAGAAATGAGTGTTAAACCGAAAAAACAATTAGGCCAACACTTTTTAAAAGACGCGGGCACCTGCCAGAAAATTGCCAAGCAAGTGATCTGGACCAATGAAACCAGAAAAGTGCTTGAAATAGGCCCAGGTATGGGTGCGCTCAGTAAGTACCTGTGGGAAATTCCGGAAATTGATCTTTGGTTACTTGATGTAGATATTGAGTCTATAGACTACCTCAGGGCACATTACCCTGCACATGCTGAGCGTATATTGTTTGGAGATTTCTTGCGTTTGCGCCCCGAAGAACTTTTTGGTGAGGATTCCTTTATAGTAGTTGGAAATTTCCCGTATAATATTTCTTCTCAGATCTTATTTAAGTGTCTCGAGTACCGCAATCAGGTTCCGCAAATTATGGGAATGTTCCAAAAAGAAGTGGCTGTCCGAGTAGCGCAAGGTCCTGGCTCTAAAGAATACGGCATTATCAGTGTGCTGCTTCAGACGTTTTATGATATCCATTATTGCTTCACTGTTGACGAGCATGTTTTCATTCCACCGCCAAAAGTAAAAAGTGGCGTGATTCGTTGTGTCCGCAATGAAAGAGACGCCCTGCCTTGTGATGAAAAACTTTATTTTCATGTGGTTAAAATGGCCTTCAATCAGCGTCGCAAAACCCTCCGAAATTCTTTAAGGCAACTCCTCAAAGACCACCCTTTGCCAGCAAAATTTGAGAGCCAGCGCCCTGAAAAATTAAGTGTTGAAGATTTTATCGAGTTGACCTGTTTAATAGAGCAGTGGACTGCCGAAGCTAACGCTCAGGCATAAAGCCGTCTTTTTCTTGTCTGCCAACTTCTTGGCCGTTTCTAAAGAGTTTCCTACTCACGATCTTGCCGTTCTCATTAAACGCGATAAAATCACCGTGTTTGAGCCCGTTTTTATAATTGATTTCATAGACTAAGTGCCCGTAGCGGTCATATTGTCTGAAAATTCCATCTAGTTGCCCATTTTGATACTGAGCAACTATTGTAGGCACCACGCCTCCTGGGTAATAGTTTGTCCAGGTACCGTGCTTTTGCCCGTTTTTGTATTTGCCTATTTCTTTGAGTTGAAAATCGATATGAGAATATGCTTCATATGAGCCATGATACTCACTGACATTTTCTTTGTAACCCATTCTATTGAGTCCTTCTGAAATATTTTTCTGTGCAATGATTTTGTAATGTTGCTTTTCCTTGAGTCTGCCATTTGAATAATACGATAACCATTCACCGAACTTTAGGCCATCTTTATAATTTCCTGTTAAACTCGTGTTGCCATCTGGTGTATAGGAAACCCAAGAGCCATTTAACTTTCCGGCATGAAACGTAGATTTGTTTTTGATGCGCCCGTTTTCCCAGTAATTTTTCCATTCGCCTTCTTCTAAACCATTTTCATAACGCCCACTCATTAGAAGCGTAGAGTCTTCGTACCATGTTTGCCATTCGCCATGCTTTTGATCTAATAAATAACTTCCTGTTCGATACAAGGCGCCATTCGGATAATAATAGGTCCAGTTTCCGGTACGTAGGTCTTTTTCAAATTCAGCTACATAGGAGAGTTGGCCGTTCGGAAAATAATAGTGCCAAATGCTATCTTGTTTTCCTTCCATAAAATAGCCAGTCATATCTATCACTGCATTTTCGTTGTACCACTTCCAAGCCCCCGTTTTTTGACCTTTTTTATAGTTGCCGAAGGTCAAGGTATCTTTTTCAGAGAGCATCACTAGGTATTCGCCATCCAGTGAATCAAGCGCATAACCAACGCGTTTTTCGAGTACTGCGTTATAAGAGTAAAACTCCCAAACACCGTCTTTTTTACCATTGACAAAAGCGCCCGCGACAGACAACACGCCATTGGCCGTTCTTTCCTCGAATGGGCCTGTTTTTAATCCGTTTTGAAAAGTATAGGATTCCTTAACGACGCCATCCACATAATAACTCAGGACCTTGCCATTGCCATTTTTTATGGTTTGCTTATGAGGCATTTGCTCCTCCCAGTATTCCATCAGATAGATGGTATCATTACTCACCACCTCTACTGATTTAGGACTACCATCTGAATAGAAATATTCCCAGCGACCTACCGGGCTTCCCAATTCAAATTGACCTTTGGTTAAAAGTTTGCCGTCTTCCGCATACTCTTTATAAGTAGAATCGGGTACATTGAAAGTGAAATAAGCTTCTTGTTTGATCTGTTTGTTCGGATAAAAAAAAGTGCGTTTGCCGTGTAGTCTATTTCGGTAGTAGTTGGCTTCCTCTTCGAGCAAGCCGTCATAGGTAAAAAACTGCCACTTACCATGCTTTTCATCAACAGTTGGTTTTACGACGCCAACATAGTAGGAACCTGTCCCCTGAACATGTTTTTTCTGGGCGTCCCAATAGAGTCTGACTTTTGGCGATAAATTCTCTTTTAAGATTTTATAATCTTGGGCCTGCGCGCTGCTCCAAAGTACAATAAAGACAAGAAGATACCTCATGGGTTTTGAATTTAGCGAAACATGAACCTGAACATGAAAAAGAGCCCAAAAGCTACAAAGGAAACCCCGATAACTTTGTTTAAAAGGTTCAGCATGCGTTCGTTAACAAAGTTTTTAATTTTCTTAGCTGTGAAGATTTTGAGAATATCAAAACTAAAAAAAGTAAGTAGGATGGTACCTAGAAATAAAAACAGCATACTATTGCTATCGTCGGTGCTTTCTCTTTTTGCAATCGAAGCGACACTCAGCCAATAAAAAATAACGAGTGGATTTGCAAAATTGAGCAAGAAACCTTTAGCTATGCTGAGGCCTATGTTTCTTTTTGGATCCTTGCCTTCAGCGAGGTGAAATTTTTCTGTGACCTCTGCTAGTTCGGCATCGCCAGAGGACATCTTGGTTTTTTTGAACCAATTAAAGACGCCATAAATGATAAAAATAGAGCCGCCTATGATGTCAAAAAGTTGCTTGTTATTGCCAGAAAGTAAATAATTGATTTGCTCTACAAATAAAACAGCGAGCAAGATGTAAACGATGTCGCTGATGAGCACGCCGAGGTCTAGAGCCAATGCACTGCGAATACCTTTGGTAATGCTGTTTTCAATCAAGACAAAAAACACAGGCCCTGGCATTACGGATAAAATAAGGCCAATAGAAAATGCGCGGAATAATAAATCCATAGAACAAAAATAACTTTTCCTGCCACTGAAATGCTTTTTAGCGTTGAATGTTACGGACACTGCGATGTTTATTTCGGGAAATCCACTAAATTTGTCACTCAATTTATACGAAATGAAAACATTGCGCGCCAATCAGAAACTTGAACAAATCATTGAAACAGTAGAAAAAAAGGGAATTGCAGCTCCATCTCTAGTTGCTGACCTCAAAGAATTGCGCGAAATGGCCTTGCTCGAACAAGACCCATTGGTAGTGAAAGTGCTGCGCTTGACTTACGAATTCATCACTGAAAACGAGTGTTTTGATGTGGAGGCACAATACGAAGAGGACGAAGAAGGTAACGAATACCCAATTGAAATCGAAGACCAAGAAAATCTTTTGTATTTATTGAATTTGCTTAAGAATGCCGAGCATAAAATCAACCGCGAAGAGATCAAAGACTACCGCTCAGCGCTCAAACTAGAATTGTACTAAGCAACCACTTACAGAGGGCATACGTCTTTTCGAAGAACAGCCTTTGTTCATGGTTTTAATTACTTGCAGAAAAACCTGGATGACCTCCAGGTTTTTTTTGTTAGTTACAAAACTGACAATATTTAGAGCCTGTATCATGCCCAAAATTGATTGTTGGGTCGAGTAATTCAGTAAGCAAGGCTGTTAGCCCTTCATTGATCAATTCCGGTACCCGACTCAGCCCCTGCTGCTTTTCTATATTGAGCGCAAAATTTTCATCGCGGTTGATCAAGGACTCAATTCTAGCTTCTTGCGGAAGAAAACCAAATTTTTCTTGAAAGAATAAGCAATACAAACTCAATTGCAAGGTGTGTTTTGGTTTAGATAGATTGGTCAGGGCATCGTTCTTCTCAGTGAATTTGACATCCTGAGCTGCCGCTTTACCAGATTTGTAGTCAATGACACGGTATTTTTCACCAATACGATCTATGCGGTCAATATAACCCACAAATTTGATGGGAACAGTTTGTTGATGGATGTCAAAAGACAATTCGAGTTCAAAACGTCCTTCGAGCTGTTCAATAAACAAGGGCTCCGTAAGGGATTTCACAAAAGTTAGCTCTTTGAGCAAAATCTCTTTGGTGAGATCAAGCGCCATTTCAAAGCTCAGACGATTCTTTCCTTTGCTGAAAAGTTGTTCATTCTGATCAAAATATTTTAAGAATTGCTTTCTGAGTTCTTCTTGATATTGCGTCAGCATTTTTGCTACCGCTTTTTCAGTAAGCGGCCCGGGTGCCGGAACCACAGGATCGCCATTTTTATGGCGCTGGGCATAAGGCAAATAAAGGGCCTCTAAACAATTATGGATGAGTGAGCCAAACGTGTTCTGTGCTAAATCTTCTTCGACTTCGTCTTCCTCGCCAAATTCAACTACATAGCGGTAATAGAAATCAAGTGGGCAAGACAAATACTTTTTAAGTGCCGATGCCGAAACTGATTGAGCTAAATATTGCTGAATGCGCTCAATAATTGCCGGAGTTTTCACAAATTCAGCACCCACGCTGCTTTGTTCTGAGTTCGGTATTTGGTATTTGAACTCTTCCCATTTTACATTCGGATTATTTTGTAACCACTCCATCTGGAGTTGAAGCAGGTAACGACTTCTTTCACTGCTACCCAACACTTCACTTGCGCTCGTGTAAGTAAAGGTCAGTTGACGCGCTTCGTGCAACAAGCGGTAAAAATGTTGGGCAAAAATTCCTTGTTTATCGCGGTTACTCGGCAAACCAAAAGCAGACCTGAGGTCCATTGGAATGATACTTTGGACTGGGTTTGTAGGTGGTAACTTGCCTTCATTCATACCGAGTACATAAACGTGCTCGAAGTCGAGTAAGCGCGTTTCAAGCAGGCCGGTGATTTGTAAGCCCGAAGTAGGATTACCCAAATAGGCCAAGTTGGCGCGCGTCCAGTGCTGATAGAATAGCTTTTTAAAGCTGCCTAGCGTCATTGTAGGGTAACCATCGGCCAACAGGTTTTCAAATTGACGACAAGTCTGTTCAAAAGTTAAAATTGCCGTATGCTCGAAGTCATTGGCTTGCGGAATAAGCTCTAATAAAAGAGCATTGATTTGTCTGAGTTGCTGTAATGCCAGTAGCCAATTTTGTTGCCATGGCGTGCTTAAGAATTCTATGAGCTGCTGACTGGCACCTTGTAAATTTAACTGCCCAATATTCTGAAAAACACGATTGTACTTGACCGTTTGTTTTTCTGCTGCACTTAAAGCTTGGAGTGCTTTGTGATCTAGACACAAACTGGTAAAAGCATGGTGACAAAAGCGCTGAAAATCTTTGTAGTAGAGCGCAGTTGTTTTGAATTTGTTTTTGTTTTCTTGAACTTGAAAGCAGAGGTCAACCCAAGTTCTGATGGGTGTTTGTTCTAAAGGAAGCCCAAGGGTAATATTGGCCTTCCCGACGTTCATCGGAATGTGGCGGAGAGCCGCATGAACCAACGATTCATCGGCTAATAACACTAAAACTTCACCCCAATCTTTTACTTGAAGTGCCTGTAGTTCTGTGGCCAAGACCTTCACTTGCCCAATGTGCTGAGCGCACTCAATCACTTTGACATGATAGTTAGCAGCTGACAAATCTTTTCGGAGAAAACGAGCCTCCTTGATACCGAACTGCGTTAAGTTTTTTCTTTGGAAAGCCCCCGCTTCGTGGTGGGCATTTTCAAAATAATAGGCGTCAGAATCAATGAAGAAGTCTGCTTGTTTGCGCTTCAATAAAAACTGAATAATGCTTTGCTCAGCGCCACTCAGCGCATTAAACCCAGCAAAAACAAAGTGGGTTTGGTCTGAAAGTATTAAAGCCGGATTTTCAGCTAAAAAGCGATAAGCCATAGCTTTAGTAAAGCCATTTTTTTCGGCTAACTTTTTAGCGAGGCCAGCATGTAAATCAGAAATGTGCTCCCAAAAGGCCATGAATTTCTTTTGCGAAGCGGAGTAACTTTCTTCGTCAATTTGCCAACTTTCTAGTGCTTTGATGGAGGCCAAATTTTTATAAAGCTGCTGCTCATTGACTAAGTACCGATCGACATCGTCAAAATCTGACAACAAAATGGTTCCCCAACTCAAGAATTCTTCAAAAGGTTGTGCTTCAGCGCCCAATACTTCTTGATAAACCTCAAAAAGCATCAGGAGTACACGCGTTGGGTGCACTATTTTTTTTGGGCTTAACTCAGTGACCCATTGATCAATGGTTTGGATATTTGGCGCCAGCATGGGGCCTTTGTTTTGTCGGAATAAGGCATTTAATAAATAACGCTTGGCGCGTTCTGAAGGCAGAATAACGTGGAGGTCTCGGTTTTTTTCGAGTTTCGTTAAGATTTCTATGGCAAGCTGGTCAAGGACTTTCATGCGTTAAGATCATTCGAACCACACTTTTTCAAAAAATGAAAAAGGTCGATTAGAGTGCATGAATTTATTACCGCCATAACATTTAATGACCACAAAGTGCGCTGCGCCAAATTGAATCTGAACATAGTTTAGCCCCTCCGGATAAGTATCGGAAAGCCCATAAAAAACGACAGAGCCATCGTCGAGAATTTTTTTGGTGATGTTCGAGCCAGTTGGAGGGTTGATGTAAATGCTGGCTAATTCTTCTTGTGTGATAGTTGGGTCGAGGGCTTGTAAGTTAATTTCAAAGGTGTTTCCTTGTCCGAGTTCTCGGTAAACGATACGCTTAGTACCGTCTTCAAGGTCTTTGACATAAGGATTACCTGGGAATTTGGCAATCAGGCCAGAACTTGCATCTGTAAATACAAATTCGGTTGGTTTTTTGAGTTGTAGTTTGGCATTAGGGGCTTGATCAGCTACAGACCAAAGTACAGGCCTCACCCGATATCCTTTTGCCCTGAGCATCTGAATAAGTCCATCTTCACCGCCTAAATGACCAGCACCAACGGCACAAAAAAAGCTAGAATTGCCTTTGATGAGTTCGATGAGTTTGTCGAGCATGAGTTTGTTTCGTTTGACAATTACTTCGTCATAAAGCCGCTCTTGTACTGATAAACTAGACTTCATGAAGCGTTGCAAAGCCTCGATGTCACCTTTTAGGTAGAGTTCTTTCAGTTTTTCTTGCGTGAAGGAGTTGATCCCGTTATCAATGATTTTTCTTTCGCTCAATTTGAATTCATTGCTGAGCGCGTATTGATCCTCGAGTGCTTCAAGCGCTAGGACCTGCTTATTGGTGTGGAGCGCTAAGACCTGAAAATAGGCGTCTAGAAATTGGGGCATTCCGTTTTCAGAACCATAGATGGTTTCAGAGCTTTCTACTGAACTTGTATAGGACTTTCCTTGGTCGTCAAATCTGGTTTCTGGCAGGTTTTTACGGGTGTCCATTTCTTCAAAAAGCCTATAAATATCCGTTTCGAGCACAAGAATTTTTGCTTGTTCAAAGGCGACATAAACGCTATCCGAAAGGTCGAAAAGTGAGCGGTCGTTGGCATGAAGCGTGCCGAAAATGTAAGACTTCACTTTTGATTTTGGATGGCTGATTTCCCAAAGTAGTTCTTTCTCGGGCAAAATCAGTTGTGAAAAGCCAAAGGAGAAGCTACTTAAGAAAAGGAGGAGAACTCTTACCTGCATTGATTCAAAGTTAAACAATTCCTTGCACAAGTTGAGCCGAGAAAAAAACTTAAATAAAAATCCTTTGAATGTGATCTTCAGTGTAGGCGTATGCTAAATAGGCAAGGGAAGGCACTTCTTTGGTCAGTAGCAGAGGACTCTTTCTTCCTAAGGCAATTTGACCATGCGTTTCATTCAGCTCGAGCGCTGCGGCAGCATTAATTGTAAGTGCATTAATTGCTTCTTCCGGTGTCATTTTCATTTTGATGCAAGCCAAAGACAAGACATGCATTAAATGATAACTCGGAGAAGATCCGGGATTAAAATCACTAGCAAGTGCTACTATAGCATTGGCATCCATGAGCTTTCTGGCGTTTCCAAAAGGGATCGATAAAAAATGCGAACAGCCAGGCAAGAGGGTTGCAACGGTCGAGCTATTAGAAAGCGCGGCTAAGTCGTCATCGTCTAATTCTTCGAGATGGTCAACAGAAACCGCATTATGTTCAATTGCGGCACCAACACCGCCCATTACTGAAAACTGATTGACGTGAACTTTAGGCTTGAGGCCGTATTTGGCACCTGCTTCAAGAATACGGGTCATTTCTTCACGGGTGAAATAATTGCGTTCGCAAAATACGTCAATGTATTCTGCAAGATTTTCTTTGGCTATTTGAGGTAAGACCTCATTGATGAGCAAGTCAATGTAGCCATTGCGGTCTTCTTTATAGGCCTGCGGTATGGCATGTGCACCCAAAAAAGTGGCTTTGATTTCAATTGGAAAATGGGTTTTAAGTTGGGCAACGACACGCAGCATTTTTAACTCACCTTCTAGACTTAGTCCATAACCAGACTTGATTTCAAGCGCACCAGTTCCGGCGGCAAGCATCTTTTCTATGCGTTTTTTAGCAGCATTGAAAAGCTCGGCTTCAGACATGTCATTAAGTTTGCGTGCAGAGTTCAGAATGCCGCCTCCTTTTGCCGCAATTTCTTCGTAGCTGAGTCCTCGAATGCGGTCAACGAATTCTTCTTCACGGCTTGCGGCAAAAACCGCATGTGTATGCGAATCAATAAAAGCAGGCAAGACATAACAGTTAGTCGCATCGATTACTTCTACATCTCTCCAGTCAGTTATTCCTGGCCAATCGGACATCAGGCCGTAGTCTACAACCGTGTTGTCTTCGAGGGCAAGGTAGGCATCTTCGAGAATAGGGAGCTGCTGCATTTGCTGCCCTCTGATAACGCTTGGAAGATTTTCACCAACCTGAACCAAGCCTTTGATATTCTTAATAAATTGTTTGCGCATACGTAAATTCACTGTAAAGATACAAGCAATTTCGGCTTAATTTCGAGTATGACCTTAACGGATATTTGGCAACATCATGACCTCCTCGGAAAATGGGGCGAAGACTACGCCTTGCAATACTTACTTAAATTAGGCTATACGCTCAAAAGCACTAATTACCGCTTCAACAGAATGGAAATTGACCTCATCATGACTGACCAAAATACATTAGTCATGATAGAAGTTAAGACCAGACAAAGCGCAACTCTTGGAGAACCTTGGAAGGCAGTAAATTTTGGTAAACAGCGTCAAATTATTCGGGTGGCCAACTATTACACCAAAGCCATCCAGTGGCCCCATGAAGTGCGTTTTGATATCGTGTCAATTGTGCACAACCAAGAAAGCACCGAACTAGTGCATATCAAGGAGGCATTTAGCCCGCTACCGTAAAAGCAGATTTAGACGTGTAAAGCGCGGTCTGCAGTGGCGGCTAAGGCAGCTTCTTTAATGGCTTCAGAATAAGTCGGGTGACCATGACAAATTCTAGCAATATCTTCAGCTGATGCACGGTATTCCATGGCAGTCACGGCTTCCATAATGAGGTCAGCTGCACGCGCAGCAATCATGTGGACCCCTAAAATTTCGTCAGTTTGGCTGTCGGCCAAAATTTTGACAAAACCACTGGTGTCCATACTCGCACGCGCTCTTCCTAATGCTTTGATTGGGAAAGATCCGGCTTTGTAACTGATGCCTGCTGCTTTGAGTTCTTCCTCAGTTTTACCAACTGCTGCAATTTCAGGCCAAGTATAAACGACTCCTGGGATGAGGTTGTAATTGATATGTGGATGCTGTCCGGCAATTTTTTCAGCTACAAAAACGCCTTCTTCTTCAGCTTTATGAGCAAGCATGGCGCCTCTAACGACGTCACCTATGGCATAGATGTGCGCTTGGTTGGTTTGCAATGAATCATTGACTTCAATTTGGCCACGTTGGTTCATTTGAACACCTGCTTTTTCAAGGCCAAGCCCTTCTGTGTAAGGTTTACGTCCAACTGCTACGAGGCAATAATCGGCCTCAAGTGTCACCACTTCGCCTTTTTTGTTTTCAGCGGTGAGTTCAACATGCTTGCCTTTGTTTTTAACACCCAAAACCTTGTGTTCAAGATGGAATTTAAAACCTTCTTTTTTCAAGATTTTGGTAAATTCTTTACCAACACCTGCATCCATTGTTGGCAAAATACTTGGCGCAAACTCAATGACCTCAACCGTTGTACCAAGGCGTGCGTATACCGAACCCAATTCAAGTCCGATCACACCTCCGCCAATCACGAGCATTTTTTTAGGGATTTCAGTCATGTTGAGCGCTTCGGTAGATGTGATGATGCGCTTTTTGTCGGGCTCCATACCAGGGAAATAGTTAGGCTTACTTCCTGTGGCAATGATGATATTTTTGCCCGTAATCTGGGTGTTTTGCTCACCTGAAATCTGAATGGTATTGGCATCCACAAAAGACCCCAAACCGTGATAAACAGTCACTTTGTTTTTGTCCATTAAGAACTTAACGCCAGCACATGTCTGTGAAACCACTTCGTTTTTACGGGCGATCATTTGAGCTAAATTTGCTTTGAGCCCACTGATTTCAATCCCGTGGTCGGTAAAATTATGTTGGGCATTATGGTAGTGCTCTGAAGAGTCAAGCAATGCTTTAGATGGGATACAACCGACATTTAAGCAGGTTCCACCGAGGGTGTTGTATTTTTCAATAAGGGCAGTTTTTAAACCTAATTGCGCACAACGCAAGGCTGAAACATATCCACCGGGCCCAGAACCAATTACTACTACATCAAAAGCATCCATTTTCTATAAATTTTTTACAAAGTTACAGTTTGTCCACGAACAACCAAAGCCTTAATTTTGCGTTATTATATCGTGCTAAGATTCAGCCTCTTTCTCTCCTTTGTATTTTGCTTGTTGTTTCAACAGGTGAGGGCTTCTCATATTATTGGTGGAGATATTTACTATGATTATTTAGGCAACAATCAATATCGATTTTTTATAACGCTTTACCGAGATTGCGCTTCAACAGGTGCTGAGTATGATGACCCGCTGTATCTGTCTATTTTTATGCAAGGAAATGTCCATTTCCAAACTGTTCAAGTACCATTTCCGGGTTCGGTTGTATTACCGAATAATTTTAATAATCCTTGTGCCACCCAACCCACGGGAATCTGTGTAGAAAGGGCAATTTATCAAGTGGTACTTTCCTTACCGCCAATTCCAGGTGGCTATACCGTTTCTTATCAGCGTTGTTGCCGAGGGCCAAATATTACCAATCTCCAATTTCCTGACGACACCGGCTTAACGCTTGTCGCTCAAGTGCCTGGTTCAAATACAGGTGCTAGTAATAATAGTAGTCCGCGCTTCACGAATTACCCACCAGTTTTATTGTGTAATAATGACCAACTTGTCTTTGATCATTCGGCTACAGACCCCGATGGTGACCAACTGGTTTATTCTTTAGTAACGCCCAATGCAGGGGCTAATTCAAACAACCCTCAACCCTTGCAAATGCCGCCTCCACCTTATTTTCCGGTTACCTGGCAACCTATTTTCAATGCGCAAGCACCTCTAGGCCCCGGTTCATCTACAATCATTCATCCAAATACAGGTGTACTAACTGTAAATCCAAATTTGCTCGGATTATTTGTAGTTGGGGTGAGGGTGCAAGAATACCGCAATGGACAGTTAATCGGTGAAACAATCCGTGACTTCTTGTTCAGAGTTTTTGATTGTAATATTCAGTTAGCAGCCATTTTACCTACCCAAGATCAGCTACCGACCTTCAATGGTTACTGCGACGGGCTTACTGTCAATTTTGAAAATAATTCTTTTGGAGGCACCACCTACAATTGGGATTTCGGTGTGCCAAATACGTCCTCAGATCAGAGTAATTTATTTGAGCCAAGTTTTACCTTCCCTGCACCTGGTACTTACACCGCTCAACTGATCGTAAACCCAGGTAACAATTGTACTGACACCGCATACATCGATATTATTGTCAATAACCCCCTGACCCCAAGTTGGTCTGCACCTGATTCTTTGTGTCTAAGCCAAGCACTCGTGACCTTCAATGCACAAGCCAACAACCCGACAGCAACTTTCTCTTGGACCTTTCCGCCGAGTGCATCAGTGCTTCAAGCACAAGGTTCAACAGTGTCCAATGTCACTTTTAGCCAAGCGGGTTATCAGCCAGTTGTTTTGGAAGCGCAAACCAATTTTTGTCAAGCTACCTACACAGATTCTATTCTTTTATTTGGTGACCCCATTGCTGATTTTATGGTGCCAAACCAGGTGCAGTGCTTGGGCTACACCATTGGTTTTACCAATAATTCTCAGAACACCTTCAACTACGCCTGGGATTTTGGCTTTGGCCAGACCAGTACTCAAATCTCACCAATTGTTACCTTTCCAGCGCCAGGTCTTTATCCAGTCACACTAATTGCATCGAGCACAGGAGCTTGTACCGACACCGCTACTACACTTGTTCAGATAGGAGAGCCCATTATCTTAAGCATGACACACTCCGATTCTTTGTGCATCGATTTTGCTTTTGCTTTTGATGCGCAAGTGAGTGGCCCTGCTGGTACGCAGTATTTTTGGGATTTTGGTCCCAATGCCAATCCACAAACAAGTGCACAATTAACGGGTAATCAGGTGTATTTTCTGCAAAATGGCTTCCAACAGGTGCAGCTCATTGGTCAGAATCCGGAGTGTTCAGATACACTTACTGAAATAGTTAGGGTATTTGGCCATCCATCCATAGATTTTATTTTCTTGGAGTCACTGCAATGCGCTCCGTCAGTTGCTCAGTTTATTAACCTGAGTCAGACCGAAGTGGCCACACAATTTATTTGGAATTTCGGCGATGGTACAACTTCCCAAGCGTTTAATCCAGCGCATGTTTACACCACACCAGGTAATTATACGGTTACGCTCACCTTACAAGAACAAGCGGGCTGTCTGGACACCTTGTTTATGGCACAGCAAGATTTAGTAACTGTGCATCCGAGCCCTCAAGCCGGTTTTACGGTAAATCCGTTAGAAGTGGATGTATGTAACAATGAAGTTACGTTTACGAGTCAGGCAATTTCAGCAGCCACTTATTCCTATTATGTAGAAGACCGTGGCTACGTTTATCATGATGCTAATTTTATTCATGCGTATCAGACAGGCGGCACTGATTTCCCGATGCAAGTGGTAGCGAACACTTTTGGATGTACAGATACTGCTTATGCAAGGGTTGAGGTCGCGCCATTTAGCATCTATGCGCCGAATACTTTTATCCCGGACCAAAATGGCAGAAATGATGTTTTCAAGATCGTAACAGACTTCGAAGTATTTGAATGCACCTTGAAGATTTATAACCGCTGGGGCGAATGTGTTTTTGAAACAGAAAATCTAAACACAGGCTGGGACGGAACATTTAAAGGTTTAGCGTGTCAGGATGGGCAATACAACTATGTGTTAAAATTTAAGCCTTGTCATGAACCACAAATCATGCGTCAATATGAAGGCCTAGTGAATTTATTGCGCTGATGAATTGCGCAACACAAAATTCTGTCCTAAGTAAACTTTTCTAACTTGTTCATCGGCTGCTAATTCTTCAGCAGTACCAGATTTCAGGATCTTACCCTCAAAAAGCAGGTAAGCGCGGTCTGTAATTGAAAGCGTTTCTTGAACGTTGTGGTCTGTAATTAAGATTCCGATATTTTTCTTACGCAAATCTGAGACGATGCTCTGGATATCTTCTACGGCAATAGGATCAACGCCAGCAAAGGGTTCATCGAGTAACACAAACTTCGGGTCTGTTGCCAATGCCCTAGCAATTTCAGTGCGTCGTTTTTCACCACCCGAAAGTCGGTTTCCTAAATTTTTACGGACATGGGTAAGGCTGAATTCTTCGAGGAGTTGCTCGAGTTTTTCAGTTCTTTCTTTGGGTTTGAGTGGTCCCATTTCTAGAATGGCCATGATGTTGTCTTCAACACTTAGTTTTCTAAAAACAGATACTTCCTGTGGCAAGTAACCAAGACCTAACTGAGCGCGCTTGTACATCGGATATTTCGTGATGTCGGTCTGGTCCAAAAATACGGTTCCGGAGTCAGGTCTAACAAGCCCTACCATCATGTAAAATGAAGTGGTTTTACCAGCGCCATTTGGTCCAAGAAGACCAACAATTTCACCCTGATTGACCTCGATACTTACGCCATCAACAACCTGACGACCTTTGTATGACTTGCTGATATTTTCTGTTGAAAGCTTCACAAGAACGAAAGTACTAAAAATTCAATGAGTATCGGGCACGGATACCGAGTGGGCTAATGCCTGGAATTTGATGGGTAGCCCGATACACTAAATCGACTCGGAATACCTTTAAAATATTTTCAACCCCTACAGCCAATTCAACATAAGGAATGCCGTTGAAAGGTCTTACAAATGTAGGAATGAGGAGCTCTTGTTGATGAATGTCAGACAAACTACCGAGCATGAACCTTTCGGTAGTAACCAAACGAAACTTTGTTTTTTTCAAGAGGGGAAGACGGTCAAAAAACAAACCTTCCCAATGGTTTTCGACAAAACCTACAACATAGCGGTCGCTGATAAACTCAATAAAGTTGACCATATTGAAGGTGCTCGTTAGTAGCCACAAAGATTGGTTGCCCTCGTGGACTTTTAAGAATGGGTAAGCTGTTTGCCCGTTGATGTATCCCAAGCTAAAACCATAGCGCATGCGCCCTAAAACACCAAGCTGGGTATTGTGCTCGTATTGGAACTCAAATTTCTGGTAATTGTACGCGCTTCCGAGTAAATTTCTGATACCAATGATGCTTTGAAAAGACAAAATCGGGTAGGCAGAACGCAAAGCGGTGCGATCAAAAGATCCAGACAAAAACTCTTCATCTTTGGTCCAACGGATGCGCGTTGTCCATTCAGCAGTGGTAATATGATCTAGATTGATGGTGTCAAAACCAACAGTTCTTTGGTAGGTGGCTAAACCAAGTGGCGTATAATTTTTCCATTCAAAAGCCCCGTACAAGATGAGGTCTTTTTTGACATCCTTCTCGAGGCTAAGGCCTGCCTTTTGAACAAAAGTTAGTTTGTCGAAAGGAGCGGTGCTAAAAAAGGTCGCGAAGGAAGTTCCCATGGAGGCAGCCGTCGGCGATTGTCCGATTTGTTCAATGTCATAACTATAGTAGCCAATGAGCATTCCGCGCTTTTTGGGAGTAATGTTGTAGCGCACACGCACGCTGTATTTGAATTTGTCATCGCCAAAGCCATAGGCCAAGCGACCGCCCAATTCAAGTCTTTTGGAAAAATCATTGGAAGTCCTGAGCGCTAAAGCAACCCTGAATTTTTCTGCTGGGTTTACACTGAGCAAAGAAGCCGCCGAGCCGATTTCTATTTTATTGATTGGCCAGTAACCAGTAGTAGCAAAGTAAGTGAGCTTGCGCATATTTTGATAGAAGGGCTGCGCTTCTAAGGAATCAACCATTTCTTGAATCCGTTGTTCTTTGGTGGTGAGGGCTTGTGGTCTGAGTGCCTCCCATTCTTCTTGCGTTTTGTTTTTGGCATTTTCTAAGACCTCTACTGCATTATCTGTACGGTAAAAAGTTTCGTCATAAGGTTGATTGATCACAAACGCGCTCCTTTTGCTGTACTTGCGCCCAATTAATCCTAATAATTTACTCTTTTCAGTGGCTTTGAATGAGATGACCATCCGCTCCTCGGTAAGCATCCAGACTTCCTTTTGAACCTGTTCGAAGTGATGTTCAAAATAAAACTGATCAATGTAGTTGAGGTTGGCCGCATCGGCAATTTGCGCTGAAATTTGCTTAACGGCATAGGTGGTATCGTGGATCCACATGTGTCCTACAAAGACTAAATCACCGGTTCTCTTGGGAACAAAACGCAGTTTATAGCACCAATCTGAGCCAATGAACGTGGAGTCATCGAGGTAAAAGTTATAGTAGGAGCGGGCGTAAGTTGCTAAAGGGCTGATAAAAGACTTATTGAACAAGTCGTAGATGTTGTCATAGATATTGAGGTCTAGATACATGTCGCCTAAGAACTGCGTCATTTGCATGTTCTCTACACCTGTGATTTGGGTGGCGCTCACTACTTCCTTTTTGATTTTCGGATCTTTGCGATAGTAATAATCTGAAACGCTTTCTGATAGTATGATGGGCAAAAGCGCTTTTTGAATGCTGTCGGTTTCCATGTAATCCTTGACAAGCCCAACTTTTTCAATGACATCGCGATTCAATAAACTCGAATCGAGGTTGTTGACGTCAAGTTGTATTTTGTTATATAGGTGATATTCATAGGCGCCAAGTTTTTCTTTGTTATTGACATCCTTGAAATTTACGACGCGCCTGTGCAGCATAGACCCACGTGTTTCTTTTGGAGCAGCTAACACAATTTCTGCTACCTCTTTGTCTTGTGATTTCAGTTTGACATTGATTTCTTGGCCCTGATCTTTTTTAACGGGACGCTTTACCGTTTGATACCCAATCAGTCTAAAAACGAGGGTATCTGTGGCGTAATAGGTACTGATTTGATAGAAACCTAAAGAATCTGATTTGGTGCTGATTTTGCTATCTTGGTACTGTATCAAAACGAAGCCAACAGGATCGCCTTTTTGGTCTGTGATCCGGCCCGATACAATCGTTTGTTGAGCAAGTAATTGGAAGCCAATCAGGATCGAAAAAAGCAGAACAATTCGTTTCATAGAATTATTGTTCTTCTGCTTTGCTCACACGCTTTGCGACTAAAATGCTGATTTCAAAAAGCAAGTAAATGGGTATCGTAACAATTACCTGAGAAATCACATCTGGCGGGGTAATGACGGCTGCAAGAATAAGGATGACCACAATTGCATGCTTGCGGTATTTAATTAAAAAATCGGGCGTAAATAAGCCAATTTTAACGAGTAGAAAGGTGACAATTGGAAAGAGAAAAAACAAACCTGTGTAAAATACGGTGGAGAGTACGGTGCTCATGTAAGATGCAATGGTGACGTCTGTCTTGATTTCAGGCGTGATTTGAAATGCCCCAAAAAACTGAACGCTGAGTGGCGCAACAACATAATAGCCAAATAAGATACCCGAAAAGAAAAGGATACTCACGTAAAAGACAATGCCTCTAGCCATTTTCCTTTCGTTTAATTTGAGGCCGGGCTTGACAAAGGCCCAAAGTTGATAAAAAATATAAGGAAAGGCCAACACAACACCGCCCATAATACTCATCATGAGGGCATAAGAAAACTGCCCAGATAGTGTGGTACTTTGAAAATCGACATGAATCTGTTCTACGCAAACACCTAAGTATTCGCAGAGGAGGCGGAAACTCACAAAGTTAGGATCGACCATGTTCAGGAAAATGCCTTCCATGATTTCTCGCTGATAAACCCAAATTACACTTGCAAAGACGATGACTGCAATTGCAGCACGCAGTAAGCGCCACCGAAGTTCTTCGAGGTGATCTAAAAAAGACATAGGTTGGTCCTCAGACATAGTGCAAAATTAGTGAATTATTCAGCAATAGCAGTTATTTTAGGATGAACGTAAAACGTTTACGATGTTGTGGGTGAACTTTGTATCATCAAAACAACGCACTATGAACAAGACTTTTAAAATTCAGCACATTTGGTTCAACAACCAAGATTCAGATGTAACTATTACAGGCCTCATGCAAGATGACGTTTTATTCTATGAGACAAAGCTTGTCATTAAGATGTCAAGATTGAATGGCGTGATCAATAGGTTGCAAAAATCAACAGGCCTGGAGGTCAGTGAGTTTATGTGCCGTTATGAATTTGGCTTTCTCACAGAATATCAAATTAGTTTCCCGGAAGAAGTACAGCAGTCATTGGACCTAGAAGAACTTCTAGGGGATCAAGAAGGCTTGTTCAAGAAGATTGTAGCTTAATTAAGGCTGAATGTAAACGGTCTCTTCGTTGATCGTTTCAGGCTCAATTTTGATAATGCCTTGACCTACTTTGTTGCCTTTTTGTGCCTTGATATCAAGAACAGCAACACCAGCTTGTCCGAGTTGATAAAGCTCGTTGTAATTAAAGGTAGCTAAGCCATTTGCATTGGTGTAGGAAGTGTCGTAAACTGCTACTTGTTGAGGTGTAGTTTGTGTATTAGTGCCGTAAAGTACAACCATAGCGTTTGAAACACTCGCATTGGTTTCGTCCTTGACATAAATGTGTGCAATAGTATCTAGTTTTTTACGACATGAAGTCAAGGAAGCTAAAGTGATAGCGGCGAAAGATAAGAGGATGAACTTTTTCATGAGTGCTTCTTAGTTGGGTAAGTAGATGGTTTCAACTGCGGTTGTGTGCACTTTGGCACGTGTGTATCCGTAGGCTGTTTTGTTGTTGTACTTGACAATGATATCGAAATAACCTGTTTTGCCGTTTTCTCCTGAAATGGCAAAATATGGATCCATATCAAAAGTGGTAAAGCCTGATGAATTGGTGTAAGTGGTGTCAACCCACTCTAAAGTGGCTGGCTCAGACTGCATGTCTCCGATGATAATGACCTTAGCACCATCGATAAGTTGATTTGAAGAAGAGCGGACGAATACTTTAATGACCGCAGGATCTGTAGGCTCACAGCTGCCCAAAATAAAGAGCAACGAGATGGCGAGTAGGCTAGTTAGTAATGTTTTCATAGGTTTCGAATGTCCCAAATTTACAGTTATTTTTCAAATTTTAAAACTTCAGCTACAGCACTTTATTGTAAGGTGAGTAGTACTTGATTGCGTTGTTCTTCTTTAACTTCGGCTATAACTGAACCCGTAAGGCCAAAATAAAAGCCATTTACCTTGATAATCATGACGCCAATTTGCCCTGGTTTGTAATAAGAACTAAGGTCAAAATAGGCTTTTCCAGATGCATCTGTAGCGGTGCTGTCATCGATAGAGATGGCATTGTGGGCAGTATCAGTGGGCTCTGCTTTGAGCCAAACTTTGGCGTTTGGTAAAATGACCCCCGCGTCCGTAATAACACTGACCTCTAGTGTGGTGGGTGTAGGCTCTTTACAGCCACTTAAAAAACTAAGTAGCACGATAAATCCTACAAAACCGATAAGTGTAGAACGCAGCAGCTTTTTTTTCTCGTACATTTGCATATAACCCATGACCAACAACTTAAACAAGTTGCGGCCTCAAAAGGTTACAATTTTGCTGCAGAAAAATGAACATCGAAGATTTATCAAAAGAGCTTTCATCGGTTGCCATCCAGAACGAAACCGAACTAGAACAATTTAGAATCCGCTTTTTGGGTTCTAAAAATATACTTAAAGACCTTTATGCTGCGCTAAAAGACATTCCCAATGATCAAAAGCGCGCTTATGGTCAACAAGTGAATGAACTCAAGCAAAAAGCAGAAGAAATATATGCTGCGGCTAAAGCGGCTTTCACGGTGGCTCAAAATCAGTCGCAAAAAGAAGACTTGAGCAAACCCGCATCAGATCCAGGTGTTGGTTCACATCATCCGTTATCTTTAATCCGTCGCGAGATTGTTGAAATTTTCAATCGCATAGGTTTTGTGGTCTCTGAGGGCCCAGAAATTGAAGATGACTGGCATAACTTTAGCGCGTTGAATTTTCCGCCAGAGCATCCAGCCCGCGACATGCAAGATACTTTTTTCATTGAAAAAGGCGAACAAGAATGGGCGCTGCGTACCCACACCAGCAGTGTGCAGGTGCGCGTCATGGAACAAGAAAAACCACCCATCCGCACCATTTCACCAGGGCGTGTTTACCGAAACGAAGCCATTTCTGCGCGTGCACATTGTTTCTTTCATCAGGTGGAAGGCTTGTACATCGATCAAAATGTCTCTTTTGCAGACCTCAAACAAACGCTTTTGTTTTTTGCCCAAGAACTTTTCGGAGAACAAACAAAAATTCGCCTCAGACCATCTTATTTCCCTTTTACTGAGCCAAGCGCAGAAGTTGACGTCTCCTGCTCTTTGTGTGCTGGTAAAGGTTGCAATGTCTGTAAATATACAGGCTGGCTTGAAATCATGGGTTGCGGCATGGTTGACCCGAATGTACTCGATGCTTGCGGCATTGATTCAAAAACATACAGTGGATTTGCCTTCGGCATGGGCGTTGAGCGCATTGCGCAGCTCAAATATCGCGTTACCGATCTCAGACTCTATTCTGAAAACGACATCCGTTTTCTCAAACAATTTACCCCTGGTGTATCATGAGTTGGCAGCCTCTAACTGATTTGACGCAATGGCAGGCTGTTCAAAAAGCTTCTTTTGAGCAAGCTCAGGTGGTGTTTAAACACAGCACGCGTTGTTCGATTTCCGCCATGGCCGAGCGCCGCTTTGAACAAAGTGAGCTTTTTAAAAGCCAAGTTATACCTTGTTGGCACTTAGATCTCATCAGCTTTCGTTCCTTATCAGATCAAATTGCTTCGGACACAAAAGTTCAACACGAATCTCCTCAATGTATCGTTATCCAAAACGGCGAGGTCATTTATACCGCTAGTCATGGCCTCATTGATGCCTCGGCAATTCTTGAAAAAATTTAAGTGCTTTCCATGAAGAAAATTATCATTTGGTTATTGGTCATTGGTTTACTGGTTGGTTTTTTGGCCCCGCTCTTTACAAAAGATGACGCACAAGATCAAACGGCTGCTGCAACCTTTGGCTTCAAAGAAAATTTGGCCACCGCTTACGGCCAAACTATTGCGCTTCCTATTACCTGTAGCAATGAGGTTGCCGCAATTACGCTGAGTATTGCCGATTCAATAGTTTTTGAAGTCAAGCAGCCAAAGGCCAAAGAGCTCTATTTTTTAGACACTAAAAAATGGAAGCCAGGAGCTTACATCTTGAATCTTGATACCAAAGAAAAGAACGGAGCAACCTACTCAGAGCAACGCAACTTGCGCATTTTATCCGATCTAAAGCCAGAGCGTTGGTCTTTAAAATCTGTAAAGACTTACCCACACAACACCAGCTCTTATACCCAGGGCCTGACCTTTTTAAACGGACAACTCTACGAAAGCACAGGCGACCCCAATCAGGACGGCAGTTCCATGGTGGCTCAAATGAGCCTTGCAACAGGAGAACCTATTTCGGCTGCAGGTAAAACCAAAAAAATCAATTTGGATGCCAGCAAGTTTGGTGAAGGAATCACCATTTTAAATAATGAAGTGTTTCAGCTCACTTGGAAAAACCAACAGTGTTTTGTTTACGATGCAACTACCATGCAACTTAAAAGAGAGCATAATTATGTTGGCGAAGGCTGGGGGATCTGTACAGATGGCAAACAGTTGATCATGTCTGACGGAACGGAAAGAATTACTTTCAGAGACCCAAAAACTTTTGAGACCATCCGCACCATTGAAGTTTACACCAACGAGGGCCCGGTACCGCAACTCAATGAACTCGAGTTCATAGATGGATATATTTATGCCAATGTTTACACGACAAACTATATCGCTGTAATCGAACCAGTTTTGGGCCGTGTCATTGCATTAATTGACGCTACAACTATTGTGAACGAGGGCCGCGGTAATGGCGAGGTACTCAATGGTATTGCTTGGGAAGCTAAGTCTAAAAAACTATACGTTACGGGTAAATTTTGGCCAAAATTATTTGAAGTCACTATTCAAAAATAAACAAAATGGATACTCACAGAAAGGATTGGTCGGAAATCAAAAGCAACGATAGTTGGTCGATTTTTAAAATCATGGCTGAATTTGTTGAGGCCTATGACAAGATGGCCAAGGCAGGCCCTTGTGTAGCCATTTTTGGCTCTGCCCGTACAAAGTCAAATCACCCACATTATATTCAAGCTGTTGAATTGGCTGAAAGATTAGCTTCGACAGGCTATGGTGTGATCACAGGTGGAGGCCCAGGAATTATGGAGGCGGGTAATAAAGGTGCCAAGCAGGGCGGAGGTGTTTCTGTTGGGCTCAACATCGATTTGCCTTTTGAACAATTTCACAATCAATATATCGACCGCGATCACTTTTTAGAGTTCGATTACTTTTTTGTCCGCAAGGTTATTTTCGTCAAATATTCACAAGCTTTTGTCATAATGCCTGGTGGTTTTGGAACCCTTGACGAATTTTTTGAAGCACTTACGCTCATTCAAACCAAAAAGATTGCGCGTCGACCAATTGTTTTGTTTGGGGTAGCTTATTGGAAAGGTCTTTTTGAATGGGTACAACAAACCATGTTAAGCCAACAATACATTTCTCCTTCTGACCTCGAATTATTCAAACTGACCGATGACATCGATGAAGCGGTACAATTCATTGATGACTTCTTCAGCTCGCATGCACTTTCTCCAAATTTCTAAGCATCTTTGTACATTCATTCTTTGCAAACTATGTTAGACAAGATCAAAAATATCCTCAGATTAGCCCTTCCTTTTGTGCGCACCAAACTATTCTGGAAGCATTTCGGATTGGTCATTCTATTTTACCTAGTCGTGGTGTTTGGTACGATACTCTACCTAGATTTTGCAACAAATCATGGTCAGAAAATTCGTGTTCCAAATTTTGTTGGGATGTCTGGCGAAGCAGCGAAAAATAAAATTGAAGAACTCGATTTAACCTATCAAATCTTAGATAGCATCTATGACCCAACGCTTCCGGAAGGTACCGTTATCGAACAGCTGGTTGAACCAACTTCGCTTTCTTGGGTATATGTGAAGTCCGGTCGTATTATTGGCCTGCGCCTCTCAAAAAGAACTCAACTCGTAGAGATGCCTAGTTTAGTTCACAAACAAGTACAATTTGCACAAAGCATCCTTGAACAGCGTGGCTTGCGTTTTATTATTCAGTATCAAGCTACCTCTGAGGCCAATGGCTCAGTTTTAGATCAACGTTACAAAGGTCGTCGTATTCAGGAAGGTGAGCGCCTGCCTATTGGCGCTGTGGTCACCTTAATTGTGGGTCAAAATGATGAAGGCGAACCCATACCATTGCCAAATTTAATTGGGCTCACGATGTCTGAGGCACAATTCATTTTTGATACGTTGGGCGTCAGCAGTTTCTCATTCATCTGCCCAGACTGTCTCAATGGCCAAGATTCATCTGCAGCCCGAATTTTTTCGCAGTCGCCAGAATATATTGAAGGAACTACCGTTTTTAAATCCACTCAATTTATCTTATCCATGCAAAAAGGTGGAGACGGTCAAAACCCATAATTATGCGCTTTCGAATTTCTTTGTTGTTTTTCCTTTTGGGGTCTTTAACCTTTGCGCAAGGCTTAGAAGTGGGCCCAATACTCAGAAATTTTCAGCTCTCACCAAAGCCCGCTCAGTTAAAAAGCACGACCAATCAAATTGACAGTACTTTTTTCTACTCGCCTGACACACTTTCATTGCCGTTTTTTGACGAGTTTTCCTCTGATAAATTCCAGAAATACGAGCAAGATTTTTCAGCGCCAGGTATCACACAACAGGTGTTTTACCAACTGTTAAACCCTCAAAATCAACAAGCTCTTGCACCAAATGCTTCGTTCACAGATCAGGCTACTTTTCGCAGAACTTTTGATGTCAATTCAGGAACTTACACCGATTCTATATTCCCGACAATTGCAGTAAAGGTTGGTGATTTTAGCGCCTTTCCAATTGTGTATGGAACGCTTGATTTGTATCCACCATATTACATTTATGACACCATTGGCATCCCTGATACGCCCGATACTATTTGGGTCCAAAACCCAACGTATTTTCAAGATCAAGCCACTATTTTCTTTGCGACGCTCAATGATCCAGGGGCACTTTGGCTAGATTCCTATGCGTATCGCAACGATCGCTATGCCGTGAATCCGCGTTCACTTGGTGTTGTAACATTCGATGGCCTCGATGCCAATGGCTATCCATATGCCATCGGCACCTCAATTACCAACACCGCAGACTACCTACATTCTAAACCCCTTGACCTCAGTCCGTTCACTGCTGCAGACTCTCTGTATTTTTCTTTTTTGGTCCAGCCAGAGGGGCTTGGCGATGTTCCGGAAAGTACCGATTCTCTCATCTTAGAATTTTATGCCAAAGACCTCGATCAATGGATTTGGGTGTGGTCTATGGCCGGGGACACCGTTCAGCCTTTTCAAGTGGTTCACCTTCCAATTTTAAATGCGCAATTCTTCAAAAAAGGCTTTCAATTGCGCTTCAGAAATTATGGTGCACTTTCAGGCTCTCTAGATCATTTTCATATTGATTACGTCCATTTGCGCGCGCAATCAGATGTCGCAGATACTTTGTTTAAAGATTTCGCTTGGGTTTACCCTATGAATACACTCCTGAAAGATTATACCTCAGTGCCATGGGATCATTATAAAAACAGTAGTGTCAATAGGATGTCGGACAACGTAAAAGTCACAATACACAATGGCAGTCCAAATCCAGAGAATAACAGTACTGCTGGATCCTTGTTTTATAGTTATAATGGTTCGACGGTAGCAGGCGGGGGGCTTTTGGGTTCAATTCTTTCCAACGGTCAACTCAATTATGCACCTCAAACTACCTACACTTCGTATCATGATATGACGCCTATACCATTCAACACGAATTATACGGGCGATGAACAAGTATTTCGAGTGAAGGGCACCATTTCGGCACAGTTTCCGAATTTAGGAATGAATGATACCACCGGTTTTTATCAGTCCTTTTCTAATTATTATAGCTACGATGATGGCAGTGCCGAGGCTGCATTTGGGCCAACAGGAACCCAAGCGCGCCTTGCTGTTCAATTCGATGCCTACGAGGCTGACTCTCTCATCGGAGTTGCTTTTCATTTCGTGCCTTCAGTTATAGATGTCAGTTCAAAACTGTTCTTATTAAGTGTGTGGTCTAATGAGAATGGACACCCGGATACTTTACTTTATGAAGATGAAGTCTTTTTCCCAAGATCGCCTATCTACGGAGATGACCGCAATATTTTTGTTAATTATTTCTTTACAGATACTCAAAAAGTAAGTGTTCCAACTTCCTTTTTTATTGGATGGCGTCAACTTGACCAAGAGCGTTTAAATCTTGGTTTAGATCGCAATATTGATCATTCTGATAAAGTTCAGTATAGTGTTGATGGTGGCTTCACTTGGTATCCTTCGCCTTTTGAAGGCTCGGCCATGATCCGACCTATTTTCTCAACAGCACTCGATGCCAGTCTTGGCATTCAAGAAGTGGCGGCTGTAGCTCCGGTCTGGAGTTGTTATCCAAATCCGACATCAGGCGTTGTAAATATTGAATTACCAAGTCAATTTATTGGCAAGACGATTCAACTATTAAATATGCAAGGACAGGTACTGATGCAAACGCAAGACCTCAGTTTTAATACCCACGATTTACCGAGTGGTGTTTACTTTTTGAACTGTTTGGCTTCCAATCTTGCGCCGTTAAAATTGATCATTAAATGAGTGACGAGCAGCAACCAGACCTCGAATTAGAAGAAGCAGAAGCCGATCTTTTTGAACACCATCGATTTAAAGCAGATCCAGGTCAAGAGGTAGTCCGAATAGACAAATTCTTGATGGATCGCATGGCCGATACCTCCAGAAATAAAATTCAAATTGCTGCTAAAAATGGCAATATTCATGTCAATGGCCAGGCAGTCAAGCAAAATTATCGCGTCAAACCTGGAGATGATATCGCTATTGTTTTGCCATATCCTGTTCGCGAAATCGAACTCATAGCACAAGATATCCCATTAGAAATCGCCTATGAAGACGACGATTTATTAGTAGTCAATAAGCCCGCTAATATGGTTGTGCATCCGGGTTACGGTAATTATTCTGGAACAATGGTCAATGCGCTTGTATTTCACTTTGACAACCTTCCTACAAGACCTAAAGATTATTTTGGCCGACCAGGTTTGGTACACAGAATTGACAAGCATACTACTGGGCTGTTAGTTGTGGCCAAGACAGAGCTTGCGCTCAATGATTTAGCCAAGCAATTCTATGACCGAACTACTGAAAGGCGCTATCTAGCTTTGGTTTGGGGAGACATTCAAGAAGGAGGAACGGTTACCGGGCATATCGGCCGTTCTTTGAAAAACCGAAAAGTGATGACCGTCTTTCCCGATGGCGAGTATGGTAAACCAGCAATTACGCATTACAAGGTGATCGAGCGTTTTGGCTACGTAACGCTCATTGAGTGTAAATTGGAGACGGGTCGTACCCATCAAATTAGAGCACACATGCAGTACATCGGGCATCCCCTTTTCAACGATTTAGAATATGGCGGAGATCGTATTTTGAAAGGCACCAAATCATCGGCCTACGAGAAATTCATGACCAACAATTTTGAGCTCCTTCCCGGACAAGCCCTTCATGCAAAGACACTCGGTTTCATTCAGCCTTCCACAAAAAAATATTTAGAGTTTGATTCTGAGCTCCCTACGGGCTTTCAACGTTTGTTAGAGCGCTGGAGAACCTATTGTTCGGATTTTAAATAAAATTTCTCTATTTTTGCTTTCCTTGGTAAGACCAAGCTAAAACTACGCTTTATGAAACAACTATTCATTGTCGCCATTTTATCATTGTTTACAATATCGGTAAGCTATGCTCAAACTCAGCCCGATCCGAAATTTGTGCGCCAAGCTAATGAAGTTTATAATTCTGGAAATTATTTTGAAGCCATCAATGTTTGTCAAGATGCCTACAAAAAATTAGGTTCCAGAGGCTCCCTCAGACAAAAAGGAGATATGGCCTTTAAAGTGGCCGAATCTTACCGTGCTATCGAAATGTTCGACAAAGCAAACGAATGGTATGGCACTTGTATCGAGCTGAAGTACTTCGATGTTGTTCCTGAAGTTTATTACTACAAAGGAGACATGCAGCGCATGATGAAAGACTTTGACAACGCGCTTAAAAGCTACCGTGAATACAAAAGAATAGCTCCAAATTCACGCTCCAAAGAATTGGCTGATGTCATGATGGCCTGCGAAAAATATAAAGGTTTTGACGATTTCGAATCTTCAAAATTGGTTGTAAAGTCTGAGGTGAAAATCAACACCAAACAAATGGACATGGCTCCTTCTTTCTTGGATAAGAAAGGAAAAGTCATTGTTTTCTCTTCTTCAAGAGATGAAAGCACAGGTGCAAAAAGAGACCCAATTTCAGGTGAAAAATACATGGATCTTTACGTTGCTGAATACGATGTGAACGGCAACCCAACAAATGTAAAATCTCTCGACACAAAGGGTGTTGTCAATACAACTCAAAACGAAGGTTCAGCTGTATTTGATTCAAAAAGAAAGAATATCTTCTTCACGCGTTGCCCTAACGCAGAAAAGATGGACCTCGGTTGTCAAATCTGGACAGCAGTTTACAGCGGTGAAGATTTCGACGATCCGAAAGAGATCACAGTAACTACTTCTGATACCATTTCTGTAGGTCATCCTTGCTTGTCTCCTGACGATCAAATGCTCATTTTTGCTTCAGACATGCGTGACAACGGTAAAGGTGAAAAATCTTTTGGTGGTCGTGACCTCTGGTATGTCAACTACGACAAGCGCAACAAAACCTGGGATTCAGTTCCACACAACATGGGCCCTATGTTCAATACTGTGGGTAACGAACTTTTCCCTTCAATTGGTCCAAATGGCCAACTTTACTTTGCTTCTGACGGCCTGCCAGGAATTGGTGGTCTAGACATCTTTGTTGCCCAAAAAGAAGAAGGGGCTAACAAATGGACAGGCGTCAAAAACATGGGCTTCCCATTCAACTCAGAAGGCAATGACTACGCGATGTCAGATTTTGATGGCAAGTCTGGTTTCTTTACTTCTGAGCGTAAAACCACCAGCAATCAAGAATACGCACCAGATATCTGGAGTTTCAATACACCTCCAAACTTATTTGACCTCCGCGTTACCGTTTATGAGTCTGGTAAAAAAGCTAAAAAATTAGAAGGTGCAAAAGTTTATGTAACTGACGGCACTGAAAAGTGGGAAGGTGTTACCGATGCAAAAGGTAAAATCATTTGGAAAGAAAAACCAGACAAGAAAAGCCGTTATATCACAGCAGGTAAAGAGTACACACTCAAAGCTGAAAAAGAGGGCTACTACGAAGACAAAAAAGGGGCAAAAGTTTCTACAATTGGTCTTGAGCAAAGTCAAAGTTTCATCATTGAAATGCCTTTGTTGCCTGTAGGTGTTATTCGTACGCCAGAAGTTCGTTACGTGTTTGACCAATGGGTTTTCATCAACGATGCTTCATGTATGTCGCTTGACTCACTCAAGTTCTTAGATAGCATGCTGAAAGAATATCCAAACATTACAATTGATCTTTTCTCGCATACAGATGCCCGTGGTGGTGATGTACGCAACCAAGTTTTATCTGAAAACAGAGCTAAAGCGGTTTACAAGCACTTAGTCGAGACTTGTGGCATTGACCCACGCAGAATCCGTCCTATCGGACGCGGTGAAGCTGAGCCAGCTACATGGGTAGATGAAAATGGCCAAACTGTTGTTCTTACTGAAGATTACATCAATCAGTTCAAAACCTCTGATAAAGCTAAATACGAGATGCTACACACCATCAACCGTCGTACTACAGCTAAAATTACAAGTACAACTTTTGATCCTGCAACTGCTCCGGCACCAAATCCAGAATTCCAGAAGTTTAAACAACTACCAAGACTTTAAAAATAAGGCGTCGGAAGACGCCTTTTCTTTTGAACCATGAGAAGGCTACTCCAAAAAGTTGTTTTTTTCTTTGAATTGCAATCCTTCGGGGTCTGTGAGTGGTGGGCGAGGCGCTTAGGCATCCGCACCAACAAAGTACGCCTTGGTTTTATATACCTGAGTTTTATCGGCTTGGGCTCTCCAGTTCTTCTTTACCTCATCATGGCCTGGATTCTTGAGCACAAACATTATTTCAAATTTCAAGCGAAACGCAAACATTCAATCTGGGACCTATGAAAATCCTTATTACAGGTAGCAACGGATTACTCGGGCAAAAAGTCGTGGACTTATGCCAAGAAAAAGGCCTTGACTTTTTAGCAAGCTCGAGTGGTGAAAACCGCTACAGTGCTTGCCCTGCTGCAAAATATGCTACGCTAGATATCACCGATGAGTCGAACATCCAAAGTGTCTTTGAAAGCTATAAACCGACACACGTGATTCACACGGCGGCCATGACAAATGTCGATGCCTGCGAGCAACAGCCAGAGGCTTGTGACCTCATTAACCGTCAGGCAGTTTATATGCTCGCTAAAGCTTGTCAATCATACAACGCACATTTTCAGTTACTTTCCACCGACTTCGTTTTTGACGGTGAAGCAGGCCCTTACAAGGAAACTGACACACCAAATCCTTTAAGTGTTTATGCAAGATCTAAGTTTGAGGCAGAACGCCTCTTGACTGAAATCAAAGCGCTCAATTATTCAATTGTCCGAACCATTATTGTTTATGGCCAAGGCGAGCAACTATCGCGGTCTAACCTCATTCTTTGGGCAAAAGAAGCATTGAGTACTGGCCAGCCTTTGAATATTGTAGATGATCAATTCAGAGCGCCAACTTGGGCTGCAGATTTAGCTTGGGCCTGTGTTCGTATTTGTGAATTGGATCAGACAGGTATCTTTCATATTAGCGGTCCCGAGACTTTATCCATCTATGATATTGTTTTACGTGTTGCAGCCTATTATCAATTGCCAACTACCCAACTCACCCGCCTTAAAAGCGATACCTTGAATCAGGCCGCTAAAAGACCTCCTAAAACAGGCTTTATTTTGGACAAGGCGCAACAATTACTCAAATACGAGCCACATACCCTTGAGCAAACTTTTGCTTTGTTAAACTAGAAAAAATTATCTTTAACTAAATTAAACTATATACTATGAGCGTTTGGCGTAAGAAACCAGTAAGTCATTTCGAACGAGACATGAAAAAAAATGACCTCAACCGAGTTTTAGGTCGTTGGGGATTAACCTCATTAGGGATTGGTGCCATTATTGGTGGAGGTATTTTTACCTTAACCGGAATTGCTGCCCATGATCATGCTGGGCCAGCTTTGGCATTATCTTTTGTTATCGCCGGAGTAGGCTGTTTATTTGCTTCTTTGTGTTATGCCGAATTTTCATCAATTCTTCCTGTAGAAGGTTCTGCGTATGCTTATTCTTATGGTACTATGGGTGAGCTTTTTGCTTGGATCATTGGCTGGAACCTTATCTTAGAATACATGATGGGTGCCACCACCGTAGCAGTAGCCTGGAGTGGATACTTTGAAAAATTACTACATCAATTTGGCATTGACCCACCGATGTGGCTCATGAATGACATGGTCACAGCAGCCACCAAGGCTAAAGAGGCAGGTATGGCAGCGCCAGAATTTGCTTTTAATCTCCCTGCATTCTTGATTACTTGGGTAGTTACTGCTATTCTTGTTAAAGGGATTAAAGAAGCTGCTAAAACCAATAACATGATCGTTATTTTAAAAGTTGCGGTTGTTCTTTTTGTCATCTTCGTTGGCTTCTTTTTTATCGACACCAACAACTACCATCCGTTTATTCCAAAAGAAGTCATCAATGCCGATGGTTCTAGTTCCTTTGGTTGGTCCGGAGTCGTCACAGCTGCCACAATCGTTTTCTTCGCTTATATTGGTTTTGACGCGGTTTCAACTCAAGCAGGCGAGGCAATTAACCCGAAGAAAGATGTTCCGTTTGCGATTATTATGTCGTTGGTCATTTGTACGGTACTTTACATTGTGGTTTCATTGGTATTAACCGGAATGGTTCCTTATAATCAACTCGATATCAAAGCGCCAGTTGCTTCTGCATTTGAAGGGGTAGGCATGCCTTGGGCCACGGTACTCATTACCATTGCCGCCGTTGCCGGGCTCACCTCCGTGATGCTCGTTATGATGTTGGGTCAGACCCGCATTTTCTTAGGAATGGCTAAAGATGGCTTATTGCCATTTAAGGTCTTTGGAAAAATCCACGAGACCTATAAAACGCCATTCAGAAGTACCATTCTTGTTGGGGCGGTTGTTTCTATTGTAGCAGCAACTACACCGATCAACAAAGTTTCAGAAATGTGTTCAATGGGTACGCTTTTGGCTTTTGCCATGATTTCTATTGCTGTACTCATCATGCGTATTAAACAACCCGAACTTGAGCGTCCTTTCAAAACCCCTGCTGTTTGGTTTGTAGCTATTGCAGGTGCAGCTTTCAATTTTGGCCTAATGTATTTTGTGCGCCCTGATACTTGGGTTGCCTTCATCATTTGGTCAACACTCGGACTTGTTGTTTATTTCTTATATTCTCGCAAGCATAGTCATTTAAATGATATTGCATTTGAAGAATCTTTGAAGGGCCACGATGCCATTGTCAATGCTTCTGAAGAAGATTAATGGCTGATCAGTCTCCAAAAAAACTTGGTCTGCTCGATGCCACTTTATTAGTGTCGGGCTCCATGATTGGTTCAGGGATCTTTATAGTTTCCACACTCATGCTGCGCGATATCGGTTCGCCGGCTTGGTTGCTCATTCTTTGGATTCTTACAGGGCTTATTACCATATTTGCTGCTTTAAGCTACGGAGAACTAGCGGGTATGATGCCTCACGCTGGTGGGCAATATGTATATATTCAAAGAGCCTATGGAAAGATGGCCTCCTTTCTTTATGGCTGGACTGTTTTTACCGTTATCCAAACCGGTGTAATTGCTGCGGTGGCGGTTGCCTTTGCTAAGTATACGGCTGTCTTTTTTCCTGAGTTAAATGAGGTGTTGTTTGACACCTCCTTTTTAACCATAAGTTGGGCGCAGGTCCTGGCAATCGGTTCAATTGTATTGCTCACCTATTCCAATGCACAAGGAGTTCAAAATGGAAAGTTCATTCAGTTTATTTTCACGTTTGCCAAGCTTTTTGCTCTTGGTGCACTGATCGTTTTGGGGCTTTATATTGGGCTCAAAACAGATGTGTTTAGTCATAACTTCTCAGATGCCTGGAAAGCGACTCGCACTGTTATTGCCAATGATGGCGCAAAAGTTTTTCAGATTCCGCTAACAGGCTGGGCGCTGGTAGGTGCACTCGGAGCTACGATCATCAATTCGTTGTTTTCAGCAGATGCGTGGAATAACGTGACGTTTATAGCAGGTGAAATCAAGGACCCCAAAAAGAATATCCCAAAAAGTTTATTTCTCGGAACCCTCATTGTAACCGTTATTTACGTACTCGCAAATTTGGCTTATCTGGCCCTGTTGCCAATCAACGGAAGTTTGGAAGGTCAGAATCCGGTTGATCAAGGGATGCTTTTTGCCAGCAACGATCGGGTAGGGGCTTCTGCAGCATACGTAATATTTGGAGATGCGGGCATCTTACTAATGGCGGGCCTCATTATGGTTTCTACTTTCGGATGTAATAATGGCTTAATTCTAGCGGGCTCAAGACTTTTCCATGCGATGTCACAAGATGGCCTTTTCTTTAAAAAAGCGGGGCAACTCAATCAGAAGGCAGTGCCTGGTGTAGCACTCTGGATTCAGTGCCTATGGGCTAGTATCTTGTGCCTCTCAGGTAAATACGGAGACTTACTCACCTATAGTACTTTTGCAAGTTTGCTCTTTTATATTTTGACCATTTACGGCATCTTTCGACTCAGAAAGTTAGAGCCAGATACAGCGCGTCCTTATAAAGCATGGGGCTATCCTTTTATTCCTGCACTTTATATCCTGATTACTTCAGCAATTTGTATTGACTTATTGATTTATGACTTTAGAAATGCAGGTTTGGGCTTGTTTATCGTGCTGCTCGGCATTCCGGTTTTTTACCTAATAGAGGCCAGAAAAAAGGCTGCGCAATCCAATTAGCCAGCACCGAGAGCGTTAGCTTTCGATGAAACAACCTTTTCTCAAAATTTCAAAACGTCTTGAACGCGGAACAACCATGTGGTTAGTGATCTGTGCGCTCATCATTTTTACGCCTCGGATTTATTTCTTACTGAATCCGCCAAAACTCAATTACTCTTTTCAAATTATAGCATCGCAAGATCAAATTCCTCAAAGCGAACATGAGGGACAGCGCTTTAATCAAAAGCGCATAAAGCTCTGGAAAAGATGCAACCCATCAACGCTCACTTTACAAGATTGGCAGCGCCTGGGCCTCAGTTCAAAACAAGCGGCTTCTTTACTTAAGTACCGCGATAAATATGGTCTTCATTCGCTGCAGCAGATGCAACAAATCCGAGTGTTGGATCCGGCAATACTGTCCCTAATTCAAGATTCATTGATTTTCGATGTTTCGTCGAATAGTAAATTTCAACCAAATACAAATCAAAATACAAAAACAGGTACATTTCAAAAAACAGGCAATTGGAAAGATCATTCGAACCCCCAAACGACTGAAATTCAATCTCAAGTTGTCAAACTAGATTTAAACACGGCGAGTATGGACCAATTAGTGGCGCTTCCCGGCATTGGCAGTTATTCTGCTCAAAAAATTATACAGTATCGCGATCGCCTCGGCGGCTTTTTAGCGCTTGAGCAACTTTTAGAAATCAAGGGGCTCAGCCCGGAGCTTCTGGAAAAAACTTCAAAATATTTGCAGCTATCATCAAAACCAGAGGGTATTTCGCTCAATTCCGTTACAATAGAACGCCTAAAGCAACATCCTTATTTAAATTGGAACCAAGCCAACTCAATTATCAAAGTAAGGCAGCAGCGCGGTAGTTATACATCAATAGAACAAATCAAACAATCTATATTAATTGATGAGCAAACTTTTGTAAAACTAAAGCCTTACTTATCTTTGTGACATGACAATCGAACAACAACTCAAATCCGTCATTAGAGACGTTCCTGATTTTCCAAAACCGGGCATTCTTTTCAAAGATATTTCTACCATTATGCTTGATGCAAAGGTGTCTAATGCGGTTTTGGATCATCTTGTCGCGTATTACCAAGATAAAGGCCTACATGCCATCGCTGGTATTGAGAGCAGAGGCTTTCTTTTTGGCTATCCTTTGGCCATGAGGCTTGGTTTGCCATTTGTGTTAATTCGCAAAGAAGGGAAATTGCCTTACGATAAGATCAAACATGCCTATGAACTAGAATATGGCTCAGCTGTTATTGAAATGCATGCTGATGCTGTTGAGCCAGGTCAAAGGGTGCTCATCCACGACGACCTTCTTGCCACTGGTGGTTCTGCAGCTGCAGCTGCCACACTCATAGAAAGGGCAGGAGCAACCGTAGCAGGTTTTAGCTTTTTGGTTGCCCTCGATTTTCTTGAAGGCGACAAAGTGTTGCAAAAATTCAATGACGAAAGTTATGCTTTAGTTCATTATTAAGCATTGAAAAGTAACATCTATCATCAAGCAAAGCAAGTTCATTGAAAGCATTCCGTTAGAATTCAATCAAATCAAAAAAATCAACCTAGAATAATCAACATTCATCAATCTAATCATCAATCAACAAAATGAGTATTCAACTAAATGAACAACAGCAAATGTTGGCACACATGGTGCGCGACTTTGCTGAAAAGGAAATCAGACCCCACTACAAAAAATGGGATGAACTTGAAGAGTTCCCTATTGAGGTCATGAAAAAAATGGGCGAACTTGGCCTTTTAGGCATTTTTGTCCCAGAACAATACGGTGGCTCAGGCCTTTCTTATGCAGAGTATGCAACCGTACTCATGGAACTCGGAAAGGTGTGTGGCGGTATTGGTCTTAGTGTAGCGGCCCACAATTCCTTGTGCACAGGCCACATCTACTATCATGGTTCAGAAGCCCAAAAGCAAAAATACTTGCCAAAACTGGCATCAGGTGAATGGATCGGTGCTTGGGGTCTTACAGAAGCCAATACGGGGTCTGATGCCATGCGCATGAAAGCAACCGCTGTTCAGGACGGTGATTACTGGGTTTTAAATGGCACTAAAAACTGGATTACCCACGGCCTCTCTGGCGATGTAGCTGTTGTCTTAATTAGAACCGGAGAATTACTAGATAGCAACGGCATTACTGCTTTTATTATCGAAAAAGGCACACCTGGTTTTTCAGCGGTAAAAATCAAAGATAAATTAGGAGTAAGAGCCAGTGAAACGGCAGAACTGATCTTTGACAACGTACGCATCCCTAAAGAAAATGTCATAGGTGAAGTCGGAATGGGTTTCAAGCAAGCTATGCAAATTTTAGATGGTGGTCGTATTTCGATTGCTTCTTTGAGCTGTGGTATTGCAAGGGGAGCTTTTGAAGCCAGTGTTAAATATGCCAAAGAGCGCGAGCAGTTTGGACAGGCTATTGCCAATTTTCAAGCCATCGGTTTCAAATTAGCTGACATGGCAACCCAAATTGAGGCTGCAGAGCTTTTAACCTTCCAGGCAGCTCACAAAAAAGACTCCAAACAACCGGTAACAAAAGAGGGTGCTTTTGCCAAGTACTATGCATCTGAAGTTTCAGTTAAATGCGGCAATGAAGCGGTACAAATTATGGGCGGTTATGGTTACACAAAAGAGTACCCAGCTGAGAAATTCCTCCGCGACGCCAAACTCATGACTATAGGCGAGGGTACCTCAGAAATCCAAAAATTAGTAATTGCCCGAGAAATTTTAAAATAAACTTTGTAGAATTGATTTTCTGTCGTATCTTTGCGACCCAAACTTTTAAAAAGAGAACTAAGCATATGTTGATCATTCCAATTAAAGAAGGCGAAAACATCGAAAGAGCATTGAAGAAGTACAAGAAGAAGTACGAAAAAACCAATGTGATGAAACAACTACGTAGCCGTAAGGAATTTGAAAAACCTTCAATTACTCGCCGTCAGGAAGTGATTCGTGCTGCTTACAAGCAAAGAATGCAAAGTCAGCAATTGTAACAAATTGTTGTTTTTAACGTATATCGAAAGGAGCTTTAGCTCCTTTTTTTATGCTCCAAAAATTCGAAATCTATCTACGCCAAGAAAAGCGTTATTCTGCCCATACCTGCATGGCTTACCTTCAGGACTTAGCGCAGTTTAGCACCTTTAATCAGTGCACTGAGCTTTCAGATTGGCAAGAGCAAAACCCAGCAACCATACGGTCCTGGATGGTACAGCTCATAGATGACGGCATTTCAAACCGCAGCGTGAATCGAAAGTTAGCAGCACTTCGTACTTTTTTCAAGTGGTTGCAAAAGGAAGGCCTAATTGCAGCGACTCCCATGAGTAGGGTGCAGGGCCCAAAAAGCGAGAAGCGACTCCCGGTTTTTGTCAAAGAACAGGAATTACAAACTGAAAAAACACAGGTCTTGTTTTCCTCAACTTTCGAAGGCATCCGAAATCAATTGATCATTGAATTATTTTATCAAACGGGCATTCGACTTTCCGAACTTATTCATCTAAAAGAAAATGCTGTTTCGGGTCAATCAATCAAAGTATTAGGAAAACGCAATAAAGAAAGGGTTATCCCGATTGCTGTAGAATTAGCTCAACTTATTGAAAAGTACAGGAGCGCAAAGCGGCATTTGCAGTTAGATCATCCAAATTTATTGGTCAGAGAAAACAACCAAGCGCTTTACCCACAATTGGTATACCGGTTGGTTTCAACTTTCTTGCGCACGATTAGCTCTGTAGAAAAGCAGAGTCCGCATGTGCTTAGACATACGTTTGCCACTCACATGCTCAATAACGGCGCAGGTTTGGAAACTTTGAAAGATCTTTTAGGGCATGCTAATTTATCAGCCACGCAGGTCTATACGCACAACTCTTTTGCTCAATTAAAGCAGGCTTATCAAACTGCCCATCCAAGGGCTGCGAAAACACGATAATTTAACGTGTAAAGCGTTGAATTTAGCTATCTTTGCGGCTCAAATAAACTTATGAAATTAGCAACAGTTGGTAGTGTGGCATTTGACGCCATAGAAACCCCTTTCGGAAAGACAGATAAAATCGTTGGTGGAGCAGGCACCTATATTGCCTTAGCTTCCTCTTTCTTTGTCAAGCAGCAAAGCTTGATTTCTGTCGTTGGAGAAGATTTTCCACAAGAAGTTTTAGCAGACCTCGAGGCAAAAGGAGTAGACATCAGTGGTGTCGAAATCAAAAAGGGTGAAAAAACATTTTTCTGGTCCGGTCGCTACCACAATGATCTCAACTCAAGAGATACTTTGGTAACTGAGCTCAATGTACTTGCTGACTTCAAGCCAGGTGTCCCTGTTCAGGCACAAAATGCAGCTTTCCTGATGCTTGGCAATTTAAGTCCCGACGTACAGCTTTCTGTCATTCAGCAAATGCAACAAAGACCACAGCTCATCGCTATGGATACCATGAATTTTTGGATGGATATCGCTTTAGACAGCCTCAAAGAAACACTGAAGCACATCGACGTCTTGATCATCAATGACGAAGAGGCCAGACAACTTTCTGGCGTATACTCCTTGAGAAAAGCAGCCAATATTATCCGTGAAATGGGGCCTTCTATTCTTATTATCAAGAAAGGGGAGCACGGTGCTTTACTTTTCCACGAGTCAAATATTTTTTACGCACCAGCTTTGCCGCTAGAAGAAGTTTTTGATCCGACAGGGGCAGGCGACACTTTTGCCGGTGGCTTCATGGGGTATTTGGCAGCAGCAGACCGCATCGATTTTGACAACATGAAACGCGCCATCATTGCAGGTTCAGCTTTGGCTTCTTTCTGTGTAGAAAAATTCGGTACACAAAGACTCAAAGAAGTGACTCACGCAGAACTTCAAGCAAGAATGCAAGAATTTGTTTCTCTTTCTACTTTCCAACTTTAATTGAAAATGGACTTACAACAGCAAATCGCACAAATTCAGAACTTATTAGCACAAGAAGACCTTGTGCAGTTGGGTCGTGAAGCTGGTCAAATCAAGCAGCTTTTTGAAGATCAATTAATAGAATTAGAGCGCATAGAACAAGTCAAAAGACTTGAAGCCCAAGATAAATCTGAGCACTATGACGAAGTAGATTACACGCCACTCAAAGAGGAATTTTTTGCACTTTACCAAGAGTTCAATGCCAAGCGCAAAGCTCAGCAACAACTGCAGCAAACCCTTGAGCAACAAAATTTAAAACTCAAAAAAGACCTCATTATTCGTTTGAAAGAGGTCATCGACAACGAAGAGAAGATTGGCACTGCTTTTCAGTCCTACAAGGATATCCACGAAACTTGGAAAAAGATAGGTGCTATACCAAGAGAGCAACGCGAGAGTATCCAAAAAGAGTATTCTCGATTACTAGAAATATTCTTTTATAACATCAAGATTTACAAAGAGCTGAAAGAAAACGATTACCGTCGCAATAAGCAGCTCAAAGAAGACCTCATCTTTAAACTCAAACAATTGCGTGTTGCGCAGGTAACACTCCGTGACCTCGAGGCGCAATTGCATGCATTGCAAGACGAATGGGAAGAAATTGGCCCAGTGCTCAATGAAGATTGGGAAACCATGAAAGTGGCTTACTGGGATGCCGTTCGCAGTATCTACGACAAAATCAATGAGCATTACGAAGCGCAAAGACAAGTTTTAAAAGCGAATATTGACGCCAAGAAAAAACTCATTACAGCGCTTCAAGAAAGACTTATGGAGTTAGCAACCTGGAACAACTTTAAAGACTGGGAAACTCAAACGGCATTTATTCTTGACCTCCAGGCCCAATGGAAAACAATTGGGGCAGGAGGCAGAAAAGAAAACGAAGCAGTTTACGCTGAATTCAGAGCATTATGCGATACTTTCTTTAATGCTAAAAAGGCCTTTAACAAAGAGAAGGACGCCGCAAGTTCTGAAATCGCGAACCAAAAGAAAGCACTCATCGAGAAGGCACTTGCTATCAGCACCTCTCAAGACTGGAAAAACACCGCAGATGCACTTAAAAAATTGCAGCGTCAGTGGCAAGAGTTGGGTTCGGCGGGTCAGCGCTTTGAAAATAAACTCTGGAAAGAATTCAGAGCGGCATGTAATGTCTTCTTTGACGCCAGACAAGCGCATTTTGGTCAACAAGATGCCGAAAATGAAACCAATCTAGCCGCAAAAAGAGCACTCATTGACGAATTGGAAAAACTCAGTTTGCCAACCGACAAACAAGAGGCGCTAGCTAAATTGCGCGCTTTACAGCAACAATTTAATGAAATAGGTCCGGTTGGCATCAAAGAGCGCCAAAACACCTATGAAGCCTTTAAAAAACACATGGATGCGCATTATCAAGCACTGAAGTTAGAAGGCCAAGAAAAAGAGCGCGTTCTTTTTCAAGCAAAACTAGAAGGACATTTGTCTTCGCCAGATAAGTTAAAATTGTTGCAAGCTGAACGCAATGATATCCGCAAGCAAATTGATGCACTTCAAAAAGAAATGCTCACCCTAGAAAATAACCTGGGCTTCTTTGCGCGCTCAAAAGGAGCGGATCAACTGCGTTCTGATGTTCAAAAGAAAATCGACGCGGCACAAGAAAAAATTAAAGGGCTTCGCGCCAAACTAAAGCTCATTCCAAATGAATAGTTTCATCAATTTATTATTGTTGCTTGTTAGTGTTCCTACGCTACTCGTGTCGGTCTTCGTTGGTTTTGATTTGCCAATAGATTTCTTGCACATTACTGCTAGCGAACTCCAATTTACCAACGAAATATATCTCGTACTCGGTTTGTTGCTCTTGATCATCGGTTTGCGACGCACCGTGCGCCGTTGGATGGGAGTTTCAATGGTCAAGCAGCAAGATAAATTTGTTTGGAACGAGCCGATTAGCGCTACCCGAAAAAATCGTGTTATTGTTTATAACAGCCTTGAAGCTTTGGTTTTTTTAAGTTTACTACTCGCGCATCTGCTGCTCACGACTGCTTCATTTTTTGTAGTCTTTGTTTATTTTGTACTGTTGCTAGACTCCATTGTTTTTGTTCTTGTCAATCAAAATCAATTCAGAGTAGGCCTTAGCTCTAAAGCCATCTTGGTTGCCGATCGCGAAATCATTTTAATTTATCTCAATGGTCTTCGCAAAGTTTCTGTAAGTCAACAAACTATTTATTTTGACTACATCGAAGATTTACAATTGACCTTTCCACTTGACTGCATTCAAGAAAGCCAAAAAGCTGCATTTTTTGGCGCATTAGAGGCGCAAATTGACCGCGACCGCGTCTTGTTTCATCATACAAAGTAAGTTTTAGTAACTTCGTCCTATGTCGGGCAAGTCGCCAAAAAAAATATTAGTACTTCGGTTTAGCTCAATCGGCGATATCGTCCTGACCTTTCCTGTCGTAGCGGCTTTAAAGTCCGCATACCCCAATTGCCAAATCGACTACGTCACAAAACCTGCTTTTCGCCATTTACTCGAGGCCTGTCCTGGTCTGAGCCATATATTTACTTTAGAGGGGCCTGTTCGTCAACTCAGAAAAGAAGTCAATTTTAAAGCCTACGACGCCGTTCTCGACTTACACCATAACCTCAGAACACTTTTGCTGACCGCTTTTTCTGGCGCCAAAGTTTATAAGTACCCTAAAAATAACTGGAATAAATGGCTGCTCACCAGATTTAAAATCAAGCAAGAGCGCAGGGAGCACGTTGTTGAACGCTATTTGAGCACCTTAAAGCAAGCTTTTGGTCTAGAAGTTTTGGCACCAGAAAATCCGTATGATATTCCTGAATCAGCGCAATTTTCAATTCAAGATGCAACAGGATTTGCACCTGGAAAATATGTCGCCTTTGCCATCGGGGCTCAGTTTGCCACCAAACGTTTGCCAACAGATTTAATGATCAAGCTTTTACAGAAAGTAGAGCATCCGGTTTTGCTACTTGGGGGCAAGGAGGATCAACCAACAGCCCATGAAATCGTAACTGTACTCGGGGGTGAAAAAGTGGTATCAATGGTTGGGAAACTCAATATACATGGCTCGGCATGGTTGGTAAAAAATGCCGCCGCCTTACTCACCCATGATACCGGCCTGATGCATATTGGCGCTTGTTTTGAGGTGCCTATTCACTTGATTTGGGGCAATACTGTAAAAGATTTTGGAATGTATCCGTTTCGGCCGGAGCAAGAAAATTCTTTCCAATATGAAGTGGAAAATTTGAAGTGCAGACCTTGTTCAAAAATTGGTTTTCAGAACTGTCCGAAAGGACATTTTGCCTGCATGCGTCAGCAAGATCTTGACTACATTTCAAGTCAACTCAACCAGACCGAAATCTAGACTTTATTTCTCGTCGTCGAAAAAGAGTTTTTTGAGTTCTGTGGCCTCAGCGGGCTTCATTTTTCCTGCTAAAATTAAAGCTAATTGTTTGCGGCGTAAAGCCCCGTCAAAACGCGCTTTTTCTTCTTCTGTTTCCGGAATAAGTGCAGGAACTTGTATCGGATTTCCGTTTTGATCAACCGCAACAAAAGTATAGATAGCTTCGTTGCATTTTTCGCGCTGTCCTGTAACGGCATCTTCGACAAAAACATCCACAAAAACCTCCATTGAAGAGTTAAATGAGCGCGAAACTTTTGCCTCTAAGGTTACGATAGAGGCGTGGTTGATTGGCTTCTGAAACGAAACGTTATTGACAGACGCGGTAACGACCACTCTTTTAGAATGTCGGTGAGCTGAAACGCTGGCAATGACATCCATCCAGGCCAATAACTGACCCCCAAAGAGATTACCTAAAGTATTGGTGTCGTTTGGCAAGACAATTTTGGTCGTAATAGCCAAAGTAGAAGACGCGGTGTTTGCTTTCATGAGTCAAAGTTAAGCAAAGGATTTTATTATGATTATTTAATTCTCCAATGTTAAAATTTGATTGACTTATTGTATTTTTACCACAAACTATCATGCTCTTACTGAATTAACTATGAAACATCTCTATTTTTTAGCCACTTGTCTTTTTGTTTTAGGCTCGTCGTTATCGTTGTTTGCACAAAATTCAAAACGTGTTCCTGACCCGCAAAATACAAGAGAAGGGGAGCATGTAGAATATTGCATTACTCACAAAAAGCACAACGCTTTACTGAATAATGCTGCATATGTCCAAGGGCTTCAAGAAGCTGAAATGGCCTATGAAGTAGTTGCCAAAAAAGGCAATCAACAAAAAGGAACAATCTATACTATTCCAGTTGTGTTTCACGTCATGCACTTTGGTGGTATAGAGAACATTTCTGACGAGCAAATTTTAAACGCGTTAGCCATATTGAACCGTGACTACCGCAAGCAAAACGCAGACACTGCCAATGTGCACCCTGACTTCCAAGGCATGCCAGCAGATATCGAAATTGAATTCAAATTGGCCACCATCGCGCCAAATGGTCAGTGTTTTAGCGGCATTACCCGTACTTTTTCCCCAATGAGTTACCAAGGAGATGACGGCGATGCACAAGTTGACGCAATCATTGCGGGTAATAATGTTTATAATGGCACTTGGGCAGGCAATAAATACTTAAACATTTTTGTTTGTGGTGACATCGGTGGCGCTGCAGGTTATACCTACAAACCAAGTACTTGGGGAGCAACAAGCATGAAAAATGGCATCTGGATCCTTCATGATTATGTTGGTGCTATTGGCACAGGTGGGGTAGGAACAAGCCGTGCCCTTACCCATGAAGTTGGCCACTGGCTTAACCTCGACCATACCTGGGGCGGCAACAACAATCCAGGAAATGCGTCAAGTTGTAGTACGGATGACAATGTGCAAGATACACCAAATTGTATCGGTGTTACCGCTTGCTTACTCAATTCAAATACTTGTAATTCTGATAGTAATTTCTGGGGCTTTGATATCCGCGATAACGTAGAAAACTACATGGATTACTCTTATTGCTCAAAAATGTACACTGAGGGTCAACGCACCCGTATGCGCAATGCGCTACAGGTAGCCAATACCGGACGCGCCAACGTGGTATCTGCCGCCAATTTAGCAGCCGTTGGTGCAACCGGAACAACTTACTTGTGTAAGGCCGATTTCAGTGCCGATAAGGTAACGGTATGTTCAGGCAACGAAGTTCAGTTCACTGATGAATCTTTCAATGCTGTTAGCGGTTGGTCATGGCAAATTACTCCAGCTACAGGGTGGTCTTTTGCTGCAGGTTCATCAGCTACTTCGGCAAATCCAGCCATTATTTTCAATACGCCGGGTATGTACAACGTGCAACTGACTGCTACAGATGGTACCAACAGCGACGTCGAAGACAAGCAATCATACATCCGAGTTTTAGGAACTCCTGAAACTTTGCCTTATTGGGAAGGTTTTGAATCTTACACAAGCCTTTCTAATTTGCCAAATTGGGAAGTGAGTAATGTAAATAACAATAATGCATTTGAACTCGAAAGTACTTTTGGCCATACTGGCACCAAATGTGTAAAACTCACCAACTTTGGTCAGGCTCCGTCAAACATTGACGAGTTGGTTTCTACCAACATCGATTTATCAGTAATTGATACCAATAGTGGTTCAGTAACACTTTCTTTCCGTTATGCATACCGCAAGCGCACTGCTGCAGACTACGAGTATTTGAAAGTCTTTGTAACTGGCAACTGTGGCAATAACTGGGCGCAGCGTAAAACGTTAGGTGGCAACCAACTTTCGAACCAAACATCGGTTACAGCGTGGGCACCAAGTGCACAGACTGATTGGGTAACCGTACACATGACCAATATCACTGATAACTATTTTACTGACAACTTCAGAATGCGTTTTCGTTTTGAAGGTGAGGGGGGTAATAACTTTTACCTCGATGACATCAATATTTACAGCGGAGCGCCATCGAATGATTTAGTAGTTGCTGGTATAGAGCACGAGAAACTTACAGATATCACACTTTATCCAAACCCAACTGATGCAGACCTTCACTTGAGCTTCCTATCGCTTTCTGCTGGTGCTGCTACCTTGAAAGTTACTGACCTTACAGGCAAAGTAGTGCAATCCTACCCATTGTTTTTACAAGAAGGAAAGAATATGGTAGTGACTCAGACAACACAGTTAGCAGCTGGGTCTTACTTATTGCAACTTGAATTCAACGGTGCACTTACGACGCTTCCTTTCGTAGTGGAGTAATTACTGTTGTTCAAAATATTGAAATAGGAGTTGTGCTTTTGCAGCTCCTATTTTTTTTGCAACAACATCTTGGCCGGCTGTTTTCATTTTAGAGATAGTTTTGAAATCTTGGAAGAGTTGTGCAATCGTTTTAGGCCCCAATCCCTTGATTTGGTCAAGCTGTGTTTTTAAGGCACCTTTGCTTCTTTTATTTCGATGATGGCTCAAACCAAAGCGATGCGCTTCATCGCGGAGTTGCTGCACTAATTTTAAGGCCAAAGAGCGTCTGCTCAAAATCAAAGACTTCGAAAAACCCGGTTTATAAATTTCTTCAAGTCTTTTGGCTAGGCCAACTAATTTAAGTTCATTTTGTAAGCCAAGTTCTTCAATGGCCTCAAGTGCTGCACCAAGTTGTCCCTTACCTCCATCTATAATTACTAAATCGGGCAGGGCTTGCCCTTCTTCTTTCAAGCGCTTATATCGCCGCCCAACTACCTCTTTCATGGTCTGAAAATCGTCAGGGCCCTCTACAGTTTTTACATTAAAATGGCGATAATCAGCCTTACTTGGCACCCCCTCCTTGAAAACAACACAAGCCGAAACCGCATTGGTTCCTTGTAGGTTTGAGTTATCGAAGCATTCAATATGTTTAGGTGCCTTACTGAGTCCAAGAGCCGTTTGTAACTCTAAAACAGCCTGCATAGCTGAATTTTGTACACTCGTGCTAACATTCATGGCTTGTTTTCTAGCCTGCAGCTGCGCATGCTTGACATTATTTTGAGCCAATTCTAAAAGTTGTTTTTTCTCACCAATTTTCGGGAAGCCAACTTTCGCATCGTAGAGTTCAACGCCATCGGCTATCCCAATGATGACCTCTTTTGCAGTACTTGAAAAATGTGACCTCAGTTGAGGGATGATATTTTGGTATAGGATCTTGAGATCTTCGTCCAACGGATCCTCGATTCGCGTAGCATAAGTATGAACAATACTTCCTTCACGAACCACTAAATAACTCACCCATGAAAGGCTGTTGTTCTTTTCAATGTAACACACATCAAAATCTTGGGCATGATCAGCCACGACCATAGACTTAGTTCTGAATTGCTCGAGCGCTAAAATCAATTCTTTGCAGCGCTGTGCTTCTTCAAAGGCATGTTCAGCTGCAAAAACTTGCATTTGTTTTTTGAGTGTCTGGATCAAAGAATAGTTCTTGCCTTCCAATAACAGTCTGATCACTTTGAGCGTTTCGTCGTAGTGGCTTTGTTCTTGTAATTTTTCGCAGGGCCCGGCACATTTGCCAATATGATACTCCAGACAAACTTTGTATTTAGCTTTTTCAAGTTTTTGTTGACTTAAATCTAGGGCGCAGGTCCTGATTTGAAAAAGCTCCCGAATCAGTTGTAAGAGGGCATGCATGCCTTTTACATTCGGGTAGGGTCCATAATAAGTAGAACCGTCATTGAATTTTCTGCGCGTCGGAAAGATGCGTGCAAAAGGTTCTTTCTTAATGACAATCCAAGGATAAGTTTTGTCGTCCTTGAGCAGCACATTGTAACGCGGTCGGTGACTTTTGATGAGGTTGTTCTCTAGTAGCAGCGCATCTATCTCAGTTTCAACTACCGTAAATTGCAGGTCCACTATTTGTTTGACAAGTGTTCTGGTTTTTCCGTCAGCGTGATCCTTTTGAAAATAAGAGCTCACTCTTTTTTTAAGGTCCTTGGCCTTTCCGACATAAATGATTTTACCTTTTTGATCAAAGAATTGATACACCCCAGGGTGCTGAGGCAGCGTAGCTACTTTGTTCAATAAGTCCATTTGTGCTTTCACAGTTCAAAAATAGAAACATTGCGCAGATTAAACCGCACTTCTTATCTTTGCTTCATGCTAGATGAGTTTATCCAAAATGCCCTACATGAAGACCTTGGTTCCGGAGACCACTCGTCTTTAGCTTGTGTACCGCTTGACGCACAGTCAGCTGCCTATCTATTAATCAAAGAAACAGGGGTGCTGGCTGGTGTTGATGTGGCCAAGAGAATTTGTGAAATTTATGATGCAACAATCATTTTTGATCAAAAGTTAAAAGACGGTGACCGCATTCAACCCGGCGACATCGCTTTCACCTTAAATGGATCCTCTCGTTCCATATTAGCCGTTGAAAGACTCCTATTAAACTGCATGCAGCATATGAGTGGGGTAGCCACCCAAACCGCACATTATGTACAACTCATAAGTGGCACCAACTGTACTTTACTAGATACGCGAAAAACCACTCCTGGAATGCGTTTGCTAGATAAATATGCTGTAAAAATTGGCGGAGGGGCAAACCATCGTTTTGGACTCTACGACATGATCATGCTCAAGGACAACCATATTGACTACGCAGGCGGCTTGAAACCGGCATTGGAAAGAACGAAAGCTTATTTGGTCTCCCAAAATTTAGATCTAAAAGTAGAGGTAGAGGTTCGTTCTGAATCAGAATTGAAAGAATTGCTTTCACTACCTCAAGACTACCAGCGCATCATGCTCGACAACTTTACACCTGAAGCACTGAAAGCGGCACTAAAATCGATACCTGAGGGTATTGAAACAGAGGCATCGGGTGGAATTACCTCAGAAACCATTAGAAGTTATGCTGAAACAGGGGTGCAGTTTATATCAGTAGGGGCACTCACACATTCTGTGAAAGCGCTTGACATGAGCCTCAAGGCGCAGCTTTAAATTTAGCAACGGCCATTTGCAGGTCGCTTGTTTCGCTTATTTGTACGTCAATATCATGTTTTTGAGTACCCTGTTGCACAATTGCGCTTAAAAAGGTCGTTTCCGCTTTTTTTAGCCTGGTATGTACGTGGATTTCATTTTTGAAAGAAAGGTTTTCTATCCCAACCAACTTATAAATAGCTTCTTTTGCGCACCACAATTGCAAGTACCATTCTTTTGGGTTGTCGGTACATAAAACTTTTTCATCTTCACGAGCAAATTTATTGATGATGCGTGCTGCATCGCGGTCTTTTTGTTCGATGTCTATCCCGATAGGAAACCCCGCAATGGCTAGCGCAATAAAATCTTTGGTGTGTGAAATCGAAAGTGCGTGTTCGACTGCTGAATAATAGGGGCAGCCATTGGGCTTGTATAAAATTGGCGATTTGATTTTCAGTTGGTTACGTAGGTGGCGCACCCCTAAAAATTCTTTTTTGCGTATAGGATTTGAACGGGCATTTAGTAGTTCAATTTCTTCTGGATAAATATCGACAGCACCAGGATCAAATGCATCTGAGCTCAATAAGACAAATTGAAAATCGGGGAGTTTGAAATTGAAGCGGTCGTACATTTAGATTGAAAGCTTGAATATTGTACAAAGATGCGCAAACATCTGATAGATTTTTGATGAATTTTATGTTAAGACTATGGATTTTTCTATATTTACAATCTTTAAAAAACGAGAAATAGTAAAATTTATACGCATTCTTATGGTGGGTAGACTGAAATTATTGTTTTTAAGTGTCTTGTTTGTAAGCACTTATGCATTTTCACAATCCGGGCTCGGTACGCTTCGCGGTACTGTTTCCGATGAGGCTACAAAGGCCCCTCTTGAATTCAGCAAGGTATTGTTGAAGCAGGCAGGAGCTATTCGTGGTAGTTCTTTAACCGACGAAAAAGGAAAATTCCAGATCAATGGTATTCAGCCAGGTTCGTATGACGTAGAGGTCAGAAATGCTGAAGGTGGGTATCAAACCCTTACCATGACTGGCGTTTCAATCTCTCCGGACCGCATCACGTTCCTAGATAACTTGACGCTCACGAGCAAGACTCAAGAAACAAGAGAAGTAAAGGTTGTTCGCTATAAGGTTCCACTCATTGACAAAGATGGTGGTGCTTCTGGTGCAACCGTTACACGTGAAGACATCGCTCGCCTCCCTGCTCGTTCTGCATCAGCTGTTGCAGGAACTGTAGGTGGTGTAAATGTAAACGAAGGTTCAGGTGCTATCTCAGTTCGCGGTACGCGCTCTGATGCAACTTACTTCTATATCGATGGTATTAAAGTACGCGGTTCATCAAACTTACCAAAATCAGCACTTGAAGAAGTATCTGTAATCACGGGTGGTGTACCAGCTAACTATGGTGACGTCACGGGTGGTATCATCTCCATCACAACCAGAGGTCCTTCATCAGTTTATTTCGGAAGTTTGGAAGCGGTAACTTCAGGTCTTTACCTAAACGGCGCCGATCCAAACGGATACGACGGTAAAGTAATTGGTCTTGATAAATTTGGCTATAACCTTGTAGAAGGTATGTTGTCGGGTCCGCTTTTAATGCAGCGTGACTCCTTAGGCAATAAAACACGTCCACTTCTTGGCTTCCTAGTATCAGCTAACTACACAGATCAGCTTGACCCACGCCCGTTAGCTGGTGGATCATACCGTATCAAACAAGAAGCTCGTGAAGAACTCCTTGCCAACCCACTTAGACCAACTTCTACCGGTTTTGGTACTTTCCACAACGCACTATTCTTACGTGCTGATGATTTCGAAAAAACAGATTGGCGCATGAATGCTCGTAATTCTGTATTCTCTGCATCAGGTAAAATCGACGTAAATACCGGGCCATCAGTCAACTTACAATTCGGAGGCTCGCTTAACTATTCGCAAGGAACTTCTTACAATTACGCTGGATCATTATTGAACTTTACAAATTACGGAGTAGGAAAGAGCCTTGACTACCGTGTTTATGCACGTATGACACAGCGTTTCAACAATGACCGTGAAGGTTCTAGCTCTAAAATCAAGTCTGCACTATATAGCTTGATGGTTGACTACTCTAAATCTTTTGATGAGTCCTATGACCCTAATCATGGTTACAACCTCTTTAATTATGGTCACGTAGGTAAGTTTGAAACCACTCGTGTTCCATCTTATGAGTTTGACCCTGCTACTCAAATGTATGTGCACAATGGTTTCCGCGATGTAGAAGTTGCATTTACACCTTCTGAAACCAACTCAGCACTTGCAGCTATCACGACTCAATATTTCAACATTTATGAAGGAAACCCAATTGGTCGCTACGAAAACCTCTTCCAAATCCAACAAGGAAATGCCCTAAGAAATGGTGACCTTCCTGGAAGTGTTTACGGTATTTGGGCAAATATTGGTTCACCTTCAAACGGTTTTGGTAAAACAGAAAACGATCAGTTCCGTGTAACTGGTGCTGGTTCTGTAGTACTCGGTGACCACTCTATCTCTTTAGGTTTTGAATACGAACAACGCGTAGACCGCGGCTGGACAAGCGGTGACAACGGTCCTGTTGGTATTTGGTCAATTGCGCGTCAGTTGGCTAACTTCCACATCCGTGAATTAGACCTTAATACAGGTGTAGTTACAGATTCAGGATCTTTCAAAGCAATTACTTATAACCGCCTCAATGCAGGGAACGCTGCAGATCCAAACGGAAACGGACTCTACGGCGGTCAAATCAACAATGATCAGCAATCTTTCTTCGATTACAACTTGCGCCAAAAGCTTGGTTATAATCCGGCTGGAACTGACTTCGTAGATATCGACCAATACGACCCGAATTTATTCCAATTCGATATGTTCTCACCTGACGAACTATTAAACAGTGGTCAATCATTTGTTTCTTATTGGGGCTTTGACCATACAGGTAAAAAAGTTCGTGGAAACACAGATATCAACAAGTATTTCAACGAATTCGATGAAAATGGTAACTACAAACGATTTGTAGGAGCCTTCCAACCAATTTACATGGCTGGATACATCATGGACAAATTTGCATTCAAAGACATCGTCTTCAACGTAGGTGTACGTGTTGACGTTTTTGATGCCAATCAACCAGTATTAAAAGATCCTTACTTATTCTATACAGCAAAAACTGTAAAAGAAGCACGCACCATGGCAGAAAATGACCCTAATCAATATGGTTGGGTTAATTTGCCAAGCGGTATGGGCGATGACTACGTAGTTTATGTAAATGACGTCAATAACCCTTCGGGTATCAATGGTTTCAGAAACGGAGCGCAATGGTACGATGCAACAGGAACGCCAATTGAAGACCCATCTAAAATTCGCGGTGCAGCAGGTATTGCACCATGGTTACAAGATCCTTCATTAGAAACTCCAACTGCAGATGCATTTGAAGATTACAAAGCACAAGTGAACGTGATGCCGCGTATCGCTTTCTCTTTCCCTATTTCAGAAGAAGCATCTTTCTTTGCGCACTACGACATCCTTACCAAAAGACCAACTTCTGGTTTCCGTTTCAATCCTTACGAGTATCAATTCATTCAATCTCGTAATGCTGTAATCAGCAACGCAAATCTTAGACCAGAGAAAACTGTTGATTACGAACTTGGCTTCCAACAAGTAGTAACACGTACTTCTTCGATTAAAATCTCTGCTTTCTATCGCGAACAACGCGACAACGTCCAGTTGATTAACGTATTTGAGGCTTACCCGGTAACCTACAAAACATTTGGTAACCGTGACTTCGGTACTGTAAAAGGTTTAACTATTGCCTATGACATGCGTCAAACTGGAAACATTCGCATGACTGCTAACTATACCTTACAGTTTGCTGATGGTACAGGTTCTGATGCAACTTCAATGTCTGCGCTTGTAAACGCTGGTTTGCCAAACCTTCGCGTTATCTTCCCTTACAGCTACGACCAACGTCATGCCTTCAATGTAACTTTTGATTACCGCTATGGTGAAGGTCAAGATTACAACGGCCCAATGATTGGTAAAACACGCATCTTAGAAAACACTGGTTTGAACCTAATTGCCAATATTAATTCAGGTTCTCCTTACTCTTCACAGACTTTCATTACTGATGAAGGTATCGGAGCCCTCAATGCAGGTATCAATGGTACACTTAACGGTTCTCGTTTGCCTTGGCAATATCGCCTAGACATCCAGGCAGACAAAACATTCTCTTTAGAGTATGGGAACAAGGAGAACAAGAAAAAGGCAGCATTCCTTCAAGTATATGTTCGCGCAACTAATTTGTTCAACCAGTTCAATGTCTTGAATGTTTACCGTGCCACCGGAAACTGGGATGACGACGGATATTTAGCAGCCGCAGCTAGCCAAACATCTATCCAAAACCAAATTGATGAGCAATCTTTCCGTGACTACTACACCATGAAGATTCAAAATCCGTTTAACATCAGTATACCTCGCACAATCCGTGTCGGTGTAAAATTTGATTTTTAAGAAGCATTAACGAAGTATTATGAAAAAGCAATTCATTGCCGCGTTTTTAGGTCTAACAGTAGCATGCACGCAAGCACTAGCTTATCTAGGCCCCAACGACAAAGATTACAAGCCAACAGTAAAGCCTAAGGCTAACTGTAGCCCCGCAACGGCTAAACTCACCATGAAATTCAATGATGTATCGGCACTCATTGAGCAGGGTGGAAGTATGTTCCAAAACCGTGCAGCAGGTGTTGCTGCCTATGAAGTTCCAAAAGGAAGTAACCGCTTTGCAATCTTTGCTGGTGCACTCTGGATGGGTGGTACTGACGTCAACGGACAGCTTAAGTTAGCTGCACTTCGTTACCGTTCAGGAAACGATTTCTGGCCTGGCCCGCTTACAGTTACTCCAGGTACTGGAAATTTCAACCCAATTAATCCAGTTGGTGATGATGCCACACGTGATTTTGGTGAAGCAAACATTGATCCAGATCAGTGTATTGCCTATGACAAGTTCTACACCATTCGCAAGGCAGAGGTTATCAGATTCAACATTTGGTGGGAGTGTAATGCAGGTATCACTACTGAAGGTTGTGACGAAATCACAGCGCCTACTAATGACGAATTAAATCGTATTTATGGTTGGCCAGCGCATGGTGACGTTTCAAGAGGTCAAGATTATTTCTTGGCGCCATTCTATGACCGCGACCAAGATGGTAACTACAACCCAGACAACGGTGACCACCCATGGTATGACGACATCTTAGGTCGTGATGACATCGAGTGTGGTATTGACCGTCGTATTTCACTTTACGGTGACGAAACACATTGGTGGGTTTTCAATGACAAAGGAAACATCCACACTGAAACTAACGGTGATCCAATCGGTATGGAAATTCGTGCACAAGCTTTCTCATTTGCAACCAATGATGAAGTGAACCGCATGACTTTCTATAACTATGAATTGATCAACCGCGGAACTCAAACGCTCTATAACACTTACTTCTCTCAGTACCTCGATGCAGACGTCGGAAACTACGCCGATGACTACACTGGTTGTGATGTCTCTCGTGGTTTGGGTTATATGTACAACGGTGACCTCATCGATGAGTCTGATGGTGGTAAACTTGGTTACGGTGAAAACCCACCAGCAATTGGTTGTGACTTCTTTGAAGGTCCATACCAAGATGGCGATGGTCTAGACAACCCGGGTCCGTACTTTGATGAGGCTACTCAAACTGAAGTTGTTCCTACAGTTGTCGACGCCTTAGCCAATAACGGTATCGTTTACAAAGGAATTGGTATTGGTTATTCTGATGGCATTATTGACAACGAGCGTTTCGGTATGCGTCGTTTTACCTACTACACTTCAACTTCGGCTTATCCTTACAATGACCCAGGGCCAGCGGCAGAATACTACAACTTCATGGAAGGTCAGTGGGCGAACGGTTCAGAGATGTACTATGGTGGTCTAGGTTATATGGGTTCAATTGGTGTAACTACAACCCTTTCTGATTACATGTTCCCAGGAACATCTGATCCATTGCATTGGTCTACAGGTGGTGAGGACATGTCTAGTTTGTTCCCTAATGGTTGGGATGAATCAACAGACAACAACCCTTCTGGTGACCGCCGTTTCGTACAGTCTGCAGGTCCGTTTACTTTGCGTCCGGGTGCGATCAATAATATCACTGTTGGTATTGTTTACGGTAGAAGTACCGATGGTGGTTTGATGGCTTCTGTTGAGGCTATGAAACGCGCCGATACCAAAGCGCAGGCTTTGTTCGATGCATGTTTTAAAATCCTTTCTCCGCCAGATGCACCGCGTTTAACGATTCAAGAGTTAGAAAACGAGTTGATCCTCATGATTGACAACCCGGTTTCATCTAATAACTATCAAGAAGCATACGCTGAAATTGACGAAATCAATATTACAGACCCATCAGTGGACCGTTTCTACCGCTTTGAAGGTTACCAAATCTTCCAATTGAAAGCGCAAGATGTGTCTATTGCCGATATCGCTGATCCAGACAAAGCGCGTTTGGTAGCACAATGCGACATCAAGAACAATATCTCTCGTATCATCAACTTCCAATTTGATGAGGCTTTAGGTTTCTCTGTTCCTGTTGAAAAGGTAGATGGTGAAAATTCTGGTATTCGTCACTCTTTCTCTATCAAAGAAGACGCTTTTGCACAAGGAGCACGTGCTTTAGTAAATCACAAGCAATATTATTATGTTGCCGTGGCTTATGCTTACAACCAATTTAAAGAGTACGATCCTAACGATCCATTATTATTAGATGGTCAAAAGATTCCATACATCTCTAGCCGTTTGAATTTTGACGGAACAGCGATTTCACCAACTTCAGCTATCCCACACAACCCAATGCCAGAAGCAGGCGGAACTGCGCAACTTGTTGCCTATGGTTCTTCACCGCGCATCACGCGTTTGGATGGTTACGGAAACGGTAACCGCAGCTTGGAGCTTACCGATGCCT